>Ga0209055_1000192_pt1 | contig 42749 bp, 39 predicted proteins | sample GraSoiAngelo_110_FD_185875 | JGI IMG/M metagenome (GOLD analysis project Ga0209055, IMG submission 185875) | Grasslands soil microbial communities from the Angelo Coastal Reserve, California, USA - 14_0903_12_30cm (SPAdes) (version 2) | ecosystem: Environmental > Terrestrial > Soil > Grasslands ... | reverse complement strand
TGTGACACGGTGAAGACGATGCCGTCATCCGTCGACCGCGCCCCGACGACCCGCGTGCCCACCCTCATCGTTCACGGCGGGGCCGGCGCCAATCCAGCCGAAGCGGGCGACTACCGTCAAGGCGTGCGGGACGCCGCGCTGGCCGGCTGGCGTGTGCTGGCGGATGGTGGCGCGGCGCTCGACGCGCTCGAACGCGCGGTGCGCGCGCTCGAGGACGATCCGCGCTTCAATGCCGGCCGCGGGTCGGTTCTCAACCGCGACGGGGCCGTCGAGGTGGACGCCTCGATCATGGAAGGCGACCGGCTCCAGTGCGGAGCCGTCGCGGCCCTCTCGCGCATCGCGAATCCGATCACCGTCGCGCGGCGCGTCCTCGAGTCGCGCCGCCAGGTTCTGCTGGTCGGCGAGGGCGCCCTCGCGTTCGCCCGCTCCGTCGGAATCCCGGAGTGCGACCCCGCCTCGCTCGTCACCGACCGGCAGCGAAAACGTCACGCCGAGCTCGCGCGCCAGCCCGCCACACGAGGCGGCGGCACGGTGGGCGCGGTCGCCCTCGACCGCAACGGCACCATCGCGGCGGCCACGTCGACGGGCGGAACTCCGGGCAAGCTCCCCGGGCGCGTCGGGGACAGCGCCCTCATCGGCTGCGGCACCTACGCCGACAGCTCGATCGGCGGCGTGTCGTGCACCGGCGACGGCGAGGCGATCATGCGCGTCGTCCTCGGCCACCGCGCGCTCCGATATCTGAAGGATGCCGACGACCCGGACTATGCGGCGAAGGTGGCCGTCGACCTGCTCGTCGACGAAGGCGGCGGACAGGGTGGTCTCATCCTGATCGACTGGCGCGGCCGAGTTGGATTTGCGACGTCGACGCGCCTGATGCCGGTCGCGATGATGTCCCCCACGCTCGACGAGCCGCGGGTGCCGTTCTGAGGACCGGTCGAAGAGCTCGGCGCTGACTCAGACGCACGGTGCCGCCGAGGTCTCGCCGAGCGTGCCCGCGATGACCGACCGAGCGCGCTGGGCGAGCGCGCTGGCGGCCTGCCGCGGCTCGAGCGCGGGATCGGGCTCGAGTAGCGGATGATAGGTGATCGAGATCCGTCCCGGCCGTGGAAACACGCGCCCGGGCGGCCACGACTCGTGGCCGCCGGCGATCGTGACGGGCAAGACCGGAACGCGGAGCGTGGCGGCCAGGCGGAAGGCCCCCAGCTTGAAGCGCTCGACGTTTCCGGTGAGCGTGCGCCCTCCTTCGGGAAAGATCATCACGACGTGGCCCGCCGTGAGCAGCCGCACGGCTTCCCGCACCGATGAGGGATCGGCCGAATCGATTCGGGCGGGAAACGCTCTGAGCCGGCGGATCATCCAGCTGAACACCGGGATCTCGAAGAGCCGGTTCCACGCCATGTAGTAGACGCGTCGCTTCACCGGGATCGTGACAAGGGCCGGGTCGGCGAAGGTCTGATGATTCGGCGTGATGATCAGAGGCCCGCTCGGCGGAATGTTGGCGACGCCCGACAGCTCGAGACCGAAGTAGGCGCGACAGAGGCGGCTGAATCCGGGGCGCGCGAGGTCGAGCAGCGGCGTCCGCACGGCCCTTAGACTACACAAAAACAGCGGGGCCGGATTTCTCTCCGGCCCCGCCGGCACAGGTTGGCTGCGACGTCAGTTAGTCTTCGTCGGCCGTCTCGAGCTCGTCTTCGGCCGGTACGAACTGGCGCCCGAGGCGCTCGAGCCGGTCCTGGCACCGAACGCACGTCGTGACTTCAGGCAGCGCCTGGAGCCTCGCGGGCGAGATAAGTTCTTCGCATTCGACACAGGTCCCATAGTCGCCGCTCTTCAACCGCTCGAGCGCCGCCGTGAGCCGGTTGACCCGGCCCACCAGAAGCTCGCGCGTGGCGAATCCGATCTCGCGACGCTCGTTCTCCTGGATCTCGTCGACCTCGTCGGCGTACGGCGAGTTGTCGCCGATCGCTCCAGCTAACTCCTCGACCGCAACCGCCCCGCCGATCATGCGGAGCCGGCCGACAGCCGTTCTAAGGTCCTCTTCCAACCGCTCTCGAATCGTCTCCATGGTGTAGGCCTCCCTGGCACCCCTGACCCTCTAACTGGGCCAAAGACGAGTGCAACCCCTATGCCTGAGATGAGACGGCGGGGGAAAGGGATTGATTCACCAATGATCGTCTGGCCTTGGAGGGAGACATCGAGAGAGGGTCAGGGCGGTTTGCCCTTTTGGCCTGTCATTTTTGGCGGCAGAATGGGCACATTTTGCCCACCGCATCGGGCGGGATCGCCGACTTCCGGAAATTGCCTGCGACGCGAAGCAAATCGGGCCTCGCCCTGGGCTGGTTCAGCCGAGGACGAGGCCCGAGGGCCGCGGTATCAGCGAGCGAGACTTAGCGCGTTGCGCTCATGCGCGAGAGCGGGACGCCTCGATTGCGCCCTCTTCCCAGATGCTGTGCTTGCGAGTCTCGGGCATCACGAAGATGGCGATGAGGAACATGACGGCCGGGACCACGATCGGATAGATCAGGGCATACCCCACGCTGCCGGTGGAGAGGAACATCGAGGTCGTGACGATCGGGACCAGACCTCCACCCCAGCCGTTACCGATGTGGTAGGGCACCGACACCGAGGTGTAGCGGATCCGGCTCGGAAAGAACTCGGCCAGGAACGCCCCGATCGGCCCGTAGGTCATGCCGACGTAGTTGACGAGGATCACGACGATGAGAATCGCCATCGGGTAGTTGACGTTCGCGGGATCGGCAAAGTTGCCGAGAGCGGAGTAGAGCGGATAGTACGTGAGCGACGCCAGGGCCATGCCGCCCAGGATGATCGGCTTACGACCGACCTTGTCCGAGAGCCAGCCCCAGAAGATCAGCGTGGGCGTGGCGATCAGCAGCGCGATGCCGACGATGTAGCTGGAGGTCAGCACGTCGAGCTTCTTGACCGTTTGCAAGAAGTAGAGCGCCCAGAACTGCCCGCTGTACCAGACGCAGCCCTGTCCCAGCACGACCACGCTGGCGATCGCCACGTATTTGAAGTTCTTGCTGAGAAACGCCTCGCGCCACGGGTTGGTGGTGGTGCGGCCACGCGCCTTCATCTCCTGGAAGATCGGTGTCTCCCCGAGCGAGAGCCGGATCCAGATCGCGATCGCGACCAGGAGGAGCGAGATGATGAACGGCAGCCGCCAGCCCCAGTCGTTGAATGCCTCGACGCCCAGGTAAGTCCGGATCCCGATGATCGTCGCCAGTGACACGACGATGCCGAGCGTGGGCGAGGTCTGCAGCCAGCCGGTGTAGTACCCGCGATGCTCATCCTCGATGTGCTCGGCGACGTAGGTGATGGCGCCGCCGTACTCCCCGCCCAGGCAGAGGCCCTGGATCAGGCGCAGCGCGAAGAGAATGAAGGCCGCGGCGAGACCGATCGACTGATAAGTCGGCACGAAGCCGATGAGGGCGGTCGCCAGGCCCATACCGGTCAGCGTCACGATGAAGGTGTACTTCCGGCCGACCTTGTCACCGAGCCAGCCGAACACGAACGCCCCCAGGGGTCGGATCAGGAAGCCGACCGAGAAGATCGCGACCGTGCTGAGGAAGGCGGCGACCGGGTGCCCCTTCTCGAAGAACTTCACCGCCAGGATGGAGGCCAGGCTCCCGAAGATGTAGAAGTCGTACCACTCGATGATGTTGCCGACGGATGCGGCCACGACGACACGGCGAAGCTCGTTGAGTGGAACTTTAGCCGCCCGCATAGGTCTCCTTTATGTTCGAGGGTTCGAATTGCGCGTTGGCGCGCCTATCATACCGAAAGTGCCCGTCGCACAAGCAATTTGCTGCGATCACGGGCCGCTAGCCCTCCTGCTCCTCGTACTTCGACTTGAGCTGCGCCACGACCGTGGGGTCCGCCAGGGTCGTGGTATCGCCGAGCGCCCTGCCCTCGGCGATGTCGCGAAGGAGGCGGCGCATGATCTTTCCGCTCCGCGTCTTCGGCAGCTCGGCCGAGAAAATGACGTCGTCGGGGCGCGCCAGAGCTCCGATCTTTTTCGCGACGTGCGCCTTCAGCTCGTCCATGAGCTGGGGCGAGCCCTCGACACCGCTCTTCACGGTGACGAACGCCGCGATCGCTTGCCCCTTGATGTCGTGCATCTTGCCGATCACGGCCGCTTCGGCGACCGACTTGTGATCGACCAGGGCCGACTCGACTTCCATCGTGGAGACCCGGTGCCCCGAGACGTTCATGACGTCGTCGACGCGGCCGAGGAGCCAGAAGTAGCCATCCTCGTCGCGCTTGGCGCCGTCGCCCGTGAAATAGATGTTGTCGTACTTCGACCAGTACTGCTTCACGAACCGGTCGGGATCGCCCCAGATACCGCGGAGCATTCCCGGCCACGGCTTCCTGAGCACGAGATAGCCCGCCTTCGCGGCGTTGCCCTTCTCGTCGAGCACCTCGGCGTCGATGCCCGGAAACGGTAGAGTCGCCGATCCCGGCTTGAGGACCGTGAGGGCCGGCAGCGGCGTGATGAGAATGTGGCCCGTCTCGGTCTGCCACCACGTGTCCACGACGGGGCAGCGGCCGCCGCCGATGACCTTCCAGTACCAGACCCACGCTTCCGGGTTGATCGGCTCGCCGACGGAACCGAGCAGCCGCAGGCTCGAGAGATCGCAGCGCCTCGGGTATTCCTCGCCCCACTTCATGAACGTCCGGATCGCGGTCGGCGCCGTGTAGCAGATCGTGACCGCGTACTTCTCGACGATCCGCCAGAACCGGTCCTTGTCGGGATGGTCGGGCGTGCCCTCGTACATCACGGTCGTGGCGCCGTTCGCCAGCGGCCCGTAGACGATGTAGGAGTGACCGGTCACCCAGCCGATGTCGGCGGTGCACCAGTAGACGTCCTCGTCGTGCAGATCGAAGATCCATTTGTGAGTCGCCGCGACGCCGGTCAGATAGCCGGCGGTCGTGTGAATGATGCCCTTCGGCTTGCCCGTGGATCCCGACGTATACAGCAGATACAGGAGGTCTTCGGAGTCCATCGGCTCGGCCGGACACTGGGCAGGCGCGCCCTTGACGAAGTCGTCCCACCAGATGTCGCGACCGCTCTGCATCTCGACCGGCTGGCCCGTGCGTTTCAGCACCACGACCGTCTTCACGCCCGGGGCCCCGCGCAGCGCCTCGTCCGTGTTCTTCTTGAGCGGCACCGTCGAGCCCCGTCGCCAGCCGCCGTCGGCCGTGATGACGAGCGTGGACTCGGCGTCGTGGATCCGCTCGCGCACCGCCTCGGGCGAGAAGCCGCCGAAGATCACGCTGTGGGCGGCGCCGATCCGCGCGCAGGCCAGCATCGCGATCGGCAGCTCGGGCACCATCGGCATGTAGATCGTCACGCGATCGCTCTTGCGGACGCCGTGGCGCTTGAGCGCCGACGCGAACAGGTTGACCTCGCGGTAGAGATCCCAGTACGTGAGGACCCGCGAATCTCCCGGCTCGCCTTCCCAGATGAGCGCAGCCTTGGTCTTGCGCGGCCCGGTCACGTGACGGTCGAGACAGTTGTAGGCCACGTTCAGCTTGCCGCCGATGAACCACTTGGCGTACGGCGGCTTCCATTCGAGCGTCTTTTTCCAGGGCTTGAACCAGTGAAGCTCGCGCGCCCGCTGCTCCCAGAACTTCACGGGGTTCCGCTGGGCCTCGGCGTAGATCGCCTTGCGATTCATGACGGCGTTCTTCACGAACGCCTTGGACGGGGGAAACTTTCGCTTTTCCTTGAGGAGCGCTTCGATCGGAAGATCCGCCTTCATCACCTTCGACTGAGCCATAGCTCCCCTCGTGTGATGGTTTGCGAGTGAATCGGCGTCCGCCCCGGCGGTCGCGCGGTTATCGTGAGGCCGCCACGGTCGCGCCGCGCGATTTGCGCCGAGCGACGCCGGTCTTGATGGCGGCCTCCGCGACGGCCGCCGCGACCGCGGGCACCACCCGACTGTCAAACATCGAGGGCGTGATGTACTCCTCGCCCAACTCCTCCTTGGTCACGATCTCCGCCAGCGCCTGCGCGGCGGCCAGCTTCATCTCGTCGTTCACGCGCCGGGCGCGCACGTCGAGCATGCCGCGGAAGAATCCGGGGAAGCAGCAGGAGTTGTTGATCTGGTTCGGATAGTCCGAGCGGCCGGTGGCCATCACGCGGACGTAGGGACCGGCCTCCTCCGGCAAGATCTCCGGGACCGGATTGGCCATCGCGAAGACGATCGGGTCGCGGTTCATGGCCTTGATGTCCTTCAGCGAGACCACACCGGGCCCCGAGAGCCCGATGAAGACGTCGGCGCCCTTGAGCGCGTCGGCGGCGGTGCCGCGCAGACGCTTTTCGTTGGTGTGCTTGGCGAACCATTCCTTCATCGAATTCATGTTGTCGGTGCGGCCGCGATAGAGCGCGCCGGCCCGGTCGCAGGCGATGATGTGCTTGGCGCCGGCCTTCATGAGCAGCTTCGCCGTCGCGATCCCGGACGCGCCCGCCCCGATGAACACGATCCGCGCGTCCGAAAGCCGCTTCTTGACGATCTTCAACGCATTGATCATGGCGGCGAGCACGACCACGGCGGTCCCGTGCTGGTCGTCGTGGAACACCGGGATCTCGAGGTCCCGCTGCAGGCGCGTCTCGATGTCGAAGCACCGGGGTGCGGCGATGTCCTCGAGGTTGATGCCGCCGAAGATCGGGGAGATCGCCTTGACGATCGAGACGATCTCGTCGACGTCTTTCGTCGCCAGACAGATCGGGAACGCGTCGACGCCGGCGAATTCCTTGAAGATGAGCGCCTTGCCTTCCATCACCGGCGCCGCGGCGGCCGGGCCGATGTCGCCGAGCCCGAGCACGGCGGTGCCGTCGGTGACCACGGCGACGCAATTCTGCTTGATCGTCAGCGCGTAGGCCTTCTGCGGATCGTGATGGATGGCCATGCACACGCGGGCGACGCCCGGGGTGTACGCCATCGAGAGGTCGTCGCGCGTCTTCACCGACATCTTGCCCTTCACCTCGATCTTGCCGCCGAGGTGCATCAGGAAGGTCCGGTCGGAGACGTTCACGACCTTCACGGCACGGACGCCACGAATCCTGTCGACGATCTGCTGGCCGTGCGGCTCGTCTCGCGCCTTGAACGTGAGGTCGCGCGTGATCGTCGACTTGCCCACCTGGACCAGGTCGATCGCGCCGATATCGCCGCCGGCCTTGCCGATGGCCGAGGTGACCTGCCCGAGCATGCCGGGCTTGTTGGTGATCTCCAGCCGGACAGTCAGGCTATAGCTCGCACTGGGCGACTGCATCTGGACCCTCCCCTGATATTGGTCGGCTGCCGCGCCCCGCCCGGCGTAGCCGGCCCGGGACGCCGCGGCGGCGGGTACTCCCCCGCTGGAGCGCGCGTATTCTACCTCTCTTGGAGCGGATTTCGCGAGACCGCGCCCGTTGCCGGCTGGGGCCCCGCTGGCCGGGGCGCGCGTGAAAAATGTAGTACGCTGCACCGGGAGGCGGTGCTCATGATCGACGTCAAGACGGCTGATCGAGAGCTTCAGCTCTACATCCGCCCGCAAACGTTCCCGGTGGCCATCCGGATGCTGCGCCCGGGCGAGGAAATCCCCGAGAAAGCCCGGCGGCCGGCCCGCGATTTCAAGAAGCTCAGCATGAACTGCCAGGTCATCGACATGGCCCGGCGCTACGGCTGGATGATCGCGCTCACGCGCGAGGACCACATCTGCTCGCTCGGCATCGCGGCGCTCGGCTTCGAGAAGCCGACCCACCTGCACAACTCTGGCACGCTCTGCGAGGGCATGTACACCGAGACGAAGGCGGCGGGCCAGCGTTCCGAGGCCGCGGTCGACAAGTTCGCCCCGGGCGAGTATTCCACGCTCCTGGTGGCGCCGCTCGACCGCACCACCTTCGAGCCGCACCTGGTCTGCATCTACGCCAACCCCGCCCAGGTCATGCGCCTGACGCAGGCGGCGCTCTGGAAGCGGGGCGGCAAGATCACCTCGTCGTTCGGGGGCCGCATCGACTGCTCGGAGATCATCGTGACGACGATGCGGACGGACCAGCCGCAGGTGATCCTGCCGTGCTCGGGCGACCGCATCTTCGGCCAGACGCAGGACCACGAGATGGCCTTCACGATCCCCTGGACTCAGATGGAAGAGGTCATCGAGGGCCTCAAGGGCACCCACAACGGCGGGATCCGCTATCCGATCACCCAGTTCATGGAGTACGAGGCCAAGCTGCCGCCGAAATACATGGAGGCCAGCCGGATCTGGGAGGTCGAGCACGGTCGCTCGCAGTTCACGAACCGCGATCGGGTGGTCGCCGCCTATCGCCGGTCCTTCGCCGATCGCGTGCCCGTCTACCCGATCGTCGCCTCGTTCGCCGGCACCCTCGACGGCCTGTCGATCCAGGAGTACTGCACGAACGTGCCGAAGGCGATCACGGCGATGCTGAACTACTACGAGCGGTATCAGCCCGACGTGGTCCTGGCCTACAACGACCTGGCCAAGGAGGCGGAGGCCTTCGGGTGCCGCGTGAAGTACTCGGACTACGTCGTGCCGTCGATCGACCAGCACGTGCTGCACGAGGACAAGGCGAAGCTGGCGCATCTCGCGATGCCCGACCCGTACAAGACGGCGCGTCTGCCGGGGTTCCTCGAGCAGTGCGAGGCGCTCGTGCGCGCCAAGCCGCCGACGGCCATCGGCGCGGTCGCGGTCGGTCCCTGGACGATCGCGATGCTGCTGCGCAACCCCGAGACGATGCTGCTCGACACCTTCGAGGACCCGCAGTTCATCCACGATCTGATGCGGGTCGCGACCGACTTCTGCAAGATCTGGGGCGACGCCATCGCCAAGACGGGGATCGGGCTTTCGTTCTCCGAGCCGACCGCCTCGATCAGCCTGATCTCGCCCGACAACTACCGGGACTTCGTCGCGCCCTACCACAAGGAGCTGGTCGACTACTTCAAGGCCAAGAAGGTCGGCGTGACCACGCACATCTGCGGAACGACGTACCCGATCTACGAGGACCTGCTCCGCTGCGGCTTCACGACGGTCTCGTTCGACCTCGACCAGCAGGCGGATCCGACCCTCTACGTGGACCAGCTCAGCCGGTTCATGGAAGTCTCGAAGGGGCGGGCCGTCGCGATCGGCAACGTGGACGCGACGAAGTTCGAGCGGTCGACGAAGGAGGCGATGGTCGCCGACGTACGGCGTTGCATCGATGCGGCGGCCCGGCACTCGGCCTTCATCCTGTCGACGTCGTGCGAGATCCCGCCGCGCTCCGACGCGGAGATCGTGAAGTGGTTCATGGACGCCGCGCGGGAGTACGGGCGTTACGATCGGATCTTCGACGGAGCCGAGGCGGCGCCTACCGTTTGAGCTGAAGCGCGCCGGTCGGTAGAAACGACACGGGGGTCAGCCTGGTATGGCTGACCCCCGCTCTGCCTACGATTACGGCAGTCTCGGTCTTACCGTGCCCGAGTGGCTCCCGCGTATCGTTTCGGTCTCACCACTTCACGGGCTTGGACGGCCGATGAGCGTAGCCGCTGTCCCGCCCGCCACCGCCACCAGGACCGCGTCCGCCACCGCCCGGTCGGCCACCGCCGCCCGGCCGGCCGCCGCCACCGCCACCCGTACGGGCGGCCTGCGGATTCGAGATCTCCACCGTGATTCTCCGGCCATCGAGCTCGCGCCCGTTCAGCTGAGAAATCGAGGCCTGGGCCTCCTCCGCCGTGTTCATCTCCACGAACCCGAATCCCCGGGACTGCCCGGAAAAACGATCGGTGATCACGGTCGCGGACAGGACATTACCGCACTGTGTGAAGAACTCCCGGAGCCCTTCGCTGGTCGTGGAGTACGCAAGACCGCCTATATAGAGTTTAGATGCCATCGGAACCCCCTCGGACTGTCTTCCGCTCTCTTGCACGCCCCGCGAACGCGGAAGGTCACTTTCATCGGAGGCGAGGTCCGCCCAAAGCGGCGGACGCTCTCAGTGTACACAGGCTGAGGCGACACGCAACTGCGCGGGGCGGTTTAGCGCCCCGCGTCACGCCTCGACCGTCAGCGAAGCTCGGCCGGCACGATGCCGTAGGAGTTGATCTTGCGGTACAGCGTCTTGGGATCGATCGCGAGCAGGGCCGCGGCCTTGCCGCGATGACCGTTCACCTGCTTGAGGACCGCGATGATGTGCTGGCGCTCCATCGCCTCGAGGCTGTCGCTGGCCGATGGCACGGACGGCGCGTTCGATCCGAGGATCTCCGGGGGAAGATCCGTGGGAAAGATCTCGTCTCCCTTGCTCAGGATCACGGCGCGCTCGACGGCGTGCAGCAGCTCGCGGACGTTGCCGGGCCACGCATAGGTTTCGAGCGCCGCCAGCGTGGCGGCGGCCAGCCGTTTGAGCCCGTATTTCGCGTTCGTCTCGACGAAGTGCCTGGCCAGGAGCGCCACGTCGTCCCGACGCTCGCGCAAGGGCGGGAGGCTGACGGTGATGGTGTTGATCCGATAGTAGAGGTCCTGCCGAAACTCTCCCGTCTTCATCGCCTCGGCCAGATCGCGGTTGGTGGCGGCCACGAGCCGGACGTCGACCCGCCGCGGGCGCGTGGCCCCGACCCGGAAGAACGTTCCGGTCTCGATCGCGCGCAAGAGCTTCACCTGGCTATCCGGCTCCATCTCGCCGATCTCGTCGAGGAACAGGGTGCCGCCGTCGGCGAGCTCGACCAGCCCCGGCTTGGTCCCGACCGCGCCGGTGAACGCGCCCTTCTCGTGACCGAACAGCTCGGACTCGAAGACCTCCCGCGGCAGCGCGCCGCAGTGGATCGGCACAAACGCCCGCGCAGTTCGCGTCGAGCGCTCGTGGATCGCCCGGGCGACCAGCTCCTTGCCGGTGCCGCTCTCGCCCAGGACCAGCACCGCCGAATCGGTGGGGGCCACGCGATCGATGATCCGCAGCACCTCGTGCATCCGGGCGCTCTGGGTCAAGAGACCGCCGAAGGGCGCGGCGCCGGGTGCGTGGGCGCGCAGGGCCACGTTGTCGCGAACGAGCTGGCCCTTCTCCGCCGCCTTGCGCACGACGACGTCGAGCTCTTCGATCTTGGTCGGCTTGGTCAGGTAGTCGTAGGCACCGAGCTTCATGGCCTCCACCGCGGTGGAGACCTCCTGGAAGCCCGTCAGCATGATGACTTGAGGCGCCTCGGGGAACGTCGCCAGCTCGCGCAGAACGTCGATGCCTTCCTTGTGCGGCATCCGCATGTCCAGCACCACGACGTCGAACGGGGTCTCTCGGATGCGCTCCAGCGCGGCCACGCCGTCGGCCACGCCTTCGACCTCGTGGCCCCGCCGGCCGAGCTCGCGCACGATCAGCTCGCGCAGGTTCCGCTCGTCATCCGCGATCAGGATCCGAATAGGATGGGTCACAGGGGTAGCACCACACGGAAGATACTCCCTTTGCCGATCACCGAGCTCACCTCGATCCGACCGCCATGATCGTTCACGATGCCCTGGGCGATGGCGAGCCCGAGACCGGTTCCCTGTCCGGGGGGCTTGGTCGTGAAAAACGGATCGAAGATGCGGCTGAGGTTCTCCCGCGGAATCCCCGGCCCTTCGTCTTCCAGCTCGATCTCGACTTCGCCACGGGTGCGACGCGATCGCACAGTCAAGGTTCCCTTGCCCTCCATCGCCTCGAGCGCGTTCGAAGCGAGCCCGAGGCATACCTGGCGGAGCTGGCCCTCGTTCGCCGCCACCGGCGGCAGCTCGGGATCGAGCTCGGTCACCACGCGGCTCCGCGCGAACCGCGACTGGTGGGACAGAAGCTCGGCCGCCTTCACGACGACGCCGTTCAGGTCGGTAGCGGTCCGCTGGCTCCCGGGATCGCGGACGAAGTGCAGCAAGCTTCCCGTGATTTCCTTGCAGCGATACGCCTCTTCCTCGATGAGCCGCAGGTAGTGCCGGAACTCCCCGGGCTCCGACAGGGTGGCCGAATCGCTCTCGCCCAGCCGGCTCAAGAGGGACTCGGAGCATCCGGCGATCGTCGCGAGCGGGTTGTTGAGCTCGTGGGCGACCCCGGCCGCGAGGCGTCCAGCCGTCGTGAGCCGCTCGGTCAGGAGCATCTGGTGCTCGAGTCGCTTGGCGAGCGTGACGTCCTCGACCAGGAGCACGGCGTGCGTGCCGCGATCGCTCGCGGCCTCCACGGGCGCCGCGGTCAGGCGAAAGATCTTCGCGTCGCCTGCGATCACCATCTCCTCATCGACCGAGCTCACGCGCCGGGTCCGGAACGCCTCCCGGAGCAAGGTCTGGATCAGCGCCGCCTTGTCGGCGGGAAGCAGCCGGGCCAGCGGAGCACGAACCCCCGGGTCGCACGCCAGGGCACGGCCGCCCGCAGAGTTCACCCGAACGACGTTCAGATCGGCGTCCAGCACGAATACCCCGAGCGGCAGGGTCTCCAGGACCACCTCGACAAACCGTTTCTGGGTGTCGAGCTCGCGGGTACGGTCAGCGACCATCGCCTCCAGCTCGGTGTAGAGACGCGCGTGATCCAGCGCGATCGCCGCCTGGTCGGCCAGCGCCACCAGCAGCTCCTCCTCGTGAGCCGAGAACTCGTGGACATCGCGCCGCAAGACGCTGATGGCTCCGATCGCCCGCTCGCCGACCAGGAGCGGTACCGAGAGCATCGAGCGGAAGCCGCCTGTCCGCGCGAGGTGCGGATACTTGTGGCGGGTGTCTGTCCAGAGGTCGGGGCTCTGCATCGGCCGCCGCTCCTGTACCGCGCGCCCCGTCACCCCCTCGCCGAGGCGCAGCCGGACCGTCGAGACCAGCTCTTGTGGAACGTCGAGGCTCGCGACCATGACCAGCTGGTCGGTCGCCGGATCGAACGTCGACACGCTGCACGAGTCGACTCCCAGGACTCCCCGGGCCTCCTCCAGGATCATCCTGATCGTTCGGCCGACGTCGAGGCTGGCGGTGACGGCACGGCCGGCCTCGAGGAGCGCGCGGGTCTCGCGGGTGCCGCGCACGCTCTCGTCGAAGAGCCGCGCGCCGTGGATGGCGATGCCCGCCTGTTCGGCGAAGGCCTCGAGCACGCGCTGGTGGTGTGCCGTGAAGCTGCCAGGCCGCGTCGAGAATGCGGAGACGACCCCGATGACTGCGCCGACGACCTTGAGGGGCACGCACAGCATCGACCGGATGCCTTCGCGCTCGTCGACCTCGCGTCGCGCCGAGCGCGGATCGGTCTGCACGTCGGCGACCCGGATCGCGACGCCCTCGGCGGCCACCCGGCCGATGATCCCCTCGCCGGCCGGGACCGACAACGTACGCCACTCCTCACTCTGGAATCCGTGGGCGGCGGCCTGGACGACCTGCGTCCGCTCGCTATTGAAGAGCCCGATCCCGCACCCGCTGGCGCCGATCAGCGCCGGCACCGAGAGGCTGATGCGGTCGAGGACCGACGCCACGTCGAGGCGCGCCGTGATGAGCTGACTCGTCGCGTGGAGCGCCGCGAGCTCGTCGGCCCGGCGTCGGCTCTCGTCGGTTAGACGCCGCTGCTCGATCCCGAGCGCCAGCGGCCGCGCCAGCTCACCGATATTTTCGATGTCGGCGTCGTCGAAGGCGCGCGGCCGCCGCGCGGCAAGAACAACCGCCCCGAGGACGTGGCCGCTGGACACGAGGGGCACGAACGCCGCCGCGCGGAAGCCCTCTGCCGCGAAGATTCGGCGGCTCGCCTCGGGAACGTCATCGCGTTCGGTGTCGTCGATCCGCACCGGGCCGCCGGTGGCCACGACGCGGCCGAGCAGCGTGCCCTCGAGGGGCATCCATCGCTCGCGCGGCCCCCGCGAGGTGAAGCCGCGCGCCGACACGTCGATGAGCTCGAACTCACGGCGCTCGGCATCGAGGAGCGACATGGTGAGCGAGTCGAATGCCACGAGCTTCGCGACGCCCCCGGCGAAGGCGGCGAACAGCTCGTCGAGCGTGTGTCGCGTCGTGAGCACCCGCGCGATCTCGGCGGCTGCGGCGGCGCGGCCCGCCCGCTGCTCCCGCTCGCTGAGGTGGTCGAGAACCGCTCCGAGCTCGTGCGGGAGGTCGGCCGGCAGCGCAGCCGCCGTGAGACTCCCGACCCGCCCGAGGAGGACCAGCTCGCCCACGCGCCGACTCGCCGCGCCGAGCGGCGTTCTCAGGAGCGAGGCCGGCCCGTTCGCGCCCGGCGGCGCGACCCGGGTGAGCCCCGGGCGCGCCGCCGGCGTGGTGGTGACCGTCGTGAGCCAGTCGCGGAGCGTCGCCGGCGCGCGTCTGGCGCTTGCCGTGACGACGATCGGCTCCTGGCGGTGCGGCCGAAAGATGAGCGCCCCGGCGGCGGCGCCGGTGAGCTCGACCAGCCGGCGCAACGTCGTGGTCAGACCCTCGGCCGCGGACGGCGCCGCGAGGATCGGCATAATCAGATCGCGGAGCTCTCGCCCGTCTTTCACGACGTCACGGCGGCGTCAGCAAGCGTCCGGGCAGGCTTCCGGTGTGCTGGCCGTCCTTGATGACGAACGTCCCGTTCACCAGGACGTGCTCGATGCCGGCCGGGTACTGGTGCGGATCCTGGTAGGTGGCACGGTCCGAGACGCGACGCGAATCGAACACGACGAGATCCGCGCGGGCGCCCACCGCGACGACGCCCCGGTCCTTGAGCCCGAGCCGCCGCGCCGGCAACGCGGTCATCTTGTGGATCGCCTGGGGCAAGCTCAGCACGCGCTGCTCGCGTGCGTACTCGCCCAGAACCCGCGGGAACGTGCCATAGCTCCGGGGGTGCGGCTTGCCCACCGCAAGCTCGCCGTACGGCGCGAGCGCCGAGCCGTCCGAGCCGATCATGACTGCTGGATGAGTCAGCGCCCGGCGGAGATCGCGCTCATCGAGCTGGAAGAGGATCATGTATCCTTTCCCGCCCTCGGCGACAATCAGCTCGATCGAAGCGTCGAGCGGATCCATCCCGCGGCTGGCCGCGATCTCGGAGATGCGCTTGCCCTCGGCGTCCTTGCGTCGGTGGCAGGAGGCCACCATCACGTTCTCCCACCCGATGCGATCGAGCAGGCCCTGACCGGTCTCGGGCGCCTCGATGTCCCGGCGGATCCGCGCGAGGTCCTCGGGGTCGGCGAGGCGCTTGAGCATGGCATCGATTCCACCCTCGAGCGCCCAATCCGGTAGCAGCGTCCGGAGGCTCGTGCTGGACGCGGTGTACGGATAGACGTCGGCCATTACGTCGAGTCCCTCGGCACGCGCTTCGTCGATGAGCTCGAGGGCGTCGGCGACCTTGCCCCAGTTCGGGCGGCCCGCAGCCTTCACGTGGCTGATCTGGACGGGCAGATCGCCCTCGCGTCCGATGTGGATCGCCTCTCTCACCGCGTCCAGGAGCGTCGCGCCCTCGCCCCGGATGTGGCTCGCGTAGAAACCTCGGTGGCGCGAGGCCGTGGCCGCCAAGGTGACCACCTCGTCGGTCGTGGCATAGGAGCCCGGCGCGTAGATGAGCCCGGTCGAGAGCCCCCAGGCGCCGTCCTCGATCCCGTCGGCCAGAAGCCTCTGCATCCGGCTGAGCTCGGTCGCCGTTGGGGCGCGGCGGGCGAAGCCCATCGCCGCTACACGCAAGGTGCCGTGGCCGATCAGCTGGATCACGTTGAGCGCGGTGCCGCTGGCGTCGAACGCGCGAAGGTAGTCGCCGACCGAGCGCCAGCTGAAATCCATACCCGCGGGCACGTGCAGCGCGAAGCCGCGCAGGTCCTCCAGGAACTCCGAGGACACGGGCGCGGGGGAGAAGCCGCAATTCCCGACGACCTCCGTGGTCACGCCCTGCCTCACCTTCGACTCGGCGCGGCGGTTTTCCCAGAGGCGCCAGTCGGAGTGCGAGTGCATGTCGATGAAGCCGGGCGCCACGACCTTGCCCGAGGCGTGCAGGTTGCGGCCGGCGGGCTCACGGTGAAGATCGCCGATCGCCGCGATCCGGTCGTCCTTGATGCCGACGTCGGCGCGGTTGCCGGGCCTCCCGGTGCCGTCGATGACCTCGGCGCCCTCGATCTTCAGATCAAGCACGGGCGGGTGCGCTCGACGCGGGAGCCTGAGTGAAACCGAGCTGGCGCTCGCACCAGGCGGCGACCGTGAGGAGGCGGCTCGATGCCCCGGCGGCCTGGACGAGCTGGATGGCGTGGGGCAATCCCGACGAAGCGATACCGCTCGGCAATGTGATCGCGGGCACGCCGGCGTTGCTCCAGGGCGCGCAGAGCGAGCCGTCTCCCGTCGAGCCGAGACCGGCCGGCGCCGGCGCGGGCGCCGTGGGACACAGGAGCGCGTCGTGCGCGGCCAGCAGAGACATCACGTCGTCACGGAAGGCCAGACGCGCGCGATTCGCGCTCACGTACGCCGTCGCCGACAGGCGCAATCCCGCCTCGACCAGGTTCCGCATCTCCGGGCCATAGTCGTCGGCGTGCTTGACGAACCAGGGCTCGTGATAGGCCGCGGCCTCGGCTTCGAGCACGGTGAGCCCCGCCGCGGCGAGCTCCCGAAACGACGGAGGCAGCTCGATCTTCGAGACCGTGGCACCCGCCCGGGCGAACGTATCAGCGACCCCCTCGATGTGGGCGACGACCTCCCGCGAGGCGCGAGCGAGGAGCTCGGGGGCGAACGCGAGCCGCGGGGCCCCCGCCGCTGACGCATCGAGCTCTCGGTCGGCCAGCACCGACATGGCAAGCGTGGCGTCGGCCACCGAGCGGGCGAGGACGCCGACATGATCGAGTGACCACGCGAGCGGAATCACCCCGGCGACGGGAACCAGACCGTGCGTGCCCTTGAAGCCCACGACACCGCAATACGCGGCGGGCCGGAGCACCGAGCCGACCGTCTGCGAGCCGAGCGCCAGCGGCACCATGCGCGCCGCGACGGCCGCGGCCGAGCCCGCCGACGAGCCGCCGGGCGTATGGCCGTGGTTCCACGGGTTTCGGGTCGGCGCCGGATCGCGATAGGCGAACTCCGTAGTCACGGTCTTGCCGAGCACGATCGCGCCGGCCGCGCGGATGCGCGCGACCGCCGCGGAGTCCGTGACCGGCCGCGTGTGGGCGAAGGACCTGGCGCCACCGGTGGTCGGCATCCCGGCGACGTCGAAGATGTCCTTCACGCCGACGGGGACGCCGTGCAATGGCCCGCGCAGTCGCCCGGCCCGCGCCTCCGACTCGCGCTCACGCGCGATGGCGAGGGCGCCGGCGGCGTCGACGTGCGCCCACGCGCGCAGATCTCCATCGAGCGCGCCGATCCGCGCCAGGCATGCGTCTACCAGCTCGACGGGGCTCAGGACCCCCTTGCGGACCACCTCCGCTGCCTCCCCAACGCCGAGCGAGGTCGGCTCAGCGGATCGCATCGAGCACCTCCGCGACCACCTCGAAGCGACCGAACGAGGGCATCAGGTAGGCGCCTGCGTAACGAGCCCGCACGGCGCGGACGAGCTCTTGCGCCATCTCGATCCCGACGCGGAGGGCGCCATCGCCGGCCTCGCGAAGCCGCCGGCGAACCTCCTCTGGAATCGTGATACCCGGCACCTCGTTGTGAAGGAACTCGGCGTGTCGCGCGCTGTGGAGCGGCAGGATCCCGACCAGGATCGGAACGGGCGAGCCGCCCGCTCGCTCGAGGAAGCGGTCGAGCTGCGCGAGGTCGTACACGGGCTGGGTCTGTACCCACCGAGCGCCGGCCCGCACCTTTCGCTGAAAGCGGTCGATCTCGCGCGCGACATCCTCGGCCGCCGGGTTCAGCGCGGCGCCCACGTAGAAGGACGTCGGCGCGCCGATGCTGCTGCCGGTCGCGTCGTGTCCCTCGTTCATCCGGCGCAGGATCTCCATCAGGCCCACGCCGTCGACGTCGAAAACGGCCGTCGCGTTGGCGTAGTCGCCCGCCCGCGGTGGGTCGCCGGTCATCGCGAGGATGTTGCGCACGTCGAGCGCGTGCGCGCCGAGCAGATCACCCTGGATACCCATCAGGTTCCGGTCGCGACAGGTGAAGTGCATGTTGATGTCGAGTCCCGTCGCGTCGCGCACGAGGAGCGCCGTCGGCAGCACCGCCATGCGAACCCGGCCGAGCGAGCCGTCGTTGATGTCGACGATGTCGACGCCTCGCTCTCGCAGGAGCTTGGCGCCCTGCACGAGCTTCTCGACCGTGTGACCGCGCGGCGGATCGAGCTCGACCGTGACGACGAACTCGCCGGCGGCGAGCTTGCGCCCGAGCAAGGTCGGCGGCCGGGCGATGTGCAGGTCGGGCGCCGTACCCACCGCGACCGGGCTGATCGTGACCGTCGCCTGACGGGTCTCGGGCCGGGGCGGCCGCCTCCGATCGAGGACTTCTCGCATCGCCGCGATGTGCTGCGGGGTGGTGCCGCAGCAGCCGCCGACGAGCCGAGCGCCCGCGTTCACCATCCGCTCGGCGTACTCCGCCATGTAGGCAGGGGACGAGAGATAGATCAGGCGCTCGCCGATCCGGCTCGGCAGGCCGGCGTTGGGCTGGATACACAAGGGCAGCCCCCCGGCCTCGGCGTGCATCTGCTCCAGGACCTCGTAGAGGGTGCTCGAGCCGACCGAGCAGTTCGCCCCGAGGCCCTGAACCGGAAGACCACGCAGGGCACGCGCGACCTCGGCCGCCGGCCGGCCCGTGAACGTGACGCCGTCGTCGGTGAACGCCATCTGGGCGATGATCGGGACGTCGGTGATCGCGCGGATTGCCGCCACCGCGAGCGCAACTTCCTCCAGGTCGGAAAACGTCTCGACGATGAAGCCGTCGACGCCGCCCTCGAGGAGGGCCTCGGCCTGCTCCCGAAACGCCGCCAGCGCCTCGTCGCGGGTGACCGTTCCGAGCGGCGCCAGATACTTCCCGAGGGGCCCGATCGAGCCGAGCACGAACACGTCCCGGCCCGAGCTCTCGCGCACGTCGCGCGCGAGCACGACACCCCGGCGATTGACCTCGCGCACCCGGCCCTCGAGCCCGTGGACCGCGAGCTTGAATCGATTCGCGCCGAAGGTGTTGGTCTCGATGCAATCGGCGCCGGCGGCGATGTAGTCGGCGTGGATCGACTGGACCACGCGCGGGTTGTTCAGGTTGAGGACGTCGAAGCACGCATCGAGCGAGACACCGCGCGCGTAGAGCAGGGTTCCCATCGCGCCGTCGCACAGGAGCGGCCCCGCGCCCAGACGGCGGCTAAGCTCGTACGGCATGCGCCTCCCTGAGCGCGGTCAGAATGCGCGCAACGACCTGGTCGGCGCCGATCCCGGTCGTGTCGACCGTGATGTGCGCCCGCCGGTAGTAGGGCTGTCGCGCCCGATAGAGCGCTTCGACGTCGGCCATCGAGCGCCCCTCGAGCATGGGCCGCTTGCCGATCCGGCTGGCGCGCTCGTGCAGCTCGCGCACGTCGCCGTCGAGCCACACGACCGTCCCGAGCTGGCGCAGGAGCTCCATCCGGCCTTCACGGCACGGCAGACCACCGCCGGTCGCGATGACCTCCCCCGACTTCAGCTTGAGGCCCTCGAGCGTGTCCGCCTCGAGCTGACGGAATCGCGGCTCGCCCGCGTCGCGGAAGATCTCGGGGATCGAGCGGCCCTCGCCGGCGACGATCATGTCGTCGGTCTCGACGAAGCAGCGGCCGAGGCGGCGCGCGAGCACCCGCCCACACACCGATTTTCCGGCACCCATGAACCCCACGAGAATGATGTTATCCCGCCGCATCCCCGCATCGTATCAGATCGTCCTCGGCTTGGCGGTGAGGTGGTTGGCGGGAGTGCGCGATGGACGGGGCCTGGCGCCGGGGGCGCACCCGTCCATCGCACGCTCGCGGAACGACTTCACCACCGGGGACACACTGCGCGCGTCGAGGTCGCGCGGGACTCGGTGGGCTTAGCGGTGGACAGTTTTTTTCGCGGGGGTGCGGCGGTAGGCGCAGTCGCGCATCCAGCATCGGGCGCACTGGCTGAAGTAGTGGTCGACCCGCGCGTGGGTTCCAGCCGCGGCCATGAGCGAGATGGACTTCACCGGGCTCATGAAGCAGGCCTCGTTGAGGCTGACGCCGATCGCGTCGCCGGGGCAGAGGGCGAACAGTGCTTTCTGCTGGCTCACGTCCCAGTACCCGTACCCAGGGCTCACCCGGTTCGTGACCGGCAACCCGAGTGGGATCGATTCCTGACACAGCAGATCATTGACGTACTCGGCCAGGCTCTCGACCGCCCCCGAGCCGACGCTGTCGAGCATGGAGGCCAGCGGCAGCTCGCGCGCCGCCCAGAGCTCGGCGACGCGCCGCTCCAATCCCTCACCGATCGTGCACACGGCCGTCGCCACCCACTCGATCGGGCCCCAGAGGCGCTGCACCTCGGGAATCGTGAGCGCGACACCGCCGGCTTCGACGGTGTCGGGGCTCAGGCGCGTGACGGCGAGCCAGCGCACGACGGCGCGCGGGACGATGAGACTCCGCCCGAGCGCGAGGGCCTCGTCGAAGAGCGCCAGCACCTCCGGACCGGGCGTGTCGACGGATTTCTTGTAACCCTGGAAGCGCAGCACCTCGTCGGGGTCGATCGCGAGCGGAGGCGCCGTGAGGACTCGAGGCGTGAAGGAGAGCTGCTGCGACACTACGAGTGCGACTGACGCCCTCGCGCCCGCACGAGCGCGGCGATACGGCGGATATGCTCGGGATTCGATCCGCAGCAGGCCCCGACGATGTTGCACCCGGCGTCGAGGAGCGCGGGATACTCGCGCGCCATCTCCTCGGGGCCGAGCTCGTAGGTCACGGTGTCGCCCGTCGTCACGGGCAGCCCCGCGTTCGGATAGGCGACGAGCGGCGCGTCGGTGACCCGCCGCATCTCGCGGATGATCACGATGGCGCGATCCGGGCCGCGGCCGCAGTTCATGCCGATGACGTCGGCGCCCGCGGCGAGCAGATTCTTGGCGACCTCGGCCGGGCTCTCGCCCCACATGGTGCGGTCGCGGTCGTGGATCTCTTCGTACTGGAAGAACATGGTGGCCATCACCGGCAGGTCTGCCGCCGCCTTGCACGCGCGAATCGCTGCCGTGCACTCCTGGGGAAACATCATGGTCTCGACCGCGAAGAGATCGACGCCGCCCTCGGCCAGCGCCTCGGCTTGCTCGCGAAACGTCTCGAGGTACTGCTCGTCGGTGACGCCGTCGTCGAGCGCGTAGTCGACCGGCAGGCGGCTCGTGGGCCCGATCGAGCCCGCGATGTAGCCGGACGCCGACGCCGCCGCCCGCGCCAGCCGCGCGCCCTTCTCGTTCAGCTCGCGCGTCCGGTCGCCGATCTTGTACTCGTTCAGCTTGAGCCGCGTGCCCCCGAACGTGTTCGTCTCGACGATGTGGCTGCCGGCGCCGAAGTATCCGGCGTGGATCCCCTGCACCACCTGGGCGTGGGTGTCGTTCCAGAGCTCGGGGCAAGCCCCGTTCGCGAGCCCGGCCGCGAACAGCATGGTGCCGTAGCCGCCGTCGAACACGAGCGACTCGCCCGAGCGCACCCGCTCGACGACCTCCCAGCCCCGCGCCTTCACGACGTCACCGCCGCCGCCCCGACCAGCGCCTTGGCCTTGACGACGGCCAATGTCGAGTCCTTCGCATACCCGTCGGCACCGATCTCGTCCGCGAACGCCTGGCTCACCGGCGCGCCCCCGATCATCACCTTCACGCGCTCGCGGAGCCCGGCCTTGGTCAGCGCGTCGATCGTGCGCTTCATCGCGGGCATGGTCGTGGTCATCAGGGCCGAAATCCCGACGATGTTCGCCCCGTGCTCGCCGACGGCCGTCACGAACGCTTCCGGCGCGACGTCGCGGCCGAGGTTCACCACCTTGAATCCCGCGCCCTCGAGCATCATCGCGACGAGGTTCTTGCCGATGTCGTGCAGGTCGCCCTGCGCGGTGCCGATCACGACGATGCCGAGGTAGTCGTCCCCGCGAGCGGAGGCCGTGATGAGGGGCTTGAGCAGATCGAGCCCGGCGTACATCGCGCGCGCGGAGAGGAGCACCTGGGGGACGTAGTACTCGTTGCGGCGGAATTTCTCGCCGACGACGTCCATCCCGGGGATGAGCCCCTTGAAGATGAGCGCCTTGGGGTCGAGCGAGAGATCGAGCCCCTCGCGCGTCTTTCTGGCCACCGTGTCCTTGTCACCCACGATCAACGCGCGCGCCATCGTCGGATAATCGAACGTTTCGTCGCTCATGGGCTCCGCGTCATCTTACAACGATTCCGGTGTGTTAGTATCTTCGAGGCGATGAAAATTCGTGTGCTCGGCGCCTTCGGAGGCGAAGGGCTCGGGCATCGCCCGTCGGCCTTTCTCATCAACGACAAGATCCTGATCGACGGCGGCTCGGTCCCCGGCGCCCTGACCGTTCCCCAGCAGCTCGCGATCGAGCATGCGATCGTGTCGCACGCGCATCTGGATCACGTCGCGGGAATCGCCTATCTCACCGAGACGCTCGCGTTCTGCGAGGTCGGGGCGGCGGTCACGATCAGCTCCATCGATCCGGTCGTCACCACGCTCCGCTCCGGCGTCTTCAACAACGCGATCTGGCCCGACTTCAGCAAAATCCCGCACCCGGACGTCCCGGTCGTGAAGTTCCGGACGTTGATCGAGGACGTCGAGCAGCGTGTCTCCGACCTCTGGGTCACGCCGGTCGCCGTCAGTCACTCCGTGCCGGCCGCCGGCTTCATCGTCCACGACGGCTCGACCGGAGTGATCTACTCGGGCGACACCGGGCCGACCGAGGCGCTCTGGCAAACGGCTCGCGGCCTCCGAGGTCTGCGCGCGATCATCCTCGAGTGCGCGTTCCCGAACCGACTCGGCCCGCTGGCGCAGGTCGCCAAGCATATGACGCCTGCGCTGATTCGCCGCGAGCTCGACAAGCTGCCGCCGGACGTCCCGGTCTGGATCTTCCACGTGAAGCCGCAGTTTCACGAAGAGGTTGGGGAGGAGCTGGCGCGCATCGACTCCGGTCGCATTTCTATCCTCGAGCAGGATCGTACGTACACCGTCTAGTCTCTCGCTTCACTGGGTGGCGGGCAGCCGTGAGCGGCCGGGGGCTGCCTCCCGCGACCTGGTTGCAAACATCCCGCTCGGTCATTTCACACGCGACGTCTTCGGGTCAACGCTGACTACACAGGTCGCGGGAGGCAGCCCCCGGCCGCTCACGGCTGTCCGGCACGCTCGGTGAACGCTGACACGAGACGGGCCAGGCTCAACCCTCGACCAAGATGGTTCTGGGCGCAGTGCGGCGCGCGGCTCCGCTCGCGTTGGCTTAGGGCTTAGGGCCTTGGAGTTGGGGTTACGACTCGGGAATCGTGATTGCGGGAGGGATTGAGACTCCGGCTGAGGTTCGGGGCCGGGGTCGTGATTCGGGGTCAGGGGTCGGTGGGGATCAGGACTACGGTTTCTGTGGAGATTTCTACGCGGACCTGGTCGCCGAGGCGGAACATGCGGGTTTCGCCGACGGCGGGGAGCTCGACCTGGACGGGAGCGTGGGCGCCGATCTCGATCTCGTAGAGATGGCGAGCGCCCTCGAACACGCGGAGCGAGATCCGGCCGGGAATGCTCGGGCCCCGCGCCATGGCCGCTTCGGTCATGGACAGGGTCTCCGGCCTCAGCACCAGGAGCCCGCGGTCGCCGAGCCGGTGGGTGCCGATGCCCGCGACGGGCACGCGGTCGCCGCGCTCGGTCTCGACGACGACGCCGAGATCACGAACCTCGATGACCCGAACCGGGAGAAAGTTGGCGGGCCCGAGAGCCTCGGCGACGGCCCGGGTCCGCGGCCGCTGGTAGAGCTCGGCTGGATCGCCGACCTGCAGGACGCGGCCGCCGTCGATGACCGCAAGGCGATCCGAGAGAGCGAGCGCGTCGGCGGCGTTCCTGGTGGCGTGCACGGTCGTCACCGCCAGGTCGCGATGAAGCTTCGTCAGCTCGAGGCGCAGGGCCTTGCGTGCGGTCGGGTCGAGGTTGGCGAGGGGCTCATCCAGGAGCAAGACCTGCGGCTCGACGGCGAGCGCGCGCGCCAGGGCGAGACGACGGCGCTGCTCGAGCGTGAGCTCGGGCGGCTTGACCGTCTCGACGTTCGCGAGCCCGAGGCGGCCGAGCACGGTCGCGACTCGGCGCGCGATCTCGTCGGCGGCCAGGCGCTGCTGGCGAAGACCGAAGGCCACGTGCTCCCGCACGGGCATGTGCGGCCAGAGCGCGCCGTCCTGGAAGACATAGCCGACGCCGCGCAGGCGCGGCGGGACCACCGAGATATCGCGGCCGTCGACGAGGACACGGCCGCGGGTGATCGGCAGGAATCCGGCGATCGCCCTGAGCACGTCGGATTTGCCCGACTTCGGCGGTCCGAGGAACGTGAAGAACTCCCCGTAGCGGACGTGCTGCGTGACCCCGCACACGCCGGGCGGCACGCCCCCGCGCGTGTCGAGCTCGTCGAGGCGGATGTCGACGAGCGGCCGCTCGATCACGCTCACGTCCGTCCTCCGGCCTCGCGCGTTCGGACGAACGGGACGCAGGCCAGGCCGATCACCGCCAGAAGACAGTAGACGACTCCGGGCGACGTCCACGCGAGCAAGGTGGTCGCGACCACCGGGCCGATGAAGCCGGCGCCGATGCGCGCGGCGTTGATCACGCCGATCGCCGAGCCGCCGGCGTGCTGGACGACTCGCGAGACGATCAGGGGGAAGACCGGCGCGATCGATAGCACCTGGACGAAACGCAGCCCACCGTAGGACCACACCGAGCCCACGGCCGCCAGCGCGGCGACCGATACCGACGAGGCGATCAAGAGCGTGCCGATCAGCTTGCGCTCGGGGAAGAGCTCGCCCAGCCGCGGCACCGCCAGCGCTCCGAGGGCGGCCGCGACGCCCGAGACGAAGATCAGGACGCCGCCGACCTCGAGCGTGCGCTCCGCATCGACGCCGAGCCCGGGCAGGACGTGGGGCAGGATCGAGGTGAAGTAGAACACCTGGATCGAGCCGCCGAGGACGACGAGGGTGACGGCCACGACCTCGCCGGTCCGGACCGGTCGGCCCGAGGAGCTGCCTTGCTCTCTGAGCGGGGGCAGCGGCACCGCCCAGTGTACGAGCGCGGCGCAGCCGAGCAGGATCGTGCCGCCCAGCACGAACGAGCCTCGAATGCCGAGTCGGGCGGCGGCGATCGCGCCGAAGAGCGGGCCGATGATCTGCCCGACCGTCATGGCCGACTGGAGCGTCGCGATCCGGCGCCGCACTCCCCCACCCTCGGCGCCGCGCCCGACCATGATGAAGGCCAAGGTCGATGCCGCACCCATCGCGCCGAGGATGAGCCGAGCGAAGAACAGCTCGGGCAAGGTACGGGCGAGCGCCATCACGAAAAAGCCGAGACCCTGGAGCCCCTCGACCGCGACGTAGCACGCTTTCGGATTGCCCCGCGCGGCATAGCGGCCCCAGACCGGCGCGGTCAAGACCGTGACGAGCGACGTGATGCCGATGATCCAGCCCGTCCAGCGCAGGGTCGCCGTCGGATCGAGGGTGCTGACGCGCTGGATGTGGAAGGGAAGGCTCACGAACACGAACGACCACGCGAACGAGCCGAAGAACATCGTGACCGGAAGGAGGTGAGGCCCGGTCAGCCTCAACGCGAGATCACTCGACGCCGTGCCCTAGCTGTGCGGCTTGACGAGACAGACCCCCTGCGCCTCGATGCCGAGCGCCCCGTTGAGCTTCGAGCGGTCGTTGAGGCGCATCACAGTGGTCGGAGCTCAGGGCACGCACCTGTGCAGATCGTGGCAGATCGCTGCACAGGACGCAACCCAGACGCAACCAGATGGACCCGCCGGGGGCAGGTGTGAACAGCGAGCGGGGCCGGCCGGGCGTCCCGACCGGCCCCGGGGTTCTCAGTCGCCGTCGCCCGAGGCCGCGATCTCGCCCGAGAACGGGTCGAGGACGAGGTGATCGTCGCCTCGCTCGCCGAAATCGAACATCGGCAACAGGGAGCCGGCGATGGCGTCGAAGGAGCCGCCGCCGATGCGACCGAGGTGCCAGTTGTCTTCAATGAAGCGCAGGATCGAGCTCTGGTCGGTGACGCCGTGATCGATAAAGTTCTTGCGCGCGAACGGCGAGATGACCAGCAGCGGCAGGCGGGGCCCGTAGCCGCAGCGGCCCTTCTGATCGCCGAGCGACGGCGAGCCGCCGGCGCAGATCGAGGCGTCCTGCCCGGTCGTGGAGTGATTCACGATGGGCGGGGCGACGTGATCGTACCACCCGTCGGAGTCGTCGTAGGTGATGAAGACCGCCGTGTCGCGCCACTCCGGCAGCGCCTGCAGTCGGTTCAGCGTCTCGACGATGAAGGTTTGCTCTGCCAGGGGCGAGGAGTACGTCGCTGAGGTCGTATTGGTGATTCGCCTGGTCGGTGTGGCCGATCGCCGCCACCGACGACGGCGGTAGGTGATGCGGGTTGGACGTCGAGGCGTAGTACTGGAACGGCTGGTGATGCGGGATATAGTCGCCCTTGGGCTTGCCGTCGCTACCGATGTGCGAGGTTGCGCACGTGGCCTTGGTGATGACGCGCCCGTCGGCCGCAAAGGTCGCCGGGGTGGTTGGCTTGAACCCACCCTGGAAGAACCCCCAGCTGATGTTCCTGGCGTTGAGCAGATCGCCGACGTTGCGCCCGGTCATCATCACGTTGTCGCGCGTCGTGCAATCGTCGAAGAACGGCTGCGGATCGCTGATGACGGCACCGGCGATGGAGTCGGCGCCGAACGGCGTCGAGAGATCGGCCGGAATTGCCCCGCCGGTCTGGCCGGCGATCAGGTTCAGCGCGCCCGGCGACGAGGGGCCCCGAACGTGGTGTTGGAAGTGGTCGCTCATCGCGAAGTGCCGCGCGTAGTTCCACAGCGCCGTCACCGTGCTGCCGTCGTAGTAGCCCATGACGAGACCGCGACCGACGCCGTAGTCCGCGCAGCCCCGGGGCCCCCGACGCCGACGGTCTCGACGAAGCGATCCACCTTGCCGCCGTTCATCGCCGCCTGCTCGTCCGTATAGCCGTGGTCCTGGTCGCAGGTGTCGTTCTGGGCGCGGCTCAGCCGGAACGGCTGGACGCTGTTCGGGTTGTGAGGCGCCAGCAACCCGGCGTTGAGGAGAGTATCGATCTGCGGCACGTGATGCCTGGCGGTGAAAACCGACTCGCCCGGCAGGTTGGCTGCGTGGGGATAGGTTGCGAAGTAGTGATCGAAGGATACGTTCTCCTGGAAGATCACAACGACGTGCTTGATCGGTGTCCCCTGCCGCAGATGCTCATCGTCGCCGGCACGCGCGCCGATGGGTGACAGGTTCAGCAGGCTAGCGACTAGGGTGCCGACCACGACCGCTCGCGACGTCCTGCGCAGGTGGCGCATGAAAGGCTCCTCGTGGAGAGGGTACTGCACGCGCAGGCGGTTCGGGACACCCACGCCCCGCAGTGCCAGGGTTATCCCTGGGTAACTACTCGGCGATGACGGGCCGATGAAGGGGCGATGAAGATTACCTGGTGGCGTCTTCAGGGTGATCGCGTGGGAGCGCAGCACACACGCTCGCCCGAGTAGCTCGATGGAGGCCTCGCCTCAGCTGCGACACGGAAGCGCCATATGCTCGTGACGTCACGAGCAAAACGGCGCCGCGTGGTCTTGCGCCCACTGTTCCAGCGTCCGCGCCCCCTGCCCGCCGACACGTTCGACCGTGTCGGTCACGGCCGATGCGTGGCCGCGCCTGGCGTATCTGTTCAGCTCGACCAGAGCTGTTGCCTGCCACACCGCCCGGGCTGGATCCTGGACCATCGCGCGGACTGGGGCGCCCGCCTGGAGGAGTGCCTCGACGATCAAACGGCCATTGGTACCGGTCGCGCCGGTGACGAGGATCATGTGTCTTGCCGCCTCGGGGCGCTGGGAGCTAGCGGCTTGGCGCGAACATCAGCGAGTTGACGAGCGGTTCAGCAGCCAGTCGATGACAGCCCTGGGATCCTCCGTGTCGGTCGACCCCCGCTCCGTGTTCGTCGCGGAGGGTTGCGGCGACCTCGACGGTCCTTGAAGTTCGGCTCTCGAGTCCACCGCTACGGGCGCGGCAGTCGCTACCGGCGTGTCCGGGGTGACCATGACCGCGGGCCGAGCATCGCTAACTGGAGTACTCACCGTTGCGGCCGGCACGGACTGACGCGCGGGTGCCTGTGCCACCGGCATCGCAGGCGCTCGGCGCTGATCAGCAACCAGATCGCATGCCGCAGTTGCTGTAAGCAGTCCACTCAAGAGGGCTATCCGGATGATTCGATCGGTTCTCACGGAGATCATGGTGGCACCTCCGTCCGCTCTCCTTTAACGCTCGACTGACGACACATCCACCGCAATGGCGCTTGGTCGCGTATTACAGGAACTACTGGGCCCTGTCAAACGCGGGAGACACCCCAGAGCCACGAAGTATGGCTCTCGACTCGTTGGGGCCACCGATTATGGTTCCCGCCCGTGGAACGCCGCTTCGAGGGTGGGAAATGTGGGGCCAACTACGTGAGGAGACAGAACCCCTGCGCCTCGATGCCGAGCGCCACGTTGAACTTGGAGCGGAAGTTCTCGAGCGCGACGGCCGCCGTGAGCTCGACGATTTGCGCTTCGGAGAAGTGCGCGCGCACCCGCGCGAACAGCTCCTCGGTGACCTTGCGATCCGTGAAGGTGATCGCCTCCGCGTACTCGAGCGCCGTCTTCTCGCTCTCGTCGAAGAGATCGCTGGTGAGGGCGGTGGTGACCTCGGCGATCTTCGCCTCCGACGCGCCCGCTCGCATCCCCCTGGATGCGTTGATGTCGATTCAGAATGGGCAGCCGTTGATCAGGGCGACGCGCAGGTAGACCAACGCCAGAAGCTGCGGGGCGAGGAGGCCTGACCGCTCGACGGCCGCCGAGAGCTGCTTGGCGGCCCGCATGATCCCGGGCGTGTGCGCCTGGATCTTCGTCGTGTTCAGGACGAAGCCGAACGCTTCGGTTTCCTTCGCGAAGGCTTCCTTCAGAAGAGGGTCGTCGCCGGGGTCGTCGACCTCGCTCACGCGTGGCATGGCCCGATTATACCTTCGGGCGCGGCTACAGCCGCCCGCCGCGTGAGCGATTCAGGCCGTCCTCGATCCCGGGGAGGGCGTCGAGGATCACCTTGCCCACGATCTCGAGGCTCTTCGCCGACACCTTGTCGAGCGTGTCCTCCGCCGTGTGCCAGGGCGGAAAATCGAAGTCGATCAGCAAGGTCGCCGGGATCCCCAGGCGTATGAACGGCGCGTGATCGTCCTCGACGGCGAGCGAGTCTTGCAGGAAATGCGTCGAGTAGCCGAGCCTCGCGGCGCTCGCCCAGATGACGTCGGTCAACCACGACGTCGAGCCGGACTCGCGCCGGATGGCGAGGTCACGGTCGCCGATCATGTCGGCCACGATCACGGCGCTCGGAAGCCGCCGCGATTTCCCAAGCTCGCTCGCCATGCGCCGTGAGCCGTAGAGGCTGTCGGTCGCGGTCCAGCTCTCACGCGCTTCCTCGCCGTCGAACCACGCGACCCAGTACGTGTACTCGCGCGGGCGCTCGCGCAGACGGCGCGCCAGCTCGATCAGGAGCGCGGCGCTCGAGCCGCCGTCGTTCGCGCCCACGAACGAGATGTCGCGAAACCACTTCGTGTCGTAGTGTCCGGCGATCAGGATCACGTCTTGCCGGCGTCCGGGGATCACGGCGAGCACATTCGCCATCGGCAGGCGACCGTGAGGCGTCACTGCGTCGAACGATTCGACCTTGGCCGAGACGCCAGCCCTCTTGAGCTCGTCGACGATATACGAGCGAGCACGCGCCGCGCCGGTCGATCCGGCCGGGCGCGGGCCGATCGCGACGAGCCGCTCGACGTGGTGCAGGGCCGCGGCGCCGTCGAACGACGGCGGCAGACGCAGATCCTGCGCGGCCGGCGGCGCCAGAGCGCCCGCCGACAGGAGCCCAGCCAGGACGATCGCGACGAGCGTCAGACCGATCGGCATCCGATTCATGCCGGCTTCGTCCCGACGGCGCCGTAGTAGTTCAAGGTCAGCACGAAGGCGTCGGCGGCGACGACCTCGGTGAAACCATCGAGCCAGCGTTCGGCGGTGGACACGTCCACGATGCCGAAGCGCACAGCCCGCTCGGCGCGGCGCTCGAGGAACGTCTTCGTCCACGGCTCGAGCGTCGTGTCCTGGTAGACGTCGGTCAGCAGGCGCACGTCCACCAGACCGGCGGCGCGAAGCAGGCCCGGGAGGCGGCGGCCGCTGTGGGGCTCTTCGTACACCCGCTCCGCCACGCCGCGCATGATCCCTTCGGTCAGCGCCCGATCCGGGTGCGTGACCGCGACCACGCCGAAGTCCTGATCCTGCACTCCGACGCGTCCGCCTGGCCGCGTCACCCGCGCCATCTCGCGCACGACGCGCAGTGGCTCGGCGACGTGGAGGATGACCGTGATCGCCAGCGCGGCGTCGAAGCGATTCGCGGCGAAGGGGAGACCGGCGGCGTCGGCGACGCGGAGCGCGATGGGGGTGCGCCGCGCGGTCTCGCGACACAAGGCTCGCGCCCGATCGAGCAGGCGCCGGCTCGCGTCGATGCCCACCACCCCGCCTCGGGGACCGACGAGCGCGGCGAGGTCGCGAACGACCACGCCGGTGCCGCAGCCGACCTCGAGCACCCGCTCGCCTGCACCCACGGGAACGAACTTCAGGAAGCGCCGCCGCAGCCGTGCCTGAGCGGGCGTTCGGCCCCGCGCCTCGAGGCTCCTCGCCATCTCATCGACGTTGGTCTGGGCGTCGGCATCGCGCCACGGGTCCGGATGCCGGCGCGAGGCGCGCGCGCGGCGCGCCGCGACGGCCGTCCGTTGGGAGCTGCGAGGGCTCACGCGCGGGGCGTCAGCCGCCGGTGTCGAGGCGGGCGCACTGCTCGCTGCAGAAGTATCGAACCCGACCGGCATCCGCGCGGCGGACCGCCCGCGACTTCACGACGTAGGTCTGACAAACCGGGTCCTTGACGAGCTCGTCGGGGAAGGTGCGGCGCGCCGTGGGAGCGGGCAGCCGGATCCGGCGCAGGAGCGGCAGCAGCAGCGCGACGGCGACGATCAGGAACAGGAGAATCGGAAGAAGCCGCATGCGACTCAACGATCGGGCTTGATCGACACCGCCCGGAGGAACTCTTTGTCCTGAGTGGTCAGCTCGGACGAGACCGTGATGCCTTTCTTACTGCCGGCGAAGAAGATTCCGGTGTCGGCGCCGCGGCGCAGGATCTCCTGGACCGCGTCGCGGGCCGCGTCGGCGGCGGACAGCGAGGCCTCGATCGTCTGCAAGAGCTTCTTCAGGAGCGCGTCGACCTGGCGGTCCCGAGCCATCGCGTCACTACGATATCATAGGGCGGTGAACGCAGCCTGGACGCGCCTGTCGTCCGCGGCGCTCTATACGCGCGGCAAGCTCACGCTCCGCGAGGATGCGTGGCGGCTGCCGGATGGCCAGGAGATCGTCTACCCCGTCCTCGCGGTCGGCGTGACCGTCGGGGTGCTCCCGTTCGTGGAGCCGGCGCGCGTGCTCCTGGTCCGCCAGTATCGCCACCTGCTGGGCGAGGTTTCGTGGGAGCTTCCGGGCGGCGGCGCGCAGCCCGGCGAGGATCCGCTGGCGGCCGCCCAGCGCGAGCTTCGCGAAGAGGGCGGCTATCGAGCCGACCGGCTCGAGTTCATGACCCGGTTTCATCCGTCCAACGCCTATCTGGACGAGATCGCGTACTGCTACGCCGCCTACGGGCTGACCCAGGATCCCCTGCCCGCCGATCACGACGAGTTTCTCGAGCGGCGCGTCGTGCCGCTCGAGGAGGCGATCCGCATGGCGATCGGGGGCGACATCACCGAGTCGGTCTCCAAGATGACCCTGCTTCAGTACGTCGCGCGGCCGCCCGAGAGGTCGTAGACGGCGCCGGTCGAGAAGGTGCACTCGTCCGAGACGAGCCAGGCGACGAGCGCCGCGACCTCTTCCGGACGTCCCACGCGGCCCATCGGAATCTTGGCTACCAGGTAGTCCACGGTCTCCTTCGACATCTGCTTCACCATGTCGGTCCCGATGACGGCCGGCGCGATCGCGTTCACGAGGATCCCGCGGGTCGCGACCTCTTTCGCCAGGGCCTTCGTGAACCCGATCACTCCGGCCTTGGCCGTCGAGTAGGGCACGAGCATCGGGTTGCCCTCCTTGCCGGCGATCGACGCGATATTGATGATGCGGCCGCTCCGCGCAGGCAGCATGAGGCGCACCGCCGCGCGCGAGACCAGGAAGACGCTCGTGAGGTCGCAGGCGATGACCCGGTTCCAGTCGTCGTCCGTGAGCTCCCAGGTGAGCTTCGAGCCTCCGGTGATGCCGGCGTTGTTGACGACGATGTCGAGCCGGCCCCAGCGCGCGTGAGCCGCTGCGACCGCGCGCTCCACGTCATCCGTGCGCGTGACGTCGGCGACGAGAGCCATCGCCGAGGCGCCGATCTCGCTGGTCGCCGCCTCGACCGCCGACTTGTCCAGGTCGACGAGCGCGACGCGGGCGCCGTCGGCGACGAGCCGCCGCGCGATCGCCAGCCCGATTCCGCGGGCGCCCCCCGTTATCAGCGCGACACGTCCACCGAGGCTCATCGGCTGCTCCTCTTCTTTCGAGGCGCGCCTCGGCCGGCGGGGGCCCCAGCCCCGCGACGGCCTGCAGCGCGCCTCTCTCTTCTTTAAGGACGCGCCTCGGCCGGCGGGGCCCCAGCCCCGCGACGGCCTGCAGCGCGCACTACTACGATTACGACAATGCCTGGTCGAGGTCGTCGATCAGGTCGTCGGGATGCTCGAGACCGATCGACAGGCGCAGCAGGTTCTCGGGAGTCCGCGTGCCGGCACCCTCGATCGACGCGCGGTGCTCGACGAGGCTCTCGGTGCCGCCGAAGCTGGTGGCCCGCGTGAAGATGCGGAGCTTGGCCGCGACGTCCATCGCCCTCGACCGGTCGCCGCGCACCTGCACCGACACCATCCCTCCGAACGCCGTCATTTGCCGGCGCGCTACGTCGTGAGCCGCGTGAGTCGCCAGCCCGGGATAGTGGACCGCCTCGACGCGCGCGTGAGCGTGCAGGAAGGTGGCGACCTGGAGGGCGTTCTGCGAGTGGGCGCGCACGCGATACGGCAAGGTCCGGATGCCGCGCCGCACGAGCCAGCAGTCGAACGGCGACGGCACCGCGCCCGCGGAGGCCTGCACACCGCGAATCCGATCGAACAGCTCGTCGGCGACCCTCGACACGACGGCGCCGCCGAGCACGTCGCCATGGCCGCCGAGGTATTTCGTCGTGGCGTGCAGCACGAGGTCGGCGCCCAGCTTGAGGGGCGACTGGAGCACCGGTGTCGCAGTCGTGTTGTCGCAGACGTAAACCGCGCCCGCCCGCCGCGCGATCTCGCCCACCGCCGTGATGTCGGTGATCTTCCACAATGGGTTCGACGGCGTCTCCACCCAGACGAGCCGCGTGTTCGCTCGCATCGCCGCGCGCACCGCGTCGACGTCGGTCATGTCCACGAAGGTGGTGCCGAGCTTCCACCGCGCGAACGTCTCGCGCAGGAGCCGCGAGGTCCCGTGGTAGGCGTCCATCGGCGCGACGACGTGATCACCGGGCTCGAGCGACAGCAGGATCGCCGAGGTCGCGGCGGAGGCCGAGGCGAAGGCGGCCGCCGCCGCGCCGCCCTCGAGCGCGGCGAGACATTCCTCGAGCGCCTCGCGGTTGGGGTTGTTGTTGCGCGAGTAGAGAAAGCCCCGAGGATACGAGCCGTCGGTATCACGCTCGAAGGTCGTGGACGGATGGATGGCCTGCGTCACCGCGCCGGTCCCGGGGTCGACGTGGGTGCCGGCATGGACCGCGACGGTTTCGATCCGCATCTCAGACACCTCCCCTGACCTTCTGCCCTCTGGGATCGTACAGCGGCTCGCGGCGCACGGTCGCGGTGACCGAGTCGCCGAAAAGCTCGACCGCCAGGCGCGTCTCCGGCGCGGCCGAGCCGACGGGGACGTAGCCGTAGGCGATCGATGCGCCCAGGGTGTAGCCGTAGCCGCCGCTCGTCACGCGCCCGATCGTGCGGCCCTCGGCCAGGATCGGCTCCCCGCCGATGACGACTGAGGCCGGATCGGCCAGGGTCAGGCAGACGAGCTTGGTCGCGACGCCGTCGGCCTTCTGCTTGACGAGAGCCTCACGGCCGATGAAGTCGCCCTTGTCGAGCCTCACGCAGAAACCAAGTCCCGCCTCCCACGGCGTGTGCTCCGGGGTTACGTCCGCGCTCCAGTAGCGGTAGCCCTTCTCGAGCCGGAGCGAGTCGATCGCCCGGTATCCGGCGGCGAGCATACCGACCGGGCTTCCGGCGGCCCAGAGCGCGTCCCACAGCGTGAGGCCGTCGGCCGTCGGCGTGTAGAGCTCCCAGCCGAGCTCACCGACGTAGGTCACCCGGAGCGCAAGGACGTTCGCCTTGCCGATCGTGAGGCGTCGCGCACTCATGTAGGGGAACGCCGCGTCGGAGACGTCGTCGCGTGTTGCGCGCGCGAGGATTTCACGCGCGTTCGGGCCGAACAGACCGAAACACGCATAGAGCTCGGTCAGGTCGTCGACCTTGACCGCCCCGTCGTCCGCCACGTGAGACCGGACCCACGCGAGGTCGTGCAGCCCGAAGGCGCTGCCGGTCACGAGCATGAAGCGCTCTTGACCGAGACGCGTGACAGTCAGATCGCACTCGATGCCGCCGCGGTCGTTGAGGAGCTGCGTGTACGTGACCGAGCCCACGGGCTTGTCGACGTCGTTGTCGGCCAGGCGCTGGAGTAAGCTCAGCGCCCCCGCGCCCGATACCTCGAGCTTGCTGAAGGAGGTCTCGTCGAAGAGGCAGGAGCCCTCCCGCGTGGCGCGATGCTCGGCCTCGATCGCCGTCGACCAGTGGCGCGACGACCAGCCGCGTGGCGTCCAGGTGCGCGGCGAGTGCCTTGCGTTCACCTCGAGCCAGTTCGGCCGTTCCCACCCCGCCTTCTCGCCGAAGGCGGCGCCGAGCGCTTCGACCCGAGCGTGGGCGGGCGAGCGCTTGAGCCCGCGGCCCGCTCGTCGCTCCTCGCCCGGATAATGGATGTCGTAGTACGTGGAGTACGTCTCGACCGCCTGGGCGCGGGCGTAGCCGCGATCGCCGTAGTGGGCGCCGAAGCGGCGCAGGTCCATGCGCCAGACGTCGATCGACGGGCGCCCCTCGAGAATCCACTCGGCCATGACCTGGCCGACGCCGCCCGCCCCCGCGATTCCGTGAGCGCAGAATCCGGCGGCGACGAAGAAGCCCCGGACGTCCGGTGCCTCGCCCAGGATGAACTCGCCGTCGGGCGTGAACGCCTCCGGGCCGTTGATCAACGTGATGACCTCGGCGCGCCCGATGGCCGGCACGCGTGAGGTCGCCTGGTCCATCATGTCGCCGAACCGCTCCCAGTCCGGCGCCAGGAGCTTGTGGGTGAAATCCCGCGGGATCCCCTCGAGCCCCCAGGGCGCGGGCGAGCGCTCGTAGCCGCCCATGAGGAGCCCGCCGACCTCTTCGCGAAAGTAGACGAGACGGTCGGGGTCGCGCATGGTCGGAATGTCGCGGGTCACGCCGTCAATGGGCTTGGTGACGAGATACTGGTGAGCCATCGGGATCACCGGCACGGTGACACCGACCAGGCGGCCGATCTCGTGCGACCAGATCCCGCCGGCGTTGACGACGACCTCGCACCGCACGGTGCCCTCGTCCGTCTCGACACCCGCGACCCGGCCACGGTCCACGGTGATGCCGCGCACGTTCACGCCGGTCCGGATCGCGACGCCCCGCTGTCGGGCCCCGGCGGCCAGCGCGGTGGCGAGCGATGCCGGGTCGATCCGGCCGTCGGTCGCCAGATAGGCGGCGCCCTCGACGCCATCGAGGCTCATCAGTGGGAACAAGTCGCCCGCGTCCCCGGCCGAGATCAGGGTGAGCGGCAAACCGAAGGTGCGCGCCCAACCGACCTGACGCCGAAGCTCGAGCAGCCGCTGCCTCGACGAGGCCAGTCGGAGACTGCCCACCTGGCGCCAGCCCGGATCGAGCCCTGTGTCATCGTGGAGTCGTCGATAGAGCTCGACGCTCGCCATGTTGATGCGGGTGAGCGCGATGGTCGAGCGAAGCTGACCGACGAGGCCCGCCGAGTGGAAGGTGGATCCGCCCGTCAGCTCACCCCGGTCGAGCACCAGCACGTCGCGGCACCCCGCGAGCGCCAGGTGGTACGCGATGCTGCAGCCGGCGACGCCGCCGCCGATGATGACGACGCGGGCGGGATCGATGGGTGGAAGCCCGCTATCCGGCGGTGAAGCCGCCGTCGACGACCAGCTCCGCGCCCGTCATGAACGAGGATTCGTCGCTCGCCAGAAAGAGCGCGACGTAGGCGATCTCGCGCGGCTGCGCGATCCGCCCGAGCGGGATGCCGGTCTCGAACTCCTTGCGGATCGCGTCGGTCAGGTACGGCGCCTGCAACGGCGTGTCGACGATCCCGGGGTGGATCACGTTGCAGCGGATCTTGTCGCGCGCGAACTGGATCGCCAGCGACTTGGTCAGCGAGATCAAGCCGCCCTTCGCCGCGGTGTACGCGTCCTGCGCCCTCGTGAAGCCGGCCAGCGCGGAGACCGAGCCCATGTTGATGATTGAGCCGCCTCCGGCGCGCCGCAGGTGCGGGATCCCGTGCTTCGTCACCCAGAAGACCGACTTGAGATTGATGGCCATGACACGGTCCCACCAGCGGTCGTCGGTCTCGAGCACGGAGCGGTCGCGATCCTTCCACAGGACGCCGGCGTTGTTGTGCAGGACGTGGAGCGCGCCGAAGCGGCGCACGCCTTCCTCGACCATCCGTTGCACGTCGGCCTCGACCGCGACGTCGCCGGCCACCGCGACCGCCTGGCCGCCCGCTTTCTCGACCCGCGCGACGGTCCCCTTGGCCGCCTCCGCGTCGATGTCGGCGACGACGATCCGCGCGCCCTCCTCGGCGAAGAGCGCGGCCGTCTCGCGACCCATGCCCATGCCGGCGCCCGTGATGAGCGCGACCTTGCCGTCGAGCCGGCCGCTCATCGGCCGGCTCCGGCCGCGCGCAGCTCGGCGAGGCTCGACGCGAACGCCTCCACGACACCGTGCATGACCGCCGGAGTCAGTGTGCCCATGTTCGAGACACGAAACGCATACTTCCGGATATCGCCCTGACCGGCGTAGATGATGTAGCCCCGCCGCTTCATGGCGTCGTGGAGCGGGTCGTACGCGATGCCCGGCTGAAGCTTGAACGTCGTGAGGACGCTCGAGCGCGCGCCCTCGGGCACCAGGATCTCGAAGCCGAGCGCGGTCATGCCCCGGCGCAGCACCCGCGCGTTCTCCGCGTAGCGGGCGATCCGTTCCCTCACGCCCTCTTTCTCGAGCTCCTTCAACGCCTGGCGCATCGCGTGGAGCACCTGCACGGCGGGCGTGAAGGGCGTGTTGTCCTGCTCCTGCGTCACGTAGTGGTTCGCGAGATCCAGATAGACGCTCCGCGGCGGCCGGCCGCGCAGCGCATCGAGCGCGCTCCGGCGGGCCAGCACGAACGAGATGCCGGGTACCCCCTGCAGGCACTTGTTGGCACTGGCCATCACGAAGTCGATTCCGTCCTGCCTGACGTCGAGCGGCTCGCCGAAGAGCGAGCTCATCGCGTCGACCAGCACCCGACGCCCTTCCGCCGCGGCCGCGCGCACGATCTCGGCGACGGGATTGAGCACGCCCGTCGTGGTCTCGTGGTGCACCACCGCGACGTGAGTCAGCTGGGGTTCGGCGCGAAGCGCCGCGCGCACGTCATCGGGACGCGCCGCCGTGGTGACGTCGTAGGACAGCGCCCGGGTCGGAATCCCGTGGGCGCGCGCGATCCGGAGCAGGCGGTCGCCGTAGACGCCGTTGTCGACGACGAGGAGCCCGCCGTCGGCCGGCAAGGCGGAGCACACCGCCGCTTCGACGGCCGCGGTGCCCGAGCCGGTGAAGATGACGGCCGCGAAGCCGTGGCCGCCCTCGGCCAGCCGCACCAGGCGCTCGCGGCAGTCGCGCATCACCTCGAAGAACTCCGGCTCGCGATGGCAGAGGTCGGGAGTCACGAGGGCCTCGCGAACCTCTCGGCTCGTGTTGGCCGGGCCCGGGTTGAGCAGGATCCACTCGCGGTCGCTCACGCTCGCTAAATCCTCTCGAAGTTGCGCGCCAGCTCCCAGTCGGTGACGACCTGGTCGAACGCCTGCTGCTCCAGCCGCGCGGCGTGCAGATAGTGATCGACGACGCGGTCGCCGAACGCCGTGCGCGCGACCTTCGAGCGCTCGAGCTCGGCGATCGCCTCGCGGAGAGTTTTGGGCACCTGCGGAAGCGTCGCGTCCTCGTAGGCGTTGCCCTCGTAGGGCTTCGGCGGCTTCAGATGGCTCGCGATGCCGTGAAGCCCCGCGGCGATCGTCGCGGCGAACGCCAGATAGGGATTGGCGTCGGCGCCGGGAATACGGTTCTCGACGCGGAAGCCGCCGCCCTCCCCGCAGAGGCGGAAGCCGCAGGTGCGGTTGTCCCAGCCGGCCACGATCCGGGTCGGCGCGAACGATCCCGACTGGTAGCGCTTGTACGAGTTCACGCCGGGCGCGTAGAAGTACGAGAAGTCCCGTGCCATCGCCATCTGGCCCGCGAGCCACTGGCCGAAGAGCGGAGTGCTCGTCGTCTTGGCGCCGCGGCCGGCGGCCGCGAACAGGGGCTTGCGCCCGGCCTTGTCCCAGAGTGAGGAGTGCAGATGGAACGAGGAGCCCGCGGCGGTCATATCGTACTTGGCCATGAACGTGATCGCCGTCCCGTGCTGGTGCGCGATCTCCTTCGCGCCGTGCTTGTAGAGCGCGGTGCGGTCGGCCATCTCGAGCGCTGCCGCGTAGCGGAGGTTGATCTCCTCCTGGCCCCGCCCCCACTCGCCCTTCGAGGTCTCGACCGGAACGTCCGCGCCCTCCATGCCGTTGCGGATCGCCCGGATCAGCGGCTCCTCTTTCGAGGTTTGTAAAATGTGGTAATCCTCGAGGTAGCCCGACACCGGCGTGAGGTCGTGGTGGCGCTTGCGGCGCGCCTCCTCGAAGGATTCCTTGAAGCAGTAGAGCTCGAGCTCGGCCGCGGTCTTGACGACGTAGCCGAGCGCCGCCGCGCGCTCGATCTGACGCTTCAGGATCCAGCGCGGCGCTTCCTCGATCGGCTCGCCCTCTTCAGTGAAGACGTCGCAGAAGACGAGCGCCGTCTTCGGCAGCCACGGAATGAGCCGCGCGGTCGTGAGATCGGGGACCATCTTCATGTCCCCGTACCCGCGCTCCCAGGAGGTGAGCTTGAAGCCCGGGAGCGGCTCCATCTCCATGTCGACGGTGAAGAGATAGATGCAGGCGTGGGCGCCGTCGTCCACGACCTCATCGAGGAAGTAGCGGCCCACGACGCGCTTGCCCATCAGCCGGCCGAACGCGTCGGGGAACACGGTCAGGACGGTGTCGACGGCGTCTTTCTCGATGAGCTGCGCGAGTCGCTTGCGATCGAGCCGTCCCGGCATCACCGCGGATAGTAGCGTACCGGCCCGGCCCGTGTCACGCCGCGACGGTGCCGCCGCCGGCGCGTTTCGACTAGCGAATCGCGACCAGCGGATTGATCGGCGGCGGGATCAACAACACCATCAGGACGAGGCAGGCGATACCCACGACGCGCCGGCCCGGCGAGATCGGCGACAGATCGTCGAGCGGTGGGCTGTGGTGGAAGCCCACCAGCAGCGAGATCACGCCGGCCCACACGAACCAGTTCAGCGACGTCGCCAGCGCCGACACGACGTCGCCTCCCGGAGCCCGCAGGGTCCAGAAGAAGGACGCGGCGCCGAAGAGGAGGAGCCCCACCACCGTCGCCTTCCCGATCGCGCGGTGACGCCGGCCGAACAGCGCGTAGGCGATCCGTCCGCCGTCGAGCTGGCCCACCGGGAAAAGGTTCAGCGCCGTGACGAGGAAGCCCGCCCAGGCCGCGTCGGCCATCGGGTGCGTGAACAGCATGTATCCCGACGGAATGTGGCCGAAGCGCAGGTACGAGAGCCCCCACGTGAGGAGCGAATCGCCGAACGCCATGTAGCCTCCCGGCGGCACCGGCACGACCGAGGACCACGCGAAGCCGAGCAGACCCGCGGGCAGCGCGACGGCCAGCCCCGCCAGCGGCCCGGCCGCGGCGATGTCGAACAGCGAGTTGCGGTCGCGCGCTGGCGAGCGCATGAGGATGATCGCCCCGAGCGTGCCGAACAGAAACGGCGCCGGGATGAAGTACGGCAGGCTCACCGAGGCGCGATAGTGACGGGCCGTGAAGTAGTGGCCGAGCTCGTGCACACCGAGGATCGCGAGCAAGGTGCACGCGAACGGCGCTCCGGCCAGGAACCGAGCGGCGGACGGATCCGTGCGTAACGCGTCGAACGTCGGCGATCCAACGAACGATAGCCCGGCCACGAGCGTCGACAGGCACGTCAGGACGAACAGCACCACGTTTACGCCGATCCGCCAGCGGGTCGCCGTCTCGGTGATCGGCAGCGCCTGGAGGGCCACGAGCCCGGCCTCCTCTCGCAGGTACGGTGTGTAGCCGAGCGGCCGGAAGCGGGCGATGAGCAGGTCGAGCGCCCGGGCGGGCTCGGTCATCAGCTCGCCCCGGAACACGACGATCCCACCGTGGATCTGCCGGTCACGCACGGCCAGGACGTCCTCGACGTTCCGCCGCAGTCGATCCTCGGTGACGAGCATCTCGTCCGGCGGAGGCGGGGGCAGGAGACGTCGCCTGCCAATCGGCCACCAGCGCATGGACTCAGGCTACCACGCGGCCAGACGGCCGAGGACCCGGCGCACTTCGTCGAGGCCGCCTTCGCGATAGATCGCGCCGAGCACGGCCTCGAGCGCCGAGGCCAGGATCGAATCGCGCGTCCGCCCGCCCGACTGGTCCTCGCCGCGGCCCAGGCGCAGCAGTGCTCCCAGCTCGAGCTCGACGGCCCAGCGCGCCAGGTGCCTGCCGGTGACCAGCTCGGCCCGCCGCGCCGTGAGCTCGCCGACCGTCGCGGCCAGGTCAGCGGCGGTCACGTGATCGGCGACGACGAGCCCGAGCGCCGCGTCGCCGAGAAAGGCCAGCCGCGCGTGATCCGTCGCGGGGGGGTGCTCGTTGGCGAACGAGGCGTGGGTCAGCGCCTCTTCGAGGAGGGACGGGTCACGGAACCGGTAGCCGAGTCGTCGCTCCAGCTCGGCGACGCGGAGCGGATCCACCTACCCGAGGTAGGTGCGGAAAGCCAGCGTCGCGTTCGTGCCGCCGAAGCCGAACGCGTTCGAGAGCGCCACCTCGACATTCTGCTTGCGCGCCTGATTGGGCACGTAGTCGAGATCGCACTCGGGATCGGGCGTCTCGTAGTTGATCGTCGGCGGCAACACGCCGTGGTGGAGGGCCAGCACGGTCGCGATCGCCTCGACGCCGCCGGCGGCGCCCAGGAGGTGCCCCGTCATCGACTTCGTCGAGGAGACGGCCAGGCGCCGCGCGTGCTCGCCGAAGACCCGCTTGATCGCGAGCGTCTCGAACTTGTCGTTGTAGGGCGTCGACGTCCCGTGCGCGTTGATGTACCCGACCGCGGAGACGTCCAGCCCGGCGTCGCGAAGGGCCAAGGTCATGGCTCGCATCGCGCCGTCGCCCTCCGGATCGGGCGCCGTCATGTGATGGGCGTCGCCGGTCATCCCGTAGCCGACGATCTCGGCATAAATGCGCGCGTCCCGCGCCAGCGCGTGCTCGAGCGCCTCGAGAATCAGGATGCCCGCCCCCTCGCCGCACACGAAGCCGTCACGGGTGGCGTCGAAGGGCCGCATCGCCTTCGTCGGCTCCTCGTTGCGCGTGGACATGGCCTTCATCGAGCAGAAACCCGCGATCGTGAGCGGAATGATGATGGCCTCGGACCCTCCGGCGATCATCACGTCGGCGTCACCACGCTGGATGATCTTGAAGGAGTCGCCGATCGCGTGGTTGCCGGTGGCGCACGCGGTGACCACCGAGGAGTTCGGTCCCCTGGCGCCGAACCGGATCGACACGAGCCCGGACGCCATGTTCGCGATGATCATCGGGATGAAGAAGGGCGAGACCCGGTCGGGGCCCTTCTCGAGAAGGTTCCGGTGCGACTCGAGCAGCGTCGAAATGCCGCCGATACCCGAACCGATCAGCACGCCGAATCGCGCGCCGTCGACCTTGCCGGTGTCGAGCGCCGCGTCCTGGACGGCCAGGACGGACGACGCCACCGCATACTGGAGATAGGGATCGAGCCGGCGCGCGTCCTTCTTGTCGACGAAGTTCAGCGGGTCGAAGTTCCGTACCTCGCCGGCGATGCGAGTCGGGTAGCCTTCGGTATCGAACTTCGTGATCGGCCCCACGCCCGACCGGCCCTGCAGGAGCGAGGACCAGAACTCATCCGCGGTATTGCCGACCGGCGAGAGCGCCCCAAGCCCCGTGACGACGACCCGTCGGGTGCTCACCGTCTACGAGTTGTCCTTGATGTACTGGACCGCGTCGCCGACGGTGACGATCTTCTCGGCGTCCTCGTCGGGAATCTGGATGTCGAAGTGCTCCTCGAGGGCCATCACGAGCTCGACCGTATCGAGGGAATCGGCGCCCAGGTCTTCGATGAACTTCGCCGCCGGAGTGACGT
>Ga0209055_1000183_pt1 | contig 43628 bp, 39 predicted proteins | sample GraSoiAngelo_110_FD_185875 | JGI IMG/M metagenome (GOLD analysis project Ga0209055, IMG submission 185875) | Grasslands soil microbial communities from the Angelo Coastal Reserve, California, USA - 14_0903_12_30cm (SPAdes) (version 2) | ecosystem: Environmental > Terrestrial > Soil > Grasslands ... | reverse complement strand
TTCACCACTTCGAGAACCTGGCGAAGCTCTGTCTCCTCACCGGTATGATCGTCGGGTACGCGTACTGTGTCGAGTACTTCACGGCGTGGTTCGGGGGCAATCCCGCCGAGCGCGCCGCCTTCTGGTACCGGGCGTTCGGCCCGTTCTGGTGGGCGTCGTGGACGATGATCATCTGCAACGCGTTCCTCCCGCAACTGCTGTGGTTCAAGCCGATCCGCACGAACATCCTGGCGCTGTTCGTGATCTCGATCTTCGTGAACATCGGGATGTGGTTCGAGCGCTATGTGATCATCGTCGTGTCGCTGGCGGGCGAGCCGTTCGAGCGGTTCGCCAACGCCACGTACAACCCGACGTGGGCCGATTGGGGCATCATGGCCGGCAGCTTCGGCTGGTTCTTCATGTGGTTTCTCTTGTTCGTGAAGAACTTCCCGGCGGTGTCGATCTCCGAGGTGAAGGAAGTGCTCCCCGCGCCCACCCGCGGCAAGGCGGCGCGCGCGTGAAGCTCGTGAACCCACTCACCGCGATCTTCCACCCGCCGCCAACGCCGGGCGTGCTCGCGGTGTTCGGGCATCTGGATGCGACCGTGGACGCCATTGGGAAGCTGCGCCAGGGCGGTCACACGGACTTCACCGTGTATTCGCCGATTCCGCGGCACGAGATCGAGGACGCGCTCGACCAGCCGGTGAGCCCGGTCCGCATGTTCACCCTGATCGGCGGTATTTCCGGGTGCGCCGTCGGGGCCTGGCTCACCCTGTACATGTCCTACGATTGGCCGATCGTGGTGGGCGGCAAGCCCGTCGGCTCGATCCCGCCGTACGTCGTGATCATGTTCGAGATGACGATCCTGTTCGGGGCGCTTGCGACGATTCTCGGGATCGCGTTCAACGCCCTGTTCGCCGCGCGCCGCCAGGGAACGATCGCCTACGACGCCCGCTTCACGAACGACAAGTTCGGCGTGTTCGTGCCGTGCGAGGCGGCGCGGGCCGGGCCGGTGGAAACGCTGCTGCGCGGCGCCGGCGCCGAGGAGGTGCGACGTGCGTAAGCGCGCCCTCGCGCTCGTGGCGCTCGGCGTCCTTACGGCGTGCAATCCGGACGACGTGGTGCATCGCGTCGGCTGGTTCGCCACGATGCGGCACCAGCGCAGCATCAAGCCCTACGCCAGGCCGATCCCGCCCGTCGCGGGCACGGTCCCGGTGACGGGAGCGGAGCCGTCGGTGAACCTCCAGATGGCCGATCGGCTGGCCAACCCGCGCACGCGCACGTCCGAGTCGATCAACCGCGGCCGCTTCCTGTACGAGACGTATTGTCTGGTCTGCCACGGCACGACGGGGCGGGGTGACGGCCCGATTTCGGCCACGAACGGGCAGACGCCGCCCGGGCCGTTCTTCGGGGTCCGCTCCCTCGTCAACGACACGATCGCCCGGCGCACCGACGGCTACATCTACGCGGTGATCGTGAGCGGCCAAGTGATGGGGCGCGGGCTGATGCCGGTGTACGGCGACAAGGTGCGCGGCGCCGACCGCTGGGATCTCGTCAACTACGTCCGCACGCTGCAGGCGCAGGCGCGGAGCGGGGCGAGCGGAGGCAGCCGATGAGCGCGGGCATCGCGGGCGCCCGCGGCCAGTTGGTCGAGAAGGCGCGGCAGTTCCCGGCGGGCGCGTTTCTCGCGGCCGGAATCCTCGCGACGGCGATCGGGGCCGCCGCGTTCCTGTGGGCGCTCACCACGGGACAGGCCTCCCGGGCGTGGCAGTCCTACCACGTCGCCTTCATGTTCTGGATCGGCTTGGCGCAGGGCCTGGTGGTGTTCGCCGCCACGCAGAAGCTCGCCAAAGGGCACTGGTCCGGGCTCCTGATCCGGTTCGCGGAGTCCGCCGTCGCGTTCCTTGTGGTTGCGCTGGTGCTATACGGCGGTCTCATTGTCGGGCGGACCTACATCTTCTCCTGGCTGCACGAGCCGCGGCCCGACATCGGCCCGTGGCTGACGAGCGGATTCTTCTTTCCGCGCAACGGCCTGATTCTGGCCGCCCTGGCGTGGCTCTCGTGGCGCTTCGTGCGGCACGACGTGGCGCCCGACGTGCGGGAGCTGGCCGACGGTCGCGCGGTGGATCGGCTCGAGGGCCGGGATCAGATCGCTCGCGAGGCGGCGATTCTCATCGTCGCCTATGCGTTCGGGTACAGCCTGCTGGCGTTCGACTTGATGATGTCGCTCGCCCACAAGTGGGTGAGCAACCTGTTCGGTGCCTTCTATTTTATGGGCAGTTTCCTGGCCGCGCTGATGGCGCTCGCGGTGCTCGTTGTCCTGCTGCGTCGTCGAATGGGCCTGGTGCAGCTGATCTCGGCGAAGCAGCTGCACGACCTGGGCAAGTTGTGTTTCGGCTTCACCGTGTTCTGGGCGTATCTCATGTGGGCCCAGTTCCTCGTGATCTGGTACGGCAATCTGCCGGAGGAGACGTATTTCATCTTTTATCGGCTGATCGGCCCGTGGCGACCGGTCGGCATCGCGGTGTTCCTGCTCGTGTTCCTGATTCCCTTCATCGGCCTCCTCGGGGTCAGGCCGAAGCGGTCCCCGCCGACGTTCCTGGCGTTCGCCCTGGTCAGCCTCGCCGGGATCTGGCTGGAACGCTACCTGGAAATCGTTCCATCCATCAACGGCGGCGCCGGCCCTGCGATCGGCATCCCCGAGATCGGCGTGACCCTCTTCTTCGGCGGCCTCTTCCTCGTGTCTACGGCGTGGTTCGCCAGGCGGTATCCGATGATCTCACCGCGCCTCGCCGCCGACACGCTCGAGCGGGAGGCCCACTAACGGCCCAGTCTCCGATGCCAGCACCGCACGTTCGAGGGGCCCGCGCAGCGACTGCGTATTTTTGTCGCGGAGCGGGCCCCTCGAACGTGCCGGCGTCGACACCGGCTCCTTCGGCGTTTCTAAGGGTAGCAGTAGTGCGCGATAGAATCCATTCGGCCCGTTCCCTGGACACCCGGAGGTCTCATGCGGTCGCAGCTTCTCGTGTTGGCGGCAGGTGTGGCGTTCGTGGCGGCGTGCAAGAGCTCGACATCCCCCAGTGGCGGCGGCCACAGCACGACGATCTCCGCCGAGAACAACTTCTTCTCCCCCACGCCGGACACGATCCCTGCCGGGCAGGTGACGTTCTCATGGGCGACGCCGTCCAATGGACACAACGTTACTTGGCTGACCGGGCCGACGACCCCGGCCAATTCCCAGACACTGACGTCCGGAACGTATCAGGCAACCCTTCAGGCGGGGACCTACACGTACCATTGCACGATTCACACAGGAATGAACGGCACGATCGTCGTGCAGTGAGTCACTTAGGGCCGGAGCGGCGCGAGTCGTCGTTGCAACGCGGCGAGCGAATCCGTGGGCACGGGACCCCGCACCTCGACCACGAGCGCCGCGGCGGGTCGATCCGCGAACGCGCCGCGTGCCGGCCCCGGCGCCGGGGCTGGCGCCGCCGTTCGCTGGGCGCCGGGCGCTGGCGCGATCGAGTCTCGTGCCCGGCCCAACCGCGCACGCTCAGAGAAATCGGTGGTCTCAGGTCGGGCTGCCCCGGCGACGACGACGGCGTCGAGGCTTAGTGGGCGGTAGCGTCCGGTGATCACGTCGATGACCGTGCTCGAGTCGAGCGCCTGCCGCACGACTACCAACGCAAGAGAGCCGAACATGCGCCCCCGGTAGATCCCGCGAACCGGAAGGTCAGGCACGGCGTAAGGGGTCGTGCCCACGAGCGCGCGAGCACTGTCGAGCGTGATCGGAGGCCCCGCTACCGAGTACGGCCCGACTGTGCGAGCGACGACAGGGGCGGCGGTCGCCTTGAACGCACTCGGGGCGAGCTCGGCGCGCTCGCGCTGCGCGACCGCGCTGTCGTGCCGCAGGGCCACGGCACCAGACGCCCCGTCCGTCACCACCTGCTCCGTTGCTTTTTCCTGCACGGCCGCTTTGCGTTCCCCGCCTACGGTGGTCGGCGCCGCGGGCGCAGACCGGACACGCTGCATCTGTCGGGGGGCCACCGGTGGTGCGGCGGCGGGCTCCGGTGCGGCGGGCGCAGGGAGCGCCCGCGTTGTCGCCACGTCGCCGCTATTCTGCGCCACCGGTTCCTGCCGCCTCGCTCGAGCGCCCGAGCCGAGGTACAGACCGGCGCCGAGGGCGAGCACCACCGTCGCCGCCCACGCCAGGGGCAGCCGCACGCGCCACCACAGCCGGACTGGGGGCTCGCGGTCGCCCGGACGGAACGGCGGCATGGCGCGGTCCGGGGGCGCAGCGAGACCGAGCAGCTCATCCGCACGGGCGATGAGCGCCCGCTCCTCGTCCAGGCGGACCCGGCACTCACGGCACTGCGCAACGTGCGCTTCGAGATCGTGCGCCTCGGTTGCCGGGAGCTCGCCGTCGAGATAGGCGTGCAGGTTGCCGTCATCCACGTGCGACATGTTCACCCGTCTTTCTCGCGTCGAACGCTTCCACCAGTCGGCGGCGGGCCCGAGCGAGGGTCGTGCCAATGGCGCCGCGCGCCAGACCGGTCTGCGCGGCGATCTCGTCGTACGACAATCCCGAATCCCACAGCAACAGCACTTCGCGATCGCGCGGCGTGAGCTGCTCCAGCGCGGCCCGCACCTGTGAACGCTCTCCTTCAGTATGCAGTACCTCGTCGGACGGCGGAGCGCTCGTCGGCGGCTCGCTCTTGAGGAGCGTCAAATGGCGTCGCTCTCGCGCCGCGCGGCGAGCCTCGTCCCGCGCCATGTTGGCGGCCACTACGAATAACCACCCCCGCGTGTTCTCCGGTTTGTGGACGAGCGCCCGGGCGAACGCCTCCTGCGCCAGGTCCTCCGCCCGCTCGGCGCTCCAGACCTTGCGGTACAGGAAGCGCACGAGCGCGTGGTAGGTGGTGCGGTACACGTCGGCCAGGTCGTCGGGCATACGTCAATTGCGGATTGGGGATTTCGGATTGCGGATTGGCAAGCCGCCCTCGAGTCGACAGGCCGCTCTTCGAATCCGCAATCCGCAATCCGCAATCCGAAATCGTCTCATCCCCGAAACTCTCGCACCAGTCGCTCCAGCTCCCCGTCGGCCCATGAGCGCTTGCCCCCCGCCTCAATCTTGATGCTCACCCGCCGTCCGGCTACCAGCACCGCGGGCTCGAGCGTGGCGGGCTTCATCAGCTCAGGGATGGCGCGCAGCAGGGCGAAGTACGCGTCGCTGAATGCCGCGACCTCCACCACCCGCAACGAGTCGCCGTGCGCGATGTCGGTCCACGTGCTGTCACGCCACGCGAACACGCGGCCTCCCACCCGTTGTGTCCGCGGCGCCGCGCCGTGGCCGAGCGCACCACCGCTCTCCGCCCCGCCGGTCACGACCACCGCGTCGAGCTGCAGCGAGCCGGCGAGCGCTTTCTCGGCGCGGGAGCGCTGAACGGCAGCGGCACCCGCCTGGTCCTGTGGCGCCGGGGCGGCGGCCGCGGCGCGATCGAACATCGGCCGCAGTACCGTCTGGCTGGGCTCCTGCACCAGGTACGATGTGTACTCGGTGAGGATGCCGTAGCGCAGCGCCAAGCGCTTCAGCTCGCTCACGATTTCGGAGTTCGGCCCATGCAGCCGGAGCTCGCGTGACAGGGCGCCCGCCTTGCGCGCCGCCCAGAGCTGGGGGATGTAGTCGTTGCCGGTCGCTTCGCCGCTGGCGCGCGCTGCTGTCGAGAATCGCTCCTCTCGACCGTCGCGCTTTCCCGTGATCGTCAGGGACCGGTCCCCGCTCCCCGCTCCGCGATACCGCCCGAACACCACCAGCTCGTCGCCCGCGAACAGGTCGGGCAGGCGCTCCGGCTGCAGATCGTAGAATTCGATGCCGTCACCCCGCAGCGCGAGGTCCGTGAGCACCGGGCTCGCGATCTTCGCCGCCAGTGCGCCCACCGTCTGCTCGATGTCGCCCCCAGGCCGGATGTATTCGGTGACGCCGCGGGCGCGGTCGGTGAGCCGATCCAAGAGATATGTGTTCACATCGTACCCGATTCCGAACGCGAAGACCCGAAATGGACCACGGCTCCGCTCGGCCTGATCGGCGAGGTGCTCGGGATCGGTCTCGCCCACCGTGGGCAGTCCGTCCGTCAGGAAGACGACGACGCCGAAGCTGCCGTCGCGCGGTCGCTCGGCGAGGGCCTCGGTGAGCGCCCCAGCGATGTTGGTGCCGCCCCCGGTGTCGAGCCGGCGGACCCAGTCCTGTGCTGCGCGGACGCTGTCGGCGGACGCGTCTGTCCACCCGGCGGCGTAGTGGCGCACCCCGCTCCCGAACGTGACGAGGCGGAACCGATCGCTGCGGCGCAGGCCGCCGAGCAGCTGCACCAGGGCGGCCTTGGCCTGGTCGAGCTTGTCGCCCGACATCGATCCGGACACGTCGAGCACCGCGACGACATCGCGCCGCAGCGGCTCTCCTGGCGCTGCGGCCCGCCCGGGTGCAAGCAGCAGCATGAAGGAGCCGTCCTCCCCGACCGGCTGGTGGGCGAGGAGCGACATGCCGACGAGACCGCGCGCGAGCGGCAGGAGCAGCTCGAGGTCGCCAGCGGCGGTCGTGTCGGCCAGGGCGAGGTCCAGGTGATCGCCGCTGTGACTCACCGTCAGCCGGTGGGTGGGCGAGTATGGATCACCCACGCGGGCGGCGCTGTCCAGCTGGAGGCGGAAGCTGCGGGACGCGGCCGCCGTGCCGGCCGCATAGCGGAATTGCAGCGCATCACCGACTCGATCGAGGACCTGCGTGTAGCGCAGCGTGATCTTACGCGTCTCGCCTGGAGTGATGGGAAAGACGCGGGCCCGCAACAGGCCGTGGCCCGCCAGCTCGATGAGAGCCGGGTCGCGCTTGCGCCGCACGATCTCCTCGTAGATCGTTCGCGCCTGCGCGGCGTCCATCGGCTCTCCCTTGAGCTCGCGGTCTCCCTGCCACAGCGAGAAGTCGCTGAATACCGTCTCGCCGGGGAGGGGATAGAGGTAACTCCCCTCGTCCATCTGGGGCCCCGAGTTCCGGAACCATTCTTCCACCGTGACGCGCGCGATACGTCCGGTCACGGCGACCTGCACGGCGCTGCGGATCTTCTCGATGGCGCCGCGCGGCAGCGGCCGGACCGGCTCGATCCAGCCTTGGGCGAATGCGGGAAGGGCGATCGCGTAGAGCGCGGCGCCGAGCCCGAGCAGGCGTTTCGGGGACAGCATGGCGACTGGTTCCTGTGAGAGACGCCATGAGAGACGATTGCCGGGAAACGGGTTGCACAGCCGACCGGTCGGAGCGCGGGAGGGCGAGCCCTACCGTGCGGCGTGCCAAGGGGTTGCGGTGGGGGCCACGTCGCACACATTTTGGGGGCGCGCCTCTTCGTTGTCGGCCGTAAGATTGCAGCGCCCTAGGGATGGGGACTCGTGCCGCGCTACACTTACCGCCGCCTCACCAAGCTGCCTACCACGGCGGAGGATTTGCGCCGCCACACCGTTCTCAATGTGCCGGGAATGCTCGCCGGGCTCAGCTTCGCGCACATGGTCATGCAACCGGGCGCGGTCGTGCCGATCTCGATGGAGGACGAGTCAGGGATTCTGATCTTCACGCTCACAGGGCGAGGCGTGATGCTGCTCGACGGGGACCGCATCGAGGTGGCAGCGAACGATCTAGTGCACATTCCCGCGGGCGTGCCGTTCGGGCTGCAGACGCTCGGCGGAGCGGACTGGACCTATGTGGTGCTGCAGGCGCCGATCGAATGACGTTATCGCACTGCGCACTGATTCGGCCCGAACTCCAGAGTCTCCGCGTCAGCCTCCGACACGTCCACCAGTCCCAGATTCGCCAGCTTGATCGTCCGGTAGGTCTCGGGCGGCGCGGGTGTGTTGTCGGCGACCCACCGGAAGAATGCAGCTTCCTCGCGGATCGCGACGGCCGCGTTCGTCGCCGTGATGACGTCGAGCCGCGCCGCCACGGCCCGGTCGGCGCGGCGCTCCGGCTCACCGGCGTAGTGCGCGGGGAGCACGAGTTGATCTCCCGGCCACGCGTTCCGCACCCGGGCGAGACTGTGCCACTGCAGCCGCGCCCAGGCATCCCGCTGCCCGCCCAAGTCCGGCCGGCCCATCGATTGGACGAACAGGAAATCCCCGGTGAGGGCGAGGGCGTCGTCCGCCAGGAGCGCGATGCTCCCCAGCGTGTGTCCGGGAACGTGCTCCACGCGTAGCGTCGCGCGGCCGACCGCGATGGTGTCGCCGTGCGTGATCGGCTGATACGTGAAGCGGCCCTCGCTCCCGTCGTACGGCGAGCGGGCGTCGTCGGGATGCAGGAAGTAGGGCACGTGCCACCGAGCGGCGGCCGCGCGCGCGCCGCTCAAGTAGTCTGCGTGCATGTGCGTGTCGACCACGGCGGCGGGTGTGGCGTCGAGCTCCCGCAGCAGCTCGTCGTAGCGCTCGACGTGACGGCCCGGGTCGACGACGACGGCGTCGCCGTCGCTCACCAACACGTACGACAGCGCGCCCTTGCCCACGCGGTCGACCTGAACGACCCGCTGCACCGAGGGGGTGGGGGAGAGGAACCGCGGCAGATAGACGGTCTCCCAGGCGGCCATCCCGCCGGCGACGGAGTACGCATCGAAGCCCTGCGCGCGCAGGAACAGGGTCGCCTGCCCGCTCGAGTTACCGTGTCCGCATATCACGGCGACCGGCCGGCGGGGATCGAGCGCCAGCGGGTCGAGGTGCGGGAGCGCGTACAGCTGTGAGGCGGGGAACGCACGGAAGTCGAGCGTTGGCCCCAAGCTCACGGCGCCTTGCGCGACGCGCTCGCTGGCGCGGATGTCGAGCAGCTGCAGCGGCTCACCACGGTCGAGGCGGTGCGCCAGCTCGTCGGGGGAGATCTGAGGGAGCGCCGGGCTAGCCATGGGGGGAGTGTCGTCGTCGGTATGCGAAAGCGCAACCGCGAGCCGGGCTTCGAGAGGTCTCCCGTTTTGCCAGCGGTCCGGTTATTGTGAACGCGCTCACAAACGACAATCCAGCCATCGTACCGGAGGACATCAGCAATGCGGTTGACTGCGCTCACCATGCTCCTCGCCCTTGCCGCCGGCGCCTGCGGCGGCGGGAGCAAGCCCAACGCATCCCAGGCAGCGGCGGCCGTTCCCGCGGCAGCGAACGCCGCAGCGGCGCCGGCGGCTCCCGCGACCGACGCGGCCGTGGTCGTCGAGGTCAAGATGACCGGGAACGGCACCACGAAGGCCGCGTTCGAGCCGGCGGCGCTGACGATCAAGCCCGGCACGACCGTGCGGTTCGTCAATGTGTCGGGTGGTCCGCACAACGTGGCGTTCTATGCCGACTCGGTTCCCAAGGGTGGCGCGGACGCGCTGAAGAAAGGCATGCCGAACCCGATGGGGGACCTGACCGGCCCCTTCCTGACGCAGCCGAACGAGAAATACGACGTCTCGTTTACGGGCGCGCCGGCGGGCGTCTACAAGGGCTATTGCATGCCGCACGTCGCGCTCGGCATGCACATCACGATCACGCTGCAGTAAGAGCGCGGCGGGTCCCAGCAGCCTGACGGCCCCGGGGTTCACCTCCCGGGGCCGTGTCGTCCTGCGCGATTGCAGAGCGGTGCGATCTGTCGCACCGCCACCTGGTCGACGTACCCCACCAGCGCGTCAAAGCTCTCGCACGCGGCCCGGGCTGCTGCGGTGTCGCGGTGGGCGACTGCGACCCGCGCGAGCTCCAGTCGCACGGGCCAGAGCGAGGCCACGAGATCGAATGGAACACTGAGCACCGCGTACCGGCGCGTGGCGCGATCCCACCGCTCGAGTGCGCCCGTCGTGTCCGCCGCAGCCAGTGTAGCCCGGGCCTCCAGGTCCAGACTCAGACTGACCGCAAGGGGCGCGCTGTCCGGGCGCGCCAGGCGGCGCAGCGCGGCCGTGTGCGCGCCCGCCTCTCGGCTCGCGCGCGCCAGCACCCAGTGGGCGCCCGCGTCGTTGCTCCCGGCGGGGGACGCGGTCCAGGCGCCGAGCCGGTCGAGCGCGCGCCGCCAATCGCCCAGTGAATCGAGCCTCATCACGTGGGCGAGCGCGATCCAGGCATCGCCCTCGCGGGCTGCGCTCCCCGGTGCGGCGCGGGCGATGCGGGCGCGGGCGCTGTCCGCCCGCCCGGCCGAGAGGTGCGCCGCGACGGCCCATCGCAGCGCCAGCGCCCGCTCGTACTCCGTGGCGGCGCGACGCTCGAGCGCCCCCATGACGCGCTGCGTCACCAAGCGCTGCAGCGCGCTGTCGGCGGGCGTGGCGAACTGCGCGGCTTGCGACGCGAGGAACTCGAGCACCGGGAAGCGGCGGCGCTGCAGCGTCGCCGCGTTCAGGAGGCGCAGCGCGTCAGCCGGCCGGAAGATCACGGTGTCGGCCATCCCGATCAGCTCCGCGACCACGGATGTCGTGTCGATGGTCCGATACAGGTCGATGAGGCGCCGCACCTCCTCGTCGTCCCCGACGAGGTGCGCGAGCGAGATGCTGTTCGCCACGGCCGGAGCGAACTTCGGGTCGAGGGCGAGCACACTGTCGAACGCCGCCTTGGCGCTGGCGAGCCGCTGGTCGAACAGGGCGCCCACGAATAGGTAGAACTCGCCGAGCACGAAATGGACGTGGGGCTGATCCGGCGCCGTCCGTTCGGCAAGCTCGAAGTCCTCGAGCGCCCGGCGTCCGTCGCCCCGCTGCAGCAGGTGGACGTAGCCGGCGAGGAGCAGACTGTCGGCCCGCTCCAGACCGCTGGCGTGGAGACGCGCGCCGCTGATCGCGTCCCGTAGCGTCAGCTCCGTTGGATTGGTCTGCGCGACCACGAGCAGGCGGCCGAAATACGCGGGGGCGAAATCCGGGGCCTGGGCGATGACTTCGTTGTACAGCCCCGCGGCACGCTCGTAGTCACCGCGACGGAAGGCCTCGTCGGCCTTGAGGTAGGCCGTGCACGCGGCGAAGCCCACGGGACACGTCCGCCCCGACCCGAGTCCCCCCTCTCGCCCGAGGATCGGGCGCAACGCATGCTCTCCCACGGGCGTCATCATGTCGGCCAGCGAATCCACGGAGCCTGTCAGGTCGCCTGTGCCGATCGCTCCACGGGCGGCGCGGCGGTACAGCCGGGCGGTGAGTCTGACGCGCGGTCCCGTGAATACCAAACTTGGTTGGACGAAGTACGTGGCGTCGAAGTACTGGGCGAGCGAATCGGCCTCGGGGTCGCTGAGCGGGCCCGGCCCGTAGCGGCGCACCGCCTCGCTGTACACGCGCGCGCCGGACAGCACCACGACATTGGGTGCGGCCGACAACCGGCGCGCGAACACCTCCATCAGCTGCCGGTCGGGCAGACTCGCCCCGCCGAGCTTGTCGAACGGCATGACGGCGACGGTGGCGACTGACGCGGGGCGGCAGATGCCCAGCACGTGCGTGCGGCACAGGACCCAGCCGCCGCCGGCGACTACGGCGGCCGCCGTGACGCCGGCCGCGCCCCAGCGGCGCCACGGGCGGGCGCGCGCCCGGTCCACGGCCGCGAGCCACGCCGCCACCGTCGCGGGCCGCTGGTCGGGCTGCGGCGCGAGCGGGCCCACCAACGCGGCGGCGACGGCGGCGGACAGCTCCGGGCGGGCGCCGCGCAGCGCCCGCGCCAGCCTGGCGCGATCGCTCCCCCGGGCCGGCCGCGTGCCCGTCAGCGTCTCGAACGTCACGACGGCGAGCGAATACATGTCGGCCCGGCCGTCGAGCCGCTCCTCTCCCGCGGCCTGTTCGGGCGCCATGTAATCGGGCGTGCCGATGGGGACCCCGGGCGCCGTCAACGGCGAGGTCGCGACGCGCACAACGTGCGCGACGCCGAAGTCGGTAAGCAGCGCCCGGCCCGAGTCGTCGTCGATGAGGATGTTGGACGGCTTTACGTCGCGGTGCACGACGCCACGCCCGTGGGCATGGTCCAGCGCCGCGCCGATCTCCCGCGCGACGCGCAGCGCCGCGTCGAGCGACGGCCGCTCCTGCGCGAGCGCGCGCTCCAGCGTGGGACCGCGCACGAACGGCATGATGAGGAACGTGATCCCCGCGCGCACGCCGAAATCGTACACGGGCACGATATGGGGGTGCGCGAGGGACGCGGCGAGCGCGGCTTCCTGCTGGAAGCGTCGCATGCGCATCTCGCTGGCCGCGACCTCGGGCGGCAGTACCTTGACCGCGACCACGTGACCGAGCGTCACGTGCCGCGCGCTGTACACGAATCCCATCCCCCCGGCGCCCACCGAGCTGAGGAGCTCGTAGCGATCACCGATGGCGCGCTGAACGTCTTCCAGTGGGGGCGGCTGCATACGCGTGCGGAATCTACCGGCGCTTGCCCTGCACCGCACCGCGCCCGATAATCTCGACGCCATGTCTCGATCCGCAGGCGTGCACTGCCGCGTGCTGGGCCCGGTGCAGGTGACGGTCGCCGGTGCCGACGCGCCCCCCGAGCTCTTGTGGCGCAAGCATGTCGCGCTGCTCGTTTACCTCGCACGCAGCCCGCGGCGCCGGCGCACCCGCGAGCACCTCGTGGGATTGCTGTGGAGCGACCGCGACGAGAAGCAGGCACGGCACTCGCTGAGCGAAGCGCTGCGGGTATTCCGTCGCGTGCTGGGCGACGATCAGGTACAGGCGGACGTCGACCAGATCGGCCTCGGCGCGGACGGCGTGACGCTCGATTGCGATCGCTTCGCGGAGCTGTACGCGGGCGGCGACTGGCCGGGCGCGGCCGCGCTCGTCGAGGGCGACTTCCTCGAGGGGCTCTCGATACCGGGCGCGAACCAGTTCGAAGACTGGGTCGGCGCCGAACGGGTCCGGTGGCGCGCGCAGAGCGTCGACGCCCTGGTACGACACGCCGACGGGTTGGCGGCGCGGGGCGACCCCGCGGCGGCAGCGACGGCCGCGTTGCGGGCCCGCGGCGTCGATCCCGCGTCCGAGCCGGCGGCCCGGGCGGCGATGCGCGCCCTCGCGCTCGCGGGCGACCGGGCGGCCGCGCTGCGCGTGGCCGACGACCTGGCGGGCGTTCTGACCGATCAGGTCGCGACTGCGCCCGGCCCCGAGACCGCGCGCCTGATCGAGCGGATCCGCGAGGCGCGGGTGGGGCGCCGCGTGGCGGCGGCGCCCGTGGCCAGCGCCGCGCGCCCGCGCCCGCCGCTGTGCGGGCGCGCCGCCGAGCTAGCCGCGCTGACGGCGGCCTGGGAGCGCGCCAAGGGCGGCCGCGGGCAGGTCGTGCTCATCGAGGGCGAGCCCGGTGAGGGCAAGACCCGGCTCATCGAAGAGCTGGTGGCGCGCGCCCGCCTCGACGACGCGACCGTGGCCGCGGCTCGAGCGGTCGCGCCCGACCAGGAGAAGGAAGGGAGCGCGGTCGCGGGACTGCTCGCGGCCGGTCTGGGCGACGCACCCGGCCTCACCGGGGCATCGCCCGGAGCCCTCGCCGCCCTCGGGTCGCTCGACCCGGAGGTCGGTGCGCGGGTCGTCGGTTCCGCCCGACCCGTGCCCCTGGCGGACGCGCTCCGCGCGGCGGTGATTGCCGCCGCCCAGGAGCGGCCGACGCTGCTCGCGCTCGACGATGCCCAATGGATCGACGCTGCCACGCTCGCGGCGCTCCCCGCCCTGGCGCGTGACACGGCGCGGCGGCCGGTGTTGCTCGCGTTCGGGCTGGCGCGCGGCGCGCCGGAGGGCCGGCGACTCGAGGCACTGGGGGCGCGCGTCGGACGCGACCTCCAAGGCGAGGTGATCCGGCTCGGTCGGCTGGACGGCGCTGCCCTCGCGGCCCTCGCGACCTGGGCGCTCCCGGCGTATGGCCCGGCCGACGTCGAGCGGCTGGCGCGGCGTGTCGAGCGGGATACGGCGGGCATTCCGCTGCTCGCCGTGGCGATGCTCGAAGCCGTGGCGGGGGGATACAAGCTCGCGCCGGCCGCGCCGGCGTGGCCGTCTCCCAAGCGCACTCTGGTCGACTCGCTCCCCAACGATCTGCCCCCGGCGGTGGTGGGCGTGGTCTGCCTGCGGTTCCGCCAGCTCCCCACTCCAGCGCAACAGCTGCTCGGCGCCGCCGCCGCACTGGGAGAGCGAGTGGACGCCGCCCAGCTCGCGAAGGCGGCCCGGCTCGACCAAGCGGCGGTGGAGCAGACGCTCGATCTGCTCGAGTGGGAGCGCTGGCTCGCGGCGGACGTGCGGGGCTACGTCTTCACCGCGCCGATCATCCGTCGCATCCTGCTGGCGGAGATGATCACGCCGGGGCAGGCCAAACGCTACCGGGGGGATCCCTCGGCCTGAACCTGGGCGGGGCGTCCCGGCCGAGCGCGGGTCCGTTGCCCCGAGTCGCGCGGGGCTATTACAATTCCCCGCCATGACGGGACATCGCTTGCTGCCGGTCACCCTGTTGCTCGCGCTCGCGCCGGGCGACCGGCGCCATGCCGGTCCGCCAGACGTCGCGGCGGCTCGCATCTTCACCGATCCGGAACGCGGTGCGCTTGTGATCGACCTCGCCCCCCTCGAGCTGCCGGCCCACACGCCGCATCACGCGCTGGCGCAGCCGCCCATCGCCACTCTCGAGATTCCGAGCGACGGCTACGTCCACGGGTTTCGCGTCACGGTGGTGGACAGCACCGGTCGCGAGCTGTCCGCCGAGCTCATCCATCATTTCAATCTGATCGACCCCGATCACCGCGAGCTGTTTCTTCCGATCTCGCGCCGATTGCTCGCGGCAGGGCACGAGACCGGCGCCGTACGGCTGCCGGGGCTCCTGTTCGGATTGCCGCTCCGGCGCGGCGAGCACGTTGTGGCGAGTGCGATGGTGGAGAACCTCACCCCCGTCACCTACCGCGGGGCTCGAGTTCGGCTCGTGATGGATTTCACGCCGGCGGGCCGGCCATGGCCCTTCTTCCGGGCATCGCCCTGGCAGATGGACGTCGCCTTCCCGGTGGGCGACAAGTCATTCACGCTCCCGCCGGGGCGCTCGGAGCGCTCCTACGAGGGGAGCCCGGCGGTGCCGGGGAAAATCGTCGGGTTAGGCGGCCACATGCACGACTACGGGCGGCTGATCGAGTTCGTCGACGTGACGACGACACGGGTGATCTACCGGGCCGCGCCGGTCGCCGACTCGGCGGGGCACATTCGGTCCGTCCCCATCAGTCGGCTCTACGGTTGGACCCGACTCGGCGCCCACATCGCGCCGGACCACCGCTACCGCGTGACCGTCTACTACGACAATCCCACCGGCCAGGCCGTCCCGGACGGCGGGATGGGCGTCGTGGGCGGGCTGTTCGTGCCCGACCGTGGCGTCGCGTGGCCGCCCGCCGACCGCGCGGACTCGCTGTATCAGCAGGATTACCGCCACTACATGCGGCAGAGCGGCGGCCACGAAATGCGGATGGCGGAGACCATGCCGATGAAGCTGCCGGCGCACGACCACGGCGCGGCCCACGGGCATCACTAGAACCACCGAGGTCGTCCTCTTCGACTTCGGCGGGACGCTCGATGCCGATGGCGTGCACTGGAGCCCGCGATTCCACGCGGCGTACCGGGCGGCCGGGGGCGGGCTCGGGTACGCGGCGTTCGAGCCGCTCTACCAACGAGCGGACGAGACGCTGGCCCGGACGGCCGACATCCGCCGGTTCGGCTACCGGCGGATGATCGAGACGCAGACCGGGTTGCTGCTCGAGCTCGTGCCCGACGGCGCGGCCGTCGATGCGGGGCGGATGGCGGAGCAGTTCCATGACCAGGCACGCGCCATCGTGACGCGCAATCAGGCCGTGCTCGAGCGGCTCGCACGCCGCTACCGGCTTGGCATCGTCTCGAATTTCACGGGGAATCTGGCGCCCTGTCTGGACGAGTTGGGATTGGCGCGGCTGTTCACGGCGGTCAGCGACTCGGCCGTGGTGGGCGCGGCGAAACCCGATCCCCGGATCTTCCGCGAGACGCTCGGCGCGCTGGGCGGGGCGCCGCCGGAGCGCGCCTGGATGGTGGGCGACAACTTCGAGGCGGACATCGGCGGGGCCGCCGGACTCGGGCTACGCACGTGCTGGCTGGCGCCGCCGGATCGGGAGCAGCCGCCGGGGCCCGATCCCACGGCGCGCATCGCGCGCCTCCCCGATATCGAAAGGATCGTCGACTAGCATGCACGGTTTGATCCTCGCCGGCGGGGAGGGCTCGCGGTTCGCGACCGCGGGGGAAGGATCGCTCCCCAAGCCCCTGGTGGAAGTGGCCGGCAGGCCGCAGATCGTGCGCTTGCTCGAGACCCTCGAGGGCCTCGGGTGCACCAGTCTCACGTGTGCAGTTCGTGCGGACTTTCCGATCGTGCGGCGCGTGCTTGACGGAACGCGACTTGGGCGACCCCTTAAGGTGATCGAGTGCCGCACCCCCTCTTCGCTCCACACGCTGGTCGAGGGGCTCCGTGCCGTGGCGCCCGGCCCGGTCTTCTGCAGCATGGTGGACACGGTGATGCGACCGCAGGATTGGCAAGCGGTCTACAGCGGGATGGAGCGCCAGCTGGCCGAGGGGGCGGACATGGTGCTTGCTGTGACGCCGTACGTGGACGACGAGTCTCCTGTGTATGTGAGCACGGGGGAGGGCGGTTTCGTCGGGGCCGTGCGCGACGAGCCGCTGCACCCGCGCCGTGTCACGGGTGGGGTCTACGGTCTGAGCGCCGGGGCCCGCGCTGCGGCCGCCGATGCCGTCGACCGCGGCGTGCACAAGATGCGCCGGTTCCTCGCTGGTGTGGTAGCGGACGGCGGGCGGGTGGGGGTGGTCGAGGTCCCGCGCATCATCGATATCGATCGTCCATCAGATCTGCAAACTGCCAACGCGTGGCTGGCCGCGCGCGAGGCCTGAGTCCGGACCCCGGGGGAGCGAGACCGCCTTGGCGCAACTGGTCGCGATCTATCGCAGCCCGTCGTATTCGCCGATGCAGCATCGCGTGAATGACACCGCCATCCTGGACGCCACGGTTTCCGAGCTCGTGAGGAGCGGGTGGGGCGCGGTCAAGATCAGCGAACGAGAGGTCGAGCAGGGGCAGCTGCCGGTTGCGGCGTTGTACCTGAACATGTGCCAGGGGTCGCTCGCCGCCGAGCAGCTGATGCCGTTGGAGAGCGACGGGGCCGTGGTCGTGAACCGGCCGTCGAGCGCGCTCAACTGCCACCGCTACCGTTTGGTGAGGCGGCTGGGGGAGAGCACGCTGTCGTTCCCCCGGACGTTGATCCTCCCCAGTTCCGCGCCGCTGTCGCTCGAGCAGCTCGAGGCGTTTTGTCCGGACCAGCACAAGGTGTGGATCAAGCGGGGCGACGTGCACGCCGAGCGCGCGGAGGACGTCGTGGCGACCTCGCGCGAGCGCATCGCGGACGCGTTGCGGGCGTTCACGGCGCGCGGCATCCCCTGGGTCGCGCTGCAGGAGCACGTGCCCGGTCCGATCGTGAAGTTCTACGGGGTGACCGACGGGCGCTTCTTCCGCTGGTACGGCTCGGATGCCGGGTTCGCGGGGGAGCGGCCCAAGATCGACGAGAACCGGTTGAAGGCGCTGGCGTTCGAAGCGGCGGCGATCCTGGGGCTCGAGGTGTTCGGCGGCGATGTCGCGTTCCCCGAGCCCGATCGCCCCGTGCTCATCGACATCAACGACTGGCCGAGCTTCGCGCCGTTCCGTGACGAGGCGGCGCGGGCCATCGCCGACTACATCACTCATCGGTTCGCACACCGGAAACACGCGTGACCCATACACTCCGCAAGATTCAGGTCCCCGGTCCCAAGTCGAAGGCCCTGTTCGACCTCGAGGCGCTGTACCTCGCTCCCGGGACCCAGAGCGTGGCGCTGTTCAGCCAGCTCTCGATCGATCGCGGCGAAGGCGCCGTGCTGTACGACGTGGACGGCAACAGCTACATCGACCTGCTCGCGGGGGTCGGCGTGGCGAGTCTCGGGTACGCCCATCCCCGCTACGTGGCGGCGCTGCAGCGCCAGATCGCTCGGATTCACGTCGGCAGCTTCACGACCGAGCACCGCGCGGCGCTGGTCAAGCTGCTCGCGGAGCTCGCGCCCGGCGACTTGAACCGGTCGCAGTTCTATTCGAGCGGTGCGGAAGCGGTCGAGGCGGCGCTCCGACTGGCGAAGTCGCGCACCGGGCACACCGAGGTCCTGGGGTTCTGGGGCGGCTTCCACGGCAAGACCGGCGGGGTGCTCCCGGTGCTGGGCGCGAGCTTCAAGCACGCGCTCGGGCCGCTCATGCCGGGCGCCTATCTCTCGCCCTACGCGTCGTGCGCCCGCTGTGCGTTCGACAAGACATTTCCGTCGTGCGAATGGCACTGCGTGGAGTTCCTCAAGCAGAAGGTGGAGCTCGAGACCACCAAGGACGTGGCGGCGATCATCGTCGAGCCGATCCAGGGGACCGCGGGCAACGTCGTGCCACCGGCGGGCTACCTCCGGGCATTGCGTCGCCTTGCGGACGAGCTCGGTGCGCTCCTGATCTGCGACGAGATGATCACTGGGTTCGGGCGCACCGGGAAGATGTTCGCCATCGAGCACGAGGACGTGATTCCCGACGTGATCACGATCGGCAAGGGGTTCGGCGGCGGCTTCCCCATCAGCGGCATCATCGCGCGCGAGGAGATCGCATTCGCCAAGCCGTTCGCCAATCCGAGCGGGAGCTCGTCGAGCTACGGCGGCAATCCGCTCGCCGCCGCGGCCGCCCGCATTACGGTCGAGACGGTCATCGAGGACGGCCTGGTGGAGCACTCCCGGCGACTGGGCGCGAAGATGCTGGCCGAGCTGCGGCGGTGGGAGGCGGAGCTGCCGATCGTCTCGGACGTGCGCGGCCGCGGCTTGATGATCGGCATGGACCTCGTGGTGCCGGGGACCCGAAAGCTGCTCGACAAGAAGACGACGCGCTGGATCTTCGACACCCTGTTGTCGCGCGGTGTGCTCGCGATGATCTACAATCCCGAGGTCCGAATCAACCCGCCGCTGGTCATCGAGGAGGACCAGGCGATGGGCGCCCTCGCCACTATGAAGGACGTGCTTGGTGAAGCCGCGGAACGATCTGTCGGATAAGGGTCAGGCGGTCGAGGAATGGCTCGACTTGCGCTTCTTCCGGCCCATCGGGATCCGGATCGCGCGGGCGCTCTACCCGACCGGCATCTCGCCCGATCAGGTCACGCTGTGGTCGCTGCTCATCGGCCTGGTCGCGGGACATCTGTTCGTGTACCAGGACCGCTGGATCGACGTCATCGGGTTCGTGTTGTTCATCGTGTCGGACGTATTCGACTCGGCGGACGGCCAGCTGGCCCGGCTGCGGGGCACCTCGACCCGGTTCGGGCGCGCGCTCGACGGCATCAACGACAATTTGCGATTCGTCAATCTGTACCTTCACCTGATGTACCGCCTGGTTCACGGCGGCGTGTGGTGGTCGGCAGTCTTGCTGGTCGCGCTTGCCGGACTCGCCCACACGTACCAGAGCGCCGCGGTGGATTTCGTCCGCAACGCGTTCCTGTACCTGGGCGTGGGCAAGGCGGGCGAGCTCGATCTCCCCGAAGATCTGGAGGCCAGATCCGAAGGCACGGTGTTGGAGCGCTTCGGTGCGCGGGTGTACCGGGATTACGTCGTGCGGCAGTCGCAGCTGTTTCCGCGCTCGGTCAAGCTGATGCGGCTGCTGCGGGCGGGTGGAGGAGGGGGGGGAGGAGGGAGCGTCCCACTGTCGTTCCGGGAGGAGTACCGCGAGCGCCAAGAGGTGCTGCTGCCCCTGTGCAGTTGGCTGGGCCAGAACATCCGATTCCTGCTGCTGGGCGCGGCGGCGGTCGCGGGCCATATCTCGGCCTTCCTGTGGGCCGAGGCGGTGCCGATGAGCCTGCTGCTCGTGGTGCTGCTGCTGATGCACGAGTGGAACGCCACCGCGCTCACCGATGTGCTCGAGCACGAGCGTAATGCCTACGCCCGCTTCACCTGACGTGCAGCGGTACCGTGGTGCCGTCATCGGGGCGGGCGGCACGGCGCGGCAGTCGCATCTCCCCGCGCTGCGGACGGTGGCCGGGGTGCGCGCGCGCATCGACATCGTAGCCGTCGTGGACAGTGCGGCCGACGTGCCGGCGGTGGACGGCATCCCGCTGCTCTCGGACCGCGAGCAGCTCGCCGGGGTCGGTCCCCTCGACTTCATCGACATCTGCACGCCGACGGACTCCCACCTCGACCTCACGCTCTGGGGCCTCGAGCGGGGCTACCACGTCGTATGTGAGAAGCCGGTCGCGCTCACGCGGGCCGAGGCGGACCGCATCGCCGCCGCGGCGCGCGCTCACGGCCGGGTCGTGATGCCGTGTCACCAGTACCGGTTCAACCCCGGGTGGGTCAAGGTGAAGGAATGGTTGCGCGAGGGTGCGATCGGGCGGTGGCACTTGGCCGAGCTGGCGGTGCATCGCCAGGCGGCCGACCCGGGGCGCGCGGCCGCCGGGACGCCGTGGCGCGGGACGAGCGCGGCGGGGCGGGGCGGGGTCCTGCTCGACCATGGAACCCATCTCATTTACCAGCTGCTCGACGTCGCGGGACCGCCCGCTGCCGTGAGCGCCTGGACCGGACGGCTGCGGCACCGCGCCTACGAGGTCGAGGACACGGCGTGGCTGCACTTCGAGTATCCCGAGCGGCTGGTGACGATGTTCTTCACGTGGGCCGCGCGCCAGCGCGAGAACCGCATCCGGTTCGTCGGCGAACACGGCGCCATCGAGTGGGTCGGCGGCGAGCTGCGGCTCGAGCGCGAGGGCGCGCTCGAGCGACACGATTTCTCGGCCGAGCTCGACAAGGCGGCGTATCACCGCTGGTTCGCCTGTCTGTTCGAGTCGTTCATCGCTTCGCTCGACCGGGCCGATCCGGTCCGCGCCGCCGCGCCGTACTTGGACGACATCCGACGCGTCGCGGTCGTGGTCGAGCATGCCTACCAGGCCGCCAACACCGGCTGCAGGGTCGCCATCCCGGACCACGCGTGAGCCGTAAGCTGCAAGCGCTGCTGTTCGTCTGCGGCTCCGCGATCTTCGCCTACTTGGTGGCGCGTATCGGCGTGGCGAGGCTGCTCGCCGACGCGGCGCAAACGGGATGGATTTTTGCCCCGATTCTCATTCTGTACGGCGTGGTGTACGCCTGCAATACGGCGGCCTGGTGGCTGATCATGGCGGACGAGCCGGTCCGCCCCCCGTTCTGGCGCGCCTACGCGATCACCGTCGCCGGGTTCTCGCTCAACTTCGTCACGCCGATGGTCAACGTCGGGGGTGAGCCGTTCAAGATCGCGGCCGCGGCGCGCTGGCTCGGCGTCCGACGCGCGGCCGGCTCGGTGGTGATCTATCAGATGCTGCACACGCTCGGCATGCTGCTGAGCTTCCTGACGGCGATCGTGCTCGGGGCTCTCCTCCTGCCCCCGCACCCGGCGCTGCTCGCCGGTCTGGCCGTGGCCTTTGTGGTGCTGGCGCTGCTGTGTTGGCTGCTGCTGACGGGACACCGGCGCGGCGTGCTGGAGCGCGCGCTCGACCTGATCCACCGCCTCCCGTTGCTGCGCGGCGTGGCCCGGCGCATCGAGTCCCAGCGAGCCACGCTCGCCCAGATGGACGTGCAGATGACGGAGTTCTATCACAGGCGACCGGGTCGCTTCTTCCAGGCACTCTTGCTCGAGTATCTCAGTCGATCGATCTTCATGCTCGAGTATGTACTGATCGGTCTCGGCGTGGGCCTGCACATCACCTACCTTCAGGCGTACGCCATTGGCGGGCTCACCTCGCTGATTCAGAACGCGATCTTCTTCGTGCCCTTCGAAGTCGGCACGAAGGAAGGCTCGCTGTACGTGTTCTTCCAGCTCCTGGGCCTCGATCCTGCACTGGGCGTCTACACCGCCATCGTGAGCCGGCTGCGGGACATGGCGTGGATCGGCGTCGGGCTCGGGCTCGTGTGGCTGGCGGGACGACAGCCGGCCCGGGAGGGCGCCACGGCGCCGTGACCGTGTTCACGCACATCCTCGCCACCACGCTCGGCGTACAGGCGCTGGAGCTGCAGGGGCGCGACGCCGCCCTCGCATATGCCTTCGGGATCGGCGTGGACGTCGACCACGCGGTGAAAGCGCCGTTCTACCTGCGGGCGGTGGGGCTGGTGGACAAGCGCGGCTACTACTGGCGCTCCTCGTTGCAGGAGCCCGTGGCGCTGCTCTGGATCACGCCGCTGTGCTGGTTTCTGGGAACCGTCGTCCCCCTGGTGTTCTTCGCGATCCACGTGGCCATGGACTACAGCGTCCGATTCGAGAAGATGCCGCTGTACCCGTACTCCCGCTGGGTAACCCGGGGGTGGCTCACACGGATTCCCGACAAGGTCAAAGAAGGGGTGCTCTTCGCCCTCTTGTTATGTACGAATTTGCTCCTGTATTGGGCAAGGCATTAGACCGGGCGATCCGCCCGCTGCTGCGGTTCGCTCACCGGACACTCGGTCTGTCGCCCACGCAGGTGACCTGGGCGGCATTCTGGGCGAGCGTCGCCGCGGGCGCGAGCGTCGCGGCCGGCCGCCTGGGCTGGGGCCTCGGCCTGATGGCGTTGGGGCAGGTGCTGGACGGGATCGACGGCGGAATCGCGCGTGAGTTCGGGCTCGCCTCCGACGCGGGGCGGCGGCTCGACACGCGGCTCGACCGGGCGTCCGAAGCGGTCATCTTCGCGGGGTTCGCCGCGGCCGGGATCGTTTCGCTCAAGCTCGTCCTGCTCGCACTGATCGCAATTCTGCTCATGACGAGCATTGCGGATCGCTCGCGGCTCGACCCGGGGGTCAAGCGGTTCGCGCTCTACTTCGGAATCTGGCTGCCGTACCCGCTGCTCTTCACGATTGTGTTCGTGGTGAATCTGGCCGCGTATGTCGTGGGCTTGTTGCTGATCGACCTCCAGTTCCAACGCCGTATGGATGGGCTGGGAGGAGACCTGGACACCGTAGCCTCGCGAGCGGCAAGCCTCGGACGCTGAGGCCGCCCGGCGTCGGGGTTCCACGAAGCGACTGCGTATTTTTGTCGCGGAGTGGGACCCCGATGGCGGGCGGCCAACGGGTCAGCGCGCCTCAGGCCTGCTCCAGGCTCCCCGCCGGAAGTCGCGCGCCGACCTTCTCCGGCTCCGCGCCGTAGACGTACTGGGACGCGAGCACGGCGCCGGCCACGAACAGACCCGACACCGCGTCCACCGCGTAGTGGAACTGCCCGTACACTACCGAGAGGACCAGGCCGAGGGTCAGCGGCACGAGCGCCAGCCCGAGGGGGCGCCAGTAGCGCAGCGCGCAGATCGTGGCGACGACGGCGGCGGCGACGTGCGACGACGGGAAGGCCGCGCCCCAGGAGTCCCCGCGGTCGAGCAGCCACTGGGTGGCACGCGCCGGCCAGATCTCCGTGGCGGCGTTGTGCGCGAGGTCGAAGGCGTAGCGCGGCCCGGCGACCGGAAAGAAGAGGAACACGACGTAGCAGAGATAGAACGTGATCATCACGGCGAAGATCGTGCGCCGCGCGGCGTCGCGCTGCCCCCTGAGCCACAAGCCGAGGGGCGAGGCGCATAAGATCGCGTAGTAGGCGATGTAGCAGATGTGCATGATCCACGAGAACACCGGATTGGGCCACTCGCGGATCCAGCGGTACGACAGCTGCGAGCCGAACACCCACAACTCCAGGCGCTGAATCGTGAGGTCGTGCTGGTAGCCGACGTCGACGTTGAGCACGCCCACTTCCGCGTACAGCCCGCCCAGCAGCAGCATCGGGTACCAGTCGCCCAGGAACCGGCCGACGCGCCCCGCCTCGCGCGCCCGGGCGGCGAGCAGGACGAGCGCGACCAGCAGCGCATGCGCGAGCAGCAGCCAGTCCCATCCCGTGCGGTCGTCGGCGGTGAACGCCAGGACCGCCACGGTCGCGACGGCCACGTACAGCAGCGTGACAAGATCGAGGGCCGTGAACCGTTGCGTGACGCTGCGACGCCACGTCGTCAGTGACGACCTGAATCGCAGCTTCGTAGCGTCGTACCACGGTGCGTTCAAAGCCACCCCTCCCGGCGGTACCAGTCCGCCGTACGCTGCAACCCGGCGTTCAGATCCGTGGCGGCGTGCCATCCCGTGTCCCGCATCAGCGCATCCGGTCGGCAGGTCCAGGCGGGGGCCAGAAACTCGGCCGCCTTGTCGGCCGACAGAACGGTGGCGCGGCCCGCGACGTGAGCCAGCGATCCGATGGCCCAGAGGATCACGCGGGCCACAGGCGCGGGCAGCGGTACGATGCGTGGCTCGCGTCCCACCGCGCGTCCCACGGCCCGGACCAGCTCGCCGCTCGTCGTGACCGCAGGATGCGCCGCGTAGTATACCTTACGCACTGCTGCGGGGGAGGTTGCGGCGGTCACCAGGGCGGTCGCCAGGTCCCCTGCGTAGATGACCGACAGCTCCTGGGAACCGTCACCGAACACGGGGGCGAGCCCCCGGCGCGCCAGCTTGAACACTTTGAGGATCTCTCGATCCCATTCGCCGTACACGGCGGGCGGACGGATGATGGTCCACGGGAACGGCGCCGCCCGGACCAGGATCTCCGCCGCGAGCTTGCTCTGGCCGTAGGGCGTGACCGGCGCGGGGCGACGTGCCTCGTCGATCGGATGTCCGGGCGTGGTGGGCCCGCCGGCGGCGAGCGAGGAGACGAGCACGAAGCGTTGGGGCGGCTGGAGTGAGGCGGCCTCGAGCACGTTGGCGGTGCCGTCGCGGTTCGCCCGCATGAATTCCCGCAGATCGCGGGCGCTGATGCGCCCGGCGACGTGAAACACCACGTCCGCTCCGGCGCAGCCCTCCGCCAGCGCACGGGCGTCGTCCAGATCGCCCCGGACGAGGCGGACATCCCGCCAGCCGAGGGCCAGGGCCTTGGCGGCGTTGCGCACGAGGCAGCGAACCTCCACGCCACGCTCAAGCAGCGTCCGCACGAGATGCGTGCCGACGAACCCCGTCCCGCCGGTGACGAACGCCTTCACAGGGGCTTGTCGTAGATCCGGTAGGTGCGGTAGGGCCGAAAGCCGAGCTGCACGGCGGCGTTGTTCATCGCCGCATTGTCCTCGAGGATCCAGCCCCCCTCGCCCCAGGTGAACCCGTGGCCGATGCCCTTGGTCCAGATCCAATGGTACATCAGGGCGTCGACGCCGCTCGAACGATAGTCTCGCAGCACGCCGAGCAGCAGAATGCGGAGGCGATTGATCTTGCGCGCGTACCACAGGACCTTGAGGATGCCGGGGAACGCCCGGCCCGACGGGTTGTGCTTCAGCGCGACGTTCAAGTCGGGGAGCGCCACGGCAAAGCCGATGACCTTGCCCGCGCGTTCGGCGAAGCACACCAGGTCGGGGACGACGATCGGCTTGAGCTGCTTGGCGAGATGGTCGATCTCCGCCTCGGTGAGCGGCACGAACCCCCAGTTCTTCTCCCACGCGTCGTTGTAGAGCGCCTTGACGAGCTCGACCTCGGCCATGAACCGCTTCATGTCGAGGGCCCGCAGCGTGATGCCTTTGCGCTGTGCGATCACGTTGGCGGCCCGCACGATCCGCTCGGGGAGCCGGGTGGTCGTGCTTTCGTATACCAGCAGGTCTTTGGCCTTGGCGAAGCCGTAGCGCTGATGCAGGTCGACGTAGTAGGCGGGATTGTGCGACATCATCAGGGTGGGTGGGGTGTCGAACCCCTGCACCAGCAGGCCGCATTCGTCGTTGATGGATGGGCTCATCGGGCCGCGGAGGACCGTGAGCCCCCGGGGCCGGAGCCAGGCCGCCGCCGCGTCAAACAGGGCGGTCGCGACGGTGCGGTCGTCGACGCTTTCGAAGAAACCATAAAACCCGACCCGGTCGCCGTGCTCCCGGGTGTGGGCGTCGTTCTGGATGGCGGCGATCCGCCCCACCGTCCGGCCGTTGGCGTGGGCGATGAAGCACTGGGCTTGGGCGTGCTGGAAGAACGGGTTCTTGGCGGGGGAGAGCAGGGTGCGCACGTCCATGCGCAACTGCGGGACCCAGAGCGGGTCGCCCCGGTAATGCTCGTACGGAAAGGCGATGAAGCGCTCGAGACCGCGCCCGTCGGTGACGGGCGCGATCTCCACTGCGCTCAGATGACCCCCAGCTCTTTTCCGAGCCGGCCGAAGGTCTGCAACGCGAAGTCCAGCTGCTCGGCGGTGTGGCTCGCCATCACGCTGGTCCGCAGCCGACTCTGCGACGGCGGCACGGCGGGCGGCACCACGGGGTTGGTGAAGACGCCGGCGTCGAACAGCTTGCGCCAGAAGGTCAGGGTCTTCTCGAAGTCCCCGATGAGGAAGGGGACGATCGGGGTCTCGGTAGGCCCGATTTCGAAGCCGAGCGACCGCAGCCCCTCCTGCAGGCGACGCGTGTTGGCCCACAACTGCTCCCGGCGCTCGGGCTCGCGCCGCAGCACGTGCAGCGCGGCGAGCACTCCGGCGGTGTTCGCCGGCGGGAGCGCCGCCGTGAACATCAGGGGCCGCGAGTTGTGCCGCAGATAATCGATGACGTCTTCGGAAGCCGCGACGAAGCCGCCGATCGAGGCGAGCGACTTCGAGAACGTGCCCACGATGAGGTCCACGTCGTCGGCCACACCGAAATGCGCCGCGGTGCCATCCCCGTTGGGGCCGAGCACCCCCACGGCGTGCGCATCGTCGATCGCGAGCGCCGCGCCGTATTTCTGGGCGACCTTGAGCAGGTTCGGCACGTCGGCGATGTCCCCCTCCATCGAGAACACTCCGTCGACGATGATCATGACGCCCGTCCCGACCGGCACTTTCTGGAGCTTGCGCTCGAGGCCTGCCAAGTCCCCATGGTTGAAGCGCACGGTTTCGCCGTGGGACAGCTTCGCGCCGTCCACGATGGACGCGTGATCGAGCTTGTCGAGGAACACGACGTCGCCCCGACCCACGAGCCCGGAGATCAGGCCGAGGTTCGCCTGATAGCCGGTGGAAAAGACGAGACAGGCTTCTTTCCCGAAGAACTCGGCCAGCTCGGCCTCGAGCCGGCAGTGCAGCTCCAGTGTCCCGTTGAGGAACCGACTCCCCGTGCATCCGGATCCGAATTCGTCGAGGGCATCTTTCGCCGCGGCGAGCACCTCCGGGTGATGCGTGAGGCCGAGGTAGTTATTGGAGCCCATCATGATGCGCGGCTTGCCTTCGATCACCACGACCGTGTCTTCCGACTGGGAAATCGGCTTGAACCACGCGTACAGGCCGGCCGCGCGAACCTCGTCGGCCCGCGTGAAGTTCTTGCACTTATCGAAGAGCGCGACGTGCTGCAGGGTCTCGGTACTCACGGGGCCCCCAGACTGGTTGGGTGGAGAACAGCAGCCTAGAGAGTAGTGGCGGCGTCACAAAACCGCAAGGTCCAACGCGGACGTAAGTTAGCACCCGTCGCCGGGACCACGTAACTTGCAGGCCTCCCGTTTCGAGCGAGCATCCGCATGTCCCGGTCGGCGGTCGTCCTCGTCTGGCTGTTCGCCGCCCGGCCGGCTGCGGGTCAGGCGCCGTATCGCGTGACGTGGCGGGACGCTGCTTCGGTTGGCGCCGCGGGCGCGCTTGCGCTCATTCCCGTAGCGCTGAACTTGCCGCACGGTCCGCCGCCGTGCGCCCCGTGCGACCCGGCCTCGGTGCCAAGCATCGATCGCACCGCGCTGCACAACGCTTCCGCCGGCGCCGCGACCGCCAGCACCGTTGTCCTTGGAGGCGTGGTCGGCGCGGCGGCGTTCGCCTCGCTTCACGGCCTCGATCCCGCTCAAACGCGCGGCAACGCAGCGGTGTTCCTCAACTCGCTCGCGTGGACGCAGGCCACCACCGAGTGGCTCAAGGTCATTGTGCACCGCAGTCGCCCGGTGCTCTACACGGCGGATGCCGCGGCGGCGGCGTCGCAGCTCGACAACCGCAAGTCGTTCCCCTCAGGGCACGCCTCGCTCGCGTTCGCCGCGGCGACGGCGTATCTCGTCATGGCGCGACGGGAACAGTTGCCGCACCGCACCCGCAACACGATCCTGCTGTACGCGGGGGCGGCGGCGGTCGCCGCCCTGCGCGTGACCGGCGGCAAGCATTTCCCGACCGACGTGGCGGGCGGCGCGGTGCTGGGCAGCAGCATCGGGTGGCTCACCGCCAGCGTGCATGCCACAGCCCCCTAGCCAGCTGCCCCGCGTCATGCGGCTCTCCGACGTCGTGCTGTTCAACATCACGGCGATCGTCGGGCTGCGCTGGCTGACCACCGCAGCGAGCCAGTTCGGCCTCGCGAGCCTGTTGCTGTGGCTCGTCGCGATGGTCGTCTTCTTCCTGCCGTCGGCGGTGGCGGTGCGAGAGCTCGCCGACATCGATCCCGGCGCGGGCGGCATCTACCGTTGGGTGCGCCGGGCGTTCGGGCCGCTGCACGGCTTCGTCGCGGGCTGGGGCTACTGGGTCAACAACCTCTTCTACTTTCCTTCGCTGCTCGTGGCTACGGCGGCGATCGCCGCGTACGCGGGCGGACCACGATTCGTCCGCTTGGGCGACGACAATCTGTTCATCGGCGCGCTGTCTCTGGCGGGGCTGTGGTTTGCGGTCGGCATGAACGTGGTCGGCCTCCGTGTCGGGAAGCGGCTCCAGAACCTGGGCGGGTACGGCACCTGGCTGCCGGCGCTCATCTTCGTGGTGCTCGCCGCGTGGTCGCTCGCGACGCACGGCAGCGCGACGCCGTTCGCGTTCCGCGGGCTCGTCCCCGCGAAGCTCGATCTCCCGTCGATCAACCTGTTCGCCACCATGACGTTCGCGTTCGCCGGGCTCGAGCTCGCCCCGACGCTGGGGGACGAGATCCACGATGCCGCCGCGACGCTGCGGCGCGGCATCGTCATCTCGGGCTTCGCCGTCGTCGCCATGTATATCCTCGGTACGGCGGCGATGCTGGTGGCCCTGCCAGCAGAGACGGTGAGTATCACGAACGGGATGCCGCAGGCGACGGCGGCGTTGACGCGGCGGATCGGGGCGCCGTGGCTCGCACCCGTCGCCGCGGTGGTCGCGATCCTGCTGGCGCTCGGGAACCTGGGCGGCGTGGGCGCCTGGCTTGCGGGATCGGCCCGCCTGCCGTTCGTGGCCGGCTTGGACGGCGCGCTGCCGGCTGCCTTCGGTCGCATCCACCCGCGCTGGCACACACCACACGTGGGGCTGCTGGTGCAGGGCGGGCTGGCCACTGTGTTCGTGGTCGCGAGCCTGGTCGGCGCCACCGTAAGGAACGCCTACCTGGCCCTCACCCAGACCACGCTCATCCTCTTCTTCATTCCCTATCTCTACCTCTTCGGGGCGTACCTGCGGCTGCGGCGAACCCGCACCGCCGGCACGCTGCTGGTTGGCCTCGCGGGCCTCGCCGCGGTGGCGTTCTCGATCGTGCTCGGCTTCGTGCCGCCCGCGGACGAGCCGCACCCCTGGCTCTACGAGGCGAAGGTCGCGGGTGGCGTGGTCGGGTTCATGGGGCTGGGCCTGCTGCTGGCGCGGCGTGGTGTGAGGGAGCGCACCGCCGCTGCGCCGGTTGTGGGGTAGGGTACCTCGTGCCGCTACCGACTGCTCGTCGCATCGTCCGGGAACGCGCCGCGTGACGCCACGTCGCGCGGCGTTGCTGGCGCTCTGGCTTGTCTGGTGCGCGCCGTGGGCGGCGCGCGCGCAGGAGCCGCACCAGCCCCGCCGCGAGGCGCCGGGCCGTGATTTCAGTCCGGACGGGGTGTGGCGCAAGCGGGCCCGCGCGGTGCGGGCCACGCGAGCCCGCCTGCTCGCCCAGCGGCAGTTCGCGGCGCTGAACGCGCCGCTCGCCGCGGGGGTGCCGACCCCAAGCGCCGCCGCGGTTTCCGGCACGCTCCGAGTGCCGGCGGTGCTGTTCACCTATGCGGGCACGACCGCCCCGTCGTTTGCGTCCTCCGCCTACGATGCCGTGTTGTTCGGCACCACACCGCCGTTCGGCCGTCCCTACACCTACCACAGCTTCTACAGCCAGATGTCCAACGGGCTGCTCGATGTGCAAGGTGCGACGTACGGCTGGGTGACGCTCGGCAAACCGGAGGCGAGCTATAACGGCGGCACCAGCTCCGCGTGCCAACAGCAGAATCCGTTTGGCTCGGCGAACTGTAACGGGATCTGGGGGTCCGCGTACGCCGCCCTGCAGGCGGGGCTGCGCGAAGCCCTGTCACTCGTCGACGCGCAGGTGGATTTCAGCCAGTTCAGTTACGACCCGAGTAACGGTGTGGTCAGCCTGGTGCTCTTCATGCAACCCGCGCTCGGCGGCGAGTGCGGGCCGAGAAGCGGCCCGCAGAACCATCTGTGGGCTCACCGCGGTGCCCTGTTTCCCGCGTATCAGACCCACGATTCGCTGCCGGGGCACCCGGGCCAATTCCTCAAGGTGCAGGACTACGTCCTCCAGAGTGGGCTCGGCGGCTCGGACTCGTGCACCGGGACGGACATCATGCCGATCGGCACCGTGGCGCACGAGACCGGGCACGGCTTCGGATTGCCCGACCTGTACGACACCAGCGACCAGACTGAAGGGGTGGGTCGCTGGAGTCTGATGGGCGCCGGGAACTTCTCCTCGCCCTCGAGCCCGGCGCGGATGGACGCCTGGTCGTTGAGCCAGCTCGGTTGGGTGACGCTCGCGCCGCTCACGACGTCAGGGACGTATGGGTTCGGCGCGGCGCCGACCTCCGACACGGCGTTCCTGGTGCGTCCCACCGGCGCGAACCCGCGGGGCGAGTACTTCCTGCTCGAGAATCGCCAGGCCGTCGACGCCGACAGCGCGCTGATTCGCAACGCCTGCCAGGTGTGGTATCAAGCGCCGCTGCCGCAGGGGTGCTCGGGCGGGCTGCTCGCGTGGCACGTGGACTCGCAGCAGATCGCGCAGCACGGGTTCTACTTCGGCAATGCCGTGAACGTCGGCCCGATCCACGGACTCGAGCTGCTCCAGGCCGATGCGCGGGGCAACCTGGATGCAAACCCCCACATCACCTGCACGCCGCCCGTGGCGGGGTGTGCCGACCGGGGTGACGTGGGCGATCCGTTTCCGGGGGTCACGCAGAACCACACGCTGGCGCTCTTCACGAAGCCCAACACCGCGCTCAACAGCGGGACGTGCCCGGGGGTCGGGATCGATTCGATCACCCAGGTCGTGCCGAACGACGTGATGCGGTTCTTCCTGCGCCTGGGCGGCGACTCGCTCGCCGTGGTCACGGCGCCGCAGCTCGCCCCTGCGCAGTGGGGCTACTCCTACACGGCGGCGCTGGCCGCGGCGTGCGGCGCGGGCTCTTACACGTGGGCAGTCGATTCAGGGACGCCGCCGCCGCAGGTGCTGCTTTCGCCGTCGCTAGGCTCCCTGAGCGGCGCGCCCAGCGATACCGGTACGTTCACGTTCAAAGTAAGGGTGACCGACGGCGCGCAGACGGCGCGCGGCACGCTGACGCTGCAGGTCACAGAGCCGACGCTGACCTTACAGCAGGTCCTCGACCTCGGCTTCCAGGGCCCCGCGCCGGAGAGCGACGACCGGCGGCGCTATCTGGACCTCCAGGGGAATCGGGACGGCACGTTCGACATCGGTGACGTGGCCCGCTGGCTCGCGCGCACTGGCAACAACGCCGCGCCGGGCGCGCCGGCCCGGGCGCCGGGACGGCGGCCATGACCCGGCGCGGCGGGCTGCTCGGCGTCGTGCTCGCCCTCGCGGTGAGTCGCTGCGAGAGCCCCTCGGGACCGTCGTCGCACGGTCTCTCGCTGCAGTTGTCGAATGCGGGCGCAGGCGACCGAGCGATGCTGTTCCAGATCGCGGGCGCCGACTCGACGGCGCGCATCGACACGGTGCTGGCGCCCACCGGCTCGAGCTACCGGGTTTTCGCGCAGCGCCAGTCCGGTGTGCGGTGGCGGGTCATCGTCACGGGGAACCTGTCGAACGGCATTCTCGTGACCATGTTGGTTCCTGACAGATCTCCCGCGACCGCCTACAGCGGCACGATCCTCGACGTGGCGGACGCGTCGTACGCGGACGTGCAGCCTGGGAGCCGGGCTCTCACCATCACGCCCTAGAGCCGGTCGGTGCATCTTCCCGGCCGCGCGACGAAGGCGCGGGTGCCGTCGGGGAGGCGCAGCTCGAGGATCCGCGGGCGCGCGCTGTCCATCACCCACTGTGCGAACGCTTGCGCGGCCGCGCGCCGGGGCGACTCACGCACCACGTAGAGCGTGTAGGGGTTGGTGAGCGCGGTGTCGGCGGCGAACAGCACGCGCAGGCGCAGGCCGCCGAGCTTCGCCAGGGTCGGGAGGTCGGCGAGCGCGTAGGCGTTGCGCTCGTCGGCCACGTGCAGGGTGGTCGCCTGGTCGGCGCCGGCCTGGAGGTACCACCCGCCGGCGGCGGGGGGCCGCACGCCCGCCGCGTTCCACAAGGCCAGCTCCTTCACGTGCGTGCCCGAGGAATCGCCCCGCGAGACGAACTGACCCGCCGCCGCAGCGATGCGGCCGAACGCATCGGCCGCGCGCTGTGCAGCGGCGACGCGCGCCGGATCGGCGGCGGGACCCACGATCGCGAACCGGCTCGCCACGAACGGGCACGCGAGCAGCACATGCCCCGGCTCGACCAGCAGGCGGCGCTCGAGGCTCGGTGCGTGCGTGATCACTACGTCCAGGTCCCCGCGGGCGGCGGCGACGAGGATCTGGCCCGACGGGCCGATCACGGTGGCGGGCACGGGGTGCACCAGCGAGTCGAGCACGGCCAGCGCCCCGGACTGCTCGACCGTAAAGGTGGTGCCGAGCCGCAGCGGGCGCTCGCCGGTGGTGCAGGCGGCCAGCGCCCCGCACATTAGCCCCGCCCCAAGCCCGAGGAGTCTCCCGATGCGCCGCAGCGTGCTCATGCTCGCCCTCCTCTCGATCCCCGCCGTCGCCGTCGCTCAGGGGTTCCGGCTGACCGTCGAGAGCATCATGCGGGGCCCGGATCTGGTCGGCACCGCGCCGTCCAATGTGCGGTTCTCGGCCGATGGGCGCTACGTGTACTTCGCGTGGCGCAGCCCGGGCGTCGACACGCTGGACCGCGACTATCGCGTGGCAGTCACGGGCGCGCAGTCGCCCGAGCGGTTGCCGCGCAACGCCGTGGACACGATCGCCATGGCCGATGGCACATGGTCACCGGATCTGCGGCGCGAGGTCGTCGTGCTGAAGGGCGACCTCTGGCTCGTCGAGCGCACGGGTGCGAAGCGGCGGCTCACGCAGACGCCGGCGCCCGAGTCCGATCCGGCGTGGTCGGCGGACGGTCGCACGGTCTACTTCACGCGCGATGGGAACGCCTGGGCGCTCGGTCTCGAGGGCGGCGCGCTGCGCCAGCTGAGCGACGTCCGCCGCGGACCGGCGCCCCGGAAACCGAGCGATCCCACCGGGGAGAAGAAGTTCCTGCGTGATCAGCAGCGTGAGCTGTTCGATTTCATCCGGCGCCAGGTGGCGGAGGAGCAGATGCGCGCCGACACCGACACCGTCCACACCGCAAAGCCGCTCTATCTCGCCGAGCGGCAGACCGCCACGCGGCTCGAGGTCGCACCAGACGCCCGCTTCGTGTTGGTGACCGTGACGGAGCGGGCGAAAGGGGACTCGCTCGAGGGGCGGCAGGTGGTGTTGCCGAGCTGGGTCACCCAGTCGGGGTATGTGGAGACGCAGCAAATCCGCACGAAAGTAGGTGACGCGCAGTCACGCGAGCGCGCGGCGCTGATCGATGTGGCGACAGGCAAGGCGACCTGGATCGACTCCGTGGGCGCGGGCGAGCGCAACGCCGTCGGCGTCGGGATCGCGCCGAACGGCCGGCACGCCCTGATCCGCGTCACGAGCACCGGCTACACCGACGCGTGGCTCGCGGTGGTGGATCTCCCGTCGCTCGCGACGCGCGTCGTCGCCCACCTGCACGACGACGCCTGGCTCGACGGGCCCCTGAACGCGACCGCTGGGTGGCTCAAGGACGGCGAGACCGTCTACTACGGGAGCGAGGAGACGGGATACGCCCACCTCTACACGGTCCCCGCTGCCGGTGGTGCAGTGCGGGCGTTCACCCGCGGACCGTGGGAGGTGCAACAGGTGACGCTGGCCCCCGACGGCAAGACGTTCTATCTGCACACCAACGAGGGTGACTTCGGACAAGTGCACTGCTACGCCCTCGACGTCGCGACCGGTCGCAAGACCCAGCTGACCTCGGTCGAGGGGCGCCAGGATGCGGTGGTGTCGCCCGACGGGAAGCTCTTGGCCGTGCTGCACTCGATGGCCAACCATCCGCCCGAGCTGTACGTCCAAGCCAACCAGGCCGGTGGCCAGATGCGCAAGATCACCGAGAGCACGACGTCCGAGTGGCGCAGCGTCGGTTGGATCAGCCCCGAGATCGTGATGATCCCGGCGCGGGACGGGGCGCGCGTGCCGGCGCGGCTGTATCGCCCGACCGCGACGCCCGCAAACCGCGCGGCGGTGCTGTTCGTGCACGGCGCCGGGTATCTCCAGAATGTGCACAAGTGGTGGTCGTCGTATTACCGGGAATACATGTTCAACCAGCTGCTCGCCTCGAAGGGCTACGCCGTGCTCGATCTCGATTACCGCGGCAGCGCCGGGCAGGGGCGCGACTGGCGCACCGCGATCTACCGCCACATGGGCGGGAAGGACCTGGACGACCAGGTGGACGGCGCGCGCTGGCTGGTGCAACACCTCGGGGTCGATTCGACGAAGGTCGGGATCTACGGCGGCAGCTACGGCGGGTTCATCACGCTGATGGCGATGTTCACCCGACCGGGCGTGTTCGCCGCGGGCGCGGCGCTGCGACCGGTGACCGATTGGGCGCACTACAACCATCCGTACACGGCGCGGATTCTGAACGAGCCGCAGGACGACAGCGTGGCGTACCGGCAGTCCTCGCCGATCTATTTCGCCGAGGGGCTCGAGGGCCGCCTTCTGATCTGTCACGGCATGGTGGACGACAACGTCCACTTCCAGGACACGGCCCGCCTGATGCAGCGGCTGATCGAGCTGAAAAAGCAGAACTGGGAGGTGGCGCTGTACCCGGTGGAGCGGCACGGATTCATGCGCAACGACAGCTGGACCGACGAGTACCGCAGGATTCTCAAGCTGTTCGAGGAAACGCTCAGGGGTGGCAGCTGAGCATGCGTCCGGCACTCGCACTCGGCCTCCTGTCATGCCTTCCCGATGTGGCGCGCGGGCAGTCGCCGCGCGCCGCGAACCCCGAGCGTCCCACCTTCGCGACCCATGCGTATGCGGTGGCTCCGGGATATGCCGAGCTCGAGCAGGGCCTACGCGTCGAGGGGAGTGACGCGGGCGATGCCACCGCGTGGGACTACAACCTGAAGATTGGGGTCATCCGCCAGGTTCAATTCGCGTTCTTCGGCACCGGATTCGTTCACACTCGGGCGGGTGGGGGCGTGGGCGATCTCGGCGTGACGCTGAAGCTCTCGACCAGCGTTTCCACCCGTGCCACGCTGGCGCTGGCGTCGAGCGTCACGTTCCCGACGGGCGATGCAGCCGCGGGGCGCGGGGCAGGGCGCACCCAGGGCGGCGTGCTGGCGGTGGCGAGTGTGGACGGCCCCTGGAAGGTCCATGTCGACGTGAATCTCGGGCCGGTGGCGCTCGGCGCCGGCGCGTCACCGCTGCGCTGGTTTCACTCGGTGGGCGCCGGGGTCGCGCTGGGCCGCTACGGACTCACGACCGAGCTGTACGGGTTCACGGCGGGCGCTGGAGAGTCAGCGGAATGGGGCGCATTGAGCGCGGTGACCGTCCGCCCCGTCGAGTGGATCGTGGTGGACGCGGGTGGGAGTGTCGGGTTGTGGCGCGAGACGCCGCATCTCGTATTCGTTGGGGTCACGACCAATCTGGGGGCGGTGTTCAAGTAGGAGGGTACCCGTCTCGCCTCCCCATCCCTATTTTCGACGAGGGGGCGGTAGCTCAGCTGGGAGAGCACCTGGTTTGCAACCAGGGGGTCAGGGGTTCGAATCCCCTCCGCTCCATTCTGATGCAGACCATCATCGCCGCGATCATCCTCGGCCTGGTCGAGGGCGCGACGGAGTTTGTCCCCGTCTCGTCGACCGGACATCTGATTCTGGCGGGTCACGCGCTCGGGTTCGTGGGCCCGCGCGCCGCCGCCTTCGAGATCTTCATCCAGCTCGGCGCCATCCTGGCCGTGGTCTGGCTGTATCGCAGCCTGTTGTTCCGCGTGGTGCACGATGGCATCGCCGTCGCGGAGTCGCGCCGCATCATCCTCGCGCTGTTGATTGCGTTCCTGCCGGCGGCGATCGTGGGCTTGCTCACGCACCACTGGATCACGGCGCACCTGTTCACGCCGTCCGTAGTAATCGCGGCGTTGATCGTGGGCGGCATCGTGATCCTCGCGATCGAACACTGGCGCCCTGCGCCCCGCAGCGAGACGGTGCAGCAGATTGACTACCGTACGGCGCTCTGGATCGGGCTCGCGCAAGTGTTCTCGCTGATCCCGGGCACGTCGCGCTCGGGGGCGACGATCATGGGGGCGCTGCTGGCGGGGGTGGGGCGGCCGGCTGCGGCGGAGTTCTCGTTCCTGCTCGCGATCCCGGTGATGGTCGCGGCCACCGGGCTGGACCTCTGGGAAAACCGCCACCTCCTCTCAGGATCGGACGCCCTGGTCTTCGCGATCGGCTTCGTGGTGGCGTTCGCGAGCGCACTGGTGGTAGTCCGGTGGCTCATCCGCTTCGTGTCGCATCGCTCCTTTGCCGTGTTTGCCTGGTACCGCATCGTGTTCGGACTGGCTCTTGTGGCACTCCTCGCCACAGGCCGGTCCTGGATCGCGAAGTAAGCGGCGCGGGGCTGCAGATTTGCTCGGCCCAATCCATTTTCACATATTGGTCCTATGGGTCTGTTAGGCGGTCTTGGATTGGCGGGCGTGTTCTACGCCGCCGCCGAATACGAGCACATGACGGGGTGGAAGTGGGCCCTCGCGAGTGTGGCGGTCTCGGCGACCGTCAGAGGCCTGTTCCCCGCGTCCTTTATCTTCGTTCTGCCCGCGCAGTTCGGCCTGTTTTGTGTCATGTGGTGGATGAACGCGAAGCGGCAGGCCGCGCTCGAGGTGGAGCGGGCGGCCCGGCAGGAGACTGATCGTCGTGGCCGGCAGGAGCGCGTGCAGCGCGCCCACGAACAAGCAGCGCCGGAGCCCTCGGACCGCGCCGCAGCTCGGGAGGCCCGGGAGGAAGCGGCGCTGCGGGAGCGACAGGAGCGGGTGAGACGGGCGCGAGAAGAGCGCGAGCGAGCAGAACGCGGGGAGGCGGAGCGCGACAAGGAGACACCCGGGGGTTAGCTCACCCAGTTCGGCCGCGCGCGAGCTGCCAGGCCGTAGAGACGCCCAGCCCTATCCAGAGCAGATCCAGTAGACCGAACAGGTGCGCCAGCGGCGCGACGAACCCGATGTGCGCCATCACCCTGTCGGTGCTTAGCCGCACCACCCGCTCGCGCTCCGCACGGGTCGCGCCGGCAGCGCGCTGGCGCGCCTCGACGATGATCCGGTAGTTGAGGTCGGGTCCCAGGTCGGACAGCGCGGTGTCGGATCTCTCGTGAGCCTGCTTGTCGAGCTCGGCCTGGAGCTCGGGTGAGAACGAGTGGTGGGTTGCCATGTCGACCAGGAACATCGCGGTAGTAGCGTCCCGATCGCGCAGCACGTCGCTCACCACGATGGATCGCAGCGCGAATGCGACAACCAACACCTTCGCAAGGATCACGGTGCCGACGGTCAGGACCGCCGCGAGCGTGCCGAGCGGCGCGCTTGGCCCAGGCGCGAATCGAGCCACCGCGAGGCCGATCAGCCCGCCGATCCCCCAGGCGATCAGACCGACCGGGTTGTCGGTCACGTAGACGACAAGCGTCCAGCCCACAGCCAATAGGACGCTTACGATGAGCCCCGAGAGCACGGGGCTCCCATCGCCCGGCGCGGCTTGCATCTTGGCGCCATACACCTTCACGGCGGGCCGGCGTGGGCCGGGCGGGACTGGGGAGTCGTTCATGGGGTCATGGGTGGTAGTGCTCACCCTCACTCTAAGGTCGAGGCCGGGTTTCGTGCCACTCACGTTCCGAAGCTATGTTCTGTCAGGTCGCTCGAGGGGGGAAAGCCGATGAACACAATGACCGCGCGAGCGCTCATGCTGGGGCTCGTGATCGCACTCTGGACGTGGGTGGCTGACGTGGCCCGCTTGCATGTGTCGCTCTGGGCCGGCGTCGTGGCGCTCGGCTGCTTCTACGCCGCGGGCGGCGGCGTCCCGGGCTTGCAGAAGGCCGTCGTGGCTGCACTGAGCGGCGTCGTCTGGGTGCTCGTCGCCCACGCCGTTCGCCTTGCGATCGGGGGCGGCAACGTGGTCGCCGCCGTGATCCTCGGCGCGACGGCGTCCGCCATCGTGCTGCAATCGCGCGTGCCGCTCCTGTCCTTCACGGCCGGGGCGTTCGCCGGTGCTGGCATCGCGCTCGGTCTCAACGTGTACACCGTGAACGAGGCGATTCGCGCGGGCGTCGCGATCGCGATCGGCGCGCTGCTCGGGTTCGCCGCCGAGCGCGCGGCGGGCATGGTCGGCGCGCGGCGCGCCTAGCCCATGGCCCGGATCCTGGTGATCGACGACGATGCCCAAGTAAGGGGGGCGGTGCGCCGCATCCTCGAGCGCGCCCGTCACACGGTGGAGGACGTCGCGGATGGCGATGCCGGGCTGCGCGCGCACCGCGAGCGGCCCGCCGACCTGATCATCACGGACATCTTCATGCCCGAGCGTGACGGCATCGAGACGATCCGGGAATTGCGCCGCGAGTCTCCCCAGGTGAAGATCATCGCGATCTCGGGCGGCGATCGAACGCAAACCCTGGACCTGCGCAAGGACGCCGAGCTGCTCGGGGCTTCGCGGGCGCTGCGGAAGCCGTTTGAGCTCAGCGAGCTGCTGCGGGCGGTGGACGAACTGCTGGGAGAGCCCCGCCCCCGCACCTAGGGGTACGTTACGCGGTCTCGTCCGGCGGGTGGCGGGCCGCGAATCCGCGATACAGCAGCAGGTCGTAGACGACTTTCAACGTTCCGGCGATGAAGAACGGCACGCTGATCAGCGCGGGTCTGGCAAACAGCAACCCTGCAAACACGGGGGCAATTGCGGCACCGGTCGTCCGTGCCACGCCCGTGATACCAGCGGCCGCGGATCGCTCTTCCGGAGCAACCACCGCCATCGTGTAGGACTGTCTGGTCGGCACGTCCATCTGGCTGATGCTGAATCGCACGAGTAACACCAGGATGGCGAGCGGCAGGGTCGGCATCAGCGGGACGAGAATCAGCAGCAGGTTGGACGGCAGGTGCGTGAACACCATGGTCTTTACGAGCCCAAAGCGCGCCGCGAGCCGCGACGCGAGTAATGCCGACACACCGGCGAGGACGTTCGCTCCAAAGAAGATCGCGCCGAGCGTTCGAGGGTCTACGCCGAAGCGGAGATAGAACCAATAGGCGGCGAAGCTCTGCACCACGAAGCCGCCGGCAAAGGAATCGAGGGCGAACAGGCCCGACAGCTTGAAGACCACGCCGCGCGAGGCGCCAATGCCAAAGACATTTTGCATGGCGGGCACGCGCACTTCGGCGGCAGGCGAGAGACGGGTGAAGAGGAACAGGAGCAGTACACCCAACGCGGCATAGAGCAGGACTACCGTCCGGTAGCTCTCGAGGGGCGTCATCGCGGCGCCCTGCAGCCGCTGCGCCAGCGTTCCGCCACTCAAGGCACCGGCGGCGGTCGCAAACGAGCCGGCGAGCGTATACCAGGCGAAGACCGCGGTTCGGGACCGCGCGGGAACGACCTGGGAAAGGGCCGCCTGCTCGATCGAAAGAAACGGCCCCACCTCGTTGCCACTCGGGCTGATGACGCCGATTGTCCCCGCCAGAATCAGCCACACGAAGCTGCGCGTGGATGCGAACATCAGGCCGGCGGCGGCCATGAGAGCGGCGCCGATGATCAGCATGCGGCGCCGCCCGATGCGATCGGCTCGAGTGGTCAGGTAGAGGGAGACCACGGTATCCCCGGCCAGCGTCAGGGTCAGCAACAAGCCCGTTTGGGATGGACTCAGGCCGAGGCTGGTCAGATAGAAGACCAGGACGACGGACAGCGAGCCGTATGCAAACAGGCGCGTGACTCGGGTCAGGAAGAGCAGCCACCCGTCGCGCGTCAGGGCTCGAAGTGGCGTCAGCGCGGGAACGCCTCCGGCAGCCCGCCGTCGACCGTGAGGATGTCTCCGGTAGTGAAGCGGAACCGCTCGCTCGCCAGTAAGACGGCGAGGTCCGCCACCACGTCGGCCGGGATCAGCGACGCGCCCATGACGTTGCGCCGGCGGTAGGCCTCGAGCTGCGCCTCGACGGAAACGCCGCTCCTCGCGGCTCGTTCTTCGACGAACCGGCGGAACATGGGTGTCTCGATCTGGTCCGCGTTGATGGCGTTGACCCGGATGCCGTCCCCGCCCAGCTCGACGGCGGCGACCCGCAACGCCTGCAACAGCGCGGCCTTGCTCCCGCCGTAGGCCACGGCCTCGGCACCCGGCGCGAGCGCCGCCTTGGACACCGACGCCACGATCGAGCCCCCGGTGTGCTGGCGTCGCATCACGGCTGCCGTGGCGCCGATCGCCAGGACGGCGCCCAGGTAGTGGACGTCGAGCTGCCGTTGGAGATCGTCCCGCCTGATGTCCGTCACCCCCGCGAACCGCGGCGCTTGGCCCACCGTGTAGAACAGGCAGTCCAGCCCTCCGAACTCGACGACGGTCCGCCGCACGAGGTGCGCCAGACTCGCGTCGTCCCGGACGTCCACCGCCATCCCGACGGCGCGATCGGGGTACTCCGCTGCGACCTCCCGCGCCGCGGCATCCGCGGCGGCCTGGTCGAGATCGGCGACGACGACGTGCGCCCCTTCTGCGGCAAACCGCCGGGCGGCCGCCCGCCCGATGCCGCTGCCGCCGCCGATCACGACCGCGACCTGGCGGGGGACGAGGCGGGAGGCGCGCTCCCGCGCGTCCTGGTCTTCGATTTTCCGTCGCTCGAGCGGCCAATGCTCGAACGCGAAGACCTCCGCTTCGGGAATGAACTGGAACCCTGCGAGCGCTTCCGCGTTCGCGATCGTCTCGAGCACCGCCCGATAGCACAGATTGGCCGTGACCGCGCCCCGCTTGTCGCGGGAGGCCGTGATCATTCCGAGTCCCGGGGCGAGCACGACCTTGGCCCAATCGTCGAGCGGCCCCTCCTCGGGGGCGGCGTGGCGTCGGTGATAGGCCTCGTACTCCGACCGCTGCTGCGCGAGCTGCGTCCGGACGGCATCCAACAGGCGATCGACCGGCGCGGACGGGTCGAGGTCGAGCCACAGCGGCAGCCGCCCGGCTCGCAGGATGTGCTCGGGCGTCGCCATTCCGCGATGCGCCAGCGCTGGGAGCCGTTCGGCGGCGAGGGTCGTGAGGATGTCGTCATCGTCGTCGAAGTGCAGGATCACGCGGCCGTCGGGCGGCGACCCGAGCATCCCGCGCACCACCGGGAGGACGAGCTCCGCGCACCGGTGACGCACATCCGCGCCGGGGATCGACCGGGGCGTCGCTCCCAGCACCGCGCGGCCCCGTCGCTTCGTTTCGAGGTACTCGTTGATCCGACCCACGACGCCCATCAGGTGCGTGTGGCACTCCCGCGGATTCTCGCCCCACACCACGAGTCCGTGATGCGCCAGCGCCAGGCCGACAGCGCCGCCGGGGAGCCGGTCCACCATACCGCGCACGGCCCGCGCCAGCGGGAACCCGGGGCGCACGTATGGCACGTACACGATCTCTCCGCGAAACAGCTCGCTGACCAGCCGCTCGGCCGTCGCGTCCGTCAGGTTCGTGAGGCTCATCGTCGCCACGTCATGGGTGTGCGCGATAACGCGGTGCGGGAGGAGCGAGTGCAGCGGTGTCTCGACGCTGGGTGCGGGTCCTCGTCCGTCGGGCGGCAGCGCACAGCGCGTCATGAAGCGCATCATCTCGGCGTCGCTCATCGCGTCGGCGCTCCCCAGCGCCGCCAGCTCGGGGAGTGACAGCCGAGCAAACCCGTCGCGCCCGATCGTGCGCAGGTCGGTCCCGCTTGCCTTCACCAGCAGGACGTCGCCGAGCTTGATCGAGGTGTTGCCGCCGCCCGGTTGCACCAACCCGGGCTCCCGCCCGATCAGGTTCGAGAGGTAGACGAGCTGGTCCAGCTCGTCGGCGCCGGCCGCGAGGCCGGCCCAACCGTCGGCCGGGCGCGGGCGTGTGACGGGACGCGTCACGAGCGCGATCCCAGCAGCAGTGCTTCGAGGTCCAGGTCCCGCTGCACCCGCCGCATCACGTGATCACCGATCATTCCCTTGTCCCGCAGCGAAATCACCGCCCGTCGCTCCGCCTCGAGCAGCTCGAGCACGGCGGCTTGGCGCTCGCGGGCGAGACGCTCCTCAGCGCCGTCGCGCTCGGCGCGCACCCGGGCACCGAAGCGGCGGCTGCGGTGGCCGTAGCGCGCCCGCAGCTCCGTCAGCGTCTCCCCGTCGAGGCCCGACGCCAGCTGGTCGAGCCGCCGCAACGCGGCGGCGGACGCCTGCTCGCGCGCGTGGGCTTCTTCCAGCCGCTGCGTCTCGCCGGTGTCACAGATCCCGAGCCGGCTGACGAACGGCTGGAGCGAGAAGCCCTGGGCGAGGAGCGTCACCAGAATCACGACATACGTGAGGAAGATGATGAGATCGCGTCCTGGGAACGGGGCGCCGGCGGTGGTGGTGAAGGGGAGCGCCAGCGCGAGCACCAGGGAATCCGCGCCGCGCAGGCCTGCCCACGCGATCAGGGCCACGTGACGCCACGACGCCAGGGGACCGCGCGCCCGCGCGTGCCGGCTGACCCAGCGCGGGCCATAGGTCGCCGTGAACACCCACACGACGCGCGCGGCGATCGTCACGAAGCTCACGGCCAGTCCGGCGAGCGCGAGCTCCCGCACCGAATATGCGCCCAGCGTGCCGAGCACTGCACGCAGCTCGAGCCCCACGAAGATGAACGTGAGCCCCTCGAGCACGAAGCCGACCACGCCCCACATCCCCTCGGTCTGCACTCTGGTGTCGGGTGCCACGATGCGAGGGCCCTGCCGGCCGAGGTAGAGGCCGCAGGCCACCACCGCCAGTACGCCGGACACGCCCAGGGCCTCGGCAGGGAGAAACGCAGCGAACGGAGTGAGCAGCGAGATCGTCGCCTCGATCTCGGGCGCGTGCATGCGCCGGCGCAGCCACGCGATCAGCCACCCCACGGCCAGCCCCACCGCGACGCCGGCCGTGCCGACCCAGACGAACCGCGGCGCCGCCGTGGCGATGGAGAACGCGCCGCTCACGGCTGCCGCCACGGCCATGCGGTAGGCGACGATCGCCGCGGCGTCGTTGACCAGGCTCTCCCCTTCCAGAATCGTCGCGACGCGTCGTGGCACGACGAGGCCACGCAGGAAGGCCGTCGCCGCCGGAGCGTCGGGCGGCGACACCAGGGCGCCGAGCGCGAAGGCGGCGGCCCATGGCAGGCCGGGTGCGACGGCGTGTGCCGCGACGCCGACCACGATGGTCGTGAACACCACGAGACCGACGGCGAGCAGCGTGATGGGGCGGACGTTGGCGCGCAGA
>Ga0209055_1000182_pt1 | contig 43796 bp, 43 predicted proteins | sample GraSoiAngelo_110_FD_185875 | JGI IMG/M metagenome (GOLD analysis project Ga0209055, IMG submission 185875) | Grasslands soil microbial communities from the Angelo Coastal Reserve, California, USA - 14_0903_12_30cm (SPAdes) (version 2) | ecosystem: Environmental > Terrestrial > Soil > Grasslands ... | reverse complement strand
ATTTTGAGTCTTACGCTCTTCGAGAAAATGCCCATTTTACGGGCCTTGGAAACAGTCGACTCCCAAGATGACTTCGTCGCAGATTCTAATCAGCTGATTCTATTCGACTTTTAACCGGACAGCACTGGATTCGTTTATATAGGTACTAAATGCAATTAGCGGTGTTAATCACCCGGTGGGAACTTCGAGATACGATGTCTCCAAATTTGTGACCACGATTCCCGTGGGTGGCACGTTTTTCGGCCCTCGTGCCGGATTGCGTAAAGGGGAAATGCAGAACTGGGATGTGTCGCTGTTCAAGAATATTCCCCTGGGCGCGAATGAAGCCCGTCAACTCCAGCTTGGTTTTGAGGCGTTCAATGTATTTAACCATCCGAACTTTGAAAAGGTGACCGTCTGGTGCGGATGTTGGATGGTGCGCCCGTAGGGGTTGCTGATGCCAGCGGCAGCACGCCGCGCATCTGGTTTTCAATACGCGTCCTCCCGGCACGTCATTTGCGGACGCAGGTCTGGGGAGCTACTTCGGCGAGTACAACAGCCAATACGGCGGCGTAGGCGGACCTCGAGTTCTTTAGCTCGCTGTGAAACTCTACTTCTGAGTGCGCCACGAGCAAACGAGTCCTCCAGTAACGACTCATTTGCGTGCCGTTCCGCACGGCTACTGACAATTTGGGATGGACTATTTCCCTATCCCAGGCCGAGTGGTGTGGCCGGTGAGCTCAATCTGTGCTGCGGAACGTCCCACCATCACGTTGAATTCTCCGGCATCCTCGGTCCAGCGATGCTGTTTCACGTCGTAGTAGGAAAATGCTCTGCTGCCAAGAGGAACGGAAACCGTGCGCGTTTCGCCCGGCTTCAAGAAGACCTTCACGAATCCCTTCAGTTCCTTTACTGGCCGGGGAATGCCGGAGTGCGGCTCGCCAACGTAAACTTCCGCAATCTCAGCCCCGGGCCGGCTCCCAGTGTCGGTCACTTCGAAACTAACCGTGACTCCTTGGTCCGCGGACGGACTCAGTTTCAGATTCTGATAAGCAAATGATGTGTAGGAGAGCCCATAGCCGAAAGGGAACAGAGGCTTGATCCCGGTCCTATCGAAGTGCCGATAACCGAGGAACACTCCTTCGGTATAGACGGACTTTTTTTCCCCACCTTTCGGGTAGTAACTGTCATGGACAGCGTTGTCTTCCCATCGTCGCTCGAAACTCACAGGCAGCTTGCCGGACGGGCTGTACTCGCCAAAGAGCAATTGCGCGAGTGCCGTCCCGCCTTCCTGTCCCGGATACCAGGCCTCGAACAACGCAGGCACGTGTTCGAGCCAGGCATTCATATCGACGGCGCCACCTGAAGTGATGACGACGATGGTGTTCCGATTGACTGCAGCGATCTCCCGGATGAGTTCGTCCTGTGCTGGAGGCAGCTGAAATGTGCGATCACCCCCCTCGCTCTCGCTATCCGGATCGAAACCGACTGCCACCACTACGGCATCGGCGCGAGACGCCAGGTCCTTTGCGGCATCCTGGACCACCGTGTTCGGACGGATGATTCCGACCTTCACGCTCGGCCCTCCCCAACTCCCGTGGACAAAGTACTCAAAGCGAATTTTGTGTGAGCCTGCTGTAATGGGCAGCCGAGCCTGACTGACGCGCGCATTCACGCGCTGCCAATTATCAATCACGAGTTTGTCGTCAAGGTAGAGTCGATAGCCGCCCTCCTCTCCGGGGCCCTGCACGAAAAGCAGATGCTCACCGGGGGAGCTGGGCGCGAAATAGCCAGTCCATCGGGCAGAGACTTCGTTCTGGTTTACGCCGTCGCCGAAACCGTGTTTCCCGTTGATATGCTGATCGGTACGGCGTAGGGCCGGACTGCCACTCAAGCTTGGATTATTGAAGAACTCGACGGTCAACCCCGCTTGCTCGCCTCCGTCGTCAGTGGTGAATGAGGTGGCGTCCGCCATCTCGCCTAAAGATTGGATTCCGCGGGCATAATAGGTCTTCGCCTGATCACCAAGGTATTGCGCAATCCCCTCCAGGTAGCTGATTGCCGCAAACGGGCGAACACCCGCGCTCCCACCACCTACTACCTGCGCGGGATACGCATCTGGCCCGATGACCGCAACAGATGTGATCTTCGACTTGTCCAGGGGCAACAGGTTGCCGTCGTTCTTAAGCAGGACCATGGCCGAGCGTGCCCCGTCAAGGGCCACCTTTCTTCCCTCCATGTTGAGAACTGGTATCGACAAATCCGTCTGCTCGCGATCGAGCCATCCAAAGCGGATGGCCGTCCGCAGAATACGGCGAACTTTGTCATCAATGGTCGCTTCGCTCACCCTTCCGGATCTCACGGCCGGCAGCAGCGTCGCCCGGTTCATGAACTTGCCAGACGGCATCTCCAAATCAAGACCTCCATTGGCGGCGGCAACGCCATCGTAGGTGGAATCCCAGTCCGACATGATGATTCCATCAAAGCCCCACTCTTTCTTGGCCACCTCGTTGTTCAGATACCCGTTCTGGGTCATGTGAAGGCCGTTAGTCAGATTGTAGGAATCCATGATCGCCCCTACATGTGCTTCTTTCACGGCGCCCTCGAACGTGGGCAAATAAATCTCGCGCATAGTCCGCTCATCAATGACCGAGTCGGCGTCGTGACGCAGGAACTCCTGGTTGTTTCCCATAAAATGCTTGATGGTCGCGCTCACACCCTGGCTCTGCAGGCCGTTGATATAAGCGACCGCCGTTCGCGACGCCAGAAACGGGTCTTCTCCGAAGTATTCAAAATTACGGCCACACATTGGAGCACGATAGATGTTGACTCCTGGCCCGAGCATGAAATGCACGCCACGGGCGCGAGCATCTTGCCCTATAACTGCACCCATTCGTTGCACCAGTTCGGCGTCCCAGGTTGCGGCAAGCCCAATTCCCCCAAAGGTCGTGGCCGGCCCATAATTTCTGACCCCAATGGGTCCATCGGCCATCCTCAGGCGACGCAGTCCAATCTGCTTGATGTCGCGGATGTAGAAATCATCGATTCCACCGATAAGGTCGATCTTCTGCTCCAGGGTTAGCTGCTTGAGAAGGCCTTCAGCCCTCGCCTCGGTCTTGGCCGAAGCTTCCGGTACAGGGGTTGTCTGGGACCAAGCGGGAACGCAGAAAAGAACGAGAAAAACGGTTAGAAAATTAGCTCGGCGCATTTTGCAAATCTCCATTACCGTCCAGATTGGGAAGCTCGCGCCCGCAGCGGTTAAAGATTTCGAGGAGCGAACGACCGGATAACTTAGCACGATTGCCAGCCTAAGGCCACGCTTCCAATCCGTACCAGCAGGAAAACCGGCGATGGTAGGAGCTTGACAACAGGTTGACGAGAAGAATAAAAGTTGTCGCGATGAAAACCGGCTTCAGAAACCCCGTGCTCCAATCTGCCACGACGTTGTCAATCTTGCAAAACTTCATACTCGTCGTTCTCCTGGTGCCAGCCTGTGCCATGGCTCAACACCAAGAATCGGATCTGTCTGCCGCCAAACGCCTCCTTGGTCGCTGGGATCTAACGCTGAAAGCTCCAGACCGCGAATACCCGTCATGGTTGGAGTTACGAATCGAAAACGGCAAGCTGACGGCGCAGATGGTTGGCCGATGGGGAAACGCTCGGCCTCTGCCTAAAGTGGCACTGTCGGAGGGACACCTTACATTTGTTTCTCCCAAGGAGGAGGAAAGCAGCAAAAACGATCTGGTGTTTGAAGGCAAGTTAACGGGACAGTCACTCTCCGGCACATTGTCTGCGCCCGATGGAAGCTCCTGGTCATGGACTGGGAAACGGGCGCCCTCGCTGAAAAGAACCAAAGCTCCGGCTTGGGGAAAGCCAATCCAACTGTTCAATGGCAAGGATCTCGTCGGATGGAAGATGGATAAGCCGAATACCGAGAAACCTTGGACCGTCGTGGATGGTACTCTGGTCAGCCCAGGGCACGGGCCAGAAATCATCAGCGATCGCAAGTTCCAGGATTTCAAGTTGCATATCGAGTTCAACTGCGCGCCAAATTCCAACAGTGGCGTTTATTTGCGCGGCCGTTACGAAGTCCAGGTCGAAGACAACTCGATGCAGGAGCCCCCGAGTCACCACACCGGCGGAGTGTACGGCTTCATCGCTCCCTCGCCCGAAATGCCTCGGCGACCGGGCGAGTGGCAGAGCTTCGACATCACGCTGGTCGGGCGCACCATCACCGTGGTCCAAAATGGACAGACGATCATCGACCGGCAGGAGATCCCGGGCATTACGGGCGGCGCACTGGACAGCCACGAAGAGGTTCCGGGACCCATCTACCTGCAGGGTAGCGAAGATGGTCACGTCGCTTATCGGAACATCGTGATCACCCCTGCTAAGAACTAGACCTCTTCCAAAGCATTCTCGTGACAAGCCTCGGGGTCGCCCGCCCGCGGCCAATGGCGACAGGTTGGGTATCTTCAGCCCCGAGAACGCCGTGAAAGTCTTTACGAACGTACCCAACTCCTAGGATGCGATTCGCATTTGCCGCTGGATACGGAGGTCCAGCCGCACACATTGTTCTGTTCGGTATGTTGCGGGTGAAACTCACTGTGGCACACTATTAAGGCCAAATGAACGTCTTGGTCTTTACACTACTGGTATGGCTCGTGTCGCTCGGTGCGGGATTCTTGGGTTCACTGACCGGGTTGGGTGGCGGAGTGGTTCTTGTACCGCTGCTGACGCTGGTCTTCAAAGTAGATATCCGCTACGCCATTGGGGCCTCCCTGGTCTCGGTTATCGCTACCTCGTCCGGTGCCGCCGCGGCTTACGTCAAAGAGGGTTTTTCGAACATCCGAATTGGAATGTTCCTGGAGATCGCAACCACTGGGGGCGCGCTGTTGGGAGCGTTCCTCGCGTTGAAGGTTCCTGCCCAGGCGATTGCCGTTATTTTTGGTTTAGTTCTCTTGTACTCCGCCTATCTTTCGGGTCGGCCTCAGCCCGTCATTTCAGAGAGCGACCGGCCCGACGAGCTGGCCACACAGCTGCGAATGAATAGTGCTTATCCTTCGGCCGACGGCCCGAGAACCTACTATCCGCGCAGAGTGCCCGCAGGGTTCGGCCTGATGTTCGGAGCCGGGGCCCTGTCAGGGTTGCTGGGAATCGGGTCAGGAGCCGTAAAGGTTCTCGCGATGGACCAGGCAATGAAGATTCCCTTCAAAGTTTCCACCACAACCAGCAACTTCATGATCGGAGTTACAGCGGCTGCCAGCGCTGGAGTGTATTTGAATCGCGGGTACATCGATCCGGGACTTGCCATGCCGGTGATGTTAGGGGTACTGACAGGTTCGCTGCTCGGAACACGCGTGCTGGTTAAGGCCAAAACGCGCTCTTTGCGCTTTGTATTCAGCGTGGTCATTATGTTCCTTGGGCTGGAGATGATCTACAAGGGGATAGTAGGAGGAATCTGAGGTGAGAGGGACGGTTGAGTGGACTGATCGCAGAGTTGAAAATGTGATCGGAAATCTTTTGCGCGCTGGCGTGCTGCTGTCCGCTCTAGTTGTCCTGTTTGGCGGAGTCATTTATCTCGTCCATCACGGGCACGACCCGGCTGGTTATCGAGTTTTCCACGGTGAGCCTACGGATCTCCGTCATATTCGCGGCATCTTGCACGATGCGCTCGCGCTTCATGGTCGTGGCATCATTCAACTCGGACTGCTATTGCTCATTGCAACCCCCATTGCCCGAGTGGCGTTCTCGATTTTTGGCTTTGCCGAAGAACGAGACTGGATGTACGTCGGGTTCACGCTGATCGTGCTAATTATCCTGTTATACAGTCTGGTCGGGTCGTCGTGACAACATGGGAGAGGTATTTTTGATCATTGTCCAGAAACATTGTCCAGAAACCTTGACATCCAGGAGGCCTCATGACTCGAGAGTGGTGCCGTCCCATGAACGTTTTCGTCCGGCGAGGCTCCAGTGCCGAAAAACTTTTTCGGGAGCGAACCCGAAAAGGCGTTCATGAAGCGATTGTTCCCGGGGTTAAACCCACTCCCGCTCATGATTTAAGGAATCACGGCGGCAAGACCATTGAAAATCTGAGATTCATGAATTTCTATGTAGGTGCCGATGCCTGGGATGCCGACGATATCGCAAACATCAATAGAGCCATTGCGGCCGCGATGTCGGACCGGAATCTCAATAATGTCATGGCGCAATATTTTCCAGGGCCGATCAGCAGCACGTTTGACGGTTCGCAGAATCTACCCGGACCCGCCCCGCAGATCGTGTCGCAAGGCGACGTGGAACAGCTCGTGAGTACGCTGTACAAGCAAAAGAGGTTTAGCGACCGTGATCTGAGCTCGACAGTTTTCAATTTCCTGCTACCCCCGGGAACCGTGCTGAATACGGATACGACAACTACGGGCGGGCTACGAGAGAATTCTGCCGTTCATCAGCGCGTGGCCATCCCGCATGACGAGGACGATTCGCTCCATGGACTTGGCGGCTATCACGGATCGGTCCATGTTTCGTCCACAGATACGGTCTATTATTCGATTGGCGCCTACTCCGAAACCAGAGCAGACGGCAAGGTGAATGGAATTCCGGTGTTTGACCAAGCCTGGAAAAACGTGGTTACTACCTTCTATCACGAATTGAACGAGGCCCGCACCGATGCCGACGTCGAAGACGCGATCCGTGCCGGGAACGATCCGAACGCGGAGAGCTTTCTAGGCTGGACCTCGGATCAGGGAGAAGAATGCGGGGATTTCCCGGTTTTTGAGGCAGGCAACGATCTAACAAAGGTATTCCAGGAAGTGCCGCTCGCGGATGACAGCGGCACCGTGCCAGTGCAGTTCCAATATTCGAATCGAGTCCACGGGCCCGAAGGTCCGATTGCTCAGCCGCACTCCAAACGGTGATCTGAAGCAAAGTGTCGGAAATTTTGAGGACCTCAGGCGGAAATCAGTTGTTCGATCCGCGCCGCCGATGTATGCTTCCCCAATTCGCTACAGAATCCAAAGGCCTAAAGACCTTCCTCGGGAATGAATCCACGTCTCGTTACTTTTACTCTGGCGACGCTGGCGCTTGTGGCCGTCCGTGTTCTGCTGGCCTTTGGCAAGCGGCGTGGACAACCCTTCTTTGAAGACTTAAGCGATCGATTGGAGCGCTGGAGTCTTCGCGACCTTCTCCTCGCCAGTTTTCTGACTCTGTTTGCAGAGCTTGCTTTCATTCGGTGGATCGCCGTAGAGATCAGGGTTTTTGCTTATTTTAAGAACCTTGCCCTTCTGCTCTGCTTTGTGGGTTTCGGACTGGGATGCGCCTTGGCAAGCAAGAAGGTGCGGTGGTTGGCCGCCATCACCGCCTTTATGGGATTGCTACTCATCGTGCGAGTTCCTTTCGGCGACGGAATCGTTCTGGAGAGACTCTCCCAGAGTCTGGGATCAGCCGCCGACGTTGAAATCTGGGCCACAGGAAACAGCTGGCAGGCCGTCAACTTTTTGACCGGAGTGCTGTTGGCGGGTGCTTTGTTTTTGATGATTGTTTTCGTGTTTGTTCCGCTTGGTCAGGTTGTCAGTCGCCAGATGAATCGTGCGCCGCGTCCTCTGGCTGCGTACTCCTGGAACTTGTTGGGGAGTCTGGTTGGGATTTTGGTCTTCTTGGGCGTCAGCCGATTGATGTTACCGCCTTCGTTCTGGTTGGGCACAGTCGTTTTGGGCTTTGCCTATTTGCAAAGGAGCCCAAAAGATCGCTTGCTGGTCGCAAGCCTGCTTATTCCCCTCGCTCTCTTCCTGCATGATCCGGGCCAGCCCAATGCATACGCACTCTGGACGCCTTATCAGCAGATCCAATACACCCGCCGTTATGCTCCGAACGGAGATTTCGCGATGGGTATGGTCCGGGTGAATCACACCGGCTACCAGCACATGGTCAATCTCTCCCCAGAATTTCTGGCCCGGCACCCGAAATTGCTGAAAGAAGCACCGGACGAAAACCCTTACAACATCCCCTTCCGATTTGCAGTCCCGTCGCCGAGCGTCATGATTGTGGGGTCGGGCACGGGCAACGATGTGGCTGCGGCTTTGCGTAATGACAGCCAGTCCATCGACGCAGTCGAGATCGATCCGGCGATCCTGGAACTAGGAAAGCGTGAACATCCAGAGCACCCGTACGATTCGCCGCGCGTTTCCCTTCACGTGACGGATGCGCGAGCCTTTTTGAAGCGCACTCCACGGCGATACGACTTGATCCTTTTTGGCCTGCTCGATTCGCACACACAATTTTCTGATTACTCGAACATGCGCATCGATAACTTCGTGTACACGGAAGAGTCTTTCCGCGAGGCCAGCCACCATTTGAATCCGAATGGCGTGCTGTTCGTAAAATTCCAAGTGGATCACTCGTGGATGGCAGCTCGCCTGGCGAAGATGTTGCAACAGACTTTTGGAAAGCCTCCTCTGGTGTTCCTTGCCGATTCTAGTTATTCTGCCGCGGCCTCTTGCTTCGTCATCTCCCCTTCCAATCGCGTGCAAGATGCCCTGGCGGAGGACCCGCGGCTAGCCGATTTTGTGGCTAAGCACCCCAGGTCGGTGTCTGGAGATGTTCCAGTCACAACCGATGACTGGCCGTATCTCTATCAGCAAGGGCGATGGATTCCGCGGACATATTATTCTTTGGCGGTGCTGGTCATCTTGCTCGGTCTCGGGCTCTACCTGCAAATCGGAGAAGCTCGCCGCCACCCGCCCTCTTTGTTTTTCTTCAGCATGGGCGCCGGGTTTTTGTTGCTCGAGACCCAGGTGATCAGCCGATTAGCGTTGTTCTTCGGGACCACCTGGCAAGTGAACGGCATTGTCATTTCTGCTTTGCTGATTGCGCTGCTTCTGGCCAACGCGGTGGTCGAGAAAAGCGAAAGGCCCTTGTCGCGACCCTGGATTCTGGCTGCGCTCTTAGCAGGGTTGGCCCTGGCCTACTTCTTGCCGTTTGAACGCCTGCCCGGATCGCCAGCACTTGTGGGCAGCTTTGCCACTGCGGTCTTTGCAGTTCCAGTCTTCTTCGCAGGAATCCTTTTTGCCACGGAATTTCGCAAAGCGGAGTCGCCGAGTGCGGCATTGGGAGCAAACATGCTGGGCGCCGTAGTCGGCGGGCTGTTGGAGAATCTCTCGCTGCTTTTCGGAATGCGCGCCTTGCTGCTGGTGGCCATGCTTTTGTACTGCTTAGCTGGCGTGGGACTTCGCTGGTGGCAGCCACGCACAGAGAAAGTGTCTGTTACCGCTGCGTGAGCTCGCACCAACATCACCGCTAAACCTCTTCGATGCTTTCCGGCAATAGCAGACGGCTCGACCAGTGCGGCTGGGGCAACGCCAACTTGCCACTAAGAATCCGAACACAGATCGCAAACGTTCGGCGTGTGCCTGTATGGCGGAATCCAGGCTCAGCACGAAACAGCAGGTCAAATCCATCTGGGACCTGGGAGGATTGACTCCTTCCCAGCTCGCAAAACGAGTCTGGTTTGAAATCGGTCACGATAATCTTTTCTCGGTCTCGTCCGTTCTGGCTTACAACTCTCTGCTAGGTATCTTCCCGATGCCGCTGCTTTTGGTAGCCCTGTTGGGTGTTTTCGCGGCTCAGCGCAAGCAATCTACAGGACAGTCTTTTCTATTACTTTTCCCAGGTACTGCCACCGGCAGCCTTTCCGTTGGTCTTCCAAACGTTGAACGAGATCGTAAAGAACAGTGGCGCCGGAAAATTAACTCTCGGAATTGTGCTTGCTCTCTGGTCGGGCGCTGGTGGTATGAGTTCGCTGATGTCGGGCCTTAACACTGCCTACCACGTGCGCGAATCGCGTTCCTGGATCAAGGTTCGGCTGATTGCCCTCGGATTGACCCTGGCCCCTTCTGTGGTCGTAGTTGCAGCGTTATTTGCGGTGCTCCTGAGCGGCCATGTGGCGAACCGTGGAAGGGGCTCCAGTGGCCGATCGCGATCGCTTTTCTCGCAGTTGCTTATGCTCTGGTCTATTATTTCAGCCCCAATCTCAAGGAACAGCACTGGTACTGGATCACGCCTGGTTCGGTTGTGGGGGTCACTCTATGGGTGCTGGCGTCGGTTGGCTTGCGCATTTACTTGCACTTCTTCAATAGCGACAGCAAGAGCTACGGATCGCTCGGGGCAGTGGTCATCTTGCTGCTTTGATTTTACGTGACCGGCCTGACATTCTTGGTAGGCGGAGAAATCAACGCTGAAATCGAGCACGCCTGCAGCCGAGCGTGGTCACCCTGAGGCCAAGGAAGAGGGCCGGAAGGCGGCGTGACCTGCTGGCAGAAGACCTAATCAAGTTTGTCTGCGCTCGGAGAGGTAATTGGTGAGCGCTTGCTGCCAGGCCGGCATCAAGATTTCGTACCGTGCCAGGCTTTTCGCGGAGAGCACGGAATATTTAGGGCGCGGCGCCAGTCGTGGAATTTTGTCGGTGGTAGTGGGCTGGACTACCGTTTTCAGTCCTGCCTGCCTGATAATCTCAAAAGCGAATTCGAACCAGGTGCAATCGCCCGAGTTCGTGACATGCACGATCCCCTGCGCATTCTTGCGGCACAACTGGACCAAAGCCAATGCCAGATCGCGCGCGTAAGTAGGGGATCCCCGCTGATCGTTCACAACCTGCAGTTCGGGCCGGGCATCAGCCAACCTTAAAATGGTGTCTGGAAAACATTTCCCGCCAACGCCAAAAAGCCACGAGGTTCGCGCAATGCATGACGTGAGTAAGATTTCAGCAATGTGCACTTCCGCCTCAGCTTTGGACTTTCCGTAAATACTCCGTGGATTGCGTGGAGCATCAGTCTCGTATGGCGTGGAGTTCGCGCCGTCAAACACATAATCGGTGCTCACAAACAACAAGCGGGAGCCGTGATCTCGCGCAGCTTGCGCCAGGTTGACTGCCCCCGTGCAGTTTGTCTGGAAAGCAAGCTCCTGGTGGGACTCGCATCCGTCGACATCCGTATAGGCGGCGGCCAAGAGGATCCAGTCTGGCCGAACGCGCTCGATGAGCTTATTCACCTGACCGGCATCGCGGATATCAACATCCTTCGAGCTGAAGCCGGCTACGTCATCGCCCTTCCACTCGCGCACAAGATACTTTCCGAGCAGTCCCGACGCCCCGATCACCGCGACTTTCATTTCTCTCGTCCTGCACTTTATTCGAACTTCTCGGCATCCTGAAAAGAAATACCTTTAGCGTCTTTGGCGGAAACCAACGGCTCACCGTCCAATTCCCAGTCGATCCCAAGTCTTGGATCATTCCAAGCAATTGTGCGCTCGCATGGAGGTGCATAGAAATCCGTAGTCTTGTAAAACACATGTGCCGTTTCAGACACGACACGAAAGCCGTGAGCGAATCCGAAGGGAACCCAGATCATCTGATTGTTCTCTCCGGAAAGGCGAACCTTGCACCATTTGCCAAAGCTGGAAGAGCGCCTGCGCAAATCCACCGCGACATCCAGAATCTCTCCGGCGATGGCCCGCACCAGCTTGCCCTGCGGGTTCTGCACCTGATAATGCAATCCACGCAGGACGTTCTTAGCCGAGAAAGAATGGTTATCCTGGACGAAGTTCTCGCGGATCCCGATCTCCGCCATGGCACGCTGGTTATAGCTTTCCAAAAAGAAACCACGGGAATCGCCGAATACCTTGGGCTCGATCACCAGAACGTCCGGCAATGGAGTGTCGACAACTTTCATGTGCGGGGAGCGATGTTAGAACACTCTCTCCTGTAGCAATTGGAGCAAGTAAGAACCGTAACTGTTTTTGATGGAGCGTCCAATCTTCTCCAGTTGTTCCGGAGTAATGTACCCGCTGCGGAAGGCAATCTCCTCGGGACACGCGATCATCAGACCTTGCCGGTTCTCTAATGTCTGAATGAACAAAGATGCATCCATCAGCGCTTCGTGCGTCCCCGTATCCAGCCAGGCCATGCCGCGGCCCATCACAATCACTTCCAGTTGACCGCGCTTGAGGTATTCCTTGTTGACATCTGTGATTTCGAGTTCGCCTCTAGCCGAAGGTTTCAATCCTTCGGCGATCGCCACTACCTGCTCATCGTAGAAATAGAGTCCCGTCACGGCATATTTGGAGTTGGGCTGTTTGGGCTTTTCTTCCAGGCTAAGCGCTTTGCCTCCGCCGTCGAACTCGACCACACCGTATCGCTCCGGATCGGTAACCGGATAGGCAAAAACCTTCGCACCTGTGCGCGACTCCGTCGCCTGACGCAAACTCTTCACCAGGTCATGACCATAAAAAATATTGTCTCCCAGGACCAGCGAGCAACAATCCTGCCCAATGAATTGCTTGCCGACCAGAAACGCCTGGGCAATTCCTTCCGGCTTGGGCTGTACGGCATAGTGTAGAAAAAGCCCTAACCAAGATCCGTCCCCCAGCAGGTCCTGGAACTTCGGTGTGTCCTGCGGAGTGGAAATAATCAGGATGTCGCGAATGCCCGCCAGCATCAGCGTGGAGAGCGGATAGTAGATCATCGGCTTGTTGTAGACCGGCAGCAGGCTCTTGGAGACGGCGTGCGTGACCGGATACAACCGCGTTCCCGATCCACCCGCCAGAATGATGCCCTTGTAGCTGATCCTGCGCGAAGGTGCAGCTGTTCTCATGCAAATCGCCCTTGAACTGCCGGTGAAGCAGAAATCCTTACCTCGCGTAATGAGTCGCGATCCACTGACGATAACTTCCGCTGGTCACGTCCTTTACCCACGCCTCATTATTCAAATACCATGCAACCGTCTTTAGCAGCCCACTTTCAAAAGTCTCTCGCGGCTTCCAGCCCAGGTCACGCTCAATCTTTCGGGCATCGATGGCGTATCGTCGATCATGTCCCGGCCGATCCTTCACATAGGTGATGAGCTTGCGGTGCGGCAAAACCGGGTCCTTCGGGCTCAGTTCGTCCAGAATCGAGCAGATCGTTTCCACCACTTCGATGTTAGGCTTTTCATTTTGCCCGCCGATATTGTACGTCTCTCCCACTTTGCCGCACGCCAGCACGGTTCGCACCGCCTCGCAGTGATCGGTAACATACAGCCAGTCGCGCACATTCTTGCCATCGCCGTACACGGGCAGAGATTTCCCGCTCCTGGCATTCAGAACAACGAGGGGAATCAGCTTTTCCGGGAATTGAAATGGACCGTAGTTGTTCGAACAGTTGGTTGTGAGTACGGGCAACCCGTACGTGTGATAGTAAGCCCGGACCAGGTGATCCGAGGCTGCTTTCGAGGCAGAGTAAGGGCTGTTCGGCTCGTAACGGGTGGTTTCGCAGAAAGCGGTATCCTTCGGTCCTAACGACCCGTAGACTTCATCCGTTGAGACGTGCAGAAAACGGAAGCGGCTTCTGTCTGCTTCCGGCAGTGCGTCCCAGTATGCCCTTGCTTCCTCTAGCAAGCCAAAAGTTCCGTTGACATTCGTGCGGATAAAATCGTCCGGTCCACGGATGGAACGGTCGACGTGGCTCTCGGCAGCGAAATGAACGATCGCCCACGGCCGGTGCCGCTGAAAAATTTCTCGTACGGCATCCCGGTCCGCAATATCCCCGCGAACGAATTGGTAACGCGGATCAGCAGAAATAGACTGTAGATTACGCAAGTTGCCTGCATAGGTGAGCTTGTCCAGGTTGATTACCGGAGTGCCCTCGGTGCTCAGCCAATGGAGAATGAAATTCGAGCCGATAAATCCTGCGCCGCCGGTAACTATGAGCCTGTTGTCCATCCACAGCATCCCTGCAAACTTGATTGTAAACAAAAAGGGCGAAGAGTCCGTGTGCTCCTCGCCACTCCTTATAATTAATATTATCTGAAACGGGGCATTCTATTCGGGTACTTACGAGCTACCGCTGGCCCACAACAACGATGATCTGGTCGTACAACTTGTCCTGGTCGCGGTGATGCACACTGCGAATCCGAAACAGCAAGGCGTTACTTCAGGCTGTAATGCCGGCCCACACGATGTTGGCATATGCTCGCGTGCCACCTGCGTTCTCCAAAACGATGCCGTCTCGAGTGTGCCGATTGATTTATCAGAAGAGTGTGCGAGACCTCATTACCTAACTCACGTATGGCATCGCCAACCACAATGCCTTCTCCGTAGGCATCTTCGACCCTGTTGCGCCTGACTCTCGACTTCCGGACGAACTGCAGAGCAATTCCCGCCAAAAGCTTGCCACCCTGACCACCACGCAGGCGGCGGTTTCTCTCGACGACGATGTTGTACGTGAGATCATTCGAATCCACGCCGTGAACGACAATGTTGTATTCCGTGTCATTGTCACTTTGATTGTCGGTGATCAAGACATCGTGGCTGTCCTTCACGTCGACCGTGTTTTCCCCGTTCCCACCGCCGCGATTCCGAACAATCACGCCATGCGAACTGTGCCAGATACAGATCGCGTCTCCGCCTGCCAGTCCGAAGGTGTTGTCCTCGATGCGGAAGCTCGCCACGCCCTTGACAAAAGTAAATGCCCCAAGGCTCTGGACCTGTGGGGTAGGGAATGTACTTGGTCTGCCTGAACTTACCGCGCAGTTCACCAGGCTTATGGCAGTACGCTGCACAATCGGGAGGTAACCGTCACCCTGAAGGACTTTGCGATTGCTGATTGTTGATTTTAGAAAAACCGCCACGGATATCTACGGATCACGATCCGTGAGATCCGTGGTAACGATTGGGGTAGCGCCGGCATCTTGCCGGCTCAGCAGCGCGGGCGAGACGCCCGCGTGACAGCCGCCGGGATGGCGGCGCTACGACGAGCTTACCTGCCCGGTGCGCGCTCTAGAGTAGTATCGCAGGTGCCGTTCGTGGGCTGGGCAGGAAGCGACGGCGGCGTCGACCAGGATTGCGAACTGAAATTGAAGAACTCCATCATGTCGTCGGCGGCGGCGTCGCGCGCCGTGAGCGGAGCGACATTGAAGCGCACTTCAATCAGGCGCAGGATCGAAGTATAGTCGCGCCAGGTGTGGGAAACGTAATGCGGTTTCACCCATGACGAAACCACCACCATGGGGACACGAAATCCGGAGTGCGCAAAGTCGCCGGGCTTGTCTCCCGATTGCAGCATCGGCGCGATCGTGTCCGGAGCATTCATGCTTGCGGGAACAACATGGTCGTAGAGCCCACCCGCCTCATCATAGGTCAGAATCAGAGCCGAAGACCGCCATGACGGGCTCGTCAGCAGCGCGTTGATGATTTTGGCGACATCGGCTGCCCCTTTCTGGACGTTATTACCCGGGTGCTCATCCAGCCCCGAGGGGCCGGCACGCTCGATGAAGATCACCGAAGGCATGGTCGATTCGTTCTGCAAATCTGTATACCAGTTCGCAATCGGCTTCAGCTTGGCGGCGTCGCGCTGGTAGGTGGACCACTGCGGCAGATAGGCCCCATTATCCTGGTAGTAGTAGCGCCAGGAGACACCCGCATCGTCGAGATGGTCGAAAATTGTCGGCTGCGTCCAACCTCCGGTCGGCGGCGTATCGGGACGAATATGGCCGAACGAGGTTGCGGCAAACAGGTACATGCGGTTGGCGTTCGTGTTGGACATCACGGATGAGAAGAAGCGGTCAGTGGTCGCGAACTGCGTCGCTAATGCGTAGTAGTAGGGAAGGTCGGTCTGGTCATAGTAGCCCATGGCGCGAGTCCCAGTGGGATCAGTGCTGGAATAGGCCGATGTGGTGGTTTTCAGGAAGTTGTCCATCTTGCCGCCGTCGAAGTCGAAGTGACTCTCATTCCAGAACGGGCTCATGTTGTCCGTGCAAACCGTCTGGTAATGGTAAGGGTGAACGGCAACGCCGGATGTGTCGAGCAGGGTTGCGTTCAGCGGGACGCCGTCGACGTTGTTGGACAGGCCAAGTGAGACTCGGTATGGCCCCAGTCTTCCGAAGTAGCTGTCAAACGACCGGTTTTCCTGGACAAAGAAGATGATGTGCCGCAGGTTGCTGAGGCCGGAATTCGAAGTGACTGTAATGTTCCGACTGTTACTGAATGTTCCGGTGCCGTCCTGCGCCTGGACAGCCAGGGTGTGCGGGCCGGCGCTTAGTGAGGTGATGTAGACGTCCAGAGGCGCAGCACTGTTCTGAAAGACAGGCTGTCCGTCGGCGAGCACCTGCACCGAAGTGACCGGATTGCTGTCGTTCATGCCCGCAACCAGGTGGACTGGATTGCTGACCACGGCGGCGCCTCCGGGCGTGCAAATCGTAACCGTGCGGTTGGTCGCATTCAGCGCACACGGCGGACTCAAGCTGATCGGAACATTGGTCTTGAACGTGGCGCCCGTGCGGCCCCAGCCCTGTACGGTCACCAAGTGCGGGCCAATCGGAAGCGGAACGTAGGTATCGATAGCATTGGAGTTCACCTGAGTCACCAGCTGGTTGTCGACATAGATCTGGACTGCAACGACGGTATTCGTGTCGGTTGTCCCCGCGACGACGTGAGCCGGCGAAATGCCCACGACCTGGTTCGGAGTTGGTGTGCAAACGGTAACCGAAGGATTGGTCGTGTTGAGTGGACACGGCGGGTTCGCCGCAAACGCTCGCAGTGAAAATATTGAAACCACAACAGCTATAAACAACGCAGGAGTGTTACAGACCCTGGGGATTCTCATCATGCTGCGCACAATGCATTTCAACCTGGAAAGATGAGGGCTGAACATATCTGCTCCTGAGGCGGATTAGGACGAGAATGACGCGACATACCTGAGATGGCGTTTCTGGGGTTCTGGTTTGCCGCTGCTTTGCTACGAAACTTTGTGGGCGATTTCCGGTCTTCCCTGCCAAGCATGGCCCGTTCCGAATTGGGACTCTGTCGCCCGCCCTAGTGACAATTGAACATGAGATACCTACTCCTGGACCGCTGCACTCTCCTTTCGGCCCTCCCCAAGTCTCTCTGGCCGAGGAATCAATGACCAACTTGCGCGTCGGCCCTCAGCCGTTACGCCTACTTGTGGCCGATTCCACGCAAATGCCATGCCAACTCCTCATCAGCGCGCTGTGCCGACGTTCGGAGTTTGCCTTCACTTCCTGTGGTTTCGATCCTGAGGCCATCCTCGAAATTCTCGATTTGAACCACATCGACATAGCTATCCTCGCCACTGATCGCGCCGCCCACAACGGATCCCAGTTAGTTGTCCTCTGCCGCGTGCACCTGGCTCATCCGACCCTTGCCAAGATCCTGATAGCTGAGGCCTATGATCGCGATCTGGTCATCAATGCTTTTCGTACCGGCGCACGAGGTCTCTTCTCCTTCTCGAGCGCTTCCTTCGGTGCACTTTGCAAGTGCATCCGTACTGTAAGCGGCGGACAGGTCTGGGCGAACGCTCAACAATTGCAATACTTGCTCGACGTTTGTCACCCGCGTACCTTCGCTGCGGGCGGTGAATGCTGGAGTGACAATCTCTTGACTGGGCGGGAAGAGCAGGCGGTTGCCCTGGTGGCCGACGGTCTCAGCAATCGCGAGACTACGCGCGAGTTGGGTCTGAGCGAACATACCATTTAAAAGCATCTGTTTCGGATTTTTGACAAGCTCGGCATCTCCAGCCGCGTCGAACTGGTGCTCTACGCGGTGAACCACGGTGATTCCCAACAGGCCGAATGGATGGCGGGGCGTCCTAGCGTTTCGACCGTACGCCCAGGGACCCCGAGGACCCCAACCCACGCCTTGAAACGCTCGCGCCCTTTTTGCTATTGTTGGCCGCCTCGAAATTGCCTGCCGTAGTCTTCTCGGTCCCGGGGGTTACATGCAGAAGAACGTCACAATCCATATCAACGGGCAAGCGCACCGGCATTCTGTCGAACCGCGGCTCCTGCTGGTGCATTTTCTTCGCGAAGTCGCCGGCTTGACCGGCACCCACATAGGCTGCGAAACCTCTCTGTGCGGGGCCTGTACGGTCTTACTCGACGGCCGCGCCGTGAAGTCCTGCACCGTGCTGGCGGTTCAGGCGGATGGCCGTTCAGTCACAACGGTCGAAGGCCTGGCGCAAGGCGACAAACTGCACGCCCTCCAGGAAGGTTTCTGGGAAGAGCACGGCTTGCAGTGCGGCTTCTGTACGCCCGGCATGCTGATGTGCTCGCACGATCTACTCGCCAAGAATCCGGCTCCCACCAGCGCGGAAATCCGGGAGGCCATCAACGGCAATGTCTGCCGTTGCACGGGCTACCAGAACATCGTCGCCGCGGTGAAGAATGCCTCTCGCAAGATGGCGAAGCGCGTTTCGGCACGCGCTGGGGCGAGGTGAGCCATGGCGCAAAATGGCAAAGCTAACGGCAAGAGAAAGGCGAAGCTGGCAGCGGTGTGGGTGGGCAAGAAACTGAAGAGGAAGGAAGACCCGCGCCTCATCCAGGGTACTAGCCACTACACTGATGACCTTAAGCTTCCCCGCATGTTGTATTGCGCGTTCACGCGTTCGCCCATGGCGCATGCGGAAATTAGTGCCATCCGTACCGACGCCGCTCGTGCTTTGCCGGGCGTGGTCGGCGTCTATACATCAGAAGACTTGACTGGCTTAGGCATGGTTCCTTGCGCCATCCAGATGCCTGGGCTGAACGTGCCTCCGCATCCTGTTTTGGCTACGGAACGAGTCCGCTACTTGGGTGAGCCGGTGGCAGCCGTGGTGGCCGAGGACTTCTACACCGCGCGCGATGCTGCCGAAATGATCGAAGTGGATTACGAGCCGCTGCCCGTCGTGGTCAACATGGAGAAGGCGCTCGAAAAAGACAGTCCGGTGATCCACCAGCATTTCAAAACCAATCGCGCTTTCACCCATGCCCTGAAGAACGGCGACATCCAGTCGGCTTTCAAGAAGGCTGATCGTGTGGTGAAGCAGCGCATGGTCAACCAACGCCTCGCTCCCATGGCGATGGAGCCCAGGGCCGTGCTGGCTGAATATCTGCCCGGCGAAAACCGGCTGACAGTCTGGTCCGCCACGCAGATACCGCACCTGCTCCGTACCCAGATCTCCGTGATGGTTGGTTTACCTGAGACCGCCGTTCGCGTGATCGCCCCGGAAGTGGGTGGCGGTTTCGGCAGCAAGTTAAATGTCTACCGCGAGGAAGGCCTGGTACCGTGGTTGGCGATGAAGCTTGGCCGTCCGGTCAAGTGGGCGGAAACGCGCCGCGAGAACATTACTTCCACGATTCACGGCCGCGATACGATCAACCATCTCGAACTTGCTCTCAAGAAAGATGGAAAGATTCTCGGCCTGCGCGTCCGTATATTGGCGGACATGGGCGCCTACCATCAGCTCCTTACACCCCTGATCCCGCAACTTACTGCGCTTATGCAGGCGGGCTGCTACAAGATCCCGGCAATCGACATCGAAATTCAGGGCGTCTTCACCAACAAAATGTCAACCGACGCCTACCGCGGCGCCGGCCGTCCCGAGGCTACGTATAACATTGAGCGCATCATGGGTGTTGCCGCCCATGAATTAGGCATGGATCCTGCCGAGTTCCGCCTGAAGAATTTCCCGCAGCCAAAAGAGTTTCCGTTCACCACAGTCACTGGTCTCGTGTACGACTCCGCCAAATATCAGGAGAGCATCAAGCGCGCCCTCGAGTTATCGGGTTACGACAGCCTGCGCCGTCGCCAGAAAAATGGTTGGAAGAACGGCAAGTATTACGGGGTGGGCGTGTCCACTTATGTTGAAATTTGTGCCATCGGCCCGTCCGCTGCAACTCCCGCAGGGGGATGGGAAAGTGGCACAGTGCGCATCGAACCGACCGGCAAGGTCACCGTTCTGACCGGCGCGTCACCGCACGGACAGGGCCAGGAAACCACTTTTGCCCAGCTGATTGCCGACGAACTCGGAATCGATCCCGAGGATGTGAATGTCATACACGGCGACACGCTGGCCGTTCCCTACGGCATTGGCACCTTTGGCAGTCGAGCCACAGCGGTCGGAGGAACTGCCGCTTACCTGGCCACGCAAAAGCTGAAAACAAAGATGGTGACGCTGGCAGCTCATCTGCTGGGTACCAAGCCTCCCGACATCACCTTCGGCCGAGGACGCCTGAGTGCCAAAGGCGGCAAGAAGTCTATTTCCTTCGGCGAACTGGTGATGGCCGCGTACACGGCGCGCAATATTCCTCGTGGATTCGAGCCCGGATTGGAAGCCACACACTTCTTTGAACCTTCGAACTTCACTTTCCCCTTCGGGGCTCACATTGCGTCAGTGGAAGTGGACCCCGAGACCGGCGAAGTCAAAGTCGACAAATACGTCGCGGTCGACGATTGTGGAAACGTGATCAACCCGATGCTGGTGGACGGCCAGATTCATGGCGGAATAGCTCAAGGCATGGGCCAGGCTATGTGGGAAGAGCTGATCTACAACGACGAAGGCCAAATCGTGAACGGCACGCTGATGGATTACGCGCTTCCCAAGGCACATCTCCTGCCCGACTTCACGCTCGACCGTACGGTTACGCCTACGCCCGTGAATCCGATGGGCGTGAAAGGAGTGGGGGAAGCGGGCACGATTGCCTCCACGCCCTGCATGGTAAACGCTGTATGCGATGCTCTGTCACCACTTGGCATCAAGCACATTGACATGCCACTGAAACCCGAGCGGGTCTGGAGTGCCATGCAACAGGCGCAAGCTGCCGCCAAACTCGAACCACAGTCCGCTCACAAGCCCTTGTCATCGCGAGCATCGCGAGGGAACTCGGTTTCCAGGAAAGTAGCTAGGAGTAACACATGATTCCGGCCAATTTTGATTACGAATCTCCCCGCACTCTCAGCGAAGCCTTGGATCTGCTAGCTTCACACGAGGAAGCCAAGATCCTCGCCGGGGGACATAGCTTGCTGCCGGCAATGAAGTTGCGCCTGGCCGCACCGTCGATTGTGGTCGACCTCGGGCGCATTGCCGGCTTGAATCACATTCGGCAATCGGGCGACCAGATTGTGATCGGAGCCATGACCCCGCACGCCGACGTTGCTTCGTCCAAGATCCTGCATGATTCCTGTCCATTGCTAGCGCAGGCCGCCTCGCAAATCGGAGACATCCAGGTGCGTAACCGGGGCACCATCGGCGGATCGCTCGCCGCGGCCCATCCGGCGGCCGATTATCCTGCCGCCGTTCTGGCGCTCGATGCTGAGATCGTGGCCATCAGCCGCAGCGGTGAACGTACCATCCCGGCAACCAGGTTTTTTACCGGAATGTTCACAACAGAACTTCGCCCCGACGAGATCATCACGGAGGTCCGGCTACCGCGCACAGAAGGACAGAGCGTGGCTTACAAGAAATTCCACCACCCGGCTTCCGGATATGCAGTGGTGGGAGTAGCAGTGCGCCTCAAGAGGGCGGGGACCAAGATCGAGAGCGCCGCCGTAGGCATCACCGGCGTCGGCCATATCGCCTACCGCGCAACGGCAGTCGAGAATGCGCTAGGCGGCAAAAACACTGCAGCCATCGTGGAAGCCGCCGCCCATGCGGCCGAGGGAGTCGAGGTCCTGAGCGATTACTATGCTTCGGCTGATTACCGCCGCCACTTGGCGACGGTTTTCACACGTCGAGCCCTGGAGCAAGCTGTAGGGACGTAGCCGGCGTCTCGCCGGCCGTCCGGAGGGCGTTCCACCCTCTGGCTTTGCCGGATGCCCGGCTCTGTCTACAATAGAAAGCTGCGCCCCCGAGGATCCTTGCCCGAACCCGGAATCAAACAACGTCGCTGGAATGTCATTCTCTCTGGGGTGCTAATCGGCACGCTGGCGCTCATCGTGATCTTCACCAATCGCGCTAATTTTCTCAGTCCCACCGCGGTGGTGGTGGTCGCCGCCATCGGACTGGTCGCACTCATGCTCCAGCTGCGTTTTCGCCGTAGTGATCTTCCGACTGTACACCCTCCCGCCTGGCTCAACCTGTTAGGCACAGTCAGTGCGATCGTGGCTTTCTTTGGCGACTTTCTACGCATTCGCCCTGGGATCGCTGAGGTGATTGCGCTGATTGCGGTGGGTTGTTTTGCCGTGAGCGGCGGCATGGTCTTGCACGGGCTGCGCAAGCAGCGCGTTTCGCCGAAATGAGCGTTTCTCTTCCCGACCAATTCAACGCCGCGTCCTACTTCGTGGATCGCCACATCCAGGAAGGACGCGGCGACAAAGTCGCCATCGAATGCGAGGGCGTTCGCATCACCTACAGGCAGCTCTGTGAGCGCGTGAATCGCGTGGGTAATGCGCTGCACAAGCTGGGCGTGCGCGTCGAAGAGCGAGTTCTCCTGCTGCTGCTCGACACCCCTGAGTTCGCCTTCAGTTTTTTTGGGGCGATCAAGATCGGCGCTGTCCCGGTCCCGGTCAACACCCTGCTCAAGCCTTCCGACTACGAATACCTGCTGAACAACTCACGGGCGCGGATAGCGATTGTCAGCGAGCCATTGTTTTCCCAGCTCCAGGCTATTCCGAAAACCAATCTCCGTTTTCTGGAGAAGATCGTCGTAGTGGCTGCCGAGCCTCCGCAGGGTACGATTCGTTTTGGAGAGTTCATCGAACGCAACTCGCCTGACCTCATGGCCGAGCCGACTCACAAGGACGACGCCGCTTTCTGGCTCTATTCCTCGGGTTCCACTGGATTCCCTAAAGCATGCGTACATTTGCAGCACGACATGGCGGTCGCCGCCGAGCGCTATGCCAAAGCCATCCTCAACATGAACCAGCAAGACCGCTGCTTCAGCGTTGCCAAACTTTTCTTTGCCTATGGCCTGGGGAATGCTCTCTATTTCCCCTTGGCTGTCGGAGCCACAAGCATTCTCCTGACCGGTCCGCCCAAGCCGCAGCAGGTCTTTGAAGTCATCGAACGCTACCGTCCGACGCTGTTTTTTTCAGTCCCATCAAACTACGCCGCACTCCTCGCTCATCAGGGGAAGCAGCGTGTGGGGACGGGTCTCCGAGCCGCCCCGACCGGGCAGAACCCGGTTTCCGATTTCGATCTCTCTTCCCTTCGTAACGGCATCTCCGCTGGTGAGGCACTCCCTGCTGCACTCTTCCACCGTTTCAAAGAGCGTTTCGGTGTGGAGATCCTCGACGCCATCGGCTCGACCGAGGCCCTGCACATGTTCATAGCCAATCGTCCCGGAGCGGTGCGTCCAGGATCGAGTGGGCAGATCATCCCAGGTTACGAAGCTCGGATTGTTGATGATCAGAGCCAGCCAGTGAAACCGGGAGAGATTGGAAACCTTCTGGTCAAGTCGGACGCGACCTGCGCCTTCTATTGGAACCAGCACGAGAAGACTAGGGAGACCATCGAAGGCCACTGGCTCCGCACTGGCGATAAATACTACCAGGACGCTGACGGCTACTTCTGGTACGCGGGCCGCTCTGACGACATGCTTAAGTGCGGCGGCGTGTGGGTAAGCCCGGTGGAGATTGAAAGCGTGCTGATCGAGCATCCGGCGGTGCTCGAAGCCGCTGTAGTCGGGCGTGAAGACCGAGACCAATTGCTGAAACCCGCCGCTTGCGTGGTTTTGCGTGACGGAATCGCGGGCACGCCGCAACTCGCCCAGGAGTTGGAGCAATTTGTGGTCAGCCGCTTGCCCATCTTCAAGCGACCGCGCTGGGTGGAATTCTTTCCTGAACTTCCCAAGACCGCGACCGGCAAGCTGCAACGCTTCAAGCTGCGCCAGGCGCTAAGCAAGCAGAATTGAAGAAATATCCTACACGGTGGGAAAGCCGTAGTTCGACTTACGTTTTGAGAATGCGCAGAGTTCTCAGAGCATCGTCAAGGGCCTGCCGCTCAGCATGATGGTCGTGACCCGGTGAGAGGGTTTCTAGCCTGTTGCAAATAGTTATTTCTGCAGCGGCCACCCGTGCTTTGGATTTGTGCGCATCGAGCTCAAGCACTGCTTCCAGGAGAGGCTTTTGCCAACCCGGGTACTTAAGATCATCGTTTCCGGATGAGTCTTCCATGTCCAAAGCTCTTTCTTCAAGGTGAACATCCCTGACCATAGGGATTCATGCCCCTGGCAGGAACTTTAGCAATCCTGTTGTCGCATCCAGTGTCTTGATTCTTGGGAACGTCTGCTTCGGCAATCTTCTTCACCAGAGCAACCGGAATCTGCTCGAAATGTATTGTCCGCTTTCGCACAGGAATCACCTCTTCCCGTCAACACTAGCACTAGCAGGCTGCCGGCTATACGGGTTAGCTCTTTTAGGGAACGGTCTGTGCCGTTAGCCCGAGCTAAATGACTCAATTAGCGTGACTTGTGGCTTTGCAGTCCCTAGAGAAGCGCTCCGGTGGGTTAAGGCCGCGAACCTGGGTTTAACGAAACGATTGCGTTGTTGCAGGTGTTGTCAGGGCATGATACGATTACGTTACGTTAGTTTAAGGTTTCTCTTCAAGGAGCGCTGCTTATGACTTCCCGGACCAAGAACATTCCTATGAACTTCACGGAAATGCCGCTGGCGGATGTTCCTCAAGGCCGGAATGGAAAGCACAAAAAGATTGTGGCCAAGATTCTCTCCGATCTCGACCGGGTACAGAATAGTGTCGCCCTCAAGGTGCCATTGGCCGAATTGGCTGAAAGCAAGGAGAAGGTACGGTCGGCGTTGAATCGCGCAACTCGGAAGTCGGGACGCAATGTTGCCACCGCCAGCGACGAGAACTTCTTGTACATCTGGAATGAAAGCCAATAGTTGGGAAAGTCTCGCTTTCAACCAAACTTGACGAGGGATTCAGGAATAGAATTTGCGGACTGGGATGAGTGAGCCGGCATTTTGAGAATGCCCCTCACTCACGCCGCTCTTTCCGATTGTTCCATCTGCCTCTCCGGCAGTTCGACGCGATCCAGGAACCTGCGTTCCACCCAGGTGGCCAACAGGCGAAAAGCGCCGAAGGCGACTAACAGCCCGGCCACCCATCTTGCCAATATCACCAGACCGGCGGCGTCCAACGGGGGCCATTGTGACTGCCGCAGCGTTTCCCATCGCTCAATCATCCAGTGCCAGCCAGTGTGAGCGACAACTGCAGACAGGATGATCACCCCCATCCGTTCCGGGACCACACGCCGAAACAGGGCCAGGGCGGGAAGCATCAGCCCCAGCACCACGACCTGTCCGATCTCAATGCCGACGTTGAATGAGAACAGCGACACCAGCAGATGCGAGCCTGCGAACTGCAACTGCTGCTGCAAGGCGTAGGAGAAGCCGAAACCGTGTACCAGGCCGAACATGCCGGTAATAAGCCAGCGGCGGCGCAGGTCCGCGCCCACGAAGTTTTCCAGCGCCATGTAAACGATCGAAGCGGCTATCGCCGTTTCAACGAATGGCGGAAACCATCCTCCCTGAGGCGCGAGATGGTAAGCCGAACCAATCAGCGTAATGGAGTGCGCCAGGGTAAAGGCTGTGATCACCGGGACGAGTCCGCGCAGGCGGCGGAACGGAATGACCAGACAGAACAGAAACAGCAAATGGTCAATGCCACTCAGAATATGCTCAATACCAAGCATGATGAAGCCACTGCCCGCCTGGTACCACGCCGGGTTCAGAGCTAGCGGCCCTGAACCTCCAGCAATCATCATCACCCTGCTAGGTTCCGTTAGCGGCAGGTAGCGGATCGTCAGCTTTGTAAGACTTCCCAGATCTTCCGCTACCAGGGTTTGAATCTTGAATACCGAATCCGCGGATGAGATGGGATAAATGAAGTGAGCATCCAGAAAACCCTGAGCATAGTAGATTGCGACAGCTGGATCGGCGGGGCGTTCGGCAGCCTCTAGCGCGAGATCGTAGTCTGCAAAAGAACGGTCGGAGGGCAGAGAAAGGCAACCGCTGGAGCGCGACGGCACCAGGCGTTGCCCGTTCTCCCAAAGAGGAAGGCCGTCGGCTAAGGCTTTCAGGGCTGCCTGCGTCGCCGGTCCGGCCGCCGACAAGTCATAATGGGGGCCTTTCATGGGAAATGACGCCCCTCGCAGCAAATCCAATGGAACCCGAATCACCAGGTGCGCCTGCTTGGGTTCGATCTTCACAAAGGCGTTCATCATCGTGTTCGTGGGCAGGTCATGGGCTGCTGCGAACGAGGAAGTGAGCGTGACGGCGAAGGTCGTCAACGAGAAGAATCTGACCCAACGGCTGCGCATGCGATCCCCTTGGAATCCGTAGCGGCGGCTGGGAACTCTGTTCCCAGCCGCCACAACTGGGTGAAAGTTAGTGGACTCGGCGCCGATCGTCGTTATGGCACTCTCACGAATTTCTGGATGCGCCGACCAGTAATCGTCTCCGCAACGTAGATGTTGCCCCGGGGGTCCACATTCGTTGTGTGCCCGAAGGCAAACTCGCCGACATTGTGGCCGGGACAAGGCGCCAAACCACAGCGCCCGAGGGCTCCGACCGCGACGCCGCTGGCCTTGTCGATGATCCAGGTATTGTCGTTACCCAGGTCGACGTCGATGACATATCTCTGGGGCATCGGGCTACCGCTGGCGAGACTGTCCCGGTTAGGCCAGAAGTCGATATCACAGGCACGAGTGCCCGCCTTGAGAATCGCGTTCCGCTTAGCCGTAGATGCACCGGGAAAGCTGTTGATGTAGATGATGCGTTCCGGTTCGCACAAAGGTTGCGAGCCGTCGACCGATGGCTGAGCGCAACTCTTGTTGAAGACCTGAATGCGGTTGTTGGGACGATCGCAGACATAAACCAAGCCATCGTTACCCGCCACAACGCAGTGGGGGTGGCCGCCACCGGAATGCCCGAATGTACCGCCGGGACAAGCATTGGTACCGTCGGGGCTCTCGTTGTGTCCGCAGTCCTGGCCCCACTGGCCCACGTAGTGGTAGGTCATGCCTCCGTCGCTGGTGCCGTAGACGACAATGCGGTGATTGCCGTAGCCGTCTGCGATGTAGACGTCACCCCTCGTTCCCGAAACCGGCCCGACGTCGGGATCGACCGTCATATCCGGAGGTTCGTTGAGTAAGGTGTGACTGGTGTTGAGACTGTTGGCTTCACCACAAGTCGGATTAATGACGGCGCTCGACGGGTTTCCGTCGCAGACGCCCTTCTGTCCGATCTCTACCGACCAGGTTGCGGCTGCGCCCTGTCCGGCTGCCGTGGCCGGGTTGTACTTCTGGATCACGCCATCGCCGTTACCGCCAAGCCAGACGTTACCCTGGTAGTCCACAAAGCAACCGTGGGCGCCATGTGGCAAGTAGGCAGAGTCTCCGTAGTTGGTTCCGGTTTGAATGAGCATGGGGTTGCCAAAACCGGCGACCACCTTGCCGTCGGGGTTGTATTCCACGATAGGTGGCGACGGCATTGAGGAGGCGGTGGCATCCTGCCCCACAATGGCCCCCGACTGGTTTCCTTGCAGGACGCCGCCTACACTTACCCCTACTTCCCAACCCCGGTTGAAGGTGTAAACATTGCCGGCTGCGTCGGTGCAACTCCCAGCCACTTCCCCCGTCACCCATTGATGAGCAACGGTATCTCCCGCGGTCGGTGTTGGCCAAGTATAGAGGTTATAGCCAACCGGAGCCGGCAGGACTTGAGGCCAGAAAGGGTCAACCATGAACCTGGGTGCATGATCAGGGCCCGCCTTGACGTGTATGGGATGCCAGAACCCGAGGCCGATGACGAGCGCAGCCATGACTACGCCCAGATATAAATAGCGTCCACCTTTCATGGACGGCCTCCTTTCAGCTCGATGGTTTCAGGCCTGAGCTTCTGCAAAACGGTCCGGAATTCGGGCCGCTTAACAGACTACGAAATTGAGGAGCCTACGAGTGGCACTGAGTCTCCGAACTATCAGAGCTCCGCGTTGAAGAATCTTTCTCCGTGTCACCCCTAGGTGAGCGACACTCCAGGTGAATACCGGCTGATGGGGACGTACTCTACTGCTGCATTCCTCAGCGTGTCAAGATGGGAGGCGTAGGATGGGAGGCGTAGGGATGGGAGGCGTAGGGTGCGTAGGGTGTTGTCTGTAGGACGCCTGAGAGAGAACTAATTCAACCGGAATTCGACTTCGATGGTTGTCTGCACCGGTACAGGCTGGTTGCTGAGTTCATAGGGTTGGAAGCGCCACCAGCGGACAGCATCGGCGGCTGAGCGCCCCAAGACTTCCGGGCCACTGATCGGGTGCACTTCCGTCACGGTACCATCGGCCCCGATTACCGCCTGCACTACGACCACTCCCTGCAATTTCGCTCGTTCGGCCTCGGGAGGATAGACGGGGTCAATCTTGTGGAGCACGCGCTGCTCCATCACAATTCCAGGAACGTAGGCTAATGGACGCGCGGTGCTGGCTGAGGCGGCGGCCGTGTTCCGCTCGAGATCGTTCCAGCCGTTGTGCCACCACGACGCGAGCGCTACGCCGGCGAAAACCAGTGCAGCCGCGGCCAGCAACACATTTCGACGCCTTAGATGGAGTCGCGGCCGCCATGCCGGGGCCGCACGCCCTGGCTGAACAGGTGCGCTGCGTTGCTGAGCGACGCCGGTTGTGGCAGCTACGGTTGTCGGAGGATGACCGGTTGCCTTCGCGGTCATGCTGAGCCAGGTGTGCAACACGGTTTGTTGCTCGGGCGCCATGGCCAGGAATTGCAGACCGCACCGAATCGGTCCGTAATGCCGAACTACGGCTTTAGCCTGTACCGGCTCGGTCCCCGTGGGAAGCTTAAAGGCGACTCGCACCGTCTCGGTTGGCTGAAGCTCACCGGCCAGGACGAGCCCTATTCCGCCCTCGCCTGCATCCAGAGTGCGCCCCGGTATGGCCTGCGGTATGCCGGAGCGGAGCACAACCACATCCACGGGAACAGCGACGGGGTAGCGGTAAAAGTGGCGTTGGTGTGCTCGATCCACATTGGGAAAGGGAGCTGTCTGCTGACTCATGGTGGTCGATTGTGGAGTAGCGTTCCCGGTCACGGTATTCCTTCAGGCAAGACACATCAGCCCGGGAACCATCCCGGGCTGAGTTTCCAAAGGAGCCTCGGCGCCCAAGCTAACCTCTTTAACAGCCATCTGCCTGGCTGCCGCCGGAAGTTAAGGCCAGCGCTTGGCGGTGTCTTCCCAACCCGAAGCCCTTGCCGACTGGGTCGCCGCGGCAGGACTCATCGCGGTCTGCGGAATGCGAATGGGTTGTTGGGCCGCCGCAGGGCTAGTTAGGGTTGGCTTGCCGCTGACCGGTTCGGACGTGCTTTCCTTCTCTTCTGAAAGCAGAGGGGCAGCCACTCGCAACGCTTCTACTTCCTTCTCCAGCCGCGCCAACTCGAGCTCTTTCTGCCTTAACACCTCGTAGACATTCTTCATACCTGGGTACCTTTAAATCCTTAAGTCGTGCAGATGCCCAATCTTTATGCAGGCACTCGGCTTTTGTCAAGGAATTAAGGGGTTTACGGGCAGAAAACTAGCGAAATAGAAGGATTGCTATCGTGCTGCCCACGACGGCGATGGTCCCCAGCAGGTACTTGTGAGTAAGAATCCACGCTGTGACCCCATTCCCCTGTTCTGGTTCATCGCTCAAGCTGGTCAGGAAGCCGGGGGGGGCAGCCGTCGATGAACTGCCGAATTGATTCTCGTGCGCAGCCTCGCAGTCCAGGCACAGGCTACGTCCCTGCGAGACTGGAAATCCGCAGGACGCACACGCGTGGACAGAATGGGGACGCTGGATAGGTTTTTGATCATGAATCGCATTTGGCGCAGGAATTACCCGAACCGCTTCACCTCGAGCTCTGGGGATGGCCGGGGCGGGCAACGGTCGGGCTACGGGATCCTGTTTTGCAGGAACGGAGTCATCGTCCAGGCACAAGACGTCCTCTTCCTCTTCTTCCCCCTGCGTGGTGGGTGGTCGCACTGTCCCCGCCGCCTGTTTTGCCTCCGTTCCCGCCGCCAACGATTTGCCAGCGTGGTCCACCTGATCCAAAGCAGTGTTCACCATGTCGCCCATACGCTGCAGCGCCAAGATGTCCCGCTCCTTGAACAGGTGCGGCGTGCTTCCGAAGAGTTCAAAGATCCCCACCACCCCGTCGTCACGAACGAGCGGCATAACCACGAAGGAAGCGATACCCATTTGACGGCAGCTTTCCCGATTGACGCGAGGATCGTGGTCGGCATCGTCGCAGAGCATCACTCTGCGGGTGCGAACGCTCTCGCCAGACAATCCCGAGCTTGCTTCAAGGAAGGAGCCAACCTCCGGAGCCGAAGGTCCCGAACTGGCACGACAGATGATGTGCTCGCCGTCACGCAGCGCGATGGCCGCGCCGCAAGCCCCAGTGATGTATTGCGCCCGGTCCGCGAGCAACTGAAGAGCGGCTTCCAGATCGCGGCGCGCCCAAGCCGCTAGCGATTGCCCGCCATCTTCCCCGGGGAAACGCAACTCGTGCTTAGGCGGTTGCCAATTTGTGTGTTGCACGGGAGGACCCCCCTGAGGAACACGAGTACCGAGCTGCGGATTCGCGTCCATGATGGAGGGCTGGTCCATGGGAGACTCTGAAGACACTTGTTTCCTAGGGCTGTCCTTCGGAGTTTCGCCGGTCGGCAAGGCTGGTGTCAAGAAACTCAGGTACGCCGAAGGTTCTAGTCCAAAAGTTACCCCCCTTATTTTGTTGAGGGACGCTCGCTGACCGGCTTGCCCGCGCCGCCGGGCAGTAGTGCCTTCGTCCCGCCTGACTCCTCTCCCTGGAGCAAGGCAGCAATGTCGGGGTAGGCATAAATGGTGGGGGCCTGATTTTGTGCCAGTCCGCCCGTGTCTGCCGTTGGACCGTAGTTGCTGTGCAGATCCCGACCCAGCATGCGGAGCATGGCCATTTGCTGCCCGCGATGGTGCGAGGTGTGGGTCAGGCGGCGGGTCATCACCCAGGCCCGCGAACGCTGCACGTTGAAGAATTTCGTTGCTTCCTCCCACCAGGGCTCGGTTTTTTCCCGCAGCGCAGCCAGCCGTTTTTCGCTGTCTTCGGCATAACGTTTTATGAACTCCAAACGGGTCTCCTGTTTGGGCAAAGGTGGTGCGGACACGTCGATGCCCAGCATGGTGCGAAACCACAGGTCTTCGGAGACGCATTGGTGCACCATCTGCTCGTGGACACTGCGGCCTCTAGGATCGCCCGGGCGGGGACGTACAGGAAGATCTTCATCGCGGAATTCACTCCAAACGCTGAGGACCTTGATGCGCTCGGTTTCATAGGTTTGTAGGAGGAAACCGTATTTCATGGGCGTGCTCCATCATTCGCCTGGGAACAGGTTTCGTCCTGAGCGAAGGATCCATGCATTCCTAGCTGAAATGCAGAGATCCTTCGCCGACTGAAGTCGGCTCAGGATGACAATCCTATTTCTTCTTAGCTGGCAAATATTTTTTCTCGATCGAAGCCACAATTACGTAGTTCGGGTCGACCATTTCGTTGAGGTGGATTTTCGCAACTTTGGACAGCAGTTCGTAGGTGTCCAGTTCCGAAAGTCCATAGTCATTGTGAATCCAGCCAACTAATTCGGTGAAAGCTATGCGGAGGCAATCGTCCAGCGGGCGATAAGCGCCGACAGTCATGATGGCTTCGTCGTTCTCGAAACGCGGCCAGTTGATCTTTTGGCCTTTGATGACGTTCACCTGCACGCGAGCGCGCAAAGGGACTTCGATAGCAGTGCCAGCGACCTCGCCGTCGCCCATAGCGGCGTGACCGTCGCCCATATAGAGCAAGGCGCCGAGCACATTCACAGGAAAGTACACCGTGTTGCCGACGCTGGCTTCGGGAGAATCCATGTTGCCGCCGAACTCGGCCGGCACAATGGAGCTGCGAGCTTCGCCGCCTGCGGGCGCGACCCCGATACAGCCAAAGAATGGGTGCAAAGGAATCTTTACCGAAAAATTGGAGTCGAGTGCTTTGAAGGTTGCGGTGTTAGTGGCGTGGTCGATGGGATAGAACCAGATTCTCTCGGGCAGCGAGCGGTGAAGCAAGGGCGTGTAGCCAGTTTCGTTGAGAGCGCCAAAACCGGGCGCGAAAGCTCCCACTCCTTGACTGCCGTCCACCTGCAAATCGAGAATCTTCACAGCCAGGGTGTCTCCCGGTTCAGCTCCCTCGATGTAGAACGGTCCGGTCAGAGGATTGTCACCCTTTACCAGACTGAGCCGGTCTCCGGGCTTCTGGATGGCGTTGCCGAAGGCATCAACCGTGTTCGTCTCGAGGATGTCGCCTGACTTCAGATGGCCCACCGGTTCGGCGACTGCGTAGACGTATTTTACATCCTGGATGGTGGCGTGGTACTTCACAGTATTTCCCGTCTGCCCGTTGAGAAAGCAAACGCACACCAGCGGCAAAAGCGTCACCCCAAGTAGCTGTTTCATGAGGACTATTCTCCGCGAGCTTTGCGAGGGCTTGGCGACTCTTGCGGTTAAATTTTTCTTAATGGCGCAGCGCCAGCCCTGCAATAGGCGCGACCGCAATGATAAATGGATTGTTGATTTTTGATTGTTGATTGAAAAACCGGATCAGCCCAGAGTCCCTAAAACTTCTGGTTATTTAGCTGAATCGGTGTTGTCCAGGGCGGCACGCAGGCCTTGGCAAGCTTTACGGCGTCGTCGTTGGCCCAGAAATGCATGAACCACAGCCGCGGCTCCTCGGCAAGCAGGTGGCTGTGCAGGGCAGTGCCTTCAATCCCATTCTCGCGCAGGGCTTTGATCACCGGGTTCACGTCCTTGCCGAGCAGTACGAAGTCCCCGGTGATGGCGGCTTTCCCGCCTCCGGTGGGCTGGAAGTTCAAGGCCGTTGCAACTCCCATCGAAGGTGGCACTTCCATCCTGGAATCAGTGATTTTTTCGGCGCGGGGCACAGTGACCTGCAGAATTCCGCCGTTCACCTTTCCGGCGTGGCCGAGAATCTGTTCAACCTGCTTCCGGTCGAAGCCGAGATCAGCAGGAGCGGCGGGAGTTTGTGTTTTGTCTGGGCCGGGAGTCTTGGTGAGGGCTAGCGCATCGTGGACTCCCTTGGCCATCTGTGCCGGATCTCCGTGACCAGCAGTGTGCGTGTACAAAACGCGGGGAGGCTCATGCAGTAAATGATTGTGAACTGCGGTCTGCTCGATGCCGCCCTGCCGCAGCTTCATCATCACCGCCCATCACCATGGCGCTGCTTCCCTCGCGCTTGAACGCCGCCCGCGAACCAAGCGCGAGACCAGGCTTCACGTTTACGCCATTCACCACGACCTTCAAATCCTTACGCGGCATAGCGAACTTAATGACGTCGCCGGGTTGCATCTGGCCGGAACGCCCCATCGCATCGTCGAGTGGCTTCCACTCGCTAGTCGTTGCCTGAGGTGCGGCCGGTTTCTCGGCTTGGGCAAACGTGAAGATGCTGCTGGCTAAAAGAAGCATGCCGACGCCGATGCCAGCGTTCTTGTTTTTCGGCGAAGATTTCTGTTTCATAACTCCTCAGTTTCCGCATACTGGCGTTCGTTCTCGCGCCGCTCTTCTGGTGGCTTTAGGTGACGAAATGCGCGATAAAGCAGAAGGTCATAACCGATCTTCATGCCTCCGCCGGCGACCAACGGCGCGGAGAAAGATATGCCCTCCATGAACACCCCGGCCAGGGAAGAACCAATCGCCCAGCAAACATTTTTGGTCAGGTTGGTGATCCCGCTGTCAAAGGTGCGCTCCTCGGGACGAGCCACAGCGGCGACATAGGACTGGCGCGTGGGCACATCCATCTCCACGAGCGCTTCGCGCAGCAGAAAACAACACAGTCGCAAGTTTCATGGAGGGTGCGAAGGGCACGGCAATCAGGAATAGGCCGGAGGGCAAATGCATGAACACCAGCGTGTTCAGCAGGCCGATCATCTTCGCCAGCCACGCCCAGGTGGGAGCCCGCATTCAGCAGGTGAACCGCAAAAAAGAGAATGCCCAGGCTCTGCTCCGGAACGCCGAAGCGACGGAAAAACTGTGGCGCCAGCCGGAGAGAAGCAGTTTCCTCGCTGCGCTCGGAATGACCAGAGAAGCTGCGCTCCGAATGACACGAAAAACTTAGGACTGCAATAGCTTGCCGAGCGCCCAGTTTGCGGCCTCGCCCACTACAGGATCGTTATCTACGGCAAGTTTTTGGAGCATGGGCGCAAATTCCTGCTCTCCACTGTTGCCCATCGCAATGATGGTATTCCGCCGCAGGCCAGACAGCTTGGCTCGGTGTACCGGCGATCCGCGGAAGGTCTGACGGAAGTTTTCGTCGCTCATGTTGGCCAGCCAATCCAGGGCGGGATTCACCAGTTCCGGTCTGGGCTGAAATTCAGACTCGTTTGTAGCGGGAGCTTTTCGGTTCCAGGGGCAGACATCCTGGCAGATGTCGCAGCCGAAGATGTGGCGGCCCATGCCCTCGCGCATCACTTCTGGAATCGCGCCGCGCTTCTCGATCGTGAGATAGGAAATACACTTGTTGGAATCAAGTTGGTAGGGCGCGATCAGCGCATCCGTCGGACATGCCTGAATGCAGCGCGTGCACGTGCCACATCGATCAGGAGCGGGAAGATCGGGCTCAAGTTCGAGAGAGGTTAGGATCACGCCCAGGAACAGCCATGACCCCAGCTTCTGATTGAGAATGCAAGTATTCTTTCCAATCCAGCCCACTCCAGCGTACTTGGCATAGACGCGCTCAACCAGCGGGCCAGTATCCACGTAGCAGCGAGTTTGCAGTTCCTGTTTTGCCTGGGTACTCGCTACTAGGTACCCGGTCCTTACGGCCTCGCGCAATTTCTGCTCGACGATCCGCAGTCGTTTTGTGACTGCTTCGTGGTAGTCCTCGCGGCTCCAGGCATAACGCGAAATCCAGCCACGCTCCGGATCGTGGACTTGGGTTGAATAGGGTTGTGCCGTGTTGTAGTTGATGGCGCAAACGATGACACTGCGTGCCCAAGGCACTACATGTCGCAAGGAAGCGCGCTTTAATCGCCCAGCTTCATCACGCCCTTCCATGTACTTCATCTCTCCAGCGTAGCCGGCAGCAATCCAGTCGGGAAAGCGGTCCAGTTCGGGGAAATCGCGCACTCCGGCGATGCCTGCCAGGTCAAAACCGGCTTCGCGCGCGGCCTGTTTTGCTAGTTTCGAAATTTCGCCGCTGCTTACCATGTTTTTTGAAGCAGAGATCGCAGAGCACGCCCAGAACAAAGACGGAGAGTCAGGGACCTTTAAGTGCTGGGTCAATTTTCAGGTTACGCTTATCTCTGCGTACTCAGCGACCTCTGCGGTTAAATGCGCTCGTCCATTATCGCCCTTGTACATAGCTCACTGGAGCCTGTGACGGGGCTCACAGCCTTAAGTAGCAGCGGCAGGCATCCTGTAGCAGGGTGGAAATAGGGCTTTCCGGCCCAATTTCCTCGAGAAAACGCAGCCAGGAGGGGCGCGATGATCAACCGTCGTCAGCGCTTCAAAATCGAGGCGGTCAAACCGTCCAAGCAGGACCCGCAGCAGCGCGTCCACAATTTCAATGAAGTCTCGCAGCCCTATACGCCCGAGATGGCGATGCTGCAGGCCCAGCGCTGCCTGTATTGCGACCATGCCCCCTGCTCTAAGGGCTGCCCGCTGCATAACGATATTCCGGCTGCGCTCTTCCTTCTTGGCCAGGGCGACTTCGTCGGCGCTGCCCTGAAATTCATGGAGACTTCCAATTTTCCCGATGTCTGCGGCCGAATTTGCCCTCAGGAAAAGCAGTGTGAAGGTTCGTGTGTCATTGCAAATCGCAATCCCGCGGTGTGTATCGGCAAGCTGGAAGCTTTTGTCATCGACTATGTACGCAAGAACTATGGCTATCCCAAGCGTGAGAGAGCTGCTCCAACCGGCATGAAAGTTGCAGTAGTCGGAGCTGGGCCCGCTGGATTGGCGGTCGCGGAAGAACTTGCGGTTTGCGGCCACGAAGTCGTCGTCTATGACATGTGGCCCTATCCCGGCGGACTTCTGCTCTACGGCATTCCCGGTTTCAAGCTGAACAAGGACATCGTGTTCGGCAAGATCCGCTACTTGGAAGAGATGGGCATCAAGTTTGTTTGCAACTTCCGCGTAGGAAAAGAGCATGCGGTGGAAGACTTCTTCCGCCAGGGCTTTGATCTGGTCTTTCTTGGTTATGGTGCGGTCAAGGGCGGAGAGATGAGGATTCCCGGCGAGGATACGCTCAAGAATATCTATCAAGCCACCGAATATCTGGTGCGGGGCAATCTTCCTCCCGAACTTCTGCCAGAAGTCTGGCGCAACCTGCCCGATCCCAAGCCGAACCACACGGGCGTCACGATCGTCATTGGCGGTGGTGACACGGCCATGGATTGCGTGCGCACTGCGCGCCGTTTGAACCCCGATGCCAAGGTGTACTGCGTCTATCGCCGCAGCGAAGTCGAGATGCCGGGACGTTACGAAGAGCGTGTGAACGCCGTGGAAGAGGGCGTCCAGTTTGAATGGCTCACCGCGCCGGTGAAGTTCATCGGCGACGAGCAAGGGAAGGTTATGGCCGCCGAATGCATTCGCATGCGGTTGGGCGCTCCGGATGCCAAAGGCCGGCGCTCTCCGGTCCCCATCGAAGGCTCAAATTACGTTGTTAACTGCGATACTGTGGCGCTCGCCATCGGCTATAGTCCCGAGACCGACATCCCCGAGACCACGCCTAACCTGAAGACTACCAAGTGGGGTTCCATCGTGGTCGAGAGCGAAGAAACAGGTCTCACCTCACGCGAAGACCTCTATGCCGCCGGGGATAACGTGCGGGGCGCCGACTTGGTCGTCACGGCCGTCGCTGCGGCTCGCAAAGCCGCTTTCACCATGCATCAGAAACTATTCGCCATGCGCGAGAAGAAGTACCGCGAAGCGAGTACCGAGTGCCGGGTCGGAACAATCGGGAATGGGCCAGCACTGTAAGGCTTGGTCGTAACAGCCAGAAAATGCTTCTCGTCACTGCACGCCAGATTCGATGACCGCAAGTTCCCCAAGGAAAAGGTGCTCGAGGGCAGGCTCTTCGCCCGCTGATGCCGGCCTCAGGATAACGCTTCCCCGATTGATATCGTCCTTTGCCAGCCGTCGGTCCCTAGGTTGTGTGCGGCACCGGTTGACGAGCTTCCTTCAGCAACACGAGAGTCATGTTGCTACGCTTCGCGTCGCGTTCCGCTTGGACGGCAGCGAGGCGCACGCGCCACGGCTCAAGGTCAAAGGACTTATCGGCCGGATTGGCGGAATACGCATCAATCAATTCACGATAGAAGCACACGATCTGGGCTACCAACGGAATGGGGTACTCACGTCCCTGGATTTTCAGGCAGTGCACTCCTAAATCGATAAGCGCGGGGATGTCATCCAGATAGAAGAAGGCATCATTCTTGAGCGCAATGCGGGGCTCCAGCAGTGCGTTGTCGGCGTATAGCCCCCATTGCTCCAGGCAGACACGGTAGTCCAATCCGCCGCGGTTGGGACTGCCTCGGAACAGGTCTTTGCCGAAATCATCTCGCGTGCGCTCCAGGCGGTGATAAGGCGACATCCAGCACTTTCCGAGATAGGTGTAGCACTTGTTGGCGTGGATAAGAACTTCGATGCCCGCATCCATGTCCGTCTGACGCGAAACCAGTTCGCGCAACGTGAGTTTTGTGTCAGCCACCACTTGAGACACACCGATCGAGCGGTAGAACTTCACATCCTCATTGTTGAGGACGTTGGCGCCGATGCTGGCGTGAATGATTAGCTGAGGGAAACGCCGGTGCACCTCCGCGATGGCGCCGACGTCCGTCATGATGGCACCATCCACACCCCAGCTCACGAATTTTTCCATCTTCCCGAGCAGGAGCGGAATTTCCCGCGACTGCATGTTGGTGTTGATGGCGACGCGCAGTTTGGCTCCGCCTGCGTGCACAATTGCGACCGCTTCGTGCAATTGGTTGTCGGATAATTCGTAAGCATCGCGGCGACGGCTCCAGCCGCGAGCGCCAACGTAGACAACATTTGCTCCGCTGTCCACGACTGCCTTGGCCATCTCGAGATTTCCTGCGGGTGCTAATAGCTCGACCATCGCTCACCTCGAAAAGAATTAAGCTCGGCAAACAGCAGCCGGCTCGTGGACGTTGCCGATGTATTCTCCGCCGGTGCGGCCGAAATAAAAACCGTTACATAACGCGATTTCCGTGTGCTGGCGGATCGAATCCCAATTTGCCTCATCGACCCGGCCATCGCCCGCGAAGGCACGTTCGAGCGCTGAACGGTAGATCTTCCCGATGTCACGGCGGTACGCCGCGGATTCATAGGCCGCCTCGATTCGGAATACAGTATGTCCGGCATTCACCAGCGCGCGCAGATGTTCCAGCATGCAAACGTCTTTCCCGCTCAGCACTCCCTTGCCGACCGACCTCATAGCCCAGTCGCCCTGCTTGAGGAGCAAACATTTTTGGCATAACGTCGGACACTTCTCTTCCCACTTGTGTTCATATTCGAGCAGGAAACAATAGTCGGAAATCCCCAGCGGCATCTTTCCATGGACAAGAATCTCTGCGGGAAGCCGGGCGGTGTCCGCAATGGCGTTGATTTCTTCCAGGCTGATCTCGTAATTGGGCGTGAAGCGGACCGCTCCGTAGTCCTTCAGAGCTGAAGCGCCCGCATCCGTGTAGACGTTGGCGAACCCGCCGATGTGCGCCGGCGTGCCTGGAAACTGCTCGTGAAGCATGCGCAGAACACCCAGGTTGTGTACTTCTATGGCATCGGCTCCGGCCTCAACCGCCGCTTCCAGCGCCTTTTGGACTTTGGGCAGGGCGTCATTGCGGGGCGCGCCGTAGGAGGTCGCATAGGCACGCAAGCCAAGATCTTTCACGTAGGCAATGCCGTCTTTCAAGTCATTGAGCCGCTCAAGGAAATTTTCCTGAAAAGAACGGCAATAAATGTTGCCCAAATAGACGGCGTCATAGGTGCAAAGGTCCGATTCGCGCAAACTCTGCAGGTTGGAGATTGTCGTATTGAGCTCGAAGGTTTTCATTTAGCGTCCTTGTACAGTCCACATTGGGGGCAGCGCCGGCGCGGTTCGAATTACGGCCCTGCCACGTGTCTGGGCGTCCAGCGCAGAGCGGTAGACACGGGTAACGGCCCCTACCAGTTCCGCGGACAGGCTCCGACCCTGGATCTTGATAACATCCACTCCCGCGTCGAGGTATTCCCCGAGTTCCGCCACGCGGCTTATCTGTCGGCTGGGCAAAAGACGACAGTCAACTTTGCGGCCATCTTTCAAAACAGTCCAGGGTCGCTGGCAGATGCGGAAACACGCGCCCACTCCGCCGCGCTTCACGCTGCCGCTCAGACATTCGGTTCGACGCCGTTCTGCCGCTGCAAAGTGCAGGTAACTCGGTATCCAGCACTTGCCGAGCTGGATGAACTCCTCGACCATGTGCAGCATGACCTCGATCGCGATCACCGTCTTCGTCTTGATGGCGGCGATCTCCTGCGGCTCAACATAGCCGGGTAGTACGACCGCACTCGCGCCCAAATCTTGATAGAAACGAACGTCGTCCAGGTTCAGAGCGCCTGCGCCAATACTAACCGTGACTGAGAGGCTGGGCAGCTCTCGGCTGACGTCGCGGAGGAGGCCAATGTCATTCACAATCACCGCGCGCAGCCCAGAGTCGGCCAATTCGACCAGCCCTTGCAGCAACCCGCGACGCTCAGGCGGCTTGGGAATGGTGTTTATCGCAAGCTGGACTTGTTTTCGAGTTACGCGAGCCAGCTGCATGCATTGACGCAACCCGTTGCGGTCCAGTTCGCCGCGCGCCCCGCCACGGCTCCAGCCTTTTAGGCCCACGTAAACGGCATCAGCACCGGCCTGGAATGCTTCCGTGGCGGCGTCCAGACTGCCGGCAGGCGCCAGCAGCATTGCACAGCGTCCACGGCGAGCGATATTCCGGACGGGCTGTGAGGAGACCATCCGAGCCTCTCAAACCGGCGCCCAATCGCGCCAAATAGAACTGCCTCATGATTATGCTGGGAAGGTAAACCACGCCTCGGTGATGATGATCACAAACGGTTGTGACCATAATCACCCGGTGACGAGCAGAGCCTGCAGTGCTTGCCGCTTTGAGCTGACAGACAGCTGTGATTTCTATGGTTGCTGGGTCGGGTGGCGCGGGGCTTTTCAGCCCAGCATTTTGTAGTCAATACCTGGAACAGGCTTCCAGAGCGCCGTCGACTGGCCCTTTTCTAGATGCCCAATTTCTTGACTTCCTCGTTGTAATACTTGCGGTAAAGAATGTCCCACTCCTGGCTGCCCTCGAGGATGGTGCGCTTCTGGGTTTCGATTTTCTGCCGCGCAGCGGCATCGATCTTGGCTTCCTGGTTGAGCAGTTCTTCCATCAGGCGGCGAACTTCGAGGCGAATGCTGTTCCGGTCCTCGAGGAAGTCGACTTCATTCATTTCGGCGAGAGCGTCGGTCACTACGTGCGCCACCTTGTTGACTTTGTCGCGGTTGACTCTCACAGCACCGCCTTGTACTTACGTACCAGCTCGTTCTTTACTTTCTTGAACATTTCCTGGTAGTTGGCTCCGGTCTTACGCATCTCTTCGGAGTACGCCTCCAGGATCACGCGGACTTCGTCATTGATGCGGTCTTCCAGAGCAAACTCTTCCAGCATGGCGGCGTGCACGCGCTCCGTCATCGCAGCCGGATTCTTGGTCTCGATGAATTCGCCGGAAATAAGTTTTTTGCTGACTTCGCGGGCCAGATAGCCCACATATTCTTTCGACAGAAGCATAGGGCGGATCGGATTGCGCTTATGAAATAAATAGTCTAGCACAGCAAGGATTCCGCACTCAGTTCGCACCCAGGCGACCTTGTTGCCATGAGGAGAATTTCATCGCTGGATGCTGAGTGCTTGGCGTTTGAGCGCAGCCGCGGCTAGTCGCTCCCTCCCGAAAAGGCTACAATGCAGAGTTAGCCGGGTACAAAATGCCTTCTGACGATATGACCGGGCTCAAAGACGACATGGTAGCCTTCATTGAGGGCCACGGCATGCGCCGCTTTCATGGCTTCGTGAATTATGAAGAGGTACAGTGCATCTCGTGGGACTCGGATGACGATCCCGATGCGTGGAAGAAGTTCGTCGAATTGGCCAAGGACTCGGGCGCACCCTTCCTCACCATGCATGATTGGGTATTGGAACGTGATGAACTGGATGATTTGATGAAGCGTCTCAGCAACGCCCAGTTCACCAACGACGACGATCTGGAAGACGCCCGCTGGCTGCGCGCTTACGTCGGCAAAACAGGTTTTGTGCAGCTTGGCTGGCCTTACCAAGGTTCTGTGATGTTGTACGAGATCAACACCGAGTGGTACGACCGTTACCAGCGCCTGCTTGAACTTTCCGAAGACTTCGGCGGCATTCCCATCGACGAATCCGATCAGGATGACGAACACTAGCCGTGCGCTGGAATTTCCTTTCTGCTGAATCAGTCCAGATCCAAAACCTTGCGCAAGCCCTGAGCGCGAATTCCTCTCTGAGATTCAACGGCGAACTCGCATCAACTGTGGCGCGCCTGCTGGTTACGCGCGAGATTGCTGATCCCGAGGCTGCCGCAAGTTTTCTTGTGCCTTCGCTCCAGCACCTGCATTCGCCTTATGCCATGGCCGGCATGCAACTGGCGGTCGATCGTCTGGCGGCGGCCATCGCCCGCAAAGAAGGCATCCTCATCTATGGCGATTACGATGTTGACGGGACCACGGCGATCGTAATCCTGAAGATGGCCATCGAACTCTGCGGCGGGTCAGCGGACTTCCACGTTCCACACCGTATCCGCGAAGGCTATGGCATGAAGGACGATGTCATTGAGCGCGCCGCTGCTTCCGGAGTGCGGCTGATTATCTCGGTCGATACCGGCATTCGCGCCTTTGCGGCGGCGGATACGGCTCGCCGACTGGGAGTGGATCTTATCGTCACCGACCACCACCTGCCAGGTCACGATGGCCTGCCCTCCGCCCTCGCGGTTTTAAATCCCAACCAACCCGGATGCGAGTATCCCTGCAAGGCACTCTGCGGGTGTGGCGTGGCGTTCAAGCTGGCGCAGGCGCTCATGGGGAAATTGCTCGACCGGCCTGACCAGTCGCGGCTGCTGATGTCGTTCATGAAGGTTGTTGCCATTGCGACCATCGCCGACGCTGTGCCCCTGACTGGCGAGAACCGGGTATTTGCCAAGCTCGGATTGGAAGCACTACGTGCGCCTGTGAGTCCCGGCCTGAAAGCGCTGTTGGAAGTGGCAGAACTGGGAGCGGGGCGGCCCCTCACTTCGGGGGAAGTAGCCTTTCGTATCGCGCCACGCCTGAATGCCGCCGGGCGCATGGACGTTGCGCCTGACGTCGTGGAGCTTTTCAGCGTGAAAGACACGAGCCGGGCTCGCGAGATTGCAGCCCGCCTGGATCAGCTCAATGGTGAACGCCAGGAAGAAGAACGCCGCATTCTCGAGGAAGTTGAACATCGCTTCGAGCAGGATCCATCGCTGCGCGAGGCCTTCTGCATCGTGGTCGATGGTGACGGCTGGCACCGCGGCGTCATCGGAATTACTGCTACACGAGTGGTGGAACGCTATGGACGACCGACGCTGGTGGTTTCGCGTGACGGGGATGAAGCACATGGTTCCGGGCGTTCCATCCATGCTTTCCACCTGCTCAATGCCCTGGAGTCGTGCTCCGATCTGTTTGACCAATACGGAGGGCATGCTCATGCTGTAGGCTTCGCGTTGCCAGCCAGACGAATTCCTGACTTGCGCCGCCATCTGGAGAACTATGCGCGCGCCCGTTTGGCGTTGGCCGATTTTGAACCGACGCTCGATCTAGATGCCGAGATTTCGCTTGATCAGGTAACCCCTGAGCTATTGCGCGCGCTGCACCAACTGGAACCGTTCGGCATGGGGAACCCAGAACCGGTCTTCGCCGCGCATGCGGTCCGCCTGTTACAGCCGCCACGCGTCATGAAAGAGAAGCACATAAAACTTAAATTGGGTTCTTCTGGGAACGGAGAACTGAGAACAGGGAACTCTGGTTGGCGCCGTTCGGTCACCTATGATGCGCTTGGTTGGCACTTGGCCGAGCGTGCCCAGAAAGAACAACTAGTTCCCGGCGAGATGCTCGATATCGCGTTTACCGTGGAACATAACGACCATCCCGAATTCGGTGGACTGGAACTGAGGCTCTGCGATTTCGTAAGAACCGTTCCAGTATGCAACAAAAACCTGGATTCCTCGGCGGCTAAAACTGCCTCGGAATGACAAGAACTAGGGACAAAGTACACGTGACAGTGTGTGTTGTGGTAAGGAAACCCTACTGCCATCTCGTCATCCTGAGCCAAGCGCAAGCCAGCAAACGATCTTGCGCGCAACTAATCAAGCCTTTGATCGCGCACGCCGGATTCGGAGGCTCGTCTCTGTTCAGGATGACGCCATAAGTCAGCAACTATCCGGGGTGCGGATCACCTCCGATCCAGACCTGGCAAATGCCCAACAGGCGGCGGAACAGTTTTCTGGAACTGCAAATACCGGGGTGAGAGGTTACCGATTCACCTCAATCTCATTCAGCACTTGTTGCACGTTGGGAATGTTGGACGGTATCTGCTGGGCCTGCTGGCGTTCCTTCGGCTTAGGCTGATCGATCTCATATCGGCTCCTAACCATTCAAGACTTAGATCAAGCTTAGGAGCGGGACCATTTAGCTGCTATAAGGTTGCTGCTGTACTGGTAAAGAAGCCGGAACTTATCCCGGCGTCTCTCTGCCGATTCACGATCAGAGTTCTACCGTAAGGTCAGACATCCTGAAGTGGGGCGGTAGTTTGTGGCTGGCGAGGAAAATAGATTGAACCAAAAATGGGCAGTTGCGCGGCGGGAAGGCCGGAGCGAGACTGGCAGGCAAAACCATGGCACAACTCCAACT
>Ga0209055_1000170_pt1 | contig 44940 bp, 33 predicted proteins | sample GraSoiAngelo_110_FD_185875 | JGI IMG/M metagenome (GOLD analysis project Ga0209055, IMG submission 185875) | Grasslands soil microbial communities from the Angelo Coastal Reserve, California, USA - 14_0903_12_30cm (SPAdes) (version 2) | ecosystem: Environmental > Terrestrial > Soil > Grasslands ... | reverse complement strand
GTATGACAGGGTCGCTGCCTCCCGGAACAGATGCAGACGAGGCGATCCGGGAATCTGGTCGACGTCGCATGAGGTCTGGACCGGCTGGCCGGCGAGTACTGTCGACCGCGCTCCTTCCTGCGCCAGCCCCGCAAGGAAACCTGTGACGTGAGTCAGCGCGCCACCGGGAACATTCAGACCGGCTTGCGAGGGATAGAGGAACGCGAGATCAAGCGCGCCGACAACGGCTTCAGGTTCGCGCCCCAGCTTCAGCCAGACCTGAAATAGCTTCAGTCCAATCCAGGCGACTGCGAAGACGATCAAGTCTGCCAGAGCGGCGATCAACGTCTGCGGCAACAAACTTAACAGTCCCGTCTTGCTGCTCACCACAAACGCCTCGGAGGAGTCCGCTATGACAGTTTCTTGGCATCCATGCACCAGCACGGTCCATCGGAGAAGCATCGGCTCCCGCAACGATTCAAGCGAATCGGTGAAGATCAGGAGCGCCTCGCCTTGCAGTTGCCGCAATTGACGCAGCTGGTTTTTCCAGCCACTCTCGCGCAGCTCGCTCTTGGACAGAATTACGGTCTCGCGGCCGGGATAGCGCCGCCGCGCAAAGGCAAGTGCATCCCGTTCCTGCCCAGCCAGCACGAGGATGAAAACTTTAGACTGTCGGCTCATCTTAGGAATTCGAGGCGAGAACATTGGCGCGGGCGCGCTGAGTGCTGGGCGGAACCGAGGCCGTGGCCGGCTGCATTCGATCAGCCGTCATCAACGCATACTTGCAGAAAATAGCAATCGCAAACACGTACCAGAGATTCAGAAAGCCGTCATAACCGGAGGTTTCCGTCAACCCCGTGATCCAGTAGGCCAGGAAAATATAAACAAAATATTTCCACACCAGGTGCCCGGAACCGGACACCTTACGCAATCGCCACATGGCCGCAAGTAGCAGGAAGTGCATCATTACATAAGGCAGAAAACCGAGCACTCCTGTCTCCGCCAGTACCGCAGCCAGGTTGCTGTGTGGCCAGTCCACCGAAGAGACGCCTTCATAAGCGGCAGAGTAACGAGGCTCTCCCACGACGTAATTGTTGAAGTTGAAAAATCCAACGCCCACGACGGGATGCTCGGCAAACACTACCAGGCTTTGCTCGTATTGGGCGACACGGCCGTAGATGTTGTCTCGACTGCTCCGGTCTGCGAACATTTCAGGTGCAGCCGCCCTGGCAAGAAAAACGAGGCCAACAAAGGCAAGCAGGATGGCAAAGCGCCCCACCCGGCTGGCCACCCTTTTTTCCCAGAAGATGTCGATGATCAGCACGACGAGCAGGGTGAGCGCCACCGAGCGGAACTGCGGCATTAACGCCATGCCAATTGCTCCGGTCAGGCCAATGGCATGAAGCAATTTTCGCCCGGCGCTCAATTTCGGGCCCAGGGCCGTACGAAAGAACAGAAGGAAAAAGAGACTGAGAGCTCCGACCAGAGCGAGCGCATCATTGGCAGAAAACGGACCATTGGGCCGGGCGATGCCGGCCGTATAGGAAATGGACGAACCTTCAAAGGGAAGCAGATCCTGTCCGGTGACGATTTCTGCAGCCGCGATCGCGGCGCAGATAATTGACGAAATGCACACTGCCGTGTGTAGCGAAGGCAGCCGGCGAGCAAGGTCGAACCGCGCGATGACGTACCAGCCAAACACAACCGGGAGCAGGAAACCATCCAGCAGAACACGTGCCGAACCTAACGGATCGGGCGATTTCTTGAGCGTGCAGCCGGCCACCGCGATGAACACCAGGCAAACGGCCCCGGCCGAGCGGAGCGGCTTTGGCATCGAGCCGAGAGAACTGGGTTTCGCAAAAACGAGTCCAAGGAACGCCAAGAGGACAACCAGGCGTTGTAGCGTCACCACCGGGTGTTCCTGGGGAAACGATACAAAGTAGCTGAGCGGGAAAGCCGTCGCCCAGCACACCACGATTCCATCAACTCCGACACGAAACAGATGGCTCGAAAGCGCGACGATTCCCAGGGCCACGCACCCGGCAAGCACCAGCAAGCCGGCCTTGGACAGCAGAATACAGCCCGCAACTAGAATCGCGCAGACCAGGGCGAGGACAGCTTCCAACCAGCGAGTCCGCTGTTCCTCGGTCAAGGAGATGTTGCTGATCACGGGAAGAGAATTTATGCCGTCAGAGTAAAATCCGGTTGCACCGGCTCGGAAACTGGCGCCTCGGGCGCGGTGGCTTGCGCCGGCTGGTTCAATCGTAGAACCTCTCCCGTGGCGAGCGCCTGCTGAACCAGAAACGTCGTCTCCGTAACTTCTACCAGTTCGGCAAACGCGATGGGCGAAGGCTTTCCGGAGCGGATCGCTTCGATTGTCAACTCGAGCTCGCGCCGGTGACCTTTGTCCTGCACGCTTTTGAACTTCTGGATTTCTCCGTTGCGTGCCAATTCAAGTGTCCGGAAATCCTGTAACCGCGCAATCGCGCCCTGGCAGAACACTTCGAAGAACTCCTTCGCAATGCTGCGGTCGCCATTGGCCAGGTACAGCAGATTGGCAACCGATCCGTCGGCGAACTTTAAGGTGACCGCAATATTGTCCGCTTTGTATCGCGTTCCGTCCGGGAGGCCGCTTGCGGCCACGCTGTGAATGGGAGATCCGATCACGGAGCGCGCCCAATCCACGAAATGGCAGAACTCGCCGACGATTCGGCCGCCATCGGCGTGGATCCAGTGGTCATGCGGAATGTAGCCGGCATTAACGCGCGCATGGAGCATCATGGGTTCCCGGCGGTCGGCGAAGAACTGTCGGATTTTTTCGGTAAACGGGGCAAAGCGGCGGTTGAAGCCCACCATGACGAACGGCGCGCGGCCAGCCGACCTCTGCTCGGCATAGACCTGTTTCAGCTGAGCCAATTGCTCGCGGTCGATCGCCAGCGGTTTTTCGACAAACACAGGCTTTTGGGCCTCGCAGGCCTGCGCCGCGAGGGTCGCGTGGGGGCCATGGCGGGTCAGGATGAATACGGCATCAACATTGGGATCCTTCAGCAGTTCTGAGGGTTGTTGCGCGGTTTGAAACTTGAACGCGCGCCGTGCCGAAGCAGCGCCCGCCCCCGAGATGGTTCCCACGGATTCGAGGCGCACCCCTGGGATCGCCCGCAGGTTTGGAATGAGTACGCTCGAGGCGAAACTGCCGGCGCCGATCGAGCCAATTCTCACTTCATCTCCGATTGGGTGTCGTGCGGGCACCACGTTGGGGACAGCCTTCTCGGGCACAGCCGATGCGCAGTTGTATTTCAGGATTGCCGTGTAGAGGCCGCTCTTCAGGTCAGCGTAAGCCTTGGCGCCATCGTCGATAGCGTACTGATGCTCGAGGAGCGGGTCGACGTTTATCTGTCCTGTTGACAGCAGGTCGAGGAACGCGTCCATGTTACGTTGCTCGGTCCAACGGACATACCCGATGGGATAGTCGATCCCGTTTTCCTCATACTGCGGGTCGTACCTTCCTGGGCCGTAAGAACGCGAGAGAGCCAGCGAAAGCTCCTTCGCATACATGTTGCTGCGCGACACTCCCAAGCCGACGTCGCCGACGACAATCATGCGACCGCGATCACGAAGCAAGGTGGCGGCCATTTCAGCCGGCTGGGCGGAACTGGTTGCGGCGGTGAGCAGGGCGGCATCCACACCGTATCTGGAGAATTCCTTGACCTGCGGCTCTAGGGTTGGATCGTTGGCAGCAATCGCCAGATGTGCGCCGAATTCGGCCGCCCGCTTGACTCGCTGGGGCGAAAGGTCGATTGCTACAACCCGGCATCCGGCAGCGCGGGCGATCTGCAGGGTTAACACTCCCACCAGACCCGCGCCGATCACCGCAACCGTTTCGCCAATGCGGAGGTTGGCCTGCCGAAAGCCTTGCATCGCGATAGCGCCAATGGTAGTCAAAGACGCCGCCGCCATGGATACCTGTGAGGGTATGTGGGCCGCCAGATTGCGCGGGACAAAGTTGATTTCGGCATGGTTCGCGTAGGTTCCGCCGCCGCAAGCGACGCGGTCACCCGGGCGGAATTCGTGGACGCCATCTCCCGCCAAAATTACCTCGCCGGCGCAGCTGTAGCCGAGCGTGGTCAATGTATCCAGTTTTGCGTGCACCTTGTCGTATGCGGCTTTCAGCCCGTTCTGACGTGCGTATTCGATAACCTGTTTGAGGAGATCGGGGCGAGCTTTTGCCTTGGCGAGGAGTGACTTTGAACTGAGCTCGAGCGTGGCGCGCTCGGTGCCGGCGCTGATTGCCGAATAGTGCGTGCGCACGAGAATCCCGCCCGGGCGCAGCTCCGGTGCCGGAACCTCATAGGTCGACACCTGCCCTGATTTCCTATCCGTCAACAGCGCTAGCATGCTTGCCTGTGATTCCCGTACACGGCAACTGGCTCCTTCGCTCGCCACGCATCGGGGCAAAGATATTGCCGTTTCAGACGGGCTAGAGCATGCAACATCCAAGCCTGTCCCCATCGCATGTACGGCGTACGGTTAGTCCAGAAGCGATGCCGCTGGAAGAAGAAGGTGCCGTCGTCGCCCCGCATGTGTTCGAGCGTCCAGCTGGCAACCGTGAAAGCGAACTCGCGCGCAGTTTCATCTTCTTCGGCGAAATCACAGAAGGTCAGAATCGCCTGAGAGCAGGAATGGATGTCGATGGGGTACGCCGAATTGTGGTAGTACTTGGGGGTGCCGTCGTGGCGAAAGAGGTTGCAAACGTAATAGCGGTAGCCGCGCTCGATGGCGTCGTCGAAACTGCGGTCACCGGTACTCTGCCGATAGTTCAGCAATGCTGAGAGGTTGTAACCCGTATGGAAACCATCAATCCAGCGGTGCCTGAGTGCCGGCCCGTAGTACCATGCGCCATCGGCTTGTTGCTCGGCCACGAGGTAATTCATGGCGCGACGAGCCACTGCGAAGTACTCCGCGTCGTCCGGGGCCAGGCAGGCGAGGAGTCGAGCGGTAAGAGCACTTGCGTTGTAGACGCACGTCTGATCGCGGGGCGTGTAGCTGAAACATAAGTATTCGGGCGTATCCACTGGCCGGTTCAGGCGCCGGATGAGGAACCGGCCAGAGGAGTGCGCCATCTCCCATGCCTCCTTATCGCCAAAGACTTCGGTCATGTCGAGCAAGGCGCGGGCGCAGAAGCAGGTGGCAATCGAGTTGGGGCTGTACGCCGGCATACGTCCAAAGCGTGAGACATGATCCCAGTCATAGCCCCAGCAATACTCAGATTCCTTCGGGCTTCGCAGCATTTTCAGTTCCGACTTGAGATATTCGGCCACAGCCTGAGTGTCGTAACCAGAACGTGCCAGGTCGCAATAAGCGGAGATGAACAGTCCCAACGCCTTCGGGTTGCGGCTTTCCGGCACCTGCAGCCAGCGGCGCAGGCGTAGTCCGCCAAGTCGCTTAGCGAACTGGATGAGGCATACCGCGGGTAGGCCGTGCGCCGGCCATCGCCCCGCAAACAACAGTGAGTTCAGAACGTCAAAGGGTTCGTAGCCCGCGAATCTGTGTTGCTCGACCCATTTTTGCAGGGTGAGCAACGAGCGGTCCACGGCGGAAGAAAGGTTCTCAGATGTGCTTGCCGGGAGTGGCATTGACGACCTCTCGCTTTAGGTGTGATTCCGGGAGTCAAAGATAACATCGCATGGGGATAGCGCCCTACGGTATGCGCCAGATGGCCATGCCGGTAGCCATATTCAAGATCGCTTCCGCCCCGCGTTTGGCAGCACTCTTCCCGGCGCTGCCGGGAACGAACACGATGTCGTCGGCTTGGAGCGGCATATCAGGAGCCTTCGCAGACAAAATCTTCTTAAGCGAAAGCGGGATTTCCTTTGGGCCTTCTGGTGTTTTGCGGATAAGCCGGGCCGCATTCAGGGACGCATTTGGGTTCGTGCCTTGAGCCAGGGCGATGGCCTGCAGTACGGTGAGGTCTTTGCCGTTTTCCATGACGAACCCCCCCGGCAAGTGAACATCGCCCACGACATAAACAATTCCCGCCCGGCTTACCACAACCGTGTCACCAGGCCTTATGGCGGTATTATTCTCCACTGAATCAGGGCCACCTGAAGGGAGTGGCACCCGAACGGGATGTTGCGTATCGTTGCGATGGGTGATGACCACTTCCCGCCCTGCCTTCGGTGTGGTGCCCCCGGCGGTGGAGAGGACATCCGACAGACTTCGTGGGCCCAGGAGGGGATAAATTCCCGGCTTCTGCACCTCGCCCAGCACCGTGATCCCCTGGGTAGCATAGTCTTTCACGAAAATTGCGATGTGAGGGTCGTTAAAGAGTCCCTTCTGCTTAAGCTGCTCGGCAATAACCTTCTCTGCCTTTTCGAGGGAAAGCCCTCCCACGGCCACCGAACCGAGCATGGGCAAGGTGATCTGGCCGGCTGAATTGATGCGCACGTCGGTCTTGAAATCCGGCATCCCGTACAGGTTGACCTCTAGCAGATCGCCAGAGCCAAGAATCAAATCCGGCGACGCTAGGTTGTTGGACTCGGCGAAGGTTGACGTCGGAGATCGAGGCGCGCTGGTGGCGGGAGGGCGAACTTCCGGCGCATCGACCCGTCTCTGGGCGAGGCCGTGCGTCGCCACCAGAGCCACAAAAACGAGCCTAGTGATAAAGAAAGTCTTGGATTTCATAACCAACTCCAATAACTGGCTATCCCTCTGCCGAAGGGCGTGACCTCTACGCCGCAATCGGAACTGCGGCGCCCTCCGCAACCCGCAATCGACCCTGCCCGTCTTTCTCGTAGACTTGTCCACAGCGGCAGCGAAGGGAATTCCGCAATTTGCTGCCGCACAGACACATATAACCGACCCTGCGGGCGGGGTTACCGACCACGATGGCAAAATCATCAACGTCCTTGGTGACCACGGCACCGGCGCCGACGAAGGCGTGACGGCCGATGGTTATCCCGCAAATCAGGGTGGCATTGGCGCCAATCGAAGCACCTTGGCATACCCGGGTTGGCAGAAACTCGCGGCGGTTCTTTCGCACCGCCGCGCGGGGATTCTTGTCGTTGGTGAAGACGGCGAACGGACCAACGAACACCAGGTCTTCGAGCACCACACCGTCCCATAGGGCGACGCCGTTCTTGACCGTCACTCGGTCTCCGACGACTACGTTCGATTCCACAAAGACGTGATCGCAGAGATTGCAGTTCTCGCCGACCCGCGCTCCTTCCATCACGTGGGTGAACGCCCAGATGCGAGTGCCCCTGCCGATCCGGGACGACTCAACCACGGCAAAAGGATGTTTAAAGTAGTTCAGTTTTTCCAGCATTCTCAATTGGCCTCAGTGTCCCGTGCCGAGCAATACGGTTGGAATTGTTTTTGCAAGAAGTTTGAAATCTAAGCCGATGGACCAACGGCGCAGGTATGCGATGTCAAGGCGAACCATATCTTCAAAGGACAAACGGTTACGTCCACTTACCTGCCATAGGCCAGTGAGACCCGGCGGCGCTTGGAGGCGCTCCTCATGCCAGGGCGCATAGTTCTCGACCTCGTAGGGGAGAGCTGGCCGGGGGCCTACCAGGCTCATATCCAACTTCAGAACGTTGAACAGCTGTGGCAGTTCGTCCAGGCTGTACCGCCGCAAAATGGCGCCCATCCTTGTCACGCGCGGATCATTGACCAGCTTAAATACGCTCCCGTTTTCTGCGGGGCGATTGTCCATCCAGTCCTTTATGTAAGCGCGGTGCATCCCGTCACTCGCGCCCCAGTACATGGTGCGGAACTTAAAGAACTTGAATGGCCGCCCCTTGTAACCAATTCTGTTCTGCACGATGATGGCCGGGCCTTTCGAGTCCCACCGAATCGCCAGCCAGATCACCGCCATCAGCGGCAGCGCGACCAGCACGAGAAGAAATCCCAATAGGAAGTCAATCGCTTGCTTGGAACGAAGCTTTGCGCCAGTTAGCGCGCAGGGCCTCGGGCGAACCGAAACTTGCTTGTCGATAACCCGCGTCGCTCCGGTAAGCGATATTTCCTGAAATGGCGCGGTGTTCAGCTGTAAGCCGGGGGTGAACTCGGAGCGATTCTGGTCAAGATTTTCCATACCTGGTCCATGAATACTTGAAACGGCGCCCTTGGGTGCCGCGGTAATAAAGCAGAATGAATCGTGGATCGCTGTTGTAGGGGCAAGGACGGTGACTGAAGTCAAAGCTTGGAGCCGCAGTGAAGTCGCACGTTCTGTTATCAGTCTCGAGTCGTCATTCGGAGCGGCCTAAGGAACGCATCAGCTGTTCCGCCACGTACTCGACTTCGTAGGTGCGCAGCTCTGGGAAGATGGGGAGGGAAAGAATGGTTGAAGCGCAGGCTTCGGCGCGCGGGAAGTCTCCCTTTGCGTAATCGAACGACGACATCGCGGGCTGGAGATGCAGCGGGATGGGATAGTGTATGCCGGTCGATACACCCGCCGCTGCCAGTCGCTTCTGAACGCTATCGCGTCCGGCAACGCGTACTACGTAGAGGTGATACGAGTGTTGCCGTCCCGGCCGCTCCTGCGGGGTAACTACGGAAGAACCTGCCAGAAGTCGATCGTATTGCGCTGCAATCCGGCGGCGTCGATCGATCCAATCGTCGAGATGAGCCAACTTAATGGAAAGAACGGCGGCCTGGAGGGCATGTAAACGGTGGTTGTAGCCCGGCGCTTCATGTCGGTATTTGCTGCTACTTCCGTGATCACGCAGCAGCTTGAGCTTGTCTGCGAGCGCAGCGTCATTCGTCGTAACCGCGCCTCCCTCCCCGTATGCACCGAGGTTCTTCGAAGGATAGAAGCTGAAACATGTCGCTCGGCTGATCGATCCCACCCGGCGATCCCCGAACGTGGCGCCGTGTGCCTGGCAGGCATCTTCGATCATCACCAGCCCACGCGATGCCGCAATACCGGCGACGATATCCAAGTCAGCAGGCTGGCCATAGAGATCGACAACTATGATGGCCTTGGTGCGCGCAGTGAGGCGACCGAGCACGTCGTCTGGATCCAGGTTGTACGAAGTATCGCAAATATCGGCAAAAACCGGCGTAGCCCCGACGGCGAGTACCGCTTCGGCCGTGGCAATGAAAGTGTTAACCGGAACAATCACCTCATCGCCGCTGCCAACGCCGAGGGCACGCAAGGTCAGTTCCAGTGCGGAGGTGCCAGAAGACAAGCCGACACAATAATCGGCGCCTACGTAGGCTGCGAACTGGTGCTCAAATCGAGAAACGTACGGTTCTCCCACGAAAATTCCTTGTTCCAGCACGCCGGCAATGGCGCGGTCGATTTCATCATGGATCGCGCGGTATTGCCGGCGTAGATCAAAGAAGGGAACGGTCAGTGCCTCCGGAGTGGGCGGAACCGTGGTCTGGAACTGAGAATGAGTGCCCATGGAATTTTCGCGAAACTTAGGGGAGTGTGGGAGGAACGAATTCAGGTGGAGCCTGAGCGAGTTCCGCTGCCGGCATCGGAGCGGGAACCGCGCAATAGTCGATGGTCATGACTTGTCCGTTGCTGCGCATGGAATTCGATGCAGCCTCGAGCGCGAGTACGACGTTTAACCCCGTCTGCCCGTCGGTCTCCGGTTGCGCCCCGCTTTCCACACAGTCCAGGAAATGATTGATTTCAATGAGGAGTGGCTCGGTAGCACTGAGATTGGGAGAAACAATCTCGCCCGTACGATACGTCAACTGATACTCCCCGAACGACTCTGGCGTCCTCAAGTCCACGCCCTTGTCGTACAGCTTGACCTTCTCGGCAAGATTCGTGTCATCGTAAATCAGCATACTACGGCTGCCGACCAGTACTGTCCGACGCAGCTTGCTGGGCGCCAGCCAGCTTACCTCCAAGTTGGCCAGGATTCCCGAGGGAAAGCGGTAGTGGACACTGGCAATATCGGGCAGGCTGCCGACGCAGCTTCGGCCGATTGCGGAAACGCACGATGGATTCTCTTCCAGCCAATAGAGCAGGATGGATAGGTCATGTGGCGCCAAGTCCCACAACACGTCGATGTCTTTCTGGTGAATGCCGAGATTTACGCGCGAGGAACTGAGAAAGTAGATGTCGCCCAGAATGCCGTCGCGAATGTATTCCTTTACCTTCCTCACGGCGGGACTGTATACGAACGTGTGACCCACCATCAGAGTCAAATCCTTGTCGCCAGCCAATTCCGCCAGTTCTCTCGCCTGCAACGACGATATCGCCAGCGGCTTCTCGACCAGGACGGCCTTACCGCGCTCCAGAATTCTCTTGGCAATATCGTAGTGGGTGCTGACCGGTGTGGCGACCACGAGCGCGTCACAGCGATGAATGATGTCGTCCAGGTGTTCTACCGGAGAAACACACGGAAATCGTCGCAACACTCTTGCCAACGCAGCCGGCGACGGATCACAACAGAAGATCTGGCTACAACGGTTCGTTTCCACTGCCGAGCGCACCAGGTTAGGACCCCAGTAGCCGCAGCCAATCACTCCGAGCTTCAAGATACACCCTCCCGATTTTTTCACCCGTTACTGGGCTGTGAGAGATACAACCAGGTATGCCCTCGACCGTTACGCAACTGCGTCAGGACGGTTGGTTTCGTGCTGGCTGTAGTACCCGTAGTAGTGGCGGAAGTCCGATGAACTGAGTTCGGCGGCGTTTAGCACGAAGCCAGTGAGGTGGGCATTGACCCTCAGAAGTAAATCCTGTGCGCGCAAGAATGCGTCCTTCACGATGTGACCGGAGCGAACAACCAGAATCACCGAATCGGCTTCGACCGACATGCGAACGGCATCTGTCAGCGGCAGCACCGGTGGAGTGTCCACGATGATGTGATCGAATTGCCCGCGCCACCCCTCGAGCAGGTCCTTGAAACGGGCAACCAGCAATTCGGTATCTTCGGGCAGCGAGACTTTTCCTGCGGTCAGGATGAACAGATTGGGCAACTCGGCGCAACGGATCACGGCGTCTTCAAAGGGAGCGGAATTGCTGAGCAGCGCTGTCAGACCAATGGTGCTGGTCAGTTGCATGGCACGGTGGACACTGGGCCGGCGCAGATCCCCATCCACGAGCAGGACGCGCCTGCCCAATCGCGCCAGAGCAATGGCAGTGTTCATCGCTACCGTGGTCTTGCCTTCGGAGGGAAGCGCGCTGGTCATCATGATCACGGCCGGGGGAGTCGGGCGTGAAAGCAGGATCGAGGTCAGCAAAGCGCGGTACGATTCCGCCGCCGGCGATAATGGTTGCAAGAAACTCACCAACTCAGGTTTGGAGGCCGTCTGGGGGACGTTGCCTTCGACGAGCGACTGATTGGCGCTTCCTTCCAAGAGCGGCACGACGCCGAGCGCAGGCAGGGGCGACAAGATTTGCGCCTGCTCCAAGGTGCTAATCGGCTCGTGCATCTTCGCCAGGCCAAACGCCAGCAGTACACCCCCGACAAGTCCGAACCCAACCGAGAGCCCAAAGTTCCTGGGAACATTTGGCTCGGAGGGCCGCTTGGGTGGTTGCGCCGGATCAATGACGCGGAGGCCGCTCAACTTCAAGGTCGCTGAAATGCCCAATTCTTTCTGCTTCTCGAGCAGATCCTCGTAGAGCTTCCGATTGGTATCAACGTCCCGCTTCAGGATGTTGTACTGGATCGCATTTGCGTTCAGTGTGTCAGCTGCCTGTTTCTGCGTTTCCAACGCATTGCGCAGCATGCGTTCACGCTCTAGCGCCATGCGATATTCATTGGTCATGCGTTCGCGGGTTCGCTTGACTTCGGAGCGAATGGACCTGCGCGTCTGGGCGAGCTGGTTGGAGAGTTCGCGAATTTTCGGATGGGTCGGGCCCAATTGAACTGAGGCTTGGGCAAGCTGCATCTGCAAGTCTGCCTCTTGGGCGCGCAGCTTGGTGACCAGGTTGTCCGGCTCCGATTTGGCAATCAACTCGGGTTGCGAGGATGGCGTCAATCGGTAGGTCGCCTCTTTCTGCATCCGATCGGCTTCTGCAGCCGTGAGTTCCTTGTTCAAGTCATCGAGTTTTGCCGTCACAATGTTCTGCTTGTCATCCAGACCAAAAATCCCATTTCGATTCTGATAATCAACTAACTTCTGCTGCGATTCTTCTACCTTAGCTTTCAGATCGGTCAGTTGATTCAAGAGAAACTGAGATAGCTGATTGCTCGCGTACAACTGACTCGAATAGTTTCGGTCGACGTACGCTTTCGTCACATAGTTCACGACGTCGGCTGCCAACCGCGGGTCAGTCGCGCGAAACTTAATCTCGATGAGACGCGTGCCTCTAACATTGGAAATGGCGAGATTTTTGTGAAAGGCCCGCACCAGGCTGTCTTCGTTACCTGGCTCTATCTTGCCGCCGTCGAACTTTCCGTTTTCGAGGTGAAGATCGTGGATGACCTGCGAAGCCAATCCATCGCTCTCGAGGATGCCGATCTGAGTGTTGATGGCCGCCCGCTCGTCGGCATCTTCCGGCAGTGACGAACCGGGGCCCTTGAACCCCAACACCCCGGCGCCCTCGTCCTCGCGGAAAAACAGCACTCTCCCGACTGCGTCGTAGCGTGGCTTCATCAGGAAAGAAGCGGTCATAACGGTTGAGACAACCATGACGGCAAATGCGGCGATAATCTTCTTGCGGCTTCGGACGACGCGCCATAAGTTGCCGAGGAAGGTTTCCTCCAGCGCCTCTACCACCTTCTGGGTATAGCGGTTGGGGAGACCCGGCTTGAGGTTTGGCGGAGTCTGGACAAGGGTCTGGGCCGCGGAATCCGGTGCCGGTTCGCCGGTCAGTTCGAAATACCTGGTCATTGCTTCTCGTTGCGCGCTGGATGACAAGAGACTCTGGTTCTTCCTTCTGGGGGATTCAGGGCGCTGGTTTCGATGGCCGACCGCGAAATCAAACCGGCACCACGTTGTAACCCTGCAAACTGATCGACAGAGACCTCTCGATGGTTTCCACCGAAATTACTAAGCGCCTCTCGCCGTGGCAGTCGACTAATGTGCCTTCCACACCGTCGAGACACCCTCCGCAGATTCTCACCCGCTGGCCAACTTTTGGGAAAGAATGCAGCGCGAAGGGCACGTCGCATGCCAACAAAGTTCGAACCGCCTCGATTTGGCTGGCGGGAATCGCCTCGGCCTGCTTGTGCGGTCCAACAAACGCCAGCACTCCCCACACCTGCAGCACCGCTAACCGCACGGCTGGGCTTAGAGCGGTGGAGACAAATACATAGCCGGGAAATAGCGGGACTCGCACTATCTTGGAGCGATCTGTCCAACGATGTACTTGCGCCAGTAGTGGCAAGTAGCTGGCAATGCCTTTTTGCTCCAATTCGACTGCGACCTTCTTCTCATGCCTGGGACGCGTTTGCAGCGCGTACCAGTGAGCTTGCCCCAAAGCTGCGGCCGGCATGAGCCCCGGTACCGATATTTGTCCTATGCTACTCATAGCTTCGCCCTCTGACTCCCATTCGACAGTTCTTCCGGATTCAACCGACTTTCCCCAAGTTTGCCGCCCCACCAGGAACTGGGGGCAGTTTGCCGTCTCTCCCCGGCGTTGAAGCGCTACCGTAGGCCGCCTGGAACTCGTTCCCGAATAGTGCCAAAGAGCCCCGCGATCGGCATACCCTTGGGCACCAAGATGTAGGCGCCGATGTTGGTTTGTGTCACATCGGGCCTGACCGGTTCCGAGTTGACGATCAACACTCTCACACGAATCCCCTGACTTCGGGTGTAGGTTTCTTGGGTTCGCCGTGAAGCCTGGCTGTTGCTTCACAATTTCTCGCTCACGAGAAACTTAGCGGGTGTCGCACGGCTTCACAATCCGGTAAGTTCCTTATCACCGGCCCCGCAAATCCTGACTTCCCTGTCCGGTTAATACCGTACAGTGAATATCCGAGGAGCGAGGATCTTCTGGCTGCGTGTCGAGGCCGACCCGCAGCAAACGGTTCGACTGATTTCCATGATCAATCTCCGGTCTCTCACATCCCCTGCGAGCGCAAGACCCGGACAATTGCGGGGGGCCCGGTATTCGTTATGGCACGATGAGGCCCCGGCGAATGGCATATCGAACTAAGCCAGCGGTTTGATGAATGTTGAGCTTGGTCATGATTCGTGCCCGGTGGGTTTCGGCCGTCTTGACACTGATCTTGAGCAAAGCAGCAACTTGCTTTGTACTTTGACCTTCGGCAATCAACTGCACCACTCGCCGCTCTCTTGGGCTGAGGGGATCGGGGCTAAGGTCAACTTTGGTCTGGTAGGCGTCCATCAAGGCCCGTGAAGCCTCCGGGCTGAGAAAGGTTCCGCCTCGTGAGACCTCGCGCAGGGCCCGGACCAGATCTTCAGCTGCGTGAGTTTTCAGCAAGAACCCTTTTGCACCGGCGCTAAGGGCACGCAAGACATAGTGGGTTTCGGCGTGCATCGTGAGCAGGATAGTCTTGGTTTTCGGGGAAACCCGCTTCATTTCCTGGGCTGCGTCGAGCCCGTTGAGAACGGGCATGGCCACATCCAACACGGCCACGTCGGGCCGCTGCTCGGCAGCCAGCCTGAGTGCCTGCTCCCCATCGCCGGCCTCGTCGATGACCTGGAAGCCTTCACCATCCAGAAGCGCTTTCAAGGCTTGACGAACCATCTGGTGATCATCCGCAAGGAGAACACGAATCGGCATCTTAATTATGTGGCTTCCTCAGGAGGAACTTGTTTGCACCGTGCCCTCTGCCGGAGGCTGCCGAGATGTCCAGATAGCCGCCCGCAACTTCATTGCGCCCTTCGAAAGAGAAAGGGATTTTGGACAAAAGTGGAACCAGAGACACAAACAGCCCCCGCCTAGTTCTGCACCGTTTCCGCGCATAACCTTGTCAGTCCAAGACTTGGTTGGGTGTAGGTCAGGACATTCTCCGCCTGCAAACTATGTCAGGGTGGGTGACAACTACCTTGTGTACAGGAATTTGAGCGACTGGCTGGCACACTCACGGGCCACGCTGCTTCTTAGGTATGAAGCGCTCCCGGCACTTGAGATCGGCCTACCTAAACCGATCTGCGGCATTCCCGTACACCCTCTCCCCCCCATGCGTGGAAGGACAAGCGCATCGTAGCTTAACTCAGCTCTGAGTCCATTGGGCGATTTCTGTAGCCGAGTAGGGGAAATCCTGTACTGTTCAAGCCGTTCTAATTGCGGCGCGAAGATGTGCGGAGTTCACAAAAAATGCCAGCCGCTTACAACTTGTTTGTGGACGAGCATAATAAAATAAAAGGTGTAAGGTGGGTTTCGAGCTCCCAATTTAACAGGCGAAGCCCCTTGTACATCCAGCACCGCCGCCCGCCTCCTTAATCGCGCCCACCAGTTCGGAGATGCCGCCGACATCCTTGGAAACCACGGCCCATACTCCGGCGGCATGAGCAACCGCCGAGAGTTGCTCAGATGCAAACATCGTGAACATTAGGATGGCACATTCGGGTGCGATCTCTGCTATACGGCGCGCGGCTTCAACCCCGTTCATAACCGGCATCGCATAATCGAGCAGCACCACGTCTGGTTTTAAGCGGCGAGCCATCTCGATGGCCGCTTGTCCATTATCCACTTCACCACAGACAGTCCAGTCCTTGTTCAGTTCGAGGCACATTCGAAGCGCCGTTCGCACCTGCAGACTATCATCGACGATGAGAATCCGTGTCATGGTGCGGGAGGTTAGAAGCGCGGTGTTCACGGTCTTAATCAGCTTTCGTAAGGAAGTACCGGTCACAAATCCGGTTCGCTACATCCCAAACGCTCTCCCGCGAGCTGAACAAGAGGCGTGATGCGATCATCGAAACGAGCGCATCCAAGGTTTCTGATTCCTGGCTGGTAGCTTCAAGACTGCTACTCCGATCGGGTGACGGCATGGCATAACTCCCGGCAAAAGAAGTGGCCTCGAAAGGCTGTTTTCCTGCGACTGCCGGCGTTGATTGTCCCCGGCCGGGCAGGTGGGGTTCAATACAGCTGATTACCGATTACTAAAGTCCAGTGAACGGCATCGTCCGTTAGGTCAAGGTGGTACTAGAGACGCTCATTCTGTGCGGAGTTATGGGCCAGCGCCTCAAACCGCGAACAGCCCTGGCACGGTTGATGTCCATGGTTTCTCGAAATCCCAATTCATTACCTTCGTACCCATGCTCTTAAGAACTGCACGCGTTACACTTTCTCAGAAAAATGCAACGGACTCCGGAAGGCCTACTCGCTCGCCTTACTCCCCAGCTCTCGCGACTGGAGAAGCGCGACTGGGAATTGTGGGTCATTGTGTCTGCGACCGGCATACTTGTCAGCCTGGGTTTGCTGGCCCTGGTGCTGCCGGCCGCGTTTATGAAAAACGACAACATTCACTTTGAAATCAACGTGTCCCGCCCCTTGGCCCTGGGTCTGGTAGCATTGATCGCCCTGCTCAATACCTATCTGGTTAGCCGCAGGCTGGAAATCCGCCGCGTCCGAGAAGAACTCATCTCCACCACCCTGCAACAGCAGCTCATTGAACAGCAGTCCTTCACCGACCCCCTGACCGAGATTTACAATCGCCGCTCTCTCGATGAAATCGCCGGCCGTTTCATCAGTCATGCAAGACGACTGGGAAATCCATTAACGTTCTTGATGATCGACGTGAACAACTTCAAGCAGGTAAACACTCGGTTCGGCCATCTCACTGGAGACACCGTCCTGGCAGAGTTTGCCGGTCTCCTGAAGGCTTGCATTCGTGGATCGGACGCAGCCATTCGCTATGGAGGCGACGAGTTCCTCATTATGCTGGCCGATACCACTGCCAGCGGATCAGAAAAAGTAATCGAGCGGATTACGAAGCAACTGGCGGATTGGAATATGGCCGGTCACTTGAGAGGGTTTCAACTAGGTGCGAGTATCGGAATCGCGGAATGGCACGATGGCGAAGGCCTCGATGAGGTGCTCGATGCCGCCGATCGAAAAATGTACCGGCAAAAAACGCTGCACTCTGAGCCCGCATCGTTCGATCCTATCGAACGATGATAAGAATCAAATTAGAGCAGCGATTGGAAAAGTGGTCTCCAGCCCGACGTTCGCCACCATTACCCTTGTCGTCTGCGGGAATTTGATGCCTACCGGTGATATTGGGGAAACCTGCGCTCTGGCATGTGCTGACACAAACCTTAATCGGTAAAAGCTTCTGTCCGGTCGAACCTTCTTCCAGGTGGTTCAATCGGAAAAATGGAATCATCCGCTCATGCTGCAATCAAACCAACTACAATACCCGCCGGAATACCGGCAGAATCGGCGAGTCTTTGCACGTCGGATTCTGAAAAATGTGAAGCGGCAGCGAATCGTCGCCATCGTGACTCTGGCATGAGTTGATTCGTAGCTAAGGCGTCCGCTTCTCGTTCTTTCCGATTTCCGCTGCCATCCTCCAAGAAAACGTCGCGTTTCCCAGCCTCGTGATGCCAAAGTGATACCGACAACCGGAGGCGCGAGTAAATCTCATCCGTCTGGGCGGGTATATCGGTGGGGCCGAAGATGGGGCCGAAGAAGATGGGGCCCCTTGTTTTCGGCTGTACTATCCTGAGCAGCTGAGACACGTGGAATTACAAAGGTTCTCGCGAACGGAGTCACTTCTTCCGATCTAATTAAACCTGGTCACTTTCCAGAGTGAAATGACGGCCGCGCTGAACAGTGCCAGGCCGGCCAGGACCAATACCTCGGTCATCGTCCAGTTCAACTTCAGGGCAGGCCAGCGCGCCAGGCTTCCCGTCCAGACGAAAATCGCAGTCGCCATTGCAACCAGCATCCAGTCCAGCCGACTTCTCTTCTTGGTGATGTTGTCCGCCTTGCCTTCCAAACCTGACGAAACAAACTGCCTATCGATTCTGTATCGCTTTTGCTCGCGATCGGCCGCCGCACGCCATTTCTGGTATTCCGATTTCCCCGCAACCGAAAACGCGATTGCGGCCAGGCCGCAGGTCATGAGTATGGATCCATATACGGCGGTCATAACCGCCGTCTGACTCCAACCATGAAATTCTCTGAAGGCGACCGCGCCCCAGAGCAATCCCCAAAGCTGGTTGGAATTGGAGAGCGGAATGCCTCTGCTTACGCCGATGTATTTCACTGCATACTGCTGGAAGATGTCGCCTAAAACCCAGACAAATCCCGCCATCAGCAGCCAGAACAACAAATGGTACGCGGTGGTAACCTGCTGCCAGAACCTGGCGAGTCCGCCCAGGTAGCGCACCGCCAACACAGTCATCATGCCCAGTTCACCCACCGTGAAGAAAGACACAAAGGACAGCGGGTTCATGCCCGACAAATAAGCCTTCCGATAAGGGATGTACATCGTTCCCCACAGTACTCCGGCGCCCAGCGCGGCCACGATGCCCTGAGTGGCCGCCTGCGACGAGATCTGGTTTGCCGACACGCGCGCCAGCATCATGCCACCAACAAACATCAGGGTCGCGCCTCCGCCGACCGCCATCCACCTTGCCCAGCCTGCGTCCCGCAGCTCGTGAAAGAAAACGACACCCCATACGATTCCGATAAGCGCATTGGTATTCCAAAGCGGAAAGGCCAGGCTCAGGCCCAGGTCGCGGATTGCGAAAATAGTCAGCGTATTTGCGACGCACCACAAAAAGCCCGCGAGAATGGCCCAGATTACCAGGTGCGGTGCCTTTAAAATGTCGGCCCGGATTCCGGAGGTTCCGCGGGCCACAGCGGGCAGGCTCCACCGGCCAAGAAACACGCCGAGCACCATCATGAACGAAATCAGGAAGGGAGAAAGTCCGGCAGACACAAGTTTGGTCGGCACCTCGGCCGCGCCCAGCCACGCTCCCGCTGCTAGGCCGCAAACTACACCCAGCCGCCGCAGCGCACGGATGCGTCCGGGAAGATCCGCTCTAGGGCCCGGAATGTTCGCCGTAGTTAGCTGACCCATCGCAAAAGTATAAGACCTGCGATCAACACGATTGTGGGAACCCAGAAATGCACATCGCGGACGACTGCCGAAAACGTGTTCGGCTTTGGTTCCGAATTCTCAACCCGTTTTTCTTCGATCACCTGCGGCCTCCAGAGTCGCGCCATCCTACGCAGTTTGCGCGGGCGGTGCAAGTCCTCGATTTGAAGAATTACGGGATAGAGCGTCCACCCGTGTTTGCGACCGCATGCGCACCATATATCATTGACCTTTTCCGCGCTTCTCCCGGTCAGGCGGGCGAGTGGGTAGATAGCGCGGAAACTGAACCGAGAACTTGAATGAGGCGATTTACCGGAATTCTCCATCTCCTTGCCAGGCTGGGCCTGGCATCTGCTTTCTCCGCCATCGCCACCTTCGCCCTCTGTGGCTTGGCGAACTTGGGCTCCATCGCTATCCAGATAGGCGGAATCGGTGCTCTCGCCCCGAACCAGAAAGGCGAACTCGCAAGGCTGGGCGTCAGAGCCATGGCTAAGCTAATGTCGGGTTCGATCTCGCGTAGGTTGCTGTAAAACTACCGGGCTTATTGCTGCGCGGTTCCTTTGACCACAAGGGCAAAGGGAAGCTCCTCGCCTGACGACAACTTCATGCCGGCGGAAAAAATCCAGTGATCCTGGTCATCCTTGTAGGCGGCGGGTACCGGTCCGCCGCCCGGGGGCTGAACCAGGCTCAGAACTCCAGGGTGCTTGGTCTTGGTTGCCCCGCGACTCAGAGCCACAAGCTCCTGGAATTTGGAAGTGGCGTTCGGATCGGGGTCCGAACCTGCGGGAACAAGCAGGAGAAAATCACGGCTGGGCGCCGCTCCCAAGTGATTTCCGTCGTTGGGCATGAGCTCGTAGCGCAGAGTGTAAAAACCGGCAGGAATTGCTTGTCCTCGGTAATCGCTGCCGGCCTTAGGAAAGTGCAGCACCCCGGCCAGAGTCGATTCCGCGAATTCGGGGTACAGTAAGTCAGCCGCATCGCTCTTCGGTTGCGCAGGAATACTTTTGCGGGTCCACATTTCACAGACAGGCGTTCCGTCATCGAGGGACACGCGATATCCCTTGGAGTCCAGCACCTGCCGCACCGCTTCAGCGACGCTCGTCTCGGTTAACGGTCCAAGGGTGTCCACCTTTCCCTTCTGCGCCGCGCACAGAGACGAAAACAGCAGAGGGCAAGCGATTGCCCACGCTAAGCCCGGAAGCTTACGCATGTTCAGCGCGACCTAGCCGCATTTCCCAGTTCCATGACAGGCACGATTCTTAGAACTGCATTGGCCCGGCTCGGCCAGCTCTCCATCCGGGCCAATGCAGGTCTGTGTGTGCATGCACCAGAACAGACCATCGTTCGAGGGCGGCACAGTCGGGTCCGGTTCAGCCAGAATGAACTGGCCTTTCCAGCGCAGTGCCGAACAAAGGTTCGGATGATTGGTGTTGAAGCGATCCGATTCGCTAATCACGCGGCACCTCCCGAAGCAGCTTTCAAGATCGCGCGTTTCACCGCCACGCGCGCAAGCTGCACTTTGTATTCGTTGTGGCTGAGAGGCTTGGCGTCCTTCACCGCGGCTTCAGCGGCTTTCTGCGCCGTCTCTTGGTCGAGAGGCTGTGCCGTCAGGGCCTGCTCTGCCTCCGGCGACATCCACGGCACGGGCGCAACATACCCCATCACAATTCGCGCCGACTCTACGTTCGAGCCTTGCATTTTCAGCGCGACCGCCGCGACTGCCAGGGGCCAGTCAAAGACGTCCTTCTGCCGGATTTCGTAATGCGCAATTTTCGCATTCGGCACCGGCGGGACCACGACCTCCGTGACAATTTCATTCGGACCAAGATCATGTTCGCGCTCATTTTCGCTCTTAGGAATCACAAAGAACTTTTCGAGCGGCAGCTCACGTTTGCCTTTGGGTCCTTCCAGCCGGATTTTCGCCTCATAAGCAATGAGAACCGGAACGATGGTGGAAGGGCTGACAAACTTTGCAGGTCCTTCGTTTCCCAGAATGGCGTGGTAGCGGTTATCGCCATCTGCGACCAGTTCGTTGCCGGTCTCGTCCTTGGGTAAGAGCCCGAAACCGTTACGGAAATACCAGCAGCGAGGCCGTTGGCAGAGATTGCCGGCGAGCGTCGCCATATTGCGAATCTGCGGGCTCGCGGCTTCGATGGCCGCCTCGGCGAGGGCCGGGTAATTTTTCTTAATCCCGGCATCGTCGGCCAGATCAGCGAGCGTAGTCAGCGCGCCCATGCGCAGTCCCTGTGGGCTCGAAGAAATACCCCGCAGATCTCTTATGTTCTTGATGTTGACCAGCCGCTTGGGGGAAACAATATCGTCCTTCATGAGTGCCAGCAAATCGGTTCCGCCGGCGAGAATTTCCGTGCCGCCCCAGGAGGCGCCTAGCAGGCTGACGGCCTGTGCTTTCGTGGTCGGGCTAACGTATTCAAACGGTCGCATCACGCACCTGCTTTCTGTCCCAGCGCGGCCAGAACCCGGTCGGGTGTAAGGGGAAGGAAGGGAACTCGCACCCCAATCGCATTGGCGACGGCGTTGGAGATCGCCGCGCCGGGCGAGACCACCGGCGGCTCTCCGAGTCCAATCACGCCGCGCTCGTCGTATCCTTTCCCGGTCATCATGTGGACGACCAGTTCCGGAATGTCGTTGAATCCCGCCAGCCGGTAGAACTCGAGGTTCGCATTCAGCATGCGCCCGGTGGTCGGGTCCATCACTTTCTCTTCGAATAGAGAATAGCTGATGCCCATGATCAGGGCGCCGTAGCATTGGCTCTCCGCCGTTTTCAGGTCTATGACCAAACCGCAATCCTGCACCGCCACCATCTTTTCCACTTTCACGATTCCGGTGTCGGTGTCGACTTCGACTTCGGCCATCTGCACGCCGCCGACTCCGCTGTTGGTGAGATCGGGGGGCTTCGTCCGGTCCGGATTCGTGCCCCGCACCGTGATCGGCATGGCTCCCAGCTTGGCGCATGCTTCCTTCCAGCTCAGGGACCTGTGGGAGTCTCCTTTGACACCCACTCTGCCGTTCACGCACTCCAACTGGTCCGGTTGCGCGTCGAGCGTGGGCGCAACTTTAGCGAACAGTAGATCGCGCGCGTCCACGGCGGCGCGGCGCGTAGAGGAACTGACTCCTCCGATCGTGGTTGAGCCGCCGGAACCGCCCGACGGCGGATAAGTCGTGTCGCCGATCTCGAGTTGAATGGCATCCATCGGCACTCCCAAGGTGTCGGCGGCGACGATCAGGATGCAGGTCCGCGTTCCGGTCCCCAGATCCTGCGACCCCAGCTTGAGATCAACCGATCCATCGGGATGCAGGGTGAGATCGCAATCGCTGTTGTGACCGCGCCCGCCCCAGGTATGAAGGGACAGACCGACGCCGCGTGTGATATTGCCGGAGCGATTCTGCGCACGGGGGTGCCACTTCTCGTTCCAGCCCATCAGGTTGGCGGCAATGCCGAGTTCTTCGCGGTAGATATCCTGGCGTGGCTTGGTGATATCGAGGTTCTTCCCGAAGAATTCGACTGGATCCATGTTGAGCTTGGCGGCCAGATCATCCAGCGCGCACATGGTCAGGACCGCTGCCTGGGGGTGGTTGGGTGCGCGCCAGGCGCGCGCCGGTCCTATATTGTTGCGAATCGCGGTGTGCTCTTTCCGCTGATGGGGAATTGTGAAAACGTAAGGAATGGGTGGCATGCCCCCGCCGCCGGGACCACCCGTTCCCCACGATTCAGACTGCCAGGCGACCAGAGTGCCGTCCCTTTTCGCGCCCACCTTCACGCGCGCGTACGCGGACGGCCGAGCGCCCGCGACTTCAAGTTCGGCATCGCGCTCCAGCATGATGCGCACCGGTTTACCTTGCGCCTTCTTCGATATTTGGGCAGTGAAAATTCCCCAGCGATCAGGCGAGAACTTACTGCCGAAACCGCCGCCAACGTGGTCCTGATGAACGTGAATGTTGCTGGCCGGAATTGCAAGCGGTTCCGCCATTTGTCCGGGGATGCCGGAAACGTTCTGGGTGGAGATGTGAGTGAGTAAGTGATCGGCATCCGGCCACTCGGAGATCGTGCCGTGGCTCTCCAGGCAGCAGTGAGTGATGACGGGAACACCGTAGAGTCCTTCGGAGACCACTTCGGCCTCAGCCATTGCCTTATCTGGATCGCCCACCGTCTGCGCCGCCGCTTTTTCATAGTTTGATTTTGGCCGGCTTGCCGCTTCCGGGTGAACGGTGGCCTCCCGTAAAGCATTCAGTACGGCATCATTCGCGCCACTCGACTTGAAAGACTTAAGCTTGTCTTCCGTGGGTTTTTCTGTCACTCCGTACTGCTGGATTTTTTCCACGATCTGCCGGTTGGGGACTTGGTTATCCAGCAGGTCGTCGATGTCATTCATGCTGAGCGGGCCCTCTTCCTGCGTGGCTCCTTGGGGAGGTTCAGCATCGCTAACCAGGTGTGGCAGCTTTTGATATTCCACTTGAATGGCCCGGATGGCATCTTCTGCGGTGGGCTCATCCACGGCAGCAACGGCGACCACGTCATCTCCCGCCCAGTGAATGTTCGCATTCGGCTTCTGCACAATTTCTACCGCCTTCACACCGGGCATCCTCTCGGCGGCGCTGGTGTCGATGCTCACGACTTTCGCGTGCGCATAGGGACAACGGAGCACCTTGCCATAGAGCATGCCGGGACGATGGACATCGTAGGTATACTTCGCCTGTCCCGAGACTTTGACGGGAGAATCGACCCTTGTGATGCGCTTGCCGATCAGGGTGCGGTGTTCTTGATCGGGCCATGCGTAGTCCGGCATACCTTAAGCTCCTTTCTGTGAAAGCTGCGCCATTGCCTGGCGGATTCCTGCATAGGTTCCGCAGCGGCAGAGATTGCCGCTTAATCCTCGGCGGATATCCTCGGGTGTGGGATGCGGGTGCTTGTCGAGGAGCGACTTGCAGGCGACCACAAAGCCGGGAGTGCAGAAACCGCATTGGGAAGCATCGTTCTCTACGAATGCCTGCTGCAGGGGGTGCAATTTTCCCGCTTGCATCAGCGATTCGACGGTCGTGATCGCCTTGTGCTGCGCTTCGATAGCAAGGACAGAACAGGCGTATACCGGCTTGTTCTCCACCAGCACGGTACAGGAACCGCATTCGGCGCGATCGCAGACACGCTTGGCGCCAGTGAGTTCGAACTGATCCCGCAGAGCGTCCAGCAAAGTAACACGCGGTTCGAGACTCGCCTTGTGCACCTTGCCGTTGATCGTAAACTCCATCGGGACTTTACCCGGGCCATACACTGGCACTTGCTGGCCCGCAGCCATGACGGCCTGGGGGCCGGCGACCAGCGGAACCGCCACTGAGATTCCGGAAATCTTGAGAAAGTCGCGGCGCGAAACGCCAGAGTTGTCCTGCTTGTCGCTGGGATGTTTCAGATTCGGATCATCGTCGTCCATTCTTGCCTCCAACGTTTGAAAAGGTTCAGGCTGGCTTTCAAGGAACCAGGAGTGTACGTTCCGAGCGATCGGCCGTTACCGATTCGTGGCCAATTAAAATAGGACCGTGAGCTTACGTTTTTGGGTATCGTAATGATAATCCGGGCGCGCTCCGTCTCGCAATCAGACTCCCTCCCGGTCATCTTTTGCACGCAGGCGCCTGTGAAATAGTTGAATCGACCCGACAGCTTACCTGAGGGAAAGATTTCGATGCGGAGCTTGCGAGCGCAGTTGTTTTGCCGGTTGGGGTTTGGGCTAACGATGACCCCCTGGTGGGAGAATGGTTTCTTAGGCACAGACAGCGGGAGGGTGTTCAGCGGGGAGGCAGCCGTGATTGTTCGATCTGGTTTGGCATCCTCTGCCCGCATCTGTAGCTCAGTCGTCTCGCGATTCAAAGGCCGGAAAGCCTCACCCCTCACCTCGAGTGCTGAAGCTCATTGATTCTTCAGCCCCTCGAAGCCTGCGATAGCCTGCGTGCCGCGCAATATTAGGAGTCGGCCGCGGGGCTGTCAAATCAAGCGTGATAAACGATTGCTTTAGAAAGACTCAATGTCAATGGGGTGGCCGCACTCCCAACCCCACAGGCTCTGCCGGCTCCGCCGCGACTAGGTTGACACCTCCCTACTCACCTACTTACTCTCCTGTCTCTCTGGTTTTTTCGTTCCGTCGAAGCCCGGGCTAGCGCCGCTGAACCGCCTATGATCGTAGTCCTCATGGGACCGACCGGAGCCGGCAAGACGACCGTCGGCCGCCTGCTGGCAGAACACCTTGGCTGGGAGTTCGTAGACGGTGATACTTTTCATCCCGCCGCCAATGTGGAGAGAATGAAACAGGGAATTCCCTTGGAGGACAGCGACCGTTTGCCGTGGCTCCAGGCCATCGGCGGCAGGATAAAGCAATGGATTGGGGATCATAGAAACGTGGTCCTGGCATGCTCGGCATTGAAACGCATTTACCGGGAGCAACTCTCGGCCGGTCCCGAAGTGAAGCTGGTTTATCTGAAGGGAACTTATGAAGAGATTTACCAGCGATTGAGTCTACGAACCGGGCACTTCGCAACTCAGCAGTTATTGGCGAGTCAATTTGCCGTTCTCGAAGAACCTTCCGATGCCGTGACCATAGAGGTGAGCCGCTCACCGGAGGAGATCGTCGACGAAATTTGCCGCCGGCTGGCAATTGCATCTACCCAGACAGGCATGAATGACTTCCGAAATCCGAAGTAGGAGCTATCGAGATGAGTAACGCGTCTATGTGGAAATTCGTTGGGTGGCGCCGTTTTAGAAGCACAGTCCTTTTGGGGATTCTGAATCTATTTTTATTGTCGCTGGCTTGGGCATCCCCGGGGCGCGATGGCAAGCCTCTTGAAGTTTACCTGGTAGACGTAGAAGGCGGGCAGGCCACGCTCTTTGTGACACCCTCGGGCCAGTCCCTGCTGATTGATACGGGCTGGCCCGGCAACGATGGCCGCGATGCCGACCGCATCGTAGCGGCCGCCAAAGACGCAGGCGTTAAAAAGATTGACTTTGTGTTGATTACTCATTTTCACAAGGATCATGCCGGCGGCATCACGCAGCTGGCCGCCAAAATTCCAATTGGCGCCGTTATCGATCATGGCGAGAACCGCGAGCATTCCGACCCGCCCACTGAGCAGGTCTGGCAGGACTACCGGAGCTTCCTGGCGAAAGGGAATGTGAAGCGAATCATCGCCAAGCCGGGAGAAGCCCTGCCCATTAAGGGTATGGAGACCACAGTCGTAAGTTCCGACGGAGCGTTGATCGACCAACCCCTGCCCGGTGCCGGAGGACGAAATCCAGACTGCAAGGCGGGCGACCAGCGTCCCGCCGACAGCAGCGAAAATTTGCGCTCTCTGGGTACCGTGCTTACCTTCGGCAAGCTGCGAATTTTGGACTTGGGCGACCTGACCTGGGACAAAGAAATGGAATTGATGTGCCCGGTGAACCGGCTAGGCAAAATGGATATTTACCTCGTCTCTCATCATGGGTGGAGTCAAAGCGGCAGCCCGGCGCTTTTGAACGGCATTGCGCCACGCCTAGCTCTCATGGACAACGGAGCAAGCAAAGGCGGCTCGCCTTCCTCTTGGGACATCATCAAGGAATCGCCTCGGCTTGAAGACCTTTGGCAACTCCATTATTCGAACGAAGGCGGCACTGCCCACAATGTTGCTGAAGCCTTCATCGCAAATGTTCAGGGGCCCGACACAGGGAACTACCTCAAATTGACGGCCTGGAAGGATGGAAGCTTCGAAGTTTTCAACTCGAGAACCGAGAAAACCAAGCACTATGATGCCGCGTCCTGACCGATTCCTTTTCAGGACGGCTCAGGGATTGGCTGCATGTTTCCGAGAAGAAATACATAGCCCGCAATTCCGATAATCAGGAAAACGGCCGCCGCTACGAAGGCTCCCGCAAATGAGTGCGTCGCCGCAACGATATAACCGGTAGCTATGGGGGCGCTGATTGCGGACAGGTGGTTGCAAAAGTTAATGATGCCGCCTACTGTGCCGACACTCTCCCGGGGAGCGATCAGAGACGGAATTGACCATCCCACGGGCGCGGCAGCGGACAATCCTCCCAGGGAGAGGCTTATCCAGAAAAGCGCGGCGGCCGTCGAGTGCGCATGTGCCGCGCCGAGAATCCCGATGCCCAGGCCGGTTCCGCCGATTAGCACGACCTGTCGAACTCGCGTCGCATTCCAACCACGTTGAATCAGGGCATCCACGAGCCATCCGCCCGCCAGCAGGTCGGTGAATGTGGCAAACAACCACGGCGCACTGGTGTAGACAACGGAGTGAAGCAAGTCCACGTGATGTGCCGCCGAGAGATAGCTCGGCAGCCACGTCAACAGAAGATAGAAGCTGTAGTTATACGAGGCAAAGCCCAAGGCCAGTCCGCACACCTCGCGCTGCACGAGTAGATAACCGAGCGGTGCGCCTTGCATAGACTTGACTCGGTCTTCCGGCTGCGCCCCACCGCGCGCGATGAAGGCCCGTTCCCTCGGGGACAACGAATGGTCCTCGCTGGGATTGCGATAGAAGGCGTAGAACAGCGCGAAATACAGAAGACTGATGAAGCCAGTGCCAGCAAAACTCCAGCGCCAGCCGAAATCGAGCAGCAGAAGCCCAATCAGGGGAACTCCGATGGCCGAGGCGAACTTTGCCGCCGCGTCGAAAATCGCCGTCGCCAGGCTTCTCTCCTCTCGGGGAAACCAGTAGCCGACCGCTTTCGCATTGGCGGGGAATGTAGGGGCTTCCCCGATGCCCAGGAGCAATCGCGAAGCAAAGAAGGCTCCCACGCCGGTCGAAATGGCGGCCGCGAAGGAGGCTATGCTCCAAATGATCGTGCTCACGCGCCCAACCAGCCGCACGCCAAACCTGTCCAGCAACAGGCCGGATGGCATTTGCAGCAGGGCGTAGGTCCAGCTGTAAGCACTCAGCAGGTAGCCAAACGTCACCGTGGAAATCCCGAACGTCGTGTGCAGCGCGTCTTGCGAAACCGAGAGGTTGACTCTATCGAAGTAGTTGACCAGCACCCCAAGTCCCAATAGCCAGGCAATCGTCCAGCGCCGTCGGGGGATCTCGCCCTCGCCCCTGGAATCGGATGATGGCTCAAGCGGGCTGGGAAGGGTTCGGTCCACGCGCTCCTCGGGAGCATGAACTATCGCAGCTTCAGGCCACTTCCTTTTGCTACGACAAACGCGCGCATCATATCAGAGTTGGGCATGGTCTTTAGAGCATGGAACCTCGAAGCATGTAATACCGAGCCCTGAGGCTTACATTTGGACTCGATCCACAGCGCTCGGTGCGCTCGGAGAAATTAACTAATTCTAAGCCGCCGCCGACCAGTCGTCGAAGGGACATACATCTGAGACAAACATCTGACAACGGTCTTGCAGCGCCGCTGGTTGCTCATGTAACCTCACGGCGGCGCAACGTCTCACCCGCGCCCCGCCACCCGATGCTTCGACCCAACACCAGCCCGCGGGCTCCCTTCACCTTCCCCGAAGAGAAAGGCATGGTTTGGCCCAGATGACAGGCATCGACTGGCTCATTCTGCTTCTTTATTTCATGTTCGTGCTGGGCATTGGCGTAGCGTTGAAGGGCAGAACGAAGACGAGTACCGATTTTTTCCTGGCTGGGCGCGCCATTCCTGCGTGGGTCTGTGGGCTGGCGTTTCTGTCGGCAAATCTGGGGGCTCAGGAAGTAATCGGCATGGGCGCTTCTGGCGCCAAATATGGAATTGCGACCAGCCACTTTTACTGGATCGGGGCCATTCCAGCCATGGTATTTGTCGGAATTTTCATGATGCCCTTCTACTACGGGTCGCGTGCCCGCTCCGTTCCCGAATATCTCCGTCTCCGCTTCGACGAGAAGACGCGCAGTCTCAACGCTATCTCTTTTGCGGTCATGACCATCTTTTCTTCGGGAATTTCGATGTACGCCATGGCCAAGCTGATTCAGACGTTGCACATCTTCGACGCACCGTTTCATAGTATCGGCATAAGCGCGCAATGGATTTTTCATATCGGCATTCTCACCTCTGCCGTAGTAGTGCTCGTCTATATCTTCCTGGGAGGGCTTACCAGCGCCATCTACAACGAGGTGCTGCAATTTTTCCTGATCGTTGCCGGCTTCCTGCCCCTCACCTGGTTGGGCCTCAAGAATCTTGGCGGCTGGACGGGATTGAAGGCGCGACTGGACCCAAGTTTCACCCATTCCTGGGCCGGCATGGCTCACGCCTCGACCAATCGCTTGGGTGTGGACTGGTTTGGACTTGTTATGGGTCTCGGCTTTGTTCTGTCTTTTGGCTATTGGTGCACGGACTTCCTGGTTGTGCAGCGCGCCATGGCGGCCAAGTCCATGGGTGCCGCACGCAGAACCCCGCTCATCGGAGCTTTCCCCAAAATGCTGTTTCCGTTCCTGGTAATTGTGCCGGGCATCATCGCCGTGGCGCTGCCTGCCGCGCCCGCAACCGAGATTAGCGGAAGCGTATTGCGGACGCCCGAACGCGGAATCATCCCTTACAAGATCGACGCCACCACGGGAGCCCCGGTAATCGATAAGAATGGAGTTCCGCAATTGGACTATGATCTGGCGATTCCCAGCATGCTCCTGCATTACTTCCCGTCCGGCATGCTGGGACTCGGCATCACGGCGCTTCTTGCGAGCTTCATGTCCGGCATGGCCGGCAATGTCACCGCATTCAACACGGTCTGGACTTACGACATTTACCAATCCTATCTGCGGCCCGATGCCAGCGATCAGCACTACCTGTGGATGGGGCGTGCGGCTACCGTCTTTGGAATCGCTCTTTCCATCGGCGCGGCCTACATGGCGAACCGGTTCAACAACATCATGGACATGCTGCAACTGGTTTTTGCCTTCGTGAATGCGCCGCTTTTTGCCACGTTTCTGCTGGGCATGTTCTGGAAGCGCACCAGCGGCCACGGCGCCTTCTCCGGTCTCATCGCCGGAACCGCTGCGGCGGTGCTGCACCACGCGTTTACGCTTCCTCGGGCGGCGGGGTCGGGTATCAAGGGCGGCTGGTTGGCCGTCCTCCATACTTATCCCAGCGACATGGCTCAAAACTTCTGGACCGCGATCTGGGCCTGGAGTACTTGCTTCCTCATCACCATCATCGTGAGCCTTCTAACCAAAGCTCCCGAGGAAAACAAACTGGTCGGCCTGGTCTATTCCCTCACCGCGCGAGCGAAGGAAGAGTCGCTGGCCTGGTATTTGAAACCGGCTTCTCTGGCGATTGTCGTCCTCGCCGGCACGGTGCTGCTGAACTTCATTTTCTGGTAGGAGGGGGCCATGTGGATGGATATTCGCCTCCCGATTGGGATTCTTTTTGCTATTCTCGGGTGCATCTTAGTCGCCTATGGTCTGATTGGCGATCACTCCATCTATCGGCAGTCGCTAGGTATCAACATCAACTTGATCTGGGGCGCGGGGCTGCTCGTATTCGGTCTCGGGATGTTCCTCTTAGGCAAGCGCGGGATGCGGCCTGACACTCAAAATGAGCCCGAGCCAGCGGCCAGTTCACCCGATCGATAGGATCAACCCGTGCCCCTGCCTTCCGCTCTCGACTCCAGTAAAGGCGGCCACTCTGGAAAGAAAAATGGGAAAGGCATATAACCTGGCAGAGCGATTTCGAGCGCATTTTGGAGGCGAAGGTCGCTTTTATCGCGCCCCCGGACGCGTCAATCTGATTGGCGAGCACACCGACTACAACGACGGCTTCGTGCTGCCCGCGGCGATTGATTTCGATTGTTGGCTGGCGGTTAGCCCAAGGCCGGATGCAAGCCTCATCCTTCGCTCCGATGATTTTGACCAGACCTGCCAAGTAGACCTGTCTGACAACACGGTGCGTCCCTCCAAGACGTGGAGTGATTATCCGGTCGGGGTTGCCGTGGTTCTGAAAAAAGCCGGATACCAGCTCCAAGGAGCCAACGCGCTCATTCATGGCGAAGTCCCGATCGGTGCCGGGCTGAGCTCTTCGGCTGCCCTTGAAGTGGCCAGCGCCTACGCTTTTCTCGACCTTGCGGGCTGTCGCCTCGACGGCGTCCAACTGGCCCAGCTTTGCCAGAGAGCGGAGAACGAGTTTGTCGGCGCCCGCTGCGGCATCATGGATCAGTTTGTTTCCGTCCAGGGCCGGGCGGGGCATGCTTTACTCCTGGATTGTCGTTCCCTCGAATACGAACTGGTTCCGCTTCCGGATTCGGTCCAGCTGGTGATCTCGAACACGATGGTGAAACATGAACTGGCATCCGGCGAATACAACCGTAGGCGCGCCGAATGTGAAGAAGCGGTGCGCCGGTTGTCTCCTGTCCTGCCCGGCATCCGCGCTCTGCGCGACGTGAACCTCGAGCAACTGGAAAAGAATCGCTCCCGGCTTCCGGAAACCATCTGGCGTCGCGCGTACCACGTTATTTCCGAAAATGTTCGCGTGCTCCAGGCCGTGGCCGCGCTGCGTGCGGGAAACCTCAGGGAGTTGGGCCAGGCCATGGCTGAGTCACACCAGAGCTTACGAGACTTTTATGAGGTGAGCTGTACTGAATTGGATCTCATGGTCGAACTCGCCAACCAGCAGCGAGGTATTTACGGTGCGCGCATGACGGGCGGCGGATTCGGAGGTTGCACGGTGAACGTGGTGGATGCTCAACATGCCGACGAATTCCAACGACAAGTTGCCGACGCGTACCAGCAAGCGACCGGACTGACACCAGAGATTTATATCTCGGCGGCGGCGGATGGGGCGGGCGCTGCCACCCCAGAGATCCCGTTAAGGGCGACGCGTTGAATGCGGTGTAGCTGCGGCCTCCACCTCCACGATGCCCATTGTTCTCTGTCTTGAACTCCGATAGGTATCCTCGCCCGATAGCCACTGCGGCTTCTCCAAAACCCAGTCTGCGCGAGGTTTTCGCCCAGTCGGACTTTCGCAAACTGTGGCTGGCACGGCACCGCCGCACAGGTCACCTATTATGCTGGTCGCATACATGCTCCCGCTGGCGCTCGTCAGCTCGATTGCCGGTGTCTTTGTCGACCGCTGGCACGTTAAGCAGGTGATGATCTGGAGCGATCTTATTCGCGGCGTGCTGGTCCTGTTGCTGCTCTGGGTTACGAAAGTTACGAACCTGACGCAGTTATGTGCGATCTTCACCGTGCTGGCTTTGGTTTCCCGCTTCTTTGGCCCGGCGCAGTCGAATGGCAATCCGCACCCTGGTCGCCAAAGAAAAATGGCAGCGAACGCGCTCGTGTCGCGGGCGTTCTATACGGTGCGCCTGCTCTCGCCGGTTGTGGTCGGCGCGCTCGTGGCGTGGCTGACGGAGAAATCCTGCTTCTACTTCGACGCGTTCAGCTTCTTTTTTTCCGCCGCGATGATCGGTTCCTTGCTGTTCTCGCGCACCCCCGCCCCGAGCAAGACTACTGTGAAGGGCTTCTTTAGCCAGTTGACCAGTCGGAACCGCTTCATCTTTTTTAACCCATCCATCTTTAACCCATGCAGCCCTCGCGTTTGTGATCACCTCGATGGTGAACGCGATGTTTGCGATGAGCTGCCTCAGCCCACGGTTCTCGATTTACGTGCGCGATATCCTCGACTCCGGCGCGTTCCTTTATGGCGTGGTGAGTTCGGCGGTGGGCGTCGGGTTGATTGCCGGCACCCAGACGGTCAGCAAGTTCCACGCGCAATCGAAAAAGACCATTGTTCTGGAGGGGCTGGTGACGTGCGCGGTATGGTTCGGCATACGCGCCGTATTCCTAGTGTGCGCTGCGGCGTTGGCCGTGATCGCCCCACGGCCGGCTTTCTACAGAGCAGACCAGCGGCAGCCATGGAGGCGGCCAGCAGGGCAGATTAGAAGCATTTCCTGCCATTCCGAGAGGAGCAGGAACCTGAAGAAAACGCAGCCACGGATATCGTGGATCGTGATCCGTGTTCATACGTGCTAAACCGTGACCTGTTTTTCTTAGTCAACAATCGCGAGAAAGTGGTTGCACCGGGCGGAGAAACACTCCCCCAGACAGCTCGCCCTCCTGGAATCAAAGATCTAAAAGCGAATTCCTGCAAGTCTGATGTTTCAAAAGACTTAGTTGGAAAAAGCCATAATCCGGCCTCAGGTCCCTCTCCTTTCCCTCGGTAGGTCTCCCAAAACAAAATGCCGGGCCATTCTCGAGAGCCAGAAAACCTATGAAAGCAGAAGGGTTCCTGAAATCGTCTTTGAAAACAAAGCGCTTAGCGACCGCTGTCCCAGGCAAGGAGCAGAAGGCACAGGCGGCGCGCGAGTAGACGTCTCCTTGGTCCGGTATAAAACAGCGCGATTGGAACCTACCCGGCTAGGCCGTTGTAACGCCACCGTCCCACAGGGGCTTCCCGGCCCGCGTCTCGCGCGGCAAGATGCCGACGCTAACCCCATCAGTTCTCGCAGAAGTACAGAAATTTGTATAAACATAACCCTCAGACAACATTCTCGTACAAAATAATATCTTGATGTTATGGCATTTCCGCATTACCATCTCGCAACTGCGATGTAGTCTCGTGGGGCCTCAACGACTTGGCCGTTTTGCTAGTCGCTCGAGTTTGGTAGCAGGCACAGATTGCAGGTGCTTCGCAAAGAGTTTTGGGGCAGTGCTTCTTCCTTCGTAGGCACATCCGTCCCCCCGTCGCTTCGGCAGTAGTCCTATGCGCTCAGAAAAGTTGCGGTGAAGCTATCCGTGCACGTGTATGGGTGCGCGTTGCCGGCGCGTGTTGCCGGCAATTTCATTGGGGATCTTTTTCATATCTTCAGTCAGCAACCTTGGGACTTTTAGATCACCGGGGAGTCGTCCAGCGGATTCTGGAGTCGGAGGGGTTGGGGGGGTCTCCCGCATCCAGGAGGATGATGTCATGCGAAGACTAAGGTCAGTCGTCTCGCTCGTTCTGTCTCTGCTTTTCACCTTTTTGGTTGTTTTCGCCCAGAGTTCCGCCCGGTCGGTGCTGACGGGAGATATTACGGACCCGAGCGCTGCGGTTGTCAACGGGGCCGAGGTCACGCTCACTGATTTGAGCACGAACGTTGGCCAGACAACAACAACGAGCCAGGCCGGGCACTACGTTTTTCCGGCCGTGCAACCCGGCCAATACAAGCTCACGGTCAAGAAAGCCGGATTCCGGCAAACCGTCACCAACGTCACCGTTAACGTCGGGCAGAATGTCGCCCAGAACCTCAGGCTGGAACTTGGCGGGGTCAGCGAAACCGTCGAGGTCCGGGCAACCGGTGCGGAACTGCAGACAGTCGATGCCAGCGTGGGCAACGTTATGAGCCAGCGGACGCTCCAGTCCTTGCCCAGCTTGAGCCGTGACGCGACCGCGCTGTTGCAGCTGCAGCCCATGGCGTCGCCTTCATACAACACAGCCCCGGGCACCGGTGAGGGCAATACGACGTCAGGTAGCGTCGCGGGCGCCCTGAACGACCAGAACACCTTCAGCCTCGACGGCGGCGATGCCACCAGCAATACCGAAGGCGACGCGAACTACGTTTCCGGCCAGGGTTCGCCGCGCGCCGTCATCCCGACTCCGGTCGAAAGCATTGAGGAGTTCCGGGTCACTACCAACAACTCCAACACCTTCGCGCGTTCTTCCGGCGCGCAGGTCCAGATGACCACCCGCCATGGCAGCAACGATTGGCACGGCGCTGCCTACGAGTACAACCAGAACACTCTTTACAACGCAAACCGCTGGGAACTGAACCATGTCGGGAAGGACCGTCCCCGCTGGCACGACAACCGCTACGGTGGTCGCATTGGGGGGCCACTGATCAGGGACCAGGCTTTCTTCTTCTTGATGTACGAAGGCCGGAACTTTAGCAAGGGCGTTCCCTTCACCCGACTAGTCCCGAGCGAGTTAATGAAGCAAGGAATTCTGCAATTTCATGATGCTACGGGTGCAATTAACCAATTCAACTTCGCCACCGGGGCACCCACTGCCATGTGTGCCAGCGGTCCGTGCGATCCACGCAGCTTGGGCATGAGTCCGCTGATCTCCCAGATTTGGAACACGTTTGAGCCAGTCGGAAACGATCCCACTAAGGGCGATGGCCTGAACACGATCGGGTTTGTCAGCTCGGTGCCGCTAATCACAAAGGAATATGACGGTATCGCCCGCTTCGACTACAACTTGTCCCAGAACTGGACCGCGAACGCGGTGACTCGCTATGCCGTTACAGACTCCAACGGCAGTGCTCAAGTAGATATTGGCGGTTTGACGGGAGGCACGAAGGGAGTTCCGAAATCCACCGATAACGAACCCTTGCAGCCCCGCTACTATGTCTTTGGGCTCACCGGACGGATTGGCAGCAAGGTTACCAGTGACACTCACTTCGACTTCTTGCGCCATTACTGGCAGTGGGCCCGCAAACCGCCATTTCCACAGGTCTCCGGCTTAGGTGCTGCGGTGCAGATCTATGCCGAGAGCAACATCAACGGCCTGGTGCCCATGAACATCGACACCCAGAACGCGCGCAGCCGAGTATGGGACGGCAAAGACTACAACCTTAATGAGGAAATGAGCTGGCTGCGAGGGGCGCACCTGCTCCAATTTGGCGGCGCATTTCGTCACCAGCACTTCTACCATGTCCGCGATGACAAAGTGGTCGGAGGCTTGGCGGAGCCCATCTACTTTGCAGAATGGACTAGCTCGAACATGGACATCAGCGGCTTTCGTCCCTCGAGTCTGGCAACAAAAGCTGATCGGACCAATTGGGACAAGCTTTACGCCGCGATGATGGGCATGATTGATCACTCGGCGCAGCTGCTAGTTCGGAAGACAGACCTGAGTCCCGCTACCCCGGGCACGCCGAATACCCAGAACACGTTGGTCAATGATTACGACCTCCACATCGTCGATACGTGGAGAATGACGCCTAGCTTCACTCTCGCCTACGGCCTGGATTGGGGGCTTCAGACACCTCCGTACGAGACTAGCGGCCTACAAACAGTCATGGTCGACACGTCGAAAGGAAACACCATCCTGCCCTATGACACATGGGCGAACAACATGGTATCGGCAGCTCTTGCCGGCCAAGCTTACTCGCCAGTGCTCGGGTTTCTGCCAATCCGCCAGTCCGGCCGTAAGTATCCCTACGACATGGATTGGCATAACTTTGCTCCTCGCCTGTCCATTGCCTGGAACCCGAGAGGAGGGAGCGGTTTGCTCAACAGCCTGTTCGGGGACGGGAAGTCGGTGATCCGAGCTGGGTATGGGCGCTACTTTGACGGCATCAATGGCGTGGGTGTTGTCATGACGCCCGCCCTCGGCGTGGGTTTTGGTAATGGCGTAACCTGTGCGGGGCCGACCATTGGCGGTCAGTGCGGTACTGGAAAGGTGAAACCAGACACCGGATTTCGCATCGGCGTCGATGGCGGCACTGTACCCATTCCGCCGTTGCAGTCGATTACAGCGCCGGTAGTGCCTTCGCCTCAGGACGCTTCCGCAAACTATCTCCTGCCGGGTGGCAACACTCCAAAACAGACCTATGACTTCCGCATCGATCCACACCGGAAAACGGGAGTGGAAGATGCCTGGACACTTAGCATTCAGCGCCAGCTCTCCAATAGCATGATTATGGAAGTGGGCTACGTGGGTCGTCACGCCATCCACCTTTATAGTGGCAACGACGTGAACCAGATCCCCTACATGTTCACTGCGGGTGGGCAGACGTTTGCTTCCGCATACGACAACATTCAACGTGCGCTTATCGCCGGAACCCCTGTACCCGCGCAGCCATTCCTTCAGGCAGTTTTCCCAGGTGGCACCGCGGCTTATGTTTCGGATAAGAATATAGGAAGCTACCTAGCCAATGGAGATGCGACGGATGCCTTCGATGCGCTAGGGTTGGTGACCCTACCCATTGACGGACAATTCAGTTTCGGCAGCGACATCACCACTTCAAAAGGTATGTCTAACTACAACGCGGGGTATATCTCCCTGCGCAAGCAGATGACGCAGGGGCTAATGTTCCAGGCCAACTATACTCTCTCCCACTCGATGGATGACTCCGGCCTTGCCCAGGAGTACGTGTTCTTCAATCCCACGGACGGCTTTAACATGAAGCGGGACTACACGAACTCCTACTTCGACCGGCGGCACGTCTTCACAGGGTTTTTCGTATACGACTTGCCGTTCGGCAGGGGCCACCAGTTCGGCAGTACCGGCTTCCTTAGCAAGTTGCTCGGAGGCTGGGAAATCAGCAGCGCCATTACCGCCAGCAGCGGCCTTCCCCAGAAGGTCTACAACAACAACTCCTGTACCGAACTCGGGGACGGCTACCTGTGCGCTTCTTGGATTCCAACCGGCAGTGCAGCCCACACGAGCTTTAGCAGGCATACCATGCCCGATGGCAGCATCAACGTGTACGGCAGCAACTGGCAGGCCGTCGAGGCCGCTTTCCGCATGCCGCTCTTCAGCGACAGCCGGATGGGTGGCACTCCCATTGTCGGCTTCCCCCGCTGGAACGTGGACGCTGCCCTCAACAAGACTTTCAAAGTCACCGAGCGCGTCGGCGTCGGGCTGAGCCTGCAAGCCGTCAACGTGTTCAACCACATGGAGTTCACCGACCCGTCGCAGGTGGACATCAGCAATACAACGACGTTCGGGGAGACGAGTACTCAGTACAACTCGCCTCGATTCCTCAACATTGGTATTCGCATCGACTTCTAGCAGCTTCGGAAATTTCCGGGGTTGGGCTTCGGCTCAACCCTATTTTTGATTTTTGCTTTAGAACAATAATTCCAATTCCTCGCGCCACCAGTCGGATTCATCGACCCTCTAACTCTGCAGGGAGAACTGGCATGCTAATCCGGCGCGTTCTGCCGCTCCTTTTATCGCTGCTCCTGTCCGGCTATATGGCGGCTCAGCAAAAGACGGTCAGCCTGCAAGTCATGGTGTATGCGGAAGGCGAGCAGCATCCCTTTGATGGTCAAATCACCGTTACTCTGCTCGATAGCTGGGGTTTGCCGGAGGGCGAAGCATCTACCCGGGAAGGTATGGTCGAATTCATGACCAGTGCGGACCTCCACCGCTTGAAAATCACCGGAACGACCATCGATCAGTACGACGGCGATTTCACCATTGAGCCCAGTGAATCGTCCCACAGTGAGCGGGTGACGGTTTTCCGCCGACGGCTAACGTCCGCACCGCAGCCGAAAGGCACAATTCCCGCGGTTCGTCTTCACATCCCCAAGAACGCTCGCAAGGAGTACGAAAAGGGAAAGAGCCAAGAAGGGAAGAACTGGGTCGAGTCGCGTAAGCATTACGAAAATGCAGTAGCGCTGTATCCCGACTACGATCTGGCTTACAACAGCCTGGGGGTGGCGACGCTGCGCACCGGCGACAAGGACGCCGCGGTGCGCGCATTCTCCAAAGCCGTGAGCGTCAACGGCTCGTTCGCGGAGGCTTATCACAACCTGGCGCGCGTGCTGATGGCCGACAAGAAATATCCTGAAATGGAAGAAGCTTTGAAAAAAGCGGTGTCTGTCGAACCTCTCGACGCCTGGGGCCTCACCTTTCTTGCCTTCGCCGAATTTCACACCGGCAAGACTGACGAGGCGATCGCTCACGCCCGGAAGGTACACACACTGCCACATCAGGGACTCGCCGACGCCCACCTCATCCTCGCGCAGGCGCTGGAGTCGCTACATCAGACCGAACCGGCGCTTCAGGAATACAAGCAATATCTCGTCGAAGCTCCTAACGGCGGCAACGCTCGCTTCGCGCGTCAGGCCGCTGCCCGGCTTTCCGCGGTGGCCGCGAAGTAGCATAGTGTCTGTGGGGGGCGGGCAGTCTCGGTGGAGAGAACACAGCCAGGGATCTCAGCCATCGTGATTCGTGTTTATCCGTGCAGTCCGTGGCGGCTTTTTCTTAAATCGACAATGAGCAATCAACAATCGCCTGCCATTACGAACGAAGCGAGGAATCGGCCTTTTCTGGCAGCGGAAAAAACGAGATCTTTTTTCACATCCGGGCGCCCGCACCAGTTTTCAGAATGCTGTTGAGGTCGTCGGGGTGGAAGGCAGCGATCAACGCCTCCTCGCGGTCGATGTAGCCATTCTTGACCAGTCGCCCAAGCGATTCTTCCAGTGTGAACGAGCCTTTGTTCTTGGTCATCGTAATCTCTTGATGAAGGTGCTGAAGCGAGTTGCGGCGAATGTGTTGGCGGCCCGCATAGCCTAGCATCAACAATTCAATTGCGGCCACCCGTCCTCCTTTTTTGCTGGTAAGCAGAATTTGTGTGAGCACGGCGGTCAGAGCCATCGCCAGCTCCTGGCGAACCGCATTCTGGCGCTCGGGCGGGAACGAATCGGAGATTCGGGAGACGGTCGAGGCAACGTCGGTGGTGTGCAGGGTGGATAAGACCAAGTGTCCGGTTTCCGCGGCCCCCACCGCGATGCGCATGGTTTCCGAATCGCGCATCTCTCCCACCACGATGACATCCGGGGCTTGCCGCACGGCCGCGCGTAAGGCGGTCGGAAAATCAGGCGCGTCCAGACCAATCTCCACCTGCTCGACCAGCCCCTTAAGGTGCGTGTGCTCGTACTCGATCGGGTCCTCAATGGTGATGATGTGACGCGCCTTGCTGCGATTGATTTCGTGGACCAGAGCGGCCAGGGTCGTCGTTTTTCCCGATCCCGCCGGCCCGCCAATCAGGACCAGTCCCCGCGGGAGCTGTGCCAGAGAACCCAGGCCCGGGGGGAGATTCAGGTCCTGCAGCAGGGGCACCTCGGTGGGCAAAGCCCGAATTGCGGCCGCCGCCAGGCCCTGTTCGCGATGAAGGTTGATGCGAAACCTTCCCAGTCCCGAGACTCGGTAGGATGAGTCGGCAATATGTGCTTGCTGGTACTCCCGCAATGCGTGCGGCGTCAGGGCAGGCGAGACGATGGCTTCGATCTCCGGTCCGCCGAGCACAGCCTCCCCGATGCTACGTACTTCGCCTTCCCATCGGATCGAGGCGGGGGCGCCGGGAACCAGCAGCAGGTCGCTGCCTCTTTGGGCGACCAAAGTTTCAAGCCACGCGTTAAGGCGCGTGGTGAGGGACGGATCGGCTGGCTTCGTCTCTCTTATGTGGTTCATTTCCGATATGAGATGCGACGCCGAAGGTTGGAGACTCGCACCCGACCTCTACAGCCCGTTTTTCTGCTGCTCGTAAGCTTTCTGCAAGTAGCGGCGGGCTTCGTCGAGCGCGCCCTGGGTGTTGTCGTTGGTCTGCAGGGCCTGGCGGTATTCGTTGGTAGCGCGCTCGCGTTGGCCGGTGATGTCGAAGATTTTGCCGAGCTGGATATGGCTCCAGACCTCGGTCCAGCGCGGCTCGCCGTCGCCATTGAGCGATTCGCGGTAGGCGTTGGCCGCGGCCTGGTAATTCCGTTGTTGGAAGAACACCTCGGCGATACGGTAGTGCGCGAGCGAGCTGTTCTGGTTCACGTCGAGGGCCTTCTTAAATTCCGCCAAGGCGCCCGCCAGGTCACCCTGCTGCACCATGGCCTGGCCGCGCAGAATCGAGGAGCGCAGCTTCACGTCTTTGGAGTTCTTGAGGACGTGATCGTCGGGATCGATCACGATCCGGCGCGGCTTGCCAAAGGTCTCGACCGTGAAGGAAGAGTTGGTGCCGACGACTTCGACGCGCTTGTCTTCGGTCTTGCCGTCGGTGTCAATCTTCAACTCTACCGGCATGCGGAACAGGTCCAGGTCTTGGGCAATTTCACCGACCACACGAAATCCCTTGTTGTTTTCGCCCAGCCGATAGACGGTGTACTTGCTCTTAAACTCGGGGGCTCCCGTCGAATCGAGCCACTGGGAGAAAAACCAGGTGAGCTTGTCTCCATAATCCTTCTCGGCGATAGCACGGAAATCGTCGAGACTCGCGGGCTTTCCCATGAATTGCGCGGCGAATGTGCGCATCGTCCGGTCAAACTTGGCTTCGCCTTCGACCCAGCGCAGCATGTGCAGGATCATTGCGCCCTTGTCGGTGGTCAGCGATTGAAACTCCGGAGAAAACATGTCCAGCTTGCCGGCGCTGGAAAGTGGCACCGTGTCGTAGGCTAGCGCGCCTACCGACATGTCCTTGACCGCTTCTTCCAACCCGGCTTCTCCGGCCGCGCTCTCCACGTAGCGGGCTTCCGAGTAGCGGGCGAAGCCGTCCTCGAGCCACCAGTCATCGCGCGAGGCCGGACTCACCGAGGCGCCCCACCATTGGTGGGCGATGGTGTTGGCCAGCAGGCGATAATTGATCTTCTCGCTTACAGCGCGGCTGGCGATGGCAGCCATCTGTGGCGCCCAGGCCGAAGGCACGGTGTCATCCGGGAGTTCGACGATCCGCAGCGTCGGAGCGGGGAAGGGATTGTAAAGGGTGGTGAAATACGTGTATTCCTTGGCGGCGGTGGTCGCGTATTCCGCAGCCAATGCCTGATGCACGGGCTTGAAATAGACGTGAATATCGACGCCGGCTTCGTTGTACTGGGTATCGCTGAACTGGCCGGCAATGATGGTTCCTGGAAAGCTGGGCTGGTCAGAGACTAAGGTGTAAGTCTTGGACAATGGCAGGGCGCCGGTAGTCGCGCCCTTTGCTTTAGAAGAGGCAGCACCCGTCGACTCAACCGACTCCTTACCACTTCCAATCACCTTGAAGTGCGCCGGGACGGTGACATTGATGGTGGAGGTGAAGCGGTTCACTCCGTAATTGGCCACTGGGAACCAGCGTCCGGCGTAGAGCAGATAGGTGGTGTCGTCGCCCACATAGGCCAGCTTGAGCCCCTGCACCGGGCTCTCATCTGCGTTTTCCAGCACCCCCTCGTATTCGAATGTCAGCGTGGTGGAGGTGTCTTTGGTCAAACCCTTGGGAAGCGCCACGCGAACGGTGGAGTCTTGCGTGATGCGCTCGGCGGAAAGCGGCTTTCCGGCTTCGTCCAAAACCTTTGTCGGCCGCAAGGCGTTGTGCAATTCGAAGCTGGCTACGCTGATGTCTTCCAGGGCTGTGAACTTAACCTTGGCGCGGGCCTTGAGCCGGTGGGCGTTGGGCAGAAGCTCGGCGTCAATTACGTAGTCATCGACCCGCAAGCGCGCCTTCTCGGCCGCCCAGGCGGGCAATGAGGTTAACAGGACCAGCAAGGCAAAAAAGGGGGCGAAGGCCCGAACGGGGCGCCTAGCTTGAAAAAGCATCTACTTAAGCTTCTCCTGGAGAAAGACCGCTACTCACTATGATGAAGATTGTGACGCAAAAGATGCTGGCTACACAAGGCTTTAGACCGATGTTCCCGCCGGTTCGACCACCCCCAGAATTATGTCCGCGGCCCTTTCGGCGGCTGGCCGCACGCCACTGGCCCGGTTAGGCGCCCTCAGGCGAGCCTTGACCCGCGCCAGGCCTTCCAGCATCTTGTCGCGCGCCGGACCGTCCGGAATGATCTGATTCAGTCGAGAGACCACATGGTCGGCCTTGAATTTAGACTGGACCAGTTCGGGGACGACCTCTGCTTCGGCAATCAGGTTCACCATTGCGAAGTGCGGAACCTTGACCCGCCATCGTCCCAGCAAGTAGGTAAATGGCGAGACCCGGTAAACCATCACAAAGGGAGTGGACATCATGGCGGCCTCGACGGTGGCCGTACCGCTAGCGATTATGCCGGCGCGGGAGTGGCACAGAGCGGGCAGGGCCTCGGGAACAAGCGTCACTTGCCGGCTGGCGATCAGTTTCTCAAGCAGGCTGCGGCTGAGAGTGGGCGCAATAGGCAGCAGGAATTCATAGTCGCGGCCGAGAACGGCTGCTGATTCCAGGATCGTGGGCAGGTTCATGCGTACTTCTTTAACCCGGCTGCCGGGCATCAGGGTGATCCATTGCTTGGTGCGGTCCAGGCGGTGTTGAGCAGCGTATTGGTCGCGCCCAACGGATGGGTGCGGCAGCTCTGCCAGGGGATGTCCAACGAAGGTCGCGTCCACTCCGCGGTCACAATAGAACTTTTCTTCGAAAGGAAAAATTACCAGGGCCTTGTCGACGTATTGGCGCAGCAGCTTGACCCGGCGCTGGCGCCAAGCCCAGAACTGGGGGCAGACGTAGTAAACAACGGGGATGCCGCGATGATGCACCTGGCGCGCCACCCTCCAGTTGAAAGCAGGGGAGTCTATTACTACGGCAAGATCCGGCTGACGCCTGTCAGCTTCAGCGATCAGTTGATGAAAAAGTTCATAAATCTTGGGCAGGTGGCTGAGGATCTCGGTGATACCAACCACGGCCAGATCCTTCGAATCGACCACGATGTCGCAGCCTAGAGCTCGCATGCGCTCTCCACCCACCCCGAAGAATTCCAGCGAGGGATCCAGGCGGCGCAGGGCCTCGATCAGCTGCGCACCGTACATTTCGCCGGAAGCTTCGCCGGCGGAGATCAGAATTCGCACGGGAACATTGTAAAGGGCAGGAAAGCAAAAGCGGGTCCTTTTGCTGTAAGATGACAAATCTAATTTCAGATGCGGCGTTGTCCCGAATTCATGTCGTCATCCTGTCTGGCCGCCGGCCCGGCGAAGGATCTGGCGCGAACAACCAAGGCGTCCAGTGGTTAGTCATCCGCGCTGGCGGTGACTTGTGGGCGGGAAGGCGCCGAGGCGTTAATTTCCTGATCTTTATACTGCAGCTGGTAGAGCTTGTAGTAAATGCCGCGCTGGGCAAGCAGTTGCTGATGCGTGCCGATCTCGCGGACTTTTCCCTTGTGCATCACGATGATCTTGTCGGCGCGCTGAATGGTCGAGAGCCGGTGAGCGATGATCAGCGAGGTGCGGCCCTCAACCATGCGGCTCAGCGCATCGCGCACCCGGAATTCGGTTTCCGTATCTACGCTGGAAGTGGCCTCGTCCAGAATCAAGATCTTGGGATCGTGCGCTAGGGCGCGAGCAAACGAAATGAGTTGTTTCTGGCCGGTAGAGAGCGTGCTGCCGCGCTCTCGAACTTCTTCCTTGAAGCCCTGCGGCAGGGTGCGAATAAAATCAGCGATGTTGACTTGTTCGGCAGCGCGCTCGACGTCTTCATCTTCAATCCAGTCGCTACCGAGGCGGATATTGCCTTCTACGGTTCCGGTAAAGAGGAATGGATCCTGCAACACCACGCCGCAGCGGCGCCGCAATTCGCCGAGATCCATGTCCTTCACGTCCACCCCATCAATTCGGATGGCGCCCTTTTGTACGTCGTAGAAACGCATCAACAGAGAGATGAGTGTGGTTTTGCCGGCTCCGGTGTGGCCGACCACCGCGATGGTTTCCCCGGGTTCGATGGTGAAGCTGACATCGCGCAGCACCCAGTCGGGCTCGGTGACTGCCGCCTCTTCGAGTCGGCCGGACGGCCGGGGGCGGCCGTCCCCACGTGAGTCCGGAACCTCCATCGGGATATTTCGGTAGGCGAACCAGACGTGGTCGAACTCGATTCGGCCGGGCCCCGCAGGTGACTTGGTGATGGCCGGGGAAGTGATCTCTACCGGCGTGTCGAGCAGCTTGAATACTCGCTCGCTGGATGCCATGGCCGACTGCAGGATGTTGTATTTTTCGCTCAAGTCCTGGATGGGCCGGAAGAAGCGCTGCGCGTACTGCATGAAGGCCACCAGCACGCCGAGCGTAGTCAGGCCGCGGATCACATCGAGCCCGCCGAACCAGACGATCGAGGCGACCGCGATCGAGGACAGAATTTCAACCACCGGGTAATAGACTGCATAGGCCAGGATGGCGTCTTTGAACGCATCCATGTGGCTGCGGTTGACCTCGGAAAACCTCTGAAACGCACGCTTCTCGCGATTGAACAGCTGCAAAACCATCATGCCCGAGACGTGCTCCTGCAGGTAGGCATTGATGCGGGCAATGGCCACGCGAATGCGGCGATAAGAATCGCGCACCTTGTCGCGGAAGAGCTGGGTGGCCCAGAAGATCACCGGCAGCACCGCGAAGGTAATCAGCGCCAGCTTCCAGTTCATCCGCAGCATGATCACCAGGATCCCGACCAGGACAAAAACGTCCTCGAAGATC
>Ga0209055_1000164_pt1 | contig 46148 bp, 43 predicted proteins | sample GraSoiAngelo_110_FD_185875 | JGI IMG/M metagenome (GOLD analysis project Ga0209055, IMG submission 185875) | Grasslands soil microbial communities from the Angelo Coastal Reserve, California, USA - 14_0903_12_30cm (SPAdes) (version 2) | ecosystem: Environmental > Terrestrial > Soil > Grasslands ... | reverse complement strand
GCGTATCGAGTCCCGCCGCGAGCACGCGCGCGGCGAGCGCCACCATGTGGTAGCCCGCCCGCGTGGCGGTACGCACGTCGAACGCGCGGTGGGTGGTGGGTCGCCCCCGGCGTAGATCGTCGTTGTCCATGCAAGGCAGGTCGTCATGCACCAGAGAATAGGCGTGCACCACTTCGACCGAGGCTGCGAGCTCGTCCACCCCGGGTGCGGTGCCGCCCACGGCTTCGTAGGCGGCGCACACCAGCGTCGGGCGGAGCCGCTTCCCGGTGGAGAGCAGGCTGTAGCGCACCGCGGCAGGGACGGGAGGCGGCCAGAGCGCGGCGGCGCGCGTGCCCCACCGCTCGAGCACGGCGTCCACGCGGGCGCGCGCGTCGGACAGGTACAGCTCGAGCGCGCGGCTAGCCGTCGAAGTCCTCGACCCGAAGCTTGCCGGCGTGCTCGCTCAGGACCTGCTTGACCTTCGCCTCCGCCACCGTGAGGCGCTCGCGCGCCTGGCGCAGCCGCTCCACCCCCTCCTCGAACAGCTTGAGCGCGTCGTCCAAATCCAGGTCTTCCGCCTCGAGTCGCCGCACGATCTCCTCGAGCCGCTCGAGCTGGCGCGCGAAGCTGGTCTGCTCGGGCGTCACGCCTCGTCTCCCGTGGCGCGCGCCGCGACCTCGCCGTCGCGAACCCGCAGCCGGAAGGCGCGACCGGGGGGAAACTGGGCGATCCGCTTGAGCACGTGTCCCTCGGCATCCCGGGCCAACGAGTACCCGCGCTCCAGAATCTTGAGCGGTGACAACGCATCGAGCCGACCGCTGAGAGCCGACAGCTGATGACGGTGGCGCTCGAGCAGCAGCGACGCGGCGCCGCCCAGGCGATCGAGCGTGCGGTCGAGCCGCTGCGTCACGCGCTCCGACCTGTGACTCAGGCCGCGGGCGAGGCGCGCGCCCAGCTGGCCCAGGTCGGCCGCGACGTCGCGCCGGTCCGGCGTGGCCGCTTCGGCGGCGGCGGAAGGCGTGGGCGCGCGGTGGTCGGCGACCAGGTCGCACAACGTGGTGTCGGTCTCGTGCCCCACGGCGGAGATCACCGGCACCGGGACCGCCGCGACGGCGCGCGCGACGCGCTCGGAATTAAAACTCCACAGATCTTCGCGCGAGCCCCCGCCCCGGCCGACGATCGCCACGTCGAGCCGGTCGATCCGGCCGAGCAGGGCGAGCGCGCGGCAGATGGCGTCTTCCGCGCCGTCGCCCTGCACCTTGGTGGGGATGACGAACAGCTCGAGGAACGGCCAGCGGCGGCGCGTCACGGCGATGATGTCGCGCACCGCCGCGCCGTCTTTGCTCGTTACGATCGCCAGGCGCGCCGGGTAGAGGGGCAGCGGGCGCTTGCGCGCCGGATCGAGCAGGCCGTCCTTCTGGAGTGCGGCCTTCGCCTTCTCGAAGGCGAGCTGCCACAACCCACCCCGCTCGGTCGAGAGCAGCTCGATCACGGTGAGGCGAAACTCCCCCTTGTCTTCCCACACCGTCGGCCGGCCGAATACGAAGACCTGCATCCCGTCGGTGGGCGGCCCGGGAAGGCGGCGGTTGTCCTTCTGGAACATGACGCAGCGCAGCTGCGCCGTGCGGTCGCGCAGCGCGAAATACCAGTGGCCGCTCTGCCAGGCTTTGAATCCGCTGACCTCGCCGCGCACCCAGAGGGGCCCGAGGCCGCTCTCGAGCACGGCCCGCGCCTGCCGGGTCACCTCGCCCACGGTCCAGGCGCCCTCGGGGGAGGCGGCGCCGAACAAGTCTAGGCCGTGAGACATTGCCGGGCCGCCTGGACGGTGTTGCAGAGCAGCATGGTGATGGTCATCGGGCCGACACCCCCGGGCACCGGCGTGATCGCGCCGGCGACTTGTTCCGCTTCCGCGAATTTCACGTCGCCCACGAGCCGATACCCCGTTTTCGTGGTCGGATCGTCCACGCGGTTGGTCCCGACATCGACCACCACCGCGCCGGGTTTGATCATATCGCCGGTCACGAACTCGGGCCTTCCCATCGCGACGATCAGGATATCGCCTTGCCGCGTCACGGACTTGATGTCCCGGGTGCGCGAGTGGCACACGGTCACCGTGGCGTTGCCCCCCGGGCCGTCCTGCAGCAGCAGGGCCGCCATGGGCCTTCCGACGATGGTGGACCGACCCACGATCACGGCGTGCCGGCCGGTCGTATCGATGTCGCTGCGCAGCAGCAGCTGCTGCACGCCGTACGGCGTCGCGGGGCGGAACCCCGTCGGATCGCCGACGAACACCTTGCCGACGTTTTCCGGGTGGAATCCGTCCACGTCCTTGCCCGGCGCCACCCGCTGCAGCACCCGCTGCGTATGGATCTGCTGGGGGAGCGGCAACTGCACCAGGATGCCGTGAATCTTGGGGTCGGCGTTGAGACGGTCGACGAGTGCCAGCAGCTCGGTCTCGGAGGTGTCGCGCGGCAGCCGGATGGTCTCGTGATACAGGCCGGCGTCTTCGCACGCTTTTCCCTTCATGCGCACGTAGGTCGCGGAGGCGGGATTATCACCTACCAGGACCGCGGCCAGCCCCGGGGTGATGCCGCGGCCGCGCAGCGTGCGGATTTCGGCCTGCAGCTCGGCGCGCAGCCGGCCGCCGATGGCCGTGCCGTCGATCAATCTAGCGGGCAAAACCCACCGCGCGCGTCTCGCGAATCACCACGACTTTGATCTGACCGGGGTACTGCAGCTCGCGCTCGATCCGGCGGGCGATTTGATCCGACAGCTCGCCGGCCTTGCCGTCGTCGACCGCGGTCGGGGTCACCACCACGCGGACCTCCCGACCGGCCTGAATGGCATACACCTTCTCCACGCCGGGGAACTCGCCCGCGAGCTGCTCCAGCTGGGTGAGGCGCTTCACGTAGGTTTCGAACGCCTCGCGGCGCGCGCCGGGCCGCGCCCCCGAGACGGCGTCCGCCGCCTGCACGATCACGCTCACCGGAGACTCGTGCTCGACGTCGTCGTGGTGGGCCGCGATGCAATTGATGACGACCGGGTGCTCGCCGTACTTCGTCGCCACCTCGACGCCGAGCTGGACGTGCGTGCCGTCGTGCTCGTGCGTGAGCACCTTGCCGATGTCGTGCAGCAGGGCGCCGCGCTTGGCGAGCTGGACGTCGAGCTTCAGCTCGGCCGCCATGATGCCGGCGAGCCAGGCGACTTCCTTCGAGTGCTCCAGGATGTTCTGCCCGTACGAGGTGCGGTAGCGCATCCGCCCCACCAGCTTCACGAGCTCGGGGTGCATGCCCTTGATGCCCGTCTCATACACCGCCTGCTCGCCCGCCTCGACGATGCCGGCCTCGATCTCGGCCCGGCACTTCGCGATGATCTCTTCGATCCGCCCCGGGTGAATGCGCCCGTCGGCGATGAGACGCTCGAGCGCGAGCCGACCCACCTCGCGCCGCACGGGGTCGAAGCACGAGACTACGACCGTGTCGGGCGTATCGTCGATGATCACGTCCACGCCGGTAGCGGCCTCGAAGGCGCGGATGTTGCGACCTTCGCGGCCGATGATGCGTCCCTTCATCTCGTCGGAAGGGAGGGCGACGGCGGACACGGTGCTCTCGGCGGTGTGCTCGGCCGCGATGCGTTGGATCGCGACGGCGAGGATCTTCTTCGCCTCGCGGTCGGCGCCCTTTTTCGCCTGCTCCTTCAACTCGCGGCCCAGCGCGGCGGCTTCGCTGCGGGCCTCGTCCTCGAGGCCGCGCAGCAACTCCTGCTTCGCCTCCTGCGCGGTGAGGCCGGCGACCTGCTCGAGCCGGGTCCGCGCCTCGGCTTCTTTGAGCCCGAGCCCGCGCTCCCGCTCCTGGCAGGCCTGCTCCCGGCGGCCCAGCTCGCGAGCCTCGGCCTCGAGGCCCGCCACCTTCTGCTCGATCTGGTCCTCGCGCCGCTCGATGTCGCGCCGCCGCCGCGCCACCTCTCCGTCCCACGCCTCGCGCGCGCGCATCAGCTCTTCTTTCGCCGCCAGCACCATCCGCTGGCGCGCGTCGTCCAGGAGGCGTGCGCTATCCGCTGCGGCGGCCCGCGCCGCGGCGTCCGTCATCCGCCGCTCCACGCGCCGCCCCGCCAAATAGAAAGCCGCTCCCGCGGCGCCGCCGCCGCCGAGGAGGGCTGCGACGATTGCCAGCCAGTCCGGCATAGGATCTATCTCCGGCAACGCTTCGCTTGGGAGGCGGAGCGTGTAGAACCGCAAACTGCGCCGTCAGCTTTCAGCCGTCAGCTATTTACCCGATGGCCGATGGCTGCTGGCTGAGTGCTTTTCGCTTCCCCGGCGGCAACAGCTTCGTCATGTCATCCGCGAGCGCCGCCAGCCGGGCGACCACTTCGCGCTCGCCCTTTTTCGTTTGAAACAGCTCGTTCGTGATATCGAGCGCCGCCAGGATCGCCGCCTTGTGTGTCTCGACGATCGGCCCCTGAGACAGGACCTTCTTCAACGCCTGGTCGACGTACGCCGCCACTTCCCGAGTATACTCGGGCGGCAGGTCGGACCGCACGGTGTATTCCTCACCGCCGATCATCACCTTGACCGCGTGCTTCTTGGTGCTCACTCAGGCACCTCCGGCGCTGCCCGCACTCGTGCCACCGCCCGTCCCACCCCCGTTCCCCCCCGTCTGGCGGGCCTGCTCCTCCAGAAAGGTGAGCCGGGACAACAGGTCATGCACGCGCGTGCGCGCCCCCTCCACGCGCTGGCGCAACGTCCTGTTCTCCTGCTCGAGATCCGCCACGCGCCCGCGCGTCTCGGCGTCGGGCTTCGTGGCCCCCCCTCCCCCCGCCCCGCCCCCTCCTCCCCGGATGCCGCTTTCTTTCAGCTCCGCTTCGGCTTTCAGGGCACGCGCGCGCCAGCTGGCGAGCTCATCCGCCACGTGGCGGAGCACCGTCTCCAGCTGATCCAGCACGCGCCCGTCAACTCTCTCTCCGTCGTACGCCAAGCTCGTCCTCCAGCGCCTGCAGCGCTCCTGCCAGCAGCTCGTCCACTTCGCGCTCTCGCAGCGTCCGGGCGGGGTCCCGGAAGGTGCAGTGCCACGCCACGCTGCGGTATCCCGCCGGCACTCCGGCGCCGCGATACTCGTCGAACACTTCGAGTCGCTCGAGCAGCGGTCCCGCCGCGCGAGCCAGCACGGCCGACACGGCCCCGGCACTCACACCCGCCGGCAGGAGCAGCGCGATGTCCCGTTCCACGGGCGGCTGTGTCGGCAGCGGGCGATAGTGCACCGCGCCGGGCAGCGTCGCATCCAATCGCACCTCGAACCCGAACAACGCCGCCGCCCAGACCGGGGCGTCGGCTTCGAGCGGGCCGGCCCAGCCCCACACCTCCCCCCGTTGCACCGCCTCCCAACCGACCACCCCACCCGTTGCCGGTTGCACGTCGCATGAGGGGGCGGCGGCCCGCACCGCTAACTCAAAGTGGTGCTTCAAGTCCCATATGTCCATATCAGGTACTTTCGCACCCTCGGACCAGTGGGGGGGGCGCCGCGCCCCGGTGAGCACGCCCGCCACGGAATCCCATTCTTCGGGTCGATCCTGCGCGGCGCGAAAGACATTGCCGATCTCGAACAGCCGCACGTCCCGATTGCGGCTCGCCCAGTTGTGCTCGACGCGGCGTACCAAGCCGGGGATCAGCCGCCGCCGCAGATAGGCCTCGTCGGCCGATAGAGGATTCCGGACCGCGACCGCGTCCGGCCCATCGCGGGGCCCGAGCGGGATGGTTCGAGCCTCGAAGAAACCGGAGTGCGCCAGCTGTTCGCGCACGCGCGCCTTGATCTGCTCCACCGGCGCGTCGGGCACGGTCCCTGACCGGTAGGGGCGCAGCTCGTCCGGGAACGCGTCGTACCCCTTCAAGCGCGCGGCCTCTTCGATCACGTCCACCTCACGCGTGACGTCGGGCCGCCAGCCGGGCACCTGGACGGCGAGCCGGTTTCCCCCGTCCTTGGGGGCAACGAAGAACCCGACCGACGTGAGCAGGCGCTCCAGCTCGGCGCGTTCGGTCGGGACGCCGAGCAGGTGCGAGGCGCGCTCGGGGCGCAGGGAGATCGTCTTCTCCTGGACCGGCTGCGGCCACAGGTCGAGCGGCGGCTCGCGCAGCGCGCCCCCCGCCACGGCGACGATCACGTCGATCGCGCGGCGCAGGGCCGCGGGCATGCCGAGCTGGTCGATCCCTCGCTCGAACCGGTAGCTCGACTCGCTCGACAACCCGAGCGCCCGGCGCGTGCGGCGGACGCGGGTCGGCTGGAAGTAGGCGCATTCGAGCACCAGGTCAGTCGTGGACTCCGTGACCTCCGATGCGGCGCTTCCCATCACGCCGGCGATGATCGTCGGTCGCTCCGCGTCGCAGATCGCCGTCATCTCGGGGGTGAGCGTGCGCTGCACACCGTCGAGCGTCACGATCGGCTCGTTCGGCTTCGCTCGCCGGACCACGACGGCGGGCCCACGCAGCTTCGCCAGATCGAACGCGTGCAGCGGCTGGTTGACCTCGAACAGGACGTAATTGGTCGCGTCGACGATGTTGTTGATCGGCCGCTGGCCGATCGACGACAGGCGCCCCGCGAGCCACGGCGGGCTGGGGGCGACTTTCACGCCGCGGATCACGGCGATCATGTAGCGCGGCGCGCCCTCGGGGTCCTCGAGCCGCACCTCGACCCCGTCCACTATGCCCGTGGTAGCGGGTCCGCTCGGGCCGGCGGCCACGCCGGGCTCGGCGGCCCTCGCGGACCCGCCGCCACCCGGGATCGGCGGCAGCTTGACCGCGCCGCCGAGCAGCGCCGCCAGCTCGCGCGCCACGCCCTTGTGGCACAGCAGGTCCGGCCGGTTCGCGGGGACGTCGATCACGATCTGGTGGTCGGCAATGGGCACGGCGTCGACGAAGCGAGTGCCGGGGGCCGCCGCCGTATCGAGCTCGAGGATGCCGGCGTGATCGTCGCCCAAGCCCAGCTCCTTGGCCGAGCAGAGCATGCCGTTCGACTCGACGCCGCGGATCGGTTTGCGCTCGAGCCGCACACCGCCCGGCAGCACCGCCCCCACCGGGGCGTACGGGTAGCTCTTGCCGGCCTGCACATTGCGGGCGCCGCACACGACCTGGACCGGTCCGCCGGCGCTCCCGGCGTCGACCAGGCAGAGCGTGAGCCGGTCGGCGTTGGGGTGCTTGTTCACCTCCAGCACGCGTGCCACCACGATGTCGCCGAGATCCTGATGCAGCGGCACCACCGCGTCGACCGGCGCGACGTGCATCGTCAGCCGCTCGGCGGTCTCGCGCGCGTCGAGCGGGCGGTCGAGCAGCGCCTCGAGCCAGCGCCGCGACACGATCATGGCGCGCCGCCCTTCCCCCCGGCGGCGAACTGCGCCAGGAAGCGCACGTCGCTGTCGAACAGCAGCCGGATGTCGGGAATGCGGTGGCGGGTCATCGCGATCCGGTCCGGGCCCATGCCCCAGGCGAAGCCGGTGTACCGCTCGCTGTCCACCCCGCAGTTCTCGAGGACGGCCGGGTGCACCATACCGGAGCCGAGGATCTCCATCCAGCCGGTTTGCTTGCACGTAGGGCAGCCCGTGCCCCCGCAGATCTGGCATTGCACGTCCATCTCGGCCGAGGGCTCCGTGAAGGGGAAGAACGACGGCCGGAACCGCACCCGCGTGTCCGCGCTGAAGAAGCGGCGGGCGAAAGTCGCGAGCGTGGCCTTGAAGTCGACGAAGCTGATCCCCTCGTCCACGGCGAGGCCCTCGATTTGCTCGAACACCGGCGAGTGCGACGCGTCGAACGGGTCGCGGCGGTACGCCAGGCCGGGGATCACCACGCGGACGGGCGGCGGGTAGCGCTCCAGCGTGCGGATCTGCACCGGCGAGGTGTGGGTCCGCAGCAGGAGATCGCCGCCGAGGAAGAAGGAGTCCTGGGCGTCGAGGGCCGGATGGTCCTTGGGGAAATTGAGGGCGTAGAAGTTGTAGCGCTCGGTCTCGATATGCGGTCCCACCGCGCGCGTGAAGCCGAGCTCGTGGAAGATCTCGCAGATCTCGTTCACCACCTGGGTGACGATGTGCAGTCCGCCCGTCCAGCGGGCGCGCCCGGGCATGGTGAGATCGACGCCCGCCGCGGCCCCGGGGGGGCGTTTCAGGTCGCGCTCCCGCGCGGCGAAGGCTGCCTCGAACTCCTGCTTCAGGGCGTTGGCGGCGCCGCCGACCTGCTTCTTGGCGGCGGGCTCGAGCCGCGGCAGCGCGGCTAGGATTTGGGTGAGCGCGCCGGCCTTGCGCCCGAGGATCTCGGTCTTGAGATCCTGGAGCCGGCGTTCGTCCGCTTGCGGGATCTCCTGCAGACGCTCCCGCAGCTCGGTGAGGGCTGCCAGGAGGTCGCGCATGGTCAGAGTGCCTGCTTCGCGACCTCCGCCAGCTGCTGGAACGCCGCGGGATCGCGTACCGCGAGGTCGGCCAGCACTTTGCGGTTGATCTCGACTCCGGCGCGGCGCAGCCCGTTCATGAGGCGGCTGTAGGAAAGCTGGTGCAACCGCGCGGCGGCGTTGATGCGGATGATCCAGAGGCGGCGGAAGTCGCCCTTCTTGCGGCGGCGGTCGCGGTAGGCGTACTTCTGCGCCCGCTCGACCGACTCCTTCGCCGCCTTCCAGAGCTTGGAGCGCCCGCCAAAGTACCCCTTGGCGAGCTTCATCACCTTGTTCTTGCGCTTCAGGCGCGCAACGTTGCTTTTGACGCGGGGCATGCTGGGGCTCCTTACACCATCAGCAGCCGCTTGAGGCGTCGCTCGTCGGCGTGCGACACCAGCGCGGCTTTGCGGAGGTGGCGCTTCCGCTTGGGATGCTTCTTGGTCAGGATGTGGCTCTTGTACGCGTGATAACGGCGCAAGCGCCCGCGACCGGTCAGCCGCACGCGTTTCCGGAGCGCCCGTTTCGATTTCTGTTTCGGCATCTCAAACCTCATAGGGGTCGGGGGTCGGAGGTCAGGGTCCCCGACCCCTGATCCCCGGTCCCTTCACTTTGGTGCCAGCACCATCGACATGTTGCGGCCCTCGAGCTTCGGGTCCTGCTCGATCTTGGCCACGTCCTTGAGCTCGGTCGCGACCCGGTCGAGCACGTCACGCCCCAGGTCGATGTGGGCCATCTGCCGGCCGCGGTACATCATCGTCACCTTCACCTTGTTGCCATCCTGCAGGAACTCGCGCGCGTGGCGCGTCTTGAACGCGAAGTCGTGGTCGTCGATCCCGGGGCGGTACTTCACTTCTTTCAGGTGGATGACGTGTTGCTTCTTCTTCGCCGCGCGCGCCGCCTTCGCCTGCTCGAACTTGAACTTCCCGTAGTCCATGATCTTCACGACCGGGGGGCGCGCCAGCGGCGCCACCTCCACCAGGTCGAGGCCCCGCTCCTGCGCCGCCGCGATGGCTTCGTCGACGGTCATCACGCCGAGCTGCGCACCGTCGGGCGCGATCACCCGGAGCGGACTGATCCGGATCTGCCGGTTCACCCGGATGCGCGGAGCCTTGTTGTTGGTGCTTTCGATCGCCAGGTGTCGTTCTCCTCCTCGATGAGAAAACAAAAAGCGGATTCCCGCTTACCGGAATCCGCGTGGCATCATCCGTGCCCGCCGTGCGCACGAAAGACGCTCCCTCGAACCCTCGAGCGCTCTTCCACGAGTGGGAGAGGCGGCGGGTGAGGCGCACGCGGCGCCCGCTTACCGAATTGTGGCGCCTAAATTAGCCCGCGCGTAAGGCTTCCACAAGACCGACGCCCTTCCCCTCCCGCCCGAGCCGGCCCGCCACCACGGCCGCATCGTGCTCGAAGACCAGCAGCCAGCCCTCCGCCTCGGCCCGGCGGTACAGCTGGCGCTTCGACTCGAGCGTCACGAGCGGTTGCAGGTCGTACCCCATGATCCAGGGCAGCGGCAGGTGCGCGCTCGTGGGCACGAGATCGGCGAGGAAGCACACCCGCTCGCCCGCGCTCTCCACCAGGACCGACTGGTGATACGGGACGTGCCCGGGCGTGGGCAGGCAGCGGAGCCCCGGGAGCACCTCCGTCTCGCCCTCGATCGTCTGAAACGGCACCGGCTCGAAGTTGTGCGGCAGGTAGCTCGCGGCGGTGCGCTCGTTGGTATGGCGGGCGAATTCGAGCTCCCCTTTCTGCACCACGTAGGTCGCTCGGGGGAAGGTCGGCGCGATCGCGCCGGCCGGGTCGCGGTATGTGTTGCCCCCGGCGTGGTCGAAGTGCAGATGGGTGTTGATCACCCAACGGACGTCCTCCGGCCCGACCCCGAGCTGGGCGAGCGTGTCCTCGAGCAGCGTGCGACCGTCCTTCCCTTCGTTGCGCACGCCGTAGATGTCTCGGAACTTGGCGTCCTCCTTGTTGCCGATCCCCGTGTCGATCAACACCAGGCCGTCGTCGTGCTCGACCAGGAGGCAGCGGAGCGCGAGGGGAATGCGGTTGCGCTCGTCGGCCGGGATGCGCCGCTCCCACAGCGGCTTGGGCACGACGCCGAACATGGCGCCGCCATCGAGGGCTTGGCGGCCCGCTTCCAGTGCGTGACATCGCAGACGGCCCACCTGGAAGGTGGTGTGCAATTGATTCTCCGCAATCCGCGATCGATTCACAAATCGTCCCGCCTCAGCGGCAACGTCATGCACCTCGGCCCCCCACCCCCGCGCACCAGCTCACTGCCCTCGATCGTCACCACGCCGCGCTCGTTATCCCCGAGCGTCTCCTCTCCGGCGAGCAGGCTCGTGGCCGAGACGAGCTTGAAGCCGGCGTGGTCGAGCTCGAGCAGCGTCGCTTCGTTGCGCTCGTAGGTGACGACCGCGCCGGGCCGCACCGCGAAGAAATTGCACGCCGAGGACCACTGCTCGCGCTCCTGGGCGGAGCGGCCGGTGCCGCCGCAGAACACCGGCTCGAGCGGCTGGTCCACCGCCTGCAGCGCCGCGAAGAAGTTGGGCATCTCTCGCACGCCCTTCGACCGCTTGCGCCGATGCAGCACGGCGAGGCGCTCCGGGCCGACGAAATGCGGTGGGTAGATGCAGCACAGCTCCCGGTCGAGCTGCGTGAAGATCATGTCGAGATGGATCGCGGTCCGCTCGGCGGGCAGGACCACGACGATCACGTCCCGCACGCCGCAGTGCTCGAACACCAGATCGCAGAGGTGGTCGAGCGCGGCGGGACTGGAGCGCTCGCTGAACCCCAGGAGGAGCAGGTCGGGGCGGATCGGGTGCACGTCGCCGCCCTCGAGGGTGTAGTTGTTGCGCTTCTCCTCCGAGCCGTCGTACAGGATCCCCGCGTTCTCGAGGCAGGGGTGATAGCGGAACAGCGCCTTGATGAGCAGCTCCTCGGTCCAGCGCACGCCGTAGCGCATCGAGCCGATGATCGAATGCTCTCCGATCACGATGCCGACGTCGCGCGTGAAGAACAGATTGGGGAGCGGCGGGAGCGCGTAGCCGCTCTCGTTGAGCGCGCGGGCAATGGGGCCTGCCTCCTCGCGCGCGCCCTCGACCATCAGGCCGACGAGCGCCTCCGCCGGGAGCTCGGCCAGCTGCCTCGCCAGGGCGTCCGACGGCACCACCTCGAGCGCGCGCGTGACCAGGAACTCGCGCACATCCGGCCGCCCCACCAGCTCGGTCAGGAGCGCGCGCACCTCGTACACCTGGGCGAAGCGCTCGAGCACGGCGACGAAGCGGCGGTGCTCCTGCTGCGCCAGCTCCAGGTCGATGATGTCGTCGTACAGGTAGTCCTCGCGGTTGCCGGGCGTGACCGCGAGCAGCTCGGGACCAGGGGTATGCACCAGCACGGCCCGCAGCGGACCGACTTCGGAAGTGACGCGTACGCGACTCATCGGTTGGCCAGCGCAAAGCTCAGCGTCTCGAGCTCCAGCGCCATGTTGACCGACTTCACGGCCACGTCCGCCGGCACCGCGAGCCGAATCGGCGCGAAGTTGAGGATCGCCTTGACCCCCGACTGGACGAGCTGGTCGGCGACTTCTTGGGCCGCCTCCGCGGGAGTCACGAGGATGGCGATGTCGGTCGGCTCCTTTTTCAGATCGCTCGCGATGTGGCGCACGTCGCGCACGACGAGCCCGTTCCAGCGGGAGCCGATCTTGCGCGGGTCTTTGTCGTAGATCGCGGCGACATGGAAGCCGCGCTGCCGAAACCCGGGATACTGGGCCAGCGCCCCGCCGATCCGCCCGGCGCCGACGAGGACGACGCGATAGGTGCGCTTGAGCCCGAGGATCTCCCGGAGCCGACCCGTGAGCTCGGGCACGGAGTAGCCGAGCCCGCGTTTGCCGAAGGAGCCGAAGAACGAGAGGTCCTTGCGCACCTGCGCCGACGTGGTGGCGCCGCGTCGGGCGAGCTCGGCGGAGGAAACGGTGGTATGGCCCTGCGCGTCGAACTGCTCGAGGAACCGCAGATACAGGGAGAGCCGTCGCACCGTGCTCTCGGAGATCTTCCGCATGTTGTGAACAATTTCACAATCCGCGCCCCCAGCGCAAGAGCCGCACGAACTGCTCGGGCGCGAGCGTCTCGGGTCGCGCCGCCGGGTCGAGCTCGAGCTGCGCGAGTCCCGCGAGCACCGCCGCCGCCGGGCGTCCCGTCGCGGCCATGACGACGTTGCGGAGCTGCTTGCGGCGGCGCGTAAAGCATGCGGTGACGAACGCGCGGAACGCCCGCGTCTCGGCGGGCGTGACCAGGGGGTCGGGCCGGGGCGTGAGCCGCACCAGCGCGCTCGCCACCTGGGGCGCAGGGTGGAACGCCCCCGCCCGCACGCCGAACAGCCGCTCCACGCGACACGTCGCCTGCACCCCGACGCTCAGCGCTCCGTAGGCCCGTGACCCCGGCCGCGCCGCCAGCCGCTCGGCCACCTCCCGCTGCACCAGGAACACGATCCGCTCCGGCAGCGGCGGCGTGAGGGCTTTGTCGATCAGGGGAGAGGTGATGGCGTAGGGGATGTTGCCGACGATCTTGAAACGCGGAACGCGGAAGTCGGAACGCGGAACAGCAGAGCCGGTGTCGATGAGTGCGTGCCAGTCGAGCTGCAGCGCGTCTCCATGCACGATGGTCAATAGCTCTGTTCCGCGTTCCGCGTTCCGCGTTCCGAGTTGCGCTGCCAGCCGCCGATCCTTCTCCATCGCGATGACCCGCAGCCCGCGGGCGAGCAGCTGCTCGGTCAGGCTCCCCCGCCCCGCTCCGATCTCGAGGACGACGTCGCCGGGCGCGGGCTCGAGCGCGTCGACGATCTGCGTGAGCAGCTTCGGGTCGCGTAAGAAGTGCTGCCCGAGCGGCGGCCGCCGGCTCACACCTTGAGGATGACGAGGGTGCGGTCGTCGGCTGCGGGGGCGCCACCCGTGAAGCCGGCGAGGTCGGCGTAGATGGCCTCGAGCATGTCGCGCGCCGGGCGGTCGGTGAGCCGGGCGACATGACCGAGCACGCGCTCTTCCCCGAACCGGCCGCCGCGCTCGCCGTCGGCTTCGGCTTCGGCCACCCCGTCCGTGAAGAGACACACCACGCCCGCGCCCGGCCGCCAGGTGAGCACGCCGTCTCGGCCCGGCGGCGCGGCGATGCCGAGGGGGGGCCGCGTGGCGTCGAGCCGGGTGGGGCGGCCTGTCTCCGTATCGAGGAGGAACGCGTGCGGGTGGCCGGCATTGGCGTAGGTGAGCCGCCCCGCCCGCGGGTCGATCACGCCGTAGAACAGACTCAAGAACATCTCCGTGCGCCCGAGCTCTGCGGTGAGCGACTGCTCGATCCGCTGCAGCACGTCGGTCGGCCGCTCGCCCGCCTGCGCGTGGATGCCCGAAGCGGCCATCACGAGCGCCATGATCAACGCGGCCCCGAACCCGTGGCTCGTCACGTCGCCGATGATGACGCCGACGCGGTCTTCCGGGAGGTTCAGCAGGTTGTAGAAGTCCCCGCCCACGGATTCCGCCTGACGGCAGCGGGCGGCGACGTCCACGCGGGCCGCGATGACGAGGGGCGAGGGGAGCAGCTTGAGCTGCAGGTCGTGCGCCAGCTCCAGCTCCCGTCGCACGCGCTGCTGGCTCAAGTCCTTCGCGACCAGCGTCGCGTTCTCGATCGCGGCGCCGATCTGGTTCGCGATGGCGGCGACGAGCTTGCGGTCCCCCGCGGTGAACGCGTCCGTGCCCATGCGGTCGGTCAGGTTGATGACGCCGATCGGCTTGGCGCGCTCGCCCGGCGTCGCGTACAACACGGGAACGGACAGGAACGCCTTTCCCTTGTAGGTGCGGCCCTCTGGGCAGCCGGGGTTCACCGCCTGGGGATCGGTCGGGTCATAGCTTACGATGCGCATGTCGCGGAACACCCGCGCGGCGACCGAGCAGGGGTCGTCGACCTCGATCGGCTCGATGTCCGGCGCGTCCATCCCCTGGGTGGCCACGATACGCAGCAGGCCGCGCTCGCGATCGTGCACCAGCAGGGTGGCGCGCCGGGCCCGCACCACACCGGCGACTTCCCGCAGGATGCGGTCCGCGGCCTCGTCGAGCCGTATGGTTTGGCCGAGGATCTCGCTGATGGTATAGATCAGGTCGATCTCTTCGTACCGCTCCGACAGCTCCGCCGCCACTTGCGCGGCGTCGCGTTCGGCGGCGAGCACGGAGCCGACGATCGCCGCGAGCGCCGTCGCGTCCCGGGCCCCGGGGCCCGGGTCCCGGACTTCCAGCCACATGTCGTCCACGTCCGGCACGGGCTCGAACCAGGCCGGGCCGCGCGGCGTGTCCGCCGCGTGCCCGGCGGCGCGGCCCTCGAGCGCCGGGGCCCAGTCGTCGCCGTCCGGTGCCCCGGCCCCCGGCGGCACGCGGCGCCCGTCGACGTGCCACACGGCGAGCCGCGCGCCCGACAGCCGCTCGAGCGCCGACAGCATCCGCTCCAAGCGGATCAGCCCGCTCGCAGCGTCAGACAGATGGAGTTCCCGGCGGCGCTGAACGCGACGTGGTCCACGAGGCTCCGCAGCACGAACAGCCCGCGCCCGTCCTCGCGCTCGAGTCGGCCCGGGAGCGTGGGATCGGGCACGGCGTCCGGGTCGAAGCCCTGGCCGGCGTCGGTTACGTGAATGTGCACGGCGTCGCGGCCCGCTTCCACCCGCACGTGCACCAGGCGGCGGGGATCGTGGCGGCTGCCGTACGCGATGGCGTTGGCGAGCGCCTCCGCGAGCGCGGTGCGCAGGTTGAAGCGGACCCGGCGGGGCGACAGGACGCCGCTCTTGAACCGGTCGGCGATGAGCTCGACCGCCGGACCGACGTATCCCAGATCGCTCGGCACGTCGAGCGCCAGCTCGAAGTCGGACTCACCTCCCGTCGCCGAGCGGCGGACGTCGAGGCGCAGCGGCATCGTCACGGCTAGAAGGCGGCGAGCGCCTCCGCGGGGGTCTTCGCGATGGCGAACAGGGTGTCGAGCTTGGTGAGCTCGAACAGCGTCTGCAGGTCCTCATTCAGGCCCGCCAGACGCAGGTCCCCGCCCTGCTCGCGGATCTTCTTCGAGAGTGACACCAGCACGCCCAACCCGGAGGAGTCGATGTATCCGGTCCTGGTGAAGTCGATGACGAACTTGCGCGCGCCACCGTCGAGGGAGTCCAGCACTTTCTGCTTCATGTCCTGGCGGTTCCCGACGATCAGTTGTCCGTCCACGCCGACCACCACGACGCCACGCTTGTCCTTCGTCAGACTGAAGGTCATCTCCGCTCCCCGGCTTGAAGGACGGCGACCACCGCCGTGTCCACAATATCGTCGGCCGTCGCACCGCGCGACAGGTCGGCGACGGGGCGCGCCAGGCCCTGGAGGATGGGCCCGATCGCCTCCCACCCGCCGAGCCGCTGCACCAGTTTGTACGCGATGTTGCCGCTGTCAAGATCGGGAAACACCAGCACGTTCGCGCGACCCGCCGCGGGCGAGTCCGGCGCCTTGCGGAGGGCGACCTCTCGCACCAGCGCCGCGTCGCCCTGCAGCTCGCCATCGAAGGGAAAATCGGGGTGGCGGCCGCGCAGGATCGCTACCGCCTGGCACACCCGCTCGACCCGGGTGCCGGCGGCGCTGCCGCGCGTGCTGTAGGACAGCAACGCGACCACGGGCTCGTCCCCCACGATACGCCGGCGGTCGCGCGCCGCGGCGCACGCGGCGTCGGCGAGCTGCTCGGGGGTCGGCTCCGGGACGACCGCGCAGTCGGTGAAGGTCAACACCGTCTCGGCACGCACCATGTAGAACGCGCCACTGACGGTCGCGATCCCGGGCGCGGTGCCGACGCCCCAGAGCGCCGCCCGGATGGTGTCCCCGCTCGGAAACGTGGCTCCGCCGACCATCACGTCGGCGAGCCCCGCGCCGACCAGACAGGCCCCGTACGTGAGCGGGTGATCGAGCGCGGCGCGCGCGGCGGCGTCGTCCGGAAACCGGTCCGGGCGACGGGAGCGGAGATGCCGGATGAGGCCGGGGATGGGGGAAGCGGGAAGCGGCCGCCCCAGGACTTCCACCACCCCAAGGCCTTCCCGCTCCAGGCGCCGGGCCGCTTCCTGGACCCGCGGATCGTCGCCCTCGGGGAGCACGATGCGCTTCCCGGCGCGCCGCGCCCGCTGGTACGCGGCGTCGCGAAAGCTCACCGGGCGAACTTCTGCTCCAGCGCCTGGCGGACCGCGGGGTGGACCAGCGGCGCGACGTTGCCGCCGAACCGCGCCACTTCGCGCACCAGGCTCGACGAGAGGTACGTGAGATCGAACGCGGGCACCAGGAACACGGTCTCGATCCCGGGGGCCAGGTTGCGGTTCATCAGAGCCATCTGGAACTCGTACTCGAAGTCGCTCACCGCGCGCAGGCCGCGCACGATCACGGCGGCTCCCGCCGCACGGGCGAAGTCGGCGAGCAGTCCCTCGAACGAGCGCACGTCGACCTTCGGGTCGGAGACCGCTTGCTTGATGAGCGCCACCCGCTCGGCGAGCGTGAAGAGCGGCTGTTTCGCCGTGTTGACGGCGACGGCGACCACCACGCGGTCGGTAAAGGTGAGCGCGCGGCGGATCAGGTCTTCGTGGCCGCGCGTGATCGGGTCGAACGATCCGGGATAGACCGCGACGCGGGGAGTGGTCATGGGGCGTAGATGAAGGTCACGGCGGTATCCCCGTAGCAGCGCGTGTCATCGCCCGGGATCGGCCGCTCCGCCGCGTGCTCGATCGAGAAGATGCGCGCGAACGCGTTCAGGCGGAACACGGCGACGAGACGGGCCGCCTGGTCCCCGGCGTACGGCGGGTCGGCGAACGCCACGTCGTACTGCCCGGGGTGCAGCCGCTCGGCGAAGCGCAGCGCGTTATGGCGGTGCACCACGGCGCGGTCATCCACCTCCAGCGTCTTGATGTTCGCTTTGAGGGCGGAGAGCGCGAAACGGTTCCACTCGACGAATTCGGCGGTCGTCGCGCCGCGCGACAGGGACTCGAGGCCGAGGGCGCCCGATCCGGCGAACAGGTCCAGCACGCGGGCGCCTGGGATGGAGCGCTGCAGGATGCTGAACCACGCCTCCCGCACCCGATCGGCGGTGGGGCGCACGCGATCCGTGGCGGGGGTCTTGAGGCGGCGGCCTTTGAACTCGCCGGCGATGATGCGAACGAAACCCAACCCGGCCCCCTTCCCAACGCGGAAGTCGGAACGCGGAACGCGGAACAGACGCTCGCACTGCTGTTCCGCGTTCCACCTTCCGCGTTCCGCGTTTATTGGCTCGGCGCCAACGACGCGACCCGTGCCTGCAATGTCGCTCTCCCCTGCCACTCGTCCCGCTCCAGCCGGAACGCCACGTCGAGCGGTTGCGCCAGCCAGGCATCGGGCACGAGGTCCGCCCAGTGAAACCCGATCGCCGGCAGCGCGCCGGAGCCGTCGTCGAGCGTGAAGCGCAGGTGGTTGGTCCCGACCCGTCGGGCGCCGACCGCGCGCGCCCCGCGCACCCCGAACACCGGCGCGGGATTGCCGGGTCCGCACGGCTCCAGGTAGCGCATCAGCTTCTCCAGCTCCGGACTCACCAGGCCCAGCGGCAGCTCCAGATCGACGCGCTGCGCCGGCGCCAGGTCGTCGGGGCCCAGAAGCTCGCCCGCCACCTCGAGAAACGCAACACGGAACGCCTCGTAGCGGGCCCGCCGGATCGTGAGCCCGGCGGCCATGGTGTGACCGCCATACTTCTCGAGGTGCTGCCCGACCCGGTGCAGGGCGGCGTGCAGGTCGAAGCCGACGATGCTGCGACCCGAGCCGCGGCCGCTGTCGCCAGCTTCGTCCCACCCGATCAAAAACGTGGGGCGTCCGTAGCGCTCCACCAGGCGCGACGCCACGATGCCGATCACTCCCGGATGCCAGCCGTCCGCTGCGAGCACCAACGCCCGGTCCTCGGGCGCGAGCGTCGCTTCGGCGAGCTCGAGCGCCTCGTCGAGGATGCGCTGGTCCAGCTCCTGGCGCCGCGCGTTCAGGGTCTCGAGCTCGCGGGCGAGCGTCGTCGCCTCGGGGCCCTCGTCCGACAGCAGCAGGCGCAGGCCGTCGGCGGGCTCGCCGATGCGGCCGGCGGCGTTCAGCCGGGGGGCGAGGATGAACCCCACATGGCCCGCCTTGATCGGGCGGCCGGCGAGCCCCGCCACCTCCACCAGCGCCCGGAGCCCGGTCCAGTGCGAATCGGCCAGCATCTTCAAGCCGTGCCGTACCAGGATGCGGTTCTCGCCGACGAGCGGGACCACGTCCGCCACGGTCGCGAGCGCCACATAGTCGAGGAAGTGGAGCGGCAGGTTGGATGATTGGCCCAGCGCGGGCATCAGCGCCTGGGCGAGCTTGAAGGCGACGCCGGCGCCGCACAGGTCCTTATCCTCCGAAGGGCAATCCCGGCGACGGGGATCGAGCACCGCGGACGCGGGCGGCAGCTCATCGCCCGGGAGGTGATGGTCGGTGACGATCACCTCGATGCCGGCGGCCCGGGCCGCGCGGACCGCGTCGACGGCGGTGATGCCGCAGTCGCACGTGATGATGAGTCCCGCGCTGACGCGCTGGGCCATGGCGAGCCCCGCGGGCCCGAAGTCATAGCCGTCGCGCAGGCGATGCGGCACGAACGCGTGCGCCGTTCCCCCCACGCTGCGCAGCACGCGGGTGAGCAGCGCCGCCGCGCACTGGCCGTCCACGTCGTAGTCGCCGTGCACCAGGATCGGGGTCCGCGTGCGCACCGCGCGCGCCACCAGCTCCGCGGCAACCGGCATGTCGACCCAGGCGAGCGGATCGGAGAGGCGCTCCAGCTCGGGTCGGAGGAACGCTTTGGCGACGTCGGGGGCGGCCAGCCCGCGCTGCACCAGGAGGGCGGCGAGGGGCTCGGGGATGTGCAGCTGGCCGGCGAGCCTGGTCGTCAGCCCCGGGTCAGGCTGCTCGGCCATCGCCCAGCGGGCCGGAATCATTCCTTCGCGTACAGCAGCACGCCGCAGGCCTCGCAGGCCTCGATGGAGACGCCGCGCTGAATGAGGGTACGGCGTTGGGTCGGAACCGCAGTGAAGCAATGTCCGCAGGCATCGGCGTGCAGCGCGTACAGGGCGAGCGGCGCCTTGCCGCGGCGGATGCGCTCGTAGCGTGCCAGCATCGCGGGCGTGACGCGGGCGGCCGCCTGCTCGCGCTCGGCGAGCGCGGCCTCCCGCTCGCCCGCGATCTGTTCGCGCCGTCCGGCGAGCGCCTCGCGCTCCGCCGCCTGTTGCGCCCGCAATTGCGCGAGCGCTTGCTCCGCCTCCGCCGCCCGCCGTTCCGCTTCGCTCACGGCATCGCCCGAGCGCATGAACTCCGCCTCCTCCTTCGCCAGGACCGAGCGCGCCAGATCGAGCTCGGCCATGAGCGTGGACGCCTCCTTGGCCCCCCGCACCCATTCCAGCCGTTGCCGCCGCTGCTCCTGCATAGTGCGGTAGCTGGCGATCTTGCCTTCCAGCTCGTCGCGGCGGTCGAGCGCGGCCTGAATCGCGGCCTGCGCCGCGCCGAGCGCCCGCTCCGCCGCCGCCTGGGACTCGTCGAGCGCCCGGGTCGCCGGCTCGAGCGCCTCCAGGGCCTCGTCGGTCAGCATGACCGCCTGGTCCTTCTCCTGCAGCGCCAGCAGCGCCTCAAGTTCCGGATGCACCTCGCCTCCTCATCGCGATCTTGTAACGCGGATAGCGCTTGCGGAGCTCGTCGAACACACGCCGCTTTTCCGCGATCAGCGACGCCTGCCCATCGGGGCTCTCGAACGGCAGGCGGTCGTCGATCTGCTCGATCTGTCGCTCCAGCCGACGGGCCTCGATGAAGTTCACCGCCCGCTCGTACAGGGCGTTCGGGTCGCGATCGCCCAGCCCTTCGGCCTTCAGCTCCTCGTAGGCGCGCGCGGACGTTTCGCTGAGTGAGAGCACGGCGTCGTCGGCGATCGCCTCGAATACTTCTCGATACGGGACAAACTCGAATTCCTCGGCATCGACGGCCCCGCGCACCTGGCTTTTCCATGGGTCGCCCTCGAGCATCAGGAGCAGGAGGGTCTTCTCGGCGCTGGCGGGGAGCGCTCGCGGCTCGGTGCTCGGTGGTCGGGGCTGGGCGGTTCCGAGTCCCGAGCCCCGAGCCCCGAGCTCCGAGCCAACTTCCCGTTCCAGCACATCCTTCCGGACACCCGCCGCCTCGGCGGCCCGCGACGTGTACAGCTCCCGCGTGATCGGATCGGCCGCCGCGCGGATCGTGGGCAGCAGCCGATCGAGCGCGCGCCTGCGACCGGGCAACGTGCCGAAAAAGCCCTTGCGGTCGAGGATCTGCAGCTTCCGCTCGAATACGTCCACGGCGTCCTTGAGGACCGCTTCGAGTCCGGCGGCGCCGCGCCGCTGCACCAGCGTATCGGGGTCCTCTCCCGGCGGCAGCGTGGCGACGCTCACGCGCAGCCGCTCGCGCAACAGCTCGTCCGCCGCCCGGAAGGTGGCGCGGAGTCCGGCTTCATCGGAGTCGTACAGCAGGATCACGTGGGCGGCATGGCGCTGGACCAGCTGCGCCTGGTCGGAGGTGAGGCCGGTGCCGAGCGGTGCCACCACCTCTTCGATCCCCGCGAGCGAGAGCCGCAGCACGTCGAAGTAGCCTTCGACCAGAATCGCGCGCTCGGCCTTGCGCATGGCATGCTTCGCCGTGTGCAGGTTGTAGAGCAGCCGCCCCTTGTGGAAGATGGCGGTCTCGGGGGAGTTGAGATACTTGGGCTCTCCTGCGCCGAGGATGCGGCCGCCGAATCCGACGACGCGGGCGCGCGGGTCGTGGATCGGGAACAACAAGCGGCCGCGGAAGCGCGGCGCCGGCGTGCCGTCTTCTCGTTTAATCACCAGGCCTGCCTCGAGCAACACCTCGTCACGCAGCCCCAAGCTTTTCATCGCATCGAGCAACGCCTTGCCGGTCGGCGCGTACCCCAGGCCTAGGGGGAGCACGGTTTCCAGGTCGAGCCCGCGCGACCCGAGATACTGGCGCGCCACATCCGCCTCCGGGCTCTCGCGCAGCTGCCGCGCGAACCAGTCGGCCGCCGCCGCGACGGCGTTGTAGAGCGCTTCGTGGGGGTCCGGGCCGGAGGGTCCTCGCTCGGGGATCGTGATCCCCACGCGACGGGCCACCTCGCGCACGGCGGTCGGATAGTCCATGCCGAGGCGCTTCATGAAGAAGGTGAAAACGTCGCCCGCCTCGTGGCACACGAAGCAATAGAACATCCCCTTCTTTGGGATGACCGCGAAGTTCCGGTGGGTGCCGCCGTGGAACGGGCACGGGCCGCGATAGTCGGACCCGCTGCGCTTGAGCTCGACGTGCTCTCCGATGATCCCGACCAGATCCGCGGCCTCGCGCACCTGGTCGATGACGTCGTCGGGGATCAAGCTCACGCCGTAAACTCCACGATCGTCACGCCGTGGCCGCCCTGGTTGGCGGGCGCGAAGCCGAAGCGCTGCACGCGGGAGTCGGCGGAGAGTAGGTCGTGCACCAGCTTGCGTACGGCTCCGGTGCCTTTGCCGTGGATGACGCGGAGATACGGTAGATCGGCCGCGACGGCATCGTCCAGCGCCTTGACGAGCACCGGCTCGGCTTCGTCCAAGCGGAGGCCGCGCAACGAGATCTCGGCGGTGGCAACGGCGGCGGTCAGGCGGTCGGGCGGTCGGGCGATCTGCGGCGGTTTGCCGCGCGTCCGTTTAAGGTCTTCGAGCGACACCCACCCCTTCTCCTTTCCCCCTTCCCCGGCCCTTTCACCGGCCTTTTCACCGGCCGTTTCCCCCGTCGTCTCTTCGATCGCCTGTTCCAAGAGCCGCCTCGCCTCCCGCGCCGTCGCTTCGTCCACCGCCGCTCGAGCGCGCCCCAGCGCCTCTTCGACCTTGCGGCGCGCCTCGAGCAAGTAGGCGCGCGCTTGCTCGCGCGCCTCGCGCTCGAGCGCTTGGGCGCGCGTCTTCACCTCGCGCTCGCGCCGGGCGACCTCCTCCGCTCGCGCGTCGATCCGGGCCGCGTCCTCACGCAGCGCCGTGTCCCGCTCGGCGAGCTCGCGCTCCTTCGCCTCGAGCTCGCGGGCCCGCGTTTCGACCGTGGCGAGCAGCGCGTCGAGCGCTCGCTCGGCGTCGGGCACCGCCCGCTCCGCCATGTCGAGCACGTCGGCCGCGATCCCGAGCCGGCGCGCGATGGCGAGCCCGTAGGAGCGTCCGGGGACGCCCTTCAGCAGCCGATAGGTCGGCGTCAGCGTCTCGGCCTCGAACTGCAGTGACGCGTTGACGATGCCGACCGTTTGGGCGGCGAGCTGTTTCAAGGCTCCGAGGTGGGTGGTGGCGAGGGTCACGACGCGGCGCCGGGTCAGCGTGCGCAGCACCGCCGCCGCGAGCGCGCCGCCCTCGGCCGGGTCGGTGCCGCTCCCGATCTCGTCGAGCAGCGCCAGCGAGCCGGCCTGCGCGTGCTCGAGGAGGTCGCGCAGCGCGGCGACGTGGGCCGAGAACGTCGACAGGCTCGCGGCGATCGACTGCCGATCCCCGATGTCGGCGAACACGGCGTCAAATACCGGCAGCGTCGACTGCGGTCCGAGCGGGGGAATGATGCCGCTTTGGGCCATTAAGCAGAGGAGCCCGACGGCCTTGATCAGCACCGTCTTGCCGCCCGTGTTCGGGCCCGAGACGAGGATCGTGACTTCGTCGGGCGCCAGCACCAGGTCGAACGGGACGACGGGCGTTTCGCCGCCGACGAGCAGCGGGTGGCGGCCGTTGCGGATCGCCAGCGGGCCGGTCCCGATCGCCGGGGCGAAGCCGTTCACCTCCACGGCATAGCGCGCCCGCGCGCACAGGTCATCGAACGCGATGCACATCTCCCATGCGGCCGCGAGCGCGGCGCGGTGCGGGCGCAGCAGGTCCGTGAGCTCGCGCAGCACCCGCAGCACCTCGCGCTGCTCCTCCGTCTCCGCGGCGCGCAAGGCGTTCCCGAGCTCGATCACCTCGGGCGGCTCGACGAACACCGTGGAGCGCGTGGCGGACTCGTCGTGCACGATGCCGCCCACGCGCGCGCGCGCCGTGGCGCGGATCGGGATGACGTAGCGGCCGCCGCGCAGGGTGACGGCGGCGTCGGGTGCCCGGTCGGTCGGGTCGAGCGCGCCCAGCATCGCGTCGAGCCTGGCGACGAGACGCTGGCGGGCCTCGCGCACGCCCTGCCGCGCGCGGGCGAGACTGCGCGAGGCCGCGTCCAGCACGACCCCCTCGGCATCGAGCGAGCGCGCCAGCCGCGTCTCGATCTCCTTGGGTGGCGGATCGACGCGCAGCGCCGCCGTGCGCGGCGCGTCGCGCGCCAGGCGCGCCAGCTCGGCCGCCGTGAGGCGGGCCCCGGCCAGCGCCCGGGTCAGCGCGGCGAGCTGGACGCCTTCGAGGGCGCTGCCGGCCACCGCGAGCAGCTCGAGCGCCGGCCCGAGGTCGGGCACCGGCTCGGCGCGGATCGCATCATCGTGGAGCAGCAGTGCGGCGAGCTCCGCGACCTGGGCGAGCGCCGCCCGGACTGGCTCCGGATCGGTCGCGGGAGTGCGGCCACGCACTCGGGCGGCGCCGAGCGGCCCGGCGGCGTGGGCCGCCACGCGCTCCAGCGCGGCAGGGAATTCCAGGGTGTCCAACACGGAGGGCGCGACCCCGCCCGCGACGCTCATACGGTCGCCGCCAGCTCCTCGCGGGCGATCTGGTTCACCAGCTTGCCATCCGCCCGGCCTTTGAATTTGGGCATCACCTGCCCCATGAGCTTGCCCAAGTCCTTGGCGCCTCGGGCGATGGCCTCCCGCACGGCGCGACGGATCTCCTCGGGGTCGACCGCGGCGGGGAGGAACTCCTCGAGCATCTTCACCTCGGCCAGCTCGCGGTCGGCGAGCTCCTGGCGTTTGCCGGCGACGTACTGCTCCGCCGCCTCGCGCCGTCGCTTGATCCCGCGCCGCAGCACTTCGGCCGCCTCGTCGTCGGAGGGGGGATGGTTCAGCTCGAGTTCGCGGTTCTTGAGGTCGGCGAGGATCGTGGAGAGGAGAAGGGTGCGCGCCTGATCGCGTTGTTTCCGGGCCTGGTTCATCGCGGCGCGCAGCCGCTCGGTCAAGTCGGCCACAGTCAGACCGGCCGCGGGCGCCGGTGCTTGCGTCGCGCGGCACTCATCTTGCGTTTCGTTCGCTCACTGGGCTTCTCGTAATGACTGTGCTTGCGCAGGTCCGATAAGATCCCCGCCTTCTCGCATTTCTTCTTGAAGCGCTGGAGCGCGCGTTCGAAGCTCTCGTCATCATGAATGATGACTTCCGGCATCGGGCGACTCGCTAACTATGATCGACGTAAAAACTTAGCCCCTGTCGCGGCGCGGGGCAAGGTCAGCCCGGCGGCCACGTCATCGGTCGCCCGCCCAGCAGGTGCAGATGGAGGTGAAACACCGTCTGGCCGCCGTCGGGGTTGGTGTTCACGACGACGCGGTAGCCCCGCTCGGCCAACTTGGCGTCACGCGCCAGGTCGCGCGCGAAGGCGAGCAGGCGACCGAGCAGCTGTGGATCCCGCGCATCGTTGAGCGACGCGAGGTGATCAGTCGGAATCACGAGCAGGTGGGTCGGGGCCTGCGGATTCAAATCCTTGAACGCCATCATACCGTCGGCCCGCTTCACGATCGTCGCCGGAACCTCGCCCGCCGCGATCTTGCAGAAGATGCACCCACCCATGCGCCCCCCCCTCGCGCCTTCAGCGATTCCCGAACGCCTGGCGCAACTGCTCCCAGAATTTCCTGCCGAGCCGATCTTCGGCAGGTGGCGCCGTCTCGACCTTCGCCAGCTGCTCGAGCAAAGCCCGCTGCTCCGCCGTTAGCTTCGTGGGCGTCCAGACGTGCACCCGTACGTGCAGGTCGCCGCGGCCACCTTCGCCGAGCCGCGGCAGTCCCTTTCCCTTCACGCGGTACACGGCTCCCGTCTGCGTCCCCGGCTGCAGCTTGAGCGTGGCGGTGCCGTGCGGCGTCGGGACCTCGACGTCGGCGCCGAGCGCCGCCTGGGTGAACGAGAGCGGGAGGTCGTAGATCAAGTCATCGCCGTGGCGCTCGAAGCGCGGGTCGTCGGCGATCTCCAGCACGGCGATCAGGTCCCCCGGCGGCCCGTTGCGGGGGCCCGGCACGCCCTGGCCGCGCATCGTCAGGTAGTGATGCTCCTGGACGCCGGCCGGGACGTCGATCTGGATTGTCTTTTCGGCGCGCACGCGCCCGTCGCCCTGGCACTTGGGGCACGGCTGGCGGATCACGCTGCCCTCTCCCGCACAGCTCGGGCACGGCGACACGGACACGAACTGGCCGAACATGGAGCGGGCGGCGCGGCGTACCTCGCCCGTGCCCCCGCAGGTGCCGCAGGTCGTCGGGCGGGCCCCGTCCGCGGCGCCCGTCCCCCCGCACGCGGTGCACCGGTCCAGGGTGCGCAGCCGCACGGTCTTCGCGGCACCTTTCGCGACCTCGTCGAGCGTCAGCTCGAGCGTGACCTTCAGGTCCTGCCCCCGCTGGCGGTCGCGCCGCGTGCGCTCGCCGCCGCCGAAGAAGGCGTCCAGTCCGCCCAGGCCGCCGAAGTCGCGCATGAAAATGTTGAGCGCCTCGGAGAGGTCGAAGTGTGCGAAGCCGAACCCGCCGCCCGCCGCGCCCGCCCCGCGCACGCCCGCCACGCCGTACCGATCGTACGCGGCGCGCTTCTCGGGATCACGCAGCACTTCGTACGCCTCCGTGATCTGCTTGAACTTCTCTTCGGCCGCCGTCTTCTCCTCGGCAGCGACGCGGTCGGGATGATGCTTCATGGCCAGGCCGCGGTACGCCTTCTTGATCTCCGCCTCGCCCGCGTCCCGCGCCACGCCCAGCAGCGCGTAGTAGTCGCTCGGCCGGCTCATTCGAGCAGCTCCCCGACGAGGCGGCTGGTGTGGTCGACCAGCGCGACGATTTTGTCGTAGGCCATGCGCGTGGGGCCCAGCACGCCGATCACGCCCGACAGGGCACCCAGACGATACGAGGCCGTCACCAGCGTGAAGGGCGAGAGGCGGGAATCCCGGTGCTCGCCGCCGATCGTGATCGTGAGCCCGTGGCCCAGACGCTGGGCCAGCGCCTGGCGCAGCAGATCGCGCCGCTCCGTGACTTCCAGCAGCCCCTGGAGCCGCTCCTGTGTGGCGAACTCGGGCTGGCCGGCGAGCAGCTGCGCGCTGCCGAGCACGACGCCGGCGGCGGCGGCTCCACTCGCCGGCACGTCGAACAGCTCGTCCGCCTCCTGAATGAAGATGTTGAGGAGCTCGTGCGCGCCGGAATCGCTCGTCGCGTCGCGCAACCGATCGGACAGGGTGCCGCGGATCTCGCGCAGCGTGAGCCCGCCGAGCCGCTCGTTCAGCACGACCGCGACGTGCCGGACCGCTGCGGGCGCCATGTGCGACGGCACTTCGACGAAGATGGTGCGCACCACGCCGCTCTTGAGCGACAGCACCAGCAGCAACCGCTCCGACGAGACCTGCAACAGCTCGAGTCGCTCGAGCAGCGCGTCGTCCAGCGACGGGCCCACGGCGACCCCCAGCTCCTTGGTGAGGACGCCGAGCACCTGGGCGGCGCGCTCGAGGATCCGGTCCACGGCGGTGCGCTCTCCCGTCAATTCTTCGCGGATCTGATCGGAGTCGGACGGCGAGACCGGCGGTAGCCGCATCAACGAGTCGACGTAGACGCGATAGGCGAGATCGGTCGGGATGCGGCCCGCGGAGGTATGTGGGTGGTACAGGAACCCTTTTCCCTCGAGGTCGCTCATCGTGTTGCGGATCGTCGCCGCCGACAGCATCATGCCGGAGCGCCGGGAGATAGTCCGACTCCCCGCCGGCTCAGCGGTCTCAACGTAGGTCTCGATAACCGCCTCGAGCACCTGCCGTTCACGCTCTGTCAGAGACTGCGACATATCACCCAACCTCTTAGCTGCTAACAATTTACGCCACTACTCCCAGCTCGGTCAAGTCGCGCACCAGGGAGTCGAGCCGCAGCCAGCCTTGGGGAGTGCAGACCAGCCGCCCATCTCGGACCTCGGCCCAGCCTCGGTCAACCCAGCGGGTTGTGGAGGCTGGTGGAGGATGGTGCAGGGTGCTGAGGGAAACCCCCGCTTCGGTCCGCAGCGCTAGGTAAACGAGCTCCAGTTCCCGTTGCTCGGGCGTCAGGACCTCTCGGGACTCGACCGGGGAGCGCCCTTCCGCGACTGCGCGGGCGTACGCCGGCCAGGCCGCGACGTTCCAGCGACGCGCGCGACCGTCGTAGCTGTGGGCCGCGGGGCCGAGCCCGAGGTAGGGGCGACCGGACCAGTAGGCCGAGTTGTGCCGCGATCGCCGCTGGTCCCGACAGGCGTTGGACACCTCGTAGAAATGATAGCCGTACGCCGCAAGCCGTACGTGTGCCAGCAAATACTCGTCCGCGTAGCGGTCGTCTTCCGGAGGCGCGATGGCCCCGCGCGAGATCCAGCGGGCGAGGGGCGTCCGCTCTTCCACCGTGAGCCCGTACAGCGACAGGTGATCGGGGCCGAGCGACAAAGCCAGCTCCAAGTCCCGCTCCCAGTCGCGCTTGAGCTCGGCCGGCAGGGCGAAGATCAAGTCGAGCGAGATGTTGTCGATCCCGGCGTCCCGGAGCGTCCGCACCGCCGTGGCAATGCGCGTCGCGTCGTGGGAGCGATGCATCCACGTCAGAACACGGTCATCGAATGACTGGGCGCCGAGGCTTACGCGGTTGATGCCGACGCGGCGCCAAACGCGTGCAAGTTCGGGCGTCAGGTCCTCGGGATTGGCCTCCGCCGTTACTTCAACGGCGTCACGCGAGGACGTCGCGCCGAAGGCGTCGAGCAAAGACGTAACGAGCGTCGCCAGCGCATCGGGGGGAAGCAGCGAAGGCGTGCCGCCACCCAAGTAGACGGTTTCGAGAGCGCCCCGGGGCACCGCCCCGGGGTCCGCCGCGCGGACCATCTCCAGTTCTCGAAGCACCGCGTCCACATACTCCCGGGCCGGGATGCGCTTGCGGACTGCGATCGCGAAGTCGCAATAGGAGCAGCGGCGCACGCAGAAGGGGACGTGGAGGTAGAGGTGGGGCATGACAGAAGCTAATTGCGGATTGCGGATTCGTGGATTGTGGATTGCGGATTGGACGCCCGTTAGTGGAATCCGCAATCCGAAATCCGCAATCCGCAATTAGTGTTTCCCAAACCGCATCCCCGGCTGCTGCTTCACCAGGCCGCGCAGCTCCAGCTCCGTCAGCGCCGTCAGCACCGCGCTCGTCGCCGCCCCAGTACGACGCCGGGGCATGGCCCCGGGGTCGGTCTAGTCAGGCGGGCACGCTATCCGGATGGCGGAGGTGTTGCCTCGCGATGTAAGCGCGCACGGTCGGGATGTGACTATGGGAAACCGAGCCTGCAAAATAGCCGCGCGCCCATGTGAGCCGATGCGGGGCCGTTGCGTTCACGCGGCGAGCCGACTCCGACTTTGCATCCCGGATGAAGGGCATCAGCGACAAGTCAGGTCGGAAACTGACCAGCACGTGGACGTGCTCGGCCATGACTGCCTGCGCGAGGACGTGAACCGAGTTCCGAGCGGCGGACTCGAGGAGAGCCCGCGTGACGGTGGCAACGTCGGTCCGCCGGACACTATGCGCGCGCCGACTCGTATGCCAGGTGACATGCGCAAACAGCGCGAAGCTCCTGTGGCCAGCCTTGCTCACACCCAATCCTTCGGGTAGACCGACCCCGGGGCCATGCCCCGGGGTTCAAGAAACTCGGGTAGACCGACCCCGGGGCCATGCCCGGGGTTCAAGAAACTCGGGTAGACCGACCCCGGGGCCATGCCCCGGGGTTCAAGAAACTCGGGTAGACCGACCCCGGGGCCATGCCCGGGGTTCACGAGATCCCAAACCGCATCCCCGGCTGCTGCTTCACCAGGCCGCGCATCTCCAGCTCCGTCAGCGCCGTCAGCACCGCGCTCGTTTCCGCTCCCGCCGTGGCGACCAGGGCGTCCACGTGCTGCGGCTCGGCGCCAAGCGCATCCCACAGCTTGCGCTGCAGCGGTCCCAGGTCCAGGGGCGCTGCTCGGGGGCCGGCGGATGCTCCCTCGGGCGTGGCTGATCGCGGGAGCCCCAGCTCCTCCAGAATGTCCGCGACAGACAGCGCCGGCTTCGCGCCCTGCTGAATCAGCCGGTTACAGCCGAGGGAGGTCGGGCTGGTGATCGGGCCGGGGACGGCGAGCACGGCGCGGCCTTGATCGAGCGCGCAATCGGCGGTGATGAGCGCGCCCGAGCCGGCGGCCGCCTCGACGACGACGGTGACGCCCGCCAGACCGCTGATGAGCCGGTTGCGGCGGGGAAACGTGTGGGCGTGCGGCCGCTCGCCGGGCGGCAGCTCCGTGACGAGGCAGCCGTGCGCGATCATGCGCTCGTACAACGGCCGGTTCGCCGCGGGGTAGACGACGCCGAAACCGTTGCCCAGGACGCCCAGCGACGCACCGCCCGCGTCCAGGGCGGCAGCGTGCGCGATGGCGTCGATGCCTCGTGCCATGCCGCTCACGATCACGACGCCGGCCTGTGCCACACCCTCGGCCAGGATCCGCGCCGCCGTCGCCCCGTAGGCGGAGTGGTTGCGACTGCCCACCACGCCGGCCGCCGGCCGCGCGAACAGATCCACGTTGCCCCACGCGTACAGGAGCGCCGGCGGCTCCGGAATGTCGCGCAGCGTCTGTGGGAAGCGGGGATCGTCGGGGAGGAGCATGGTCGCCCCCAGGCGATCGAGCTGCGCCAGCTGCTCGCGCCCGGCGTCGAGCGACGCGGCGCGCACCGCCGTGGCCGCGGCTCGGCCGAAGCCGGGGAGCGCCGCGATGGCGCCGTGCGGTGCCTGCAGCGCCGCCGCCGCCGTCTGGAAGGCGGCCGTGAGCGTGCCGAGCCGGACGGCGCCGATGCCGGGCAGCTGCGCGAGCGCCAGGTAGGCGGCTAGCTCGTCGCGACTCGCACCGGAAGCAGTTGCCACAGGGTCTCCAGCAGCTCCGGGAGCCCAGCGCCGGTCACGGCCGAGATGGCGACCACGGGAGCGCCGGCATGGGTACGGATCGTGGGGATGTCGGATGCCCTAAAGGACTCCCTGACGGTCGCGGGAGGCGAGAGATCGAGCTTCGTCAGCACCACGACGTGCGGCTTCGCCGCGAGGTCGGCCGAATACAGCGCCGCTTCCCGCCGCAGCAGCTCGTACGTGGCCTGCGGATCCGGGCTGTCGACGGGGACGAGCACGGCCATCATGCGGGTACGCTCCACGTGCTGGAGGAACCGGAGGCCGAGTCCCTTCCCCGCATGCGCGCCCTCGATGATGCCCGGAATGTCCGCGATCACGAGCGATCGGCCATCGGAGAGCCTCACCACGCCCAAATGGGGCTCGAGGGTGGTAAACGGGTAGTCGGCGATCTTGGGCCGCGCGGCGGAAATCACCGACAGCAACGTGCTCTTCCCCGCGTTGGGCTCGCCCAGCAGGCCCACGTCGGCGATCAGCTTGAGCACGAGCTCGAGCTGGCGCTCTGCGCCGTATTCGCCCGGCTCCCATTCGCGCGGGCTCTGATGGGTCGGCGTCGCGAACCGGGCATTGCCCCGCCCACCGCGGCCCCCCTTCGCGACGAGCAGCGAGTCCCCGGCGCGCAGCAGTTCGCCGAGCAGGGCGCCGGTGTCAGCGTCATGGACCTCGGTCCCGGCGGGCACGGGGAGGTACAGATCCTGCCCGGTCTTGCCGGTCATGTCCTTGCCCTTGCCGTGCTGTCCGCGCTGTGCCTTCCAATGCGAGCGGTACCGGTAGTCGAGCAGCGTGGCGAGGTTCGGATCGGCGCGCACGTACACCGACCCTCCCGGGCCGCCGTCGCCGCCGTCGGGCCCGCCCTTGGGGACGAACTTTTCGCGGCGAAACGATGAGGCGCCGGCGCCGCCTGCGCCGCCGACCACGTGGACCACCGCGCGGTCGATGAACATCAACGCGGAACGCGGAACGCGGAACGCGGAACAGAGCGACCGCCTTCGCGTGCAGTGTGAATCGACGCGATCGTGATGGCAACGAGCTGCTCCGCCTCGTCGCGGAGCTCCGAAACCCGGCCGGAGGTCACCAGCCCCGCTTCGAACAGCAGCTCCAGCCAGAACGAGCTCTCGTCGCTCTCTTCCTCCACGATCCCCATCTTGGCGAGGAACTCCTTCCGGGAGCGGGCACGGCGGGCTGATCGATAGTTGGCAGCGACGGATGTGCCCGCGCGGAGCAACTGACGCCCGATCACGTCGGCAGCGCGCCCTCTCGGCAGGGCGTCAACCAAGCGCACGATCGCGAGCGCAAATACCTTGGTACGCTCCCTCAGGTCTCGCGGCGGCAGGGACTCGCCTCTCTGTTCCGCGTTCCGCGTTCCGACTTCCGCGTTCACAACCTCCGCCCCTTCACATCGTCCCATTGTTCATGCGCCGAGCGCCGCCGCTCCGAATCAAGATCCCCGTCGATCACCGCCAGCACCGCCTCCACCTCCTCCCGCGACGCCCCGGTGTTCAGTGCTCCACGCAGATGCGAGTGCAGCTGTTGCGCCGCCCCCAGGACGGCGATCGCGGCGACGGTGCACAGCTCGCGCCGTTGCAAGTCGAGCCCCGGGCGCCCGATCACCTTGCCATAGGCGTCCACCAGCACCAGATCCTCGAGCGCCGGATGCAGCGCCCGCAGGTTGAGGAGCAGCTTGTGATAGGCGCGCCCGTACACCGCGGCGCACACCGTGCTGCCGCGCTGCGCCCACGCCTGCCAATCCTCGTGTGCCAGCTCCTCCCCGCCCCCGCCCCCGCCCCCGCCCCCGCCCCCGTCGCGGGGCCCGGACACGGGGCCACTGACCTCACGCCACACGCCGAACGCGACGAGGGCAAGCGGGTAGCCCACGACGAGGAGACTTTGGAGCAACAGCTCCTCGATCCAGCGGTCGGGCACTCCGGCGGCGCGGGCCGCGCCGAACCGGTCCCGTAGCACGTCGATCTTGCCTGCGGCGAGCGCCGCGGCGACCCGCACGAGGGCTACCGTCGGCCGATCGAGGGGCGCCCGTCGGTCCGCACTCACATTACCATTCCGCAATCCGCAATCCGCAATCGTTTCATTTCTCGAGCCCCCCATTTACGCGCAGCTCGCCCACCGTGTCGCCGCGGGTATTCACGTTGGGCCGCGCGCCGAGTGAGGCCGGGCGGGGCCGCACGCCCAGCTCCTCCAGCACCGCGGCCAGGGCGAGCGCCGCCGCCAGGCCGTGCCCATCCGCCACTTTGAGCGCCACCCCGAGCCCGTCGCGCACCAGCAGCGCGCAGTACACCCCCTCGGCCCCCACTTTGGCGAGGACGCGACCGGGATGAGCGCGCATCAGGTCGGTGCACGGGCGGCCGGAGCCGGCGATCAGTTCGGGGTGGCGGAGCATCGATTGCACGATTGCGGATTGCGGATTGCGGATTGGACCCGCTCCCTTCGAATCCGCAACCCGCGATCCGAAATCCGCAATCGCCAGTCGCGCGTAGGCGAGCGCCATCTGGCGCAGCGGCAGCCCATAGCACACCACACCACAGCCATCCACCGCGGTCTTGATGTCCGGCACGGCGACGTCCGTCCAGCGGCTCACTTCCTCGAGACAACGCCGCTGCACGGGATGCTCCACGCGCGTGTAGAAGTCCGTCGGCCAGCCGTGATGGCGCGCCAGCGCCAGCATTCCCGCGTGCTTGCCGGAGCAGTTCGAGTAGATGGCCGTGAGCCGTACGCCCCGGCTCGCGTAGTCCCGGGCCACGGTTTCGGAGAGCGGAGGGTGGGGACCGCACAACAGGTCGCGCTCGCCGCACCCGATCTTCCGGAGCAAATCGCGCACGATCGCCACGTGCTGCGGCTCGCTCGAGTGCGACGCGCAGCACAGCGCGAGCTCTTCAGTCGTGAAGGCGAACCGCTCGAGCACCCCGTCCGCGGCGAGCGGCAGGGCCTGGAACGGCTTCGCCGCCGAGCGCCAGTAGGTGACGAGGTCGGGATCGCCCACGTGGGCAACGAGCTTGCCGGCCCCGTCGACCACGGCGACGTGGACGTCGTGCCAGGCTTCGACCGCCCCTCCCCGGAGCTGTTCAATCCGCATGGCCACGCTCCATCCCCTGTCCTGTCTTCAACGACATTGCGATCCCCACCAGCACGAGTAAGCCGCCGATCACCGTCCAGAACCCCGGCACCTCGTGTATGGCCGGCACCAGCCACGCGATCACGCTCGCGCCCACCGGCTCCCCCAGCGCGGCGACGTTCACGGTCGTCGCGCGGTAGTGTTTGAGCGCGTAGTTCATCCCCGTGTGGCCGATGAGCATCGGCCCTGCGGCCAGCGCGCCGAACACGATCCAGTCGCGGCGGCCGAACCCCGTGAGCGGCGCGTCCCGCAGCGCCGCGACGAATCCGAGGGACACCGCCGCGACCGCGTACACGATGGAGGCGTAGCTCCAGACGCCCACCGTGCGGCGCACCCGTCGCCCGATCACGTAGTAGCCCGCGCCCGTCAGCGCGCCGGCCAGCGCCAGCGCGTCGCCCCCTGCGGCGCCGAGCGACAGCCGCGCGTCCCCGAGTCCGATCAGCGTGGCTCCCGCGACGGCGAGCGCGATCCCGCGGCGCTCGGTGCGCCCGGGATGCTCCCCGAGCCACAGCGCCGCCACCGCCCACGCGAACACCGGCTTCAGCGAGACGAGCAACACCGAGCTCGCCACCGACGTGAACTTGAGCGACGCGATCCACGTCCAGAAGTGCGTGGCGAGGAGCAGCCCCGAGAGGAGCATCAACGGGAACGCCTCGCGCACGGCGCGGGTGGGCTGCCGCTCACGCGTCGCCACTCCGAACGTCACGGGGAGCACCAGGACCAGCCGCCAGAACGCGATCGCCACCGCCGGCGCGGCCGCCAACCGGACGATCGGGCCGGCGTACGTGGTGGCCAGGACGGCGACGATGAGGACGAGCAGCGGCGACATAGGCGGGACAACTTAACGGAAAAGGATGTTCCCCGGAGTTGCCGTCCCTCCCGATCAGGCTCAGATTCGGCGAACCCATGAAACTCGGCCCGGCTCTTTGCGTCGCGCTGTCCGTGTTTTGGATCCCCGCCCTCACGGGCGGGGCCACGCTCGCCGCACAGGACGCGTCGCCCTACGTGCCGCTGCAGCATTGGGCGATGCCCTCCGTGGAGCACCTGATCGCGACCGGTGTGATCGTGGATCCGACGCCGCTCACGCGGCCGCTCAAGCGCGGCGACCTGGTGCGGGCGCTCCGGGCGGCCGACACCGCGCGGGCGAATGTCGTCACCCGCCGCACGCTGCGGCTGTTGCTCTCGGCGCTCACCGATCGGCGGCCTGCTCCGTCCTACCGGATCGAAGGCGAGCTGGGCGTCGCGGCCGCCACGCACGCGTTCCGCGACCCGCTCGAGCTGAACCGTGGCGTCCCGCCGCGCCTGACGGTGCGACGTGGGTTCGCGAGCGCGGGGCTCGATCTCCACTTGACCGTCGGCCCGGTCGTGCTGGTGAGCCATCCCGTCGTCGACACGCGACTGCAGTTCGATCCCGATTGGTACGGCACGGCGGACAACGCGACGGCCTTTCCCGAGGCCTACATCAGCGCCCAGTGGCGCCAGGGTGAGCTGTTCTTCGGCGCACTGGCGCGCAACTGGGGGCCGAGCGCGGTCCAGGGCGTGCTCGTGTCGGACGACGCGTACAGTCTCGATCACCTGCACGTGGCGTTCGGGACCGCGCGGGTCCGGCTCCAGGTGATCGCGGCTCAGCTCGACACCCGGTTCGATTCCACGGGAGCCCCCGTGAATCGCTATCTGTCCTTGAGCCGGCTGTGGGTTCGACCACCCGGCCGCTGGACGTTCGCGCTGTGGCAGGCGGGCGTGTGGTCGGGCGTCGGACGTCAATTCGAGCCGTGGTTCCTGAATCCCGCCACGTGGACCTACATCCGAGCCTCGAACACCAACACGAACGTGAACAGCTTTCTCGGCTTCGACGTGGAACGGCGAGGCACGACCACGGCATTCGGTCAGTTCATGCTGGACGACATCCAGGTGTCCCGCAAGAGCGCGACTGATCTCAAGCCCGCGAGCTACGCGTTCACCATCGGCGCCAAGGGCCGGGTGCGACGCACGGCCGTCGGGTGGCAGGCGTTCTACACGCAGGTCGCGAACCTCACCTACCGCAACGAGGACGATCTCCAGGTCCCCCTGTACCATCTGCTCGGTACCGGGCGCAACTTCGCGGATTACGATCAGGCGACGCTCAAATTGAGCGTGCTGGCGCGTCCCCAGCTGCTGCTCGAGCCCGAGCTGACCGTGCTGCGCCAGGGCGAGGGCGACCCCCGGCTGTCGCATCCGCTGGTCGGCGCCTATCCCAGCACTGCCACGCTGTTCCAGGGGATCGTGGAACGCACCGTGCGGCTCGCCGTGGGCGGCCGCTGGCACGGCGGCGCGTTCGAGCTCTCCGGTAACGGCGGCGTGCACCTGATCCACAATGCCGGGCACGTGACCGGCGCCAGCGACACCAGCTGGCTCGGCTCGATCGGCGTGACGTACCGAGTGTCCTACGAGAACGCGCTTCCCTGAGCCCCCGGTTGCGGGACGGGGGCGGCCACCCCAATTTGCGCGCTCCTCAATGCGCGCCCTGCTGCTGCTCGTGCTGTGTGCCGGCCCGCTCGCGGCCCAGCAGGCCTCGGCGTACCTGCCGCTCGATCATTGGACGATGCCGTATATCGAGCACCTGATCGCCGCTCGCGTGATGGCTGATCCGACGCCGCTCACCCGACCCCTGCGGGAAGCCGACGTGGCGCGCGCGTTACGGGAAGTCGACACGCTGACCACGAGCGCCGCGGTCACTGCGACCGTACGCCGGTTGCTTGCGGCGCTGGGCGATGAGGACAGCGGCCCGCGCTATCGGATCGACGGGAGCGCCGGCGTCGCCGCGGCGACCTACCCGCTGCGCGATCCGCTCGAGATCGGCCGGGGCGCGCCGCCTCGGGCCCCGGGTGCGGACCGCGGATTCGTCAACGGCGGTCTCGCGCTGCAGGTGCGGCTCGGCGCGCTCGTCGCCGTCACCCAACCCTACTTCGACACCCGGCTCAAGTACGATCCGGAGTACTTCGGCAAGAAGGACCGCGTCATCGCGGGCCGCAACGCCGCCGCGTACCTGGACGCCCGCTGGCGCTACGCCGAGCTGTTCTTCGGCTCACTGAGTCGCAATTGGGGCCCCCCGCAGCTCGGCAGCCTGCTCGTGTCGCCGAGCGCGTACAGCTACGACCATCTCCACCTCGTGGTCGGCACGCCGCGGCTGCAGCTGCAAGCGCTCCTCACGCAGCTCGACGATCTCACGGACAGCGCCGGAACCGTGAATCACCGCTACTTCATCGCCCACCGCTTGCTCGCCCGGCCGGGAGACCACACCAGCCTCGCCCTGTGGGAAGGGGAGGTCGCGGCGGGCCCGGGACGCACGCTCGAGCCCTGGTTCGCCAACGTGCTCAATCTCGGCCTCCTGGTCGAGTACGACCAGAATGTGCAGGTGAACAGCCTGCTCGGCGTCGACCTGGAGACCCAGCTCGCGGGCCTCACCGTGTTCGGGCAAGTGCTCATCGACGATGTCCAGATCGACCGGCGCACCCAGGCGGACAGCGAACCTCCTTCGTATGGGGTCACGCTCGGCGCACAGGGGGCCGTGGGCGGCGTCAGCTGGACGGCGTACTACACCCGGGTCACAAATCTCACCTACCGGACGCCCAATCCGGCGGAGACTGTGGAGCGCAGCTTCGTGGGGTTGGGCCGGGGCTTCAGCGACTACGATCAAGCCACGCTGACGGCCAGCGTGATCGCCGCACCCGGGCTGCTGGTCTCCCCGGAAGTGACCCTGCTGCGTCAGGGCGAGGGGGACTTTCGGCGGCCGTACCCGCCAATCTCGGCCTACGGGACCACCGCGACGATCCTGTCGGGCGTAGTGGAGCGTACCCTGCGTGCCGCCGTGTCGGGGAGCTACGCACACGGGGCGCATCTCGGCCTGAAGTTCGACGCGGCGGTGCATCGCGTCAGTAACGAACGGCACGTGACCGGGCGAACGGGGACCAAATTCGTGGGATCGGTCGCGGTCACGTATCGGTTCTCGAAGCAGGGAGGATTGCCGTGACGGGGACGAGATGACGGTATCCTCCGATCCCCGCCTCACCCGGGACCACCTGGGGGGACTGTTCGGAAAGATGGCGGCGCGACGCATCGTGGTGGTGGGCGACGCGATGCTCGACCTGTACCTCGAGGGGGACGCCGAGCGCATCTCGCCCGAGGCGCCCGTCCCGGTGGTGACGGTGCGCGCCCGACGCACCGCGTTGGGCGGCGCAGCCAACGTGGCGGCGAACGTGGCGGCGATCGGCGCCGAGTGTCGGCTCGTGGCCGTGATCGGCGACGATGCGCGCGGTGACTCGTTCCGTGCGGAGCTGGCGCAGAATCGCCTGATGGACGAGCACATCGTGGTCGCGGCCGCGCGGCCCACCACGTCCAAGACGCGCGTCACGGCCCGCGGCCAGCAGGTAGTGCGGATCGACGAAGAAGTGGATGACCCGATCCTGCCGCGCACCGAGGAGCAGCTCGCCGCCAGGCTGCAACGCGCCATGGCGGACGCCGACGCCCTGCTGATCGAGGATTACAACAAGGGGACGCTGACGCCGGTGGTGATCGAGCTCGCCATGTCGCTCGCCAAGAAGCGTAGCGTCCCGACCGTGGTGGACCCCAAGTTCAAGAACTTCTTCGCTTACCCGGGCGCCACGGTGTTCAAGCCCAACCGGCGCGAGCTGGAGCAGGCGATGGGCGCGACGCTCGACCTGGACCACCCCGACGCGCTCCCCATGTCGCTCGACAAGCTGGCCGTGGACAACTTGCTGCTCACGCTCGGCGCCGAGGGGATGGTGCTCTTCACCAAGGACAAACAGATCCACCGCATCCCCGCAATGGCGCGTGAGGTGTTCGACGTCTCGGGCGCGGGCGACACGGTCACGGCGTGGGTCGGCGCCGCGCTCGCCGCGGGCTCGTCCGTGCGGGAAGCTGCGCAGGTGGCGAACTACGCCGCCGGCGTCGAGGTGGGCAAGTCGGGCGTGGCGACGGTGTCGCCCGCCGAGGTGCTGGCGGCGCACGACACACGGTACGATCAGCTCGGGAAGCTGCGGCGCGGGGGGTTGCTGTGACTACAACACGGTGAGCACTTTGGAGTCCGAGCCGGAGGCATTTTGGCTGTCGGTCACCGTCACCGTGATCGTGAAGCTACCCAGGACGTAGGTGTGCGTGGGGTTGATCGGGCCCGGGCTTGAGGCGTTGCCGCTGGTGGACGTGCCGTCGCCCCAGTTCACCGTCCAGTGCCAGGGTCCGTTGTCCGGATCGGTGAACGACGCGTTGAGCTGGTAGCCTAGGGCGAGCAACACAGTCTGGTTGCCGCCCGCGTTCACGCTGGGCGCCGTATTGGGGGGTGGGGGCGGCGGCGGCGGCGGCGGCGGCGGTGGTGGAGGTGGTGGCGGAGGTGGCGGAGGCGGCGGAGGCGGCGCCGTCACCGTGACGGTCGCGGTGCCGTTCTTCCCTTCGCTCGTCGCGGTGATCGTCGCCGAGCCGGCCGCCTTGCCGGTCACTAGGCCCGTCGTGTTCACCGTCGCGATCGACGTATTGCCGCTCGTCCAGGTGACCGCGCGCCCGGCGAGCGGGTTGCCGCTCGCGTCCTTCGGGGTCGCGGTGAGCTGCACGGTCTGATTCACCTGGATCGACGCCGTGGGCGGCGTGACGTCGACCGTGGCGACCGGTGGGGGCGGTGGCGGCGGTGGTGGCGGTGGTGGCGCTGGTGGCGGCGTGATGTTGAACGCGTCGCTGGTCGCGAAGGTGAGCGTTCCCGAGGTCGCCTTCAGCACGTAGCCAGTCCCCGCCTTGTCGATGCTCAGATCGCCGAAGCTCGCGACGCCCGCTGCCGCGGCGACAGGGATGGTGCCGTGGAGCGCGCCGCCGGACGGGTTCGTGCTGATCGCGAGCGTGACGCCCCCGGTGAATCCGGTCGCGGTGTTGCCGAACGGGTCGCGCGCGATCACTCTGACCGCCGGGGTGATCGTCGCCCCGGCCTGCGTCATGCTCGGCTGCACCGTGAACGCGAGCTTCGCCGCCGCCGCTGGAGAGATGGTGAACGACTGGCTCGGCGCCGTCAGCGACCCGGCCGTGGCCTGCAGCGTGTAGCCCCCACCCGCCTTATCGACCGAGAGATCCGCGAACGTCGCGACGCCTGCGACCGCGGCGACCGTCTTCGTGCCGGACAGGAGACCGCCGTGCGTATTGGTTCCGAACGTCATCACGACGTCGCCGGTGAAGCTCGTCACCGTATTCCCCTGAGGATCCTGCGCCGCCACCCGCACTGCCGGTGCGATCGGAGCCCCTGCAATCGTGGTGACGGGCTGCACCGTGAAGACGAGCTGGGTGCCGGCGAGCGCAACGCGGAAGTCCGGGTCCGTCTCCGCGTTGCCACCGAACGAGACCCAGGCGCTCGTGCCACCCCCTTGGTCGACGGCACGCGCTTGCCAGTGATACGCGGTGTTGTCGCTCAGGCCGCCGACGGTGGCGCTCGCCGTGCCGCCGCCCGCCACGGAGGCGCCCGAGCCGCTCGAGGTGCCGGTGAATGCGGTCCCGACGGCCTTGACCTCGACCTCGAGCCGCACGGGTGAGCTGCCGGCCGGACCCGACACGGTCGCCTTGAAGACAGCGGACCGGCTCGTCAGCGTCCCGCCCGGTTCGACCGCCGTGACGCCGTCGTTCTGGAACTGCGCCAGCGCGGCAGGCGGACCGGGCGGCGGGCCGCTTCCCGCGACAACGAAGTCGACGGGGACGCGCGCCGGACTCCCCACCGCCTGGCCGGCGGATACGACGACTGTGTCCTGGTACACACCGGGATCGAGCCCGGCAGGGTTCAGGTGCACGTGCACGCGCGCGGGGGTGGTGCCGGTCTTCGGAGTGACGTCGAGCCATCCGCCGCCCACCTTCACGCTGGCGCTCCACGCCAGCGCGCCCGCGCCGCTACTGGTCAGCGCGATGCTGTCCACGTGCATGGCCGTGCTCCCCACAGCGGCGCTGTCGAGCACTCGGCCCGGCGCAACCGACAACGCGGCGAGCGGAGGAGGATCCTTGGTGAGCTTGTCGATCTTGCAGGTGGCGAGCAGGACGGTGAGCAAACCCATCCCGCAGCGGGTCAGGTGATGCGCCCTCACGAAGCGACCGTCAGCGTCGCCTCACCCGAGCCCGAGAGGCCGTGGTTGTCCGTCACCGTCACTCGGATGCGGTAACTGCCTGGGACAAGGTACGTGTGCGATGCCCTGATCGAGCCCTGGCTCGGGGTCGAGCTACTCTCAGACCCGTTGCCCCAGTCGATGCTGTAGCTCCACGGTCCATCCCCGTCCGGATCGGTGAACGACGCACTCAACTGGTACAGCAAGCCCACCAGCACCGTCCCACCGCTCACGCTCACGCTCGGCGGATGGTTCGTCGGCGGTGGCGGAGGCGGTGGTGGTGGAGGCGGGGGTGGCGGGGGAGGCGGGGGAGGCGGCGCAGCGGTGATGTCGAACGGAGCGCTCGTTGCGTCAGTGAGCTGTCCCGACGTAGCCGTCAGGGTATAGCCGTTCCCTGCCTTGTCGATGCTCAAGCTCGCGAACGTCGCCACGCCGCTCACGGCATTGACGGGACCGCCCCCCGCCAGCGTGCCGCCTCCCGGATTCGCGCTCAGGGCGAGCGTGATCGGCCCGGTGAAGCTCGTGACCCTGCTCTCCGAGGCGTCGAGCGCGCTGACCCTCACCGCCGGCGTGATCGTCGCCCCGACCTGCGTGTTGGTCGGGGGCACGCTGAAGCCGAGGTGCGTCGCCGGAGGCGGCGTGCCGGCGGCCACCACCAAGTCCACGGGAACCCGTGCCGGACTGCCGACCGCCCCCTCGGCGGACACGACGATCACGCCGTGGTACTCTCCCTGGTCGAGCCCGGCCGGGTCCAGCTGTACCTGCACCTGCGCCGGGGTCCTCCCCGACTTCGGGGAGACGTCGAGCCAGGTGCCGCCGGAATCGAGGCTCACGTTCCAGGGCAGCGTACCGCTGCCTGTATTGGAGAGCATCAGGTTGTCGAGCTGCGGCGCGGAGCTGCCCTTCGCGACGCTGACACGGACGTGCCCCGGGGCCACCGTGAGCGCCGCCGTGGAGGGCGGCTTGCTGATCAGCTTATCGAGCTTGCAGGCGGTAAGGAGGACTGCCAGCACAGACGCCGCCACTCCCATCGCCCACCGTCTGGTGACAGGCCGGCTGCGCGATCTGTGGACTCCCCGCGGCGGAAGCACAAAGTTTGAGTGGACGAGATCCAGCGTCTGCAAAGCGCGTACCGATCAGCGTTCAAGCACTGCCCCAGCCTACGACGTCGCGTCGTCGCCACACGAGCGCGCGTCAGCAATCAAGCCATCGCGTCGGTCCGGTGATCTGTGTCACGCGGCGGCGGGCTACGGCAGCAGCGTGACGTTGAACGACGCGCTCGTCGCTCCGCTGACCGCCGGGCCACTGGCGACGAGCGTGTAACCGCTGCCGAGCTGGTCGATGCTCAGGTCGTCGAAGGTCGCCACGCCGGAAACGGCGGGAACGGTGGTCGTGCCGCTCAAGTGCGCGCCCAGTAAGGTCGGATCTCTGCCGATAGCGATGGTCACGGTGTCCCCGAAGCTGTCCGCCATGTTGCCGAACGCGTCGAACGCCGTGACCCGGACCGGCGGCGTGATTCTGTCGCGAATCATCGTGTTACTTGGCTGCACTGTGAAACCGAGCGCCGTCGCCGCACCGGGGAGCACCACCACGGTCGGCGTTTGCGCCACTGCCAGCGTGCCGTTCAGAATCGCCGAGACCGTCTTGGTCTCCGCTTTGGTGGAGCTGAGGGTGCCCGTCACCTTACCACTCGCGTCCGTGGTGGCGGCCTGTTGAGTGAGCGTGTTTCCCGCCCCGCTCGCGTCCAACGCGACTGTCGCGCCGGGCACCGGGTTCCCCATGGCGTCCAGCGCCGTAACCGTAAGCGTCGAGGCACTCGAGCCCGTGCTCGCCGGGACGGTCGCCGGTTGCGCGTTCACGCGCGACTGCGTGCTACTCGGCGAGCCGACGGTAGCGGTGGCGGTGAACGTGACAGGGCTGCCCGTGAGTCCGGTCGCCGTAGCGGTCAGCGTGTTTTGACCCGGCAAGACTCCCAGCGTCCAAGACGTGGTGGCGATCCCGCTCGCGTTGCTGGAGGTCGTGACGGGGTTCGCCGTGCCCCCGCCCCCCGTCACGTCGAACCGGACCCCGACCAAAGCCACCGGATTGCCGAACTGATCCTGTACGATCACGGCGGGCGACGGCGTCACGGCCGTGCCCACGGTGGCGGTCCAGCTGGTCTGTCCCTGGGCGGCGATCTGGGTCGCCGCGCCCGCCGTTACCGTCACCGGCGCGGTCTGTGTGATCGCCACGGTGTTGATCGTCGCCGAGATCGTCTTCCCCCCGGTGCTGGTCGAGCTGAACGTCGCGGTCAGGACGCCCGTCGTCGGGTCTGTGGTGCCGGTCGCCGGGGTCAGCGTGTTGCCCGTCCCGCCCGTGGCGGTCAGGAACACGCTCGCGCCGCCGATCGTATTGCCACCCGCATCCCGTGCTGTGACCCTGATCGTGCTCGTGCCGGACCCGGCTGGGATCGACGGCGGCGCCGCCCCAACCGTCGATGTCGTGGCGGATACGGGTCCTACTGTCCCCGTCGCCGTGAACGTGACCGGATTGCCGCTGATCCCCGACCCTGTCGCCGTCGCGGTCAGCGTGTTCGTCCCCGCCGTAGGAGCGAGCGTCCAGCTCCCCACCGTCGCGATCCCGTCCGTGCCGGTGGTCGGGTTCGAGCCCGTCACGCTGCCCCCGCTCGAGGGCGCGAAGGTCACGGCGACCCCCGAGACCAGGTTGCCGCTCGCGTCCCGGACGATCACCGAGGGCGGCGGCGTGACCGCGGTCCCGGCGGTCGCCGATGTGCCGCCGCCGTTCGGGGCGATCGACGCCGCCGTGCCCGCGCCGAGCGCGATCGCCCCGGAGGTGGCCGGCGTGAGCCCGCCGCCGCCGAAGCTCAGCGTGTAATTCCCCGCGGTGCCGCTCAACGTGAGCCCGCTGAACGTGGCCGCCCCGGTCGTTCCCGTGGTCGCCGTGTTATTGCTCGCCGTCGCCCCCGCCGGGCTCGGCGTCGCCGTCACGACCACGTTGCTCTGGCTCACCGGGTTGCCGTTGGCATCCTGCAGCTGCACCGCCGGCTGCTGCGCCAACGCCTGGCCGCTGCGCGCCGTGCTCGAGGGCGGCGTCGTGAGCACGAGCCGCGTCGCCGCCCCGGCGGTGCCGGTGGCGGTGAATGTCACCGGGCTGCCGGCCAGCCCAGTCGCCGTCGCCGTGGCCGTGTTCTGCCCCGCCGTGGCACTCAAGGTCCACGACGTTGCCGCCGCGATCCCGTCCACGCCGGTCGCCACCGGGGTCGTCGGCGTCACCGTCCCGCTGCCCGGGCTGGCCGCAAAGGTCACTCCGACCCCGGAGACTGGATTGCCGCTCGCATCCCGCACGATCACTGACGGCGGCGGGGTGACGGCGGTCCCCGCCGGCGCCGATGTGCCGCCGCCGTTCGGGGCGATCGAGGCCGCCGTGCCCGCGCTCAGCGCGATGGGACCGGAACTGACCGGGGTGAGCCCCGTGCCGCCGAAGCTCAGCGTGTAATTCCCCACGGTGCCGCTCAACGTGAGCCCGCTGAACGTGGCCGCCCCGGTCGTTCCCGTGGTCGCCGTGTTACTACTCGCCGTCGCCCCCGCCGGGCTCGGCGTCGCCGTCACGACCACGTTGCTCTGACTCACCGGGTTGCCGTTGGCATCCTGCAACTGCACCGCCGGCTGCTGCGCCAACGCCTGGCCGCTGCGCGCCGTGCTCGAGGGGGGCGTCGTGAGCACGAGCCGCGTCGCCGCCCCGGCGGTGCCGGTGGCGGTGAACGTCACCGGGCTGCCGGCCAGCCCAGTCGCCGTCGCCGTGGCCGTGTTCTGCCCCGCCGTGGCACTCAAGGTCCACGACGTCGCCGCCGCGATCCCGTCCGTGCCGGTGGTCACGGGAGTCGTCGGCGTCACCGTCCCGCTGCCCGGGCTGGCCGCAAAGGTCACCGCGACCCCGGAGACCGGATTGCCGCTCGCATCCCGGACGATCACCGAGGGCGGCGGCGTGACCGCGGTCCCGGCGGGCGCCGATGTGCCGCCGCCATTCGGCGCCATCGAGGCCGCTGCGCCCGCGCTCAGCGCGATGGGACCGGAACTGACCGGGGTGAGCCCCGTGCCGCCGAAGCTCAGCGTGTAATTCCCCGCGGTGCCGCTCAGCGTGAGCCCGCTGAACGTGGCCGCCCCGGTCGTTCCCGTGGTCGCCGTGTTATTGCTCGCCGTCGCCCCCGCCGGGCTCGGCGTCGCCGTCACGACCACGTTGCTCTGGCTCACGGGGTTGCCGTTGGCATCCTGCAACTGCACCGCCGGCTGCTGCGCCAACGCCTGGCCGCTGCGCGCCGTGCTCGAGGGCGGCGTCGTGAGCACGAGCCGCGTCGCCGCCCCGGCGGTGCCGGTGGCGGTGAACGTCACCGGGCTGCCGGCCAGCCCAGTCGCCGTCGCCGTGGCCGTGTTCTGCCCCGCCGTGGCACTCAAGGTCCACGACGTCGCCGCCGCGATCCCGTCCGTGCCGGTGGTCACGGGAGTCGTCGGCGTCACCGTCCCGCTGCCCGGGCTGGCCGCAAAGGTCACCGCGACCCCGGAGACCGGATTGCCGCTCGCATCCCGGACGATCACCGAGGGCGGCGGCGTGACCGCGGTCCCGGCGGGCGCCGATGTGCCGCCGCCATTCGGCGCCATCGAGGCCGCTGCGCCCGCGCTCAGCGCGATGGGACCGGAACTGACCGGGGTGAGCCCCGTGCCGCCGAAGCTCAGCGTGTAATTCCCCGCGGTGCCGCTCAGCGTGAGCCCGCTGAACGTGGCCGCCCCGGTCGTTCCCGTGGTCGCCGTGTTATTGCTCGCCGTCGCCCCCGCCGGGCTCGGCGTCGCCGTCACGACCACGTTGCTCTGGCTCACGGGGTTGCCGTTGGCGTCCTGCAACTGCACCGCCGGCTGCTGCGCCAACGCCTGGCCGCTCCGCGCCGTGCTCGAGGGGGGCGTCGTGAGCACGAGCCGCGTCGCCGCCCCGGCGGTGCCGGTGGCGGTGAATGTCACCGGGCTCCCGGCCAGCCCAGTCGCCGTCGCCGTGGCCGTGTTCTGCCCCGCCGTGGCACTCAAGGTCCACGACGTCGCCGCGGCGATTCCGTTAGCGCCCGTCGCCACCGGGGTCGTCGGCGTCACGGTCCCGCTGCCCGGGCTGGCCGCAAAGGTCACTGCGACACCCGAGACCGGATTGCCGCTCGCATCCCGCACGATCACCGAGGGCGGCGGATTGACGGCGGTCCCCGCCGGCGCCGATGTGCCGCCGCCGTTCGGGGCGATCGAGGCCGCCGTGCCCGCGCCGAGCGCGATCGCCCCGGAGGTGGCCGGCGTGAGCCCGCCGCCGCCGAAGCTCAGCGTGTAATTCCCCGCGGTGCCGCTCAACGTGAGCCCGCTGAACGTGGCCGCCCCGG
>Ga0209055_1000163_pt1 | contig 46152 bp, 45 predicted proteins | sample GraSoiAngelo_110_FD_185875 | JGI IMG/M metagenome (GOLD analysis project Ga0209055, IMG submission 185875) | Grasslands soil microbial communities from the Angelo Coastal Reserve, California, USA - 14_0903_12_30cm (SPAdes) (version 2) | ecosystem: Environmental > Terrestrial > Soil > Grasslands ... | reverse complement strand
GAGCCGCCGCCCGAGCCATTGCCTCCGGGCCCCGAGCTCGCGTCCGTCTTCGAGGAGGGGGACGGGGACGAGCACCAAGCGACGGAGCCGTGGCCCGAGCCCGCGGTCGAGGAGGAGCCTGCGGCGCCCGTGCGCCCGGCGCGGGCCGCGCGAGGACGGCGAGCGAGACGGATCCGGTGGGGACGCTGGGGTCTCGTGTTCGGCATCCTCCTGATGGGGAGTGCGGGCAGCTTGTACGTGTGGCTGAACGGCGTCCCCGCACTGCCGCCGCTGCCCCGGTTGCCAACCATCCCGTTCCTCAGGAAGTCCCAGACGAGCGTGCCGCCCCGCCCCCGCCGCTCGGTGCCGACGCCACGGCAACCAGCCGCAAAGCCGCAGGCGAACCCGGCGCCCCCGGTAGCGACTTCACGCGCGCCGGTCACCCGCCTCGACCAGGTCGCGGACGAGCTCGCAACGGCGGTGCGCAGCTTCAGCGACCGCGCGGCGCTGTTCGACCGACGGCAGTTTACCTGCGACGGACTCGCGCGCGGCCTCCTCGCCGTCGAAGCTCGCTGGCTGAGCTACAGCACGGCTCGCCGCGCCTCCGGCATACTGGATCCGACGCACACGATGCGGGACCAGACACTGTACGCGGGTGTGGATTCAGCGGAGCGCCGCTTCGAGAAGTCGGGATGCCAGCGGCCCTAGCCCGTCATTTCACCTGCGTCTCGCTGCTGCTCCTCGCCGGCGCCGGCCGGCTACCCGGGCAGAGCGTGGGCAGTGAGCCGTTCCGCAAGACCGATCTGGTACGCATGCTCACGGTCGGCACCATCGCGTCGCAGGAGCTCGCCGCGCTCGTGCACCGCAACTGTCTGAGCTTCGCCCCAACGGAGCGGGACCGCGCCGATCTCGTGTCGCTGGGCGCGGACACAGCCCTGTTGCGCGCGCTCGATGGCTGCGCGCGGCGGGCAGCGCCCACGCGACCCGCGCCGGGCCGCGGTGCGGCGCACCCACGCCCGCCCCTCACTCGGCGGCAGCCGGCGGCGGGCACTGCGCAGCGGATCGTTGCACCCCCGCCCGTCGCCGCCCCCGCCCCCGCCCCCGCGTCCGCTACCTCGCCCCGCGCTCCCTTGTCGACGACGGCCACGGGGTTCGTCCTGGGTGTGGGGCAGCACGGCTCGGTCGGCACACGGCCCGCACTACCCCTGGTGTTCCAGGTCCGTGACACGGCAGGGACACCGGTGGCGGGCGAAGGCGTGACCCTGGGCGTCACCAACGGGCAGCTGGGTGCCACCCGCGCTGTGACCGATTCGAGCGGTCGCATGAGCGTGGACCTGACCCTCGGTCCCAAGGCCGGCGCCACCGTGGTCCGCGCCACAGTCCGGGCATTGATACGCGAGGCCACGCTGTACCCGGAGCCTGGTGCCACCGTACGACTGATGCTTCGGTGTGGCGACACGCCGCTCGATCGGAGGATCTCTTTCATGCTTGATTCCCCCGTCATCTTCCGCGTGACCGGTCAGGACGCGTTCGGGAACGCGGTGCTGGTGCCGCAAGTCGCCGCTGCGACGGGAGACAAGGGCATCCTGCGGGTCGACTACGCCGGCGGCGATAGCCTGGGGGGGATCGTGCGGGTCACACCGGCTGAGCCCGGCTCGACGAGTCTCGTTATCGTCGGGTCCGGCCATCGGGAAGACCTGACCGCCGTGGTGTTGCAAAACCGCGACAGTGGCGCGTCGTGTGCCCGACCGGCTTGAAAGCAGGTCCCGGCTGAGCGGCACGTCGGGTGCGTCCGGCGGAGCCGTTAACTGTCGGGTCACCATACGGTTGTCGCCCATGGCCGACCGGCGGGTTCCGGGCACGTAGGGCCGACGCCGCGGCGAGGAAGTTGCAGCGTGCCCACAAGGATGGACCCTGTGCGGAGCACTGCAGCGCGTCCCCGCGTCTCTGACGCGATTCCTCTCCCCGGCGGCCGGCCGGCCGACCCGGGAAGTGCGCAGCTCAAGCGGCCCCTGCCGGTCGGCTCGGCGATTCTCTGGACGCCGACCGTAGACGGTGCTCCGCCGGGCTCACCGTACCCCATCTTCATCACGCAGAGCGCCTTCGCCGCCGTTCACGCCCATGTCGAGGCCAAGCCCCGCGGAGCCACGTCGCTGGGGTTCCTCGCAGGCAATCGCTTTGAGTGTCCGGACACGGGCACCGCATACGTCGTGATCGAATCCGCCATCCAGTTGCCGTGGTCCATTTCGGGAGACCACCTCCGGCCCGCGCTGTCGCAGGGGTGGACCGTCGTGCAGCAGGAGGTGCGCAAGAACCACGGCCAGTTGTTGGGGTGGTATCACACCCACCACGGCGCCGACCCCAAGCCCTCGCCTGCCGACATCGAGGCGCACGCGGCGCTGTTCGCCGACCCGTGGCACGTGGCGCTGGTGGTGACGCCGGGAGACGCCCCGTTGGGAGGGTTCTTCCGGATTGCGACGGACGGCGCCAGCGCGAGCGACTACCTGCCGTTCTACGAGCTGCTCGACGCGGCCTCCGTGCTGCCGGACGGACGAAAAGTCAGCGACCTCGCGTGGGTCAACTACCGCACCGAGGAGTTGATTTTCACATCTGACCGGGTGTCGAACCCTCGACTCGAAATCCAGCCGCGCCTCCTGTTCCCCGACGACGTCGAGGAATCCGTTCCGGGAGCGGTGCTCTCGCCGACGCGCCAGTATGGGGTGGCGCGCGTCGCTCGCGTGGCGGGATACGCCGCGCTCGGCGTGGTCGCGGGAGCCGTGCTGTTCAATGTCTACCACGCGCTCGCGTCCGGCCGCGGTCCGGTTAAGGCCGGCCCGGTGGCCGCGCCCTCGCGGGAGCGCGTCGACCGCATGGCCGATACGGTGGCCCTCGCGGTCGGCGCCTTCGACCTGCGCGCCCGTTTGTTCGACGGCCGCAAGATGGCGTGTCCCGACCTGGCGCGCGGCTTGGTCGACTTGGAAGAGCGTTGGACATCTTACAACGCGGCGCGCAAGGACGACGCGGCTGCCCTCGACTCCGCGCGCAACGCCCGCGATCGCTCGCTGTATTCGGACGTCGACGCCATCGAGCGGCGATTCGAGCGCTCCAAGTGTCCGCGGCCGTGAAGCGCTCCGTCGCCGGTCTGCTCGCGCTCGCGCTGCCGGTGCTGGTAGCGGCCCAGGGGACCGAGCCGCTGCGCAAGACGGACCTGATCCGTCTGCTCTCGAACCCGATCATCCGGAAGGGGGAGGTAGCGGACCTGGTGCGCCGCAACTGTCTCGCGTTTCGACCCACCGAGCGCGACTGGGCGGATCTGCGGGACCTGGGCGCCGACGCGGACGTGATGAGCAGTGTCGGCGGCTGCGCGGCCCGTCAGGCATCTCGCGCCGCCGTAACGCTCGCGAGTCCGGCGGCGTCGGCCGAACCGCCGGGCGCCGCCGCGGCCGCGCCCCCCCCGCCCGCACAGCTGACGGTGACGCCTATGCCCGCGCGTACAACGGTGGTCGCGGGGACGGACGCTTTGGTGCGTGTCGCGTTGCGACGGGGAGACACCCCCCAACGAGGCATCACGCTGGCCCTGCACGGCGGCGCCGGACGCGACGTGCAGGCGGTCACGGACGACAGCGGGCTGGCGGTGTTCCACCTGCCGGCTGGCCGACAGGCGATGACGTACCACTTCGAGGTCGTATCCGGGACCGGAGCGGCGCTGCCGGGTCGTCCCACCGTGGACCTGGTCGTGCGTCCCGGGCGACCCGCGGTCGCGGACGTGCGGCCGGCGCGGTTCGAGCTGGGCGGCGCGCAGGAAGGGCCGTTCGCCGTGCAGGTGGCGGTGCGAGACTCGTTCGGCAACCCCGTACCGAACGAGCTGCTCGAATTGCGGGCGGAGCGCGCCGACATGGGCATCGCCGTCGATACGCGGGCCACCGACTCGCTCGGCCGCACGGCGTTCGTCATTCAGTCGGCCGCGGTGCGGCGCCCCGGGCGCATCGAGCTGCGGGCGCGGGGCGAGCGACTGGCGGCGCTGGAAGCGGTGTTCGGGGGACCCGTGTCCAGCAGCGGGACCGGGTTCGTGGCCGGTGGGGGACAGCGCGGTGTCGCGCGCACACTCCTGTCGGAGCCGGTCGTATTCCAGGCGCACAGCGCATCCGGCCGGCCCCTGCCAGGGCGCGTGGTCGTGTTCCGCGTCCGCAATGCGCAGATCACCCGGGACTCGGTCGTCACCGACTCGGCCGGGCATGCGCGGATCGACGTGACGCTCGGGTCGCAAGCGGGACTGGCGGTCGTCACCGCGTCGCTCGATTCCGTGCAGGCGGCGGAGACGCTGCGCGTGGACCCGGGTCCGGCGGTCGAGCTCATCCTCGAGCGCGACGGTGCGCGCGTCGACGGCGGACGGATCATCGTGGAGCGCGACGTCCCATTCGCCCTGACCCTCAAGGCGCGCGACGGCTACGGGAACCTGATTCCCACCACGAGCCTGTCGCGTACGCTGCAGGACGTGCTGCGACAATACAACGTGCGCAGCCAGCTGCTCCGGTTTGTGGGTGTGCAATCGGACAGCCTCACCGCGGCTATCAAGTTCAAGCCGGTCGCCATCGGCACGACCGACCTGACGATCTCCGCCGGCCTCACGGCCACCGTCTCGGTGGAGGTGGTGCGCCCGCGTCGGTAAGGGGCACAAGGCGGCGGCGCCTACAGGTCCTAGGGGTGTGGCCTACCTGTTTTCCGTTTCCTATTCCCCGCTGTGCGTCTGTTCCCTGTTCTCCGGTTCCCCGTTCTGCTAGCTTTCAGTGCCCCAGGTCCGCAGGTCGTCCGCTCGTGAACCGCGTCAGGCCCCCGCAGGGAGCAGCGCTAAACGGGTCGAGATTACGCTGCGTCAACCTGGGGCATTCCACACACAATTGCGGATTGACGGCGCTGGATAGAATCCGCAATCCGCAATCCGCAATCCGCAATTCTCGCTAGATTGAGTTCATATGATTGCGCTAGCCCGCAAATACCGCCCCAAGAGGTTCGCCGATCTGATTGTCCAGACCCACGTCGCTGCGGCGCTGCGCGGAGCGGTCGCGGCGGGCCGCGTCGCGCACGGCTATCTGTTCGCGGGGCCGCGCGGCGTGGGGAAGACGACCGCGGCGCGCGTCCTGGCGATGGCGTTGAACTGCGAGCGGCGCGATGCCTCGGGGGTCGCCGGCGAGCCGTGCGGCGCGTGCGACTCGTGCACGCGTATCTGGACGGGCGCCGCCAATCTGGATGTGGTCGAGCTCGACGCGGCTTCGAACCGCGGCGTGGACGATGCCCGCGACCTGCGCGAGCGCGCCATGTACGCCGCGTCGGCGGAAGGACGTCACAAGGTGTACATCGTCGACGAAGCGCACATGCTGACGCGCGAGGCGTGGAACGCCCTCCTCAAGATCCTGGAAGAACCGCCGTCGCGTGTCGTGTTCGTGTTCGCGACCACCGAGCCGCAGAAGATCGCGCAGAGCGCGGCGCCGATCCTCTCGCGACTCCAGCGCTTTGACTTCCGGCGCATCGGGCCGCACGCCATTACCGCCCGACTGAAGCAGGTGCTCGCCGCGGAAGGTCTGACCGCCGCCGACGACGCCGTCCAGCTCATCGCCCAAAGCGCAGACGGCGGCATGCGGGACGGCCTGTCGATCCTCGACCAGGTGCTGTCGTTCGGGGAGGGGCCGGTGACCGCCCAGCGGGTGCGCGAGGTGCTCGGGCTCATCCCCGAGGAGATGTACGGTGAGTTGCTCCGCCTCGTGGCGGAGCGCGACACGAAGGCGGTGTTCCCGCTGGTGGCGCGGCTCGTCGATGCCGGCGCCGACCTGGGTGAGTTCGTCGCCGGCGCGGGCGAGACGCTGCGGGCCGTGTTGCTCGCGGGCCTGGGCGGGGAGCCCGAGGGGCTCACCGAAGGGTTCCAGGGGCTGGTGCGTCAGTACGCGTCGCGTCTCCCGCCTCCCGATGTCGTCCGCTTGCTCGCGGTGCTGTCGGAGTTGGAGACGCAGCTGCGCACCAGCGGCAACGCGCGACTGGCCGTGGAGCTGCTGTTGTTGCGGTGGGCGATGATGGGGCGGACGGTGGAGCTCCAGGCGGTGATCGAGGCGCTGGGCGCGGGAGCCGGGAGGCGGGAGACGGGAGCGGGCAGCGGCGCCGCCGGCGCGCCGTTGCTACGCGACACCGCGCCGACGTCCGCTGTGCCTCCCGTCTCCCGCCTCCCGGCTCCCGGCACGGTCGGCGAGCCGGAGAAAGGCCCGCTGACGCTCGACCGCCTCCGGGCGCTCTGGCCTCGGGTGATCGACGACGCGCGCGCCAAGAGCCCGATGCTCGGGGCGCTGCTCCAGGCCACCGAGATCGCGGGGGTCGAGGGGAACACGCTGGCGATCCGGTTGCTCGACACCAATCCCGTGCACGTCGAGGGCATCGAGCGCCAGCGGGACGCCCTGGCGTTGCTGGTGGGTCGTTACGCGGCGGATCCGGTCCGCATCAAACTGGAGGGCGCGGCGCGCGGCGACCGGCCCGCTCCGCGCCCGTCCCGCATGACCGAGGAGGGCGTCCGGGCCGACCGGCTCACGGCGTTGCGGGCGAAGGATCCGAGCCTCAACACCGCCATCGATGCCTTGGACTTGGAGTTGCTGGAGTAGCTTGCCACCCGTTTGGGCGAGGGGTAACTTTCGGCGTATGGCGGATTTATCCAACCTGTTCCAGCTGGGGCAGCAGGTGCAGTTCCGGCTGTCGGAGATTCAGTCCCAGCTGGCGCAGCAGACGGTGACCGCTTCGGCGGGCGGCGGGATGGTGCAGGCCACTGCCGACGGGCGGGGCCAGATCCGCGCGATCAAGATCGATCCCCAGGCGGTCGCCCAGGGGGACATCGAGATGCTCGAGGATCTCGTGCTCGCCGCGGTCTCGCAAGCGCAGCAGCGCGCCGCCGAGCTGTACCAGGCGGAAGTCAAGAAGCTCGCCTCGGGCCTGCCGTTCCCGTTTCAGCTGCCGCTGTAGCTCGCCGTGTCGGCCATCGATGATCTCGTGACGGAGCTCGCCCAGCTCCCCGGGATCGGGCGCAAGACGGCGCAGCGGCTCACGTTTTACCTGTTGAAGCAGCCGGCGGAAACGGCCGGGCGTCTGGCGGAGGCGATCCGACAGGTTCGCGAGCGCGTGACGTCCTGCAGTGCGTGCGGCACGCTCACCGACGTGGATCCGTGCGCCATCTGCACCGACCCACGGCGCGACGCGGCCCTGCTGTGCGTGGTGGAGGAGGCCTCGGACGTGGCGGCGATCGAGCGGGCGGGCCGGTTCCGGGGGCGCTATCACGTGCTGGGCGGGCGGCTCTCCCCGCTCGAGGGCGTGGGCCCCGAGGCGCTGCATGTCGACCACCTGCTGGCGCGCGTCGCCAACGGCGACGGGGTCCGGGAGGTGATCATCGCGACGAACCCCTCGATGGAAGGCGAGGTCACCGCTACGTATCTGCAGCAGACGCTCAAACCCACGGGCGTGCGCGTGACCCGGATCGCGCGCGGCCTGCCGGTGGGAGGGGATCTCGAGTATGCCGACGGCGTGACCATCGCGCAGGCGTTGCTCGCGCGCCGGGACATGTCCGAGGCCGACTGACCGAGGGAACGCGATGGCGGGTGCGGCGAGCTGGTCGTTTTCGGAAAACGACTTCAAGCAGATCCAGCAGCATCTCCAGGCGTTCCTCCGCGAGGCGAACGCCCGCTGCGCGTTGCTGGTGGACCGCACCGGTCAGCTCGTGGCCACCGTGGGTGACCCGCCGCAGTTCGATTCCGCCGCCTTCGCTTCCCTCACGGCTGCCGACTTCAGCGCGAACGATCAGCTCGCCAAGATGATCGGCGAGCACGAATTCGCCTCCCTGGTTCACCAGGGGCAGAAGGAATCGATGTTCCTCGCCGACGTGGCGAAGCGCGTCATCCTGGTCGTCCTGTTCGATCAGCGCACCACGCTCGGTCTCGTGAAGCTCAAGGGGAAGGGCGTCGTGGAGACCCTGACCAAGGTGTTCGAGGAGATGTTCAACCGCGTGGGCGCAGGGGGGGGACCGTCCGCGCCGCAGAAAGGGCTGCTCGAGGGCGCGGAAGACGAAATTGACAAACTCTTCGGGTAAGGGGACGCGCCCATGTCGATGATCAACTACGCGTCCCGCGAGATCAACTGCAAGCTCGTCTACTACGGTCCCGGCCTGGGCGGCAAGACGACCAACCTGGAGCACATCTACGGCAAGGTCTCCCCCAACACGCGGGGGAAGATGATCTCCCTCGCCACCGAGACCGAGCGCACGCTGTTCTTCGACTTCCTCCCCGTCGATCTCGGCACGATCCGCGGGTTCAAGACGCGGTTTCACCTCTACACCGTGCCGGGCCAGGTGTATTACAACGCGAGCCGCAAGCTGATCCTCAAAGGCGTGGACGGAATCGTGTTCGTCGGCGACAGCCAGATCGAGCGCATGGAGGCGAACGTCGAGTCGATGCAGAACCTGTACGACAACATGTCCGAGTACGGCTACGACCTGACCAGGATTCCGTTCGTGATCCAGTACAACAAGCGCGATCTCCCCAACGCAGCGCCGGTCAAGGATCTCCAGGCGTCGCTCAACCCGGGCTGGCCGGTCGAGGACGGAGCCCAGCAGAAAGTCGTCCCCGATCCCCTGCACCCCGGGGAGAACCTGATCGAGAAGGCGGGCCACGAGTGGGTCGGCCGCGCGCCGTACCTCGAGGCCGTGGCGGTGCGCGGCGACGGCGTGTTCGACACCCTCAAGACGGTCAGCAAGATGGTATTGAAGACGCTGAGCTAGGGGGACGGTCCCATGCGGTGGACCCTGCCCAACATCCTCACCCTCGCGCGCATCTGCCTCACACCGGTCATCGCGCTGCTGCCGTTCATTCAGGGCTACTGGCCCAAGGTCATCGCGTTCCTGATCTTCCTGGCCGCAAGTGCCTCGGACGTGGTGGACGGCTACCTCGCCCGCCGGCGCAACGAGGTGAGCGAGCTGGGGCAGCTGCTCGATCCGATCGCTGACAAGCTGCTCTTGTTCGCCACGTTGATCCCGATCTTCTGGCTCACGCGCCACCCCACGATCCTGGTCGACTACCGCATCCCCTGGTGGGGCAGCTTCCCGGTGTGGGTGGCGTTGCTGCTCGTCGGCCGCGAGCTCCTCATGACGGCCTTCCGCTTCTTCGCGAGGCGGCGCGGCGTGGTCATCCCGGCGATGGGGGCGGGCAAGCTGAAGGCCGTGGTCCAGAACGTGTTCATCGGGGCCACGCTGTTCTGGTTCGCCTGGAAGGACGCGCTGGCCGCCCATCCCTTTGCGGGCTGGTTCCGCAACTTCTGGGACAAGTTCCACGGAGCGGTGGTGGCCGTGACGCTGGCGGGAGCCATCCTGCTCACGGTCTACTCGCTCGGTGTCTATCTCTATCGCTATCGCGCGCTGCTCAAAGGCCGCGGGTGAAGCTCGAAATCGTCACCATCGGCACGGAGCTGTTGCTCGGGTACACCGTGGACTCGAACGCCGCTGAGCTGGGTCGCGCTCTGGCCGCGGCGGGCGCCGAGATCACCCGCCGCGTCACCGTCGGCGATCGGCCGGAGGCGATCCGCGCGGCTGTGACCGAAGCCCTCGAACGTACCGGTTTCGTGTTGACCACCGGCGGCCTGGGCCCCACCCGCGACGACATGACGAAGACCGTCGTCGCCGAGCTGTTCGGCAAACGCCTGGTGCTGGACGAGGGGCTGCTGGCGGGGATCGAAGCCCGGTTCCAGCGGCTCGGGCGACCGATGCCCGCCGTCAACCGCACCCAGGCGGAAGTGCCCGAGGGAGCGACCATCCTACCCAACCCGCGCGGCACCGCGCCGGGGCTGTGGATCGAGGACGCGCGCGGCCGGGTCGCCGTACTGCTCCCGGGTGTGCCGCGCGAGATGCGGGGGTTGCTGGTGGAGGAAGTACTGCCGCGACTGGTCCGCCGCGACTCGACGGGAGCGCGGCCGCGGGTCGTGTTGTCGCGTACGGTGCGCACCACCGGCGTGCCCGAGTCGGCGCTGGCGGAGCGATTGGGGTCGATCGAAGTCGAGATCGCGCCCCTCACGCTCGCGTACTTGCCGTCGACCGACGGGGTGGACCTGCGGGTCACGGCGTGGAGCCTCGAGCAGGGCGATGCCGAGATGCGGCTCGCCACCGCGGCCGCGCGGTTGCAACAGCTCGCCGGTGAGCACTGGTACGGCGACGACGGGGCCGATCTCGCCGCCGTGGTCCTGCAGGCGTTGCGGCGGAAACGCCACCGCCTGGGCATCGCCGAATCCTGCACGGGAGGCATGGTCGCCGAGCGCATCACCAACATTCCAGGTGCGTCCGACACGTTCATCGGTGGCGTGGTCGCATACGCCGACGTCATCAAGACGGCCGCCCTCAAAGTGCCGCTCGATACGCTGCAAGCGCACGGCTCCGTTTCGGAGGAGACCGTGCGCGCGATGGCGGAAGGCGCCCAGCGGCTCTTTTCGACGGAGGCGAGCATCGCCGTGACCGGGATCGCGGGACCGGGGGGCGGGACGCCGGAGAAACCGGTGGGGACGGTCTGGCTCGCCGCGCGCGTCCAGACCGACACGCGCACGGTGAAGCGCGTGCTCCCGGGTGACCGCGAGGAGGTGCGTCGCCGCGGCGCTCAGGCGGCGCTCGACCTGCTGCGCCGGCTCCTGGCCCGCGCCTGATGCCGACCCTCGCCGCCCCCGACGGCACCCAGCTCGTGTACGACGCGTACGAACCGCCGCAGCCGCGCGCCGCCGTGCTGCTGCTGCACGACTGGTCGGACCACGCGGGCCGCTGGCGTGAGGTGGGCGAACGCCTGCGGGACGCTCGCGTCGCCGCGTATCTGCTCGACCAGCGCGGCCACGGGCGCTCCGGCGGTCGCCGCGGCTACCTGTCGCGCTTCAGCCAACTGCTCGGCGACCTGCAAGCGTTCCGGCGCGCCGTGCGGCTCCGCACTGAGGGGCGCCAGCTGTTGCTGGGGCTGGGATTCGGCGGGCTCGTGACGCTGCGCTACCTCGAGACCCAGCCGAGCGATCCCATCGCCGCGGCGGTGGTGTGCTGCCCCTGGCTCGGACCCGCGCTCAAGGCGCCCGCCTGGACGCGCCTCGCGGGGCGCGTGTTGCAGGACTTGTGGCCGACGCTCTCCGTGCCCCTGCACCTCGATCCCGAGCAACTCAGCCGCGATCCGGCGGTGAACAAGGCCTACGGCGAGGATCCGGCCGTCCACGACGTGATGTCGCCGGGCGCGTGGCGCGAGATCAGGTGGGCGCAAGGGGCCGTCGTGGCCGACGCCCAGCGGATCGAAAGCCCCCTGCTGTTCCTGCTCGCCGGTGAGGACCGCGTCGTCGACGCGCACCTCGGGCGCGCCTTCGCCGATGGCCTCAAGGGCTCGGCCGATGTGCGCTGGTACCCGGAGATGTATCACGAAATCCTGCACGACCCGCAGCGGGAGCGGGTCATCGGAGACCTCCTGGGGTTCGTCGACACGCAGCTCGCTGGTGTGTAACGCAGAGCGTGCTGCTCCGGTGAACGCGCGGCAACCGCGCTGATCGGCGAGTTTACCCGTGCCGTTCTGACAGCTAGCTTCTTGGGCAATGGGGAATATCCACCGGTTGCAGGGACCGTATCCGCCAGAACGACGCGGGTTGATCGGCACGCCGATTGCTTGGTGAAACGGAAACCTATGAAGCACTACGACGAACCACGGCAGCCCGTCGACCCACCGGACCCGGGCGTGCCAGACCCACCATCCGGGGGGGGGGGGGGGGGGGGGGCGGGCGGGGGAGCGCTGCTCGAGCCGCCAGAAGAGGCGGTGGCGCGCCTCGAATCTCAGCTCGCTGAGCTGAAGGACCGTCATCTTCGGCTGGCGGCCGAGTACGACAACTTCCGCAAGCGCACCCAGAAGGAGCGGACCGACCTGTGGGCCAAGGCGCAGGCGGACTTGCTGCATCGCCTGGTGGACGCGCTCGACGATCTCGCCCGCTTCGCGCACGTCGATCCCGGCCAAACCGATGCCAAGACGATCCATGACGGCGTCGAGATGGTGGAGCGCAAGCTCTGGAAGGAGCTCGAGGCGATCGGCGTGACCCGGATCGACCAGATCGGGGTGCCGTTCGATCCCAACTTACACGAGGCGGTGACGACCGGTCCCGCAGACCATGCGGCGAAGGACCACACCGTGGGTGCCGTGCTCCAGCCCGGCTATCTGCTGGGCGGCGCGCTGATCCGACCGGCGCGGGTGACGGTGCTGACCTGGCAGGAAGGACGACCGCAGGACGGCGGTGCGGGGTCGCCGCGCCCGCGCGGTGAGAGCGGCTGATGGCCGCGTCGAAGGACTATTACCAGGTCCTCGGGGTCTCTGAGACGGCGACGGTGGATGAGATCAAGAAGGCGTTTCGCCGGCTTGCCAAGCAATACCATCCCGATCGCAATCCCAACAAGGCTCAGGCGTCCGACCGCTTCAAGGAGATCAACGAAGCGCACGACGTGCTGAGCGACCCCGAGAAGCGGAAGAAGTACGACCAGTTGCGCCGCTACGGTGCGTTCGCAGGCGCGGACCGCGGCCCGGGCCCGGGGGCGGGCGGCGCGTACGGGACCGCGGGGGTCGATTTCGACCTGTCGGATCTCAGCTCGTTGGGCGGACTGGGAGACCTGTTCTCGTCGATCTTCGGCCGGCGTGGCTCGGGCCGGGTGGAGGATGAAGACGAGATCGAGGTAGCGGTCACGATTCCATTCCGCGTGGCCGCGTTGGGCGGGCGGGTCCCCATCGTGCTTCCCATGACGGAGGTGTGCCCGACCTGCAGCGGCAGCGGCGCCGCGCCGGGCGCCACCTTGTCGACGTGCCCCGAGTGCAAGGGCAAAGGGACGATCTCGTTCGGGCAGGGTGGCTTCGCCGTGCAGCGGCCGTGCCCCGTGTGCCGCGGCAAGGGCAAGGTGCCGTCCCAGCGCTGTCCTACCTGCAGCGGCAGCGGCGAGGTCACGGTCCAGAAGCGACTGGTGATCACCGTGCCGCCGGGCACCGATGACGGCACCAGGCTGCGGCTCAAGGGACAGGGCACGAAAGGGAAGGGCGACGTCGTCGTGGTCACCCAGGTCGAGCCCGATCGCTTCTTCCGGCGCGACGGGGCGCTCGATCTGGTGGGCGTCGTGCCGATCAACCTGGCCCAGGCGCTGCTCGGCTCGAAGGTCAGGGTGAAAACGTTGGACGGCCGACGGGTGGTGCTGAAGATTCCACCCGGCACTCAGCACGGTCAGAAGTTCCGCATTCCGGGGCAGGGGATCGAGCGGAACGGGCGGCGCGGCGACATGTTCGTGGAAGTGCATATCGCCATGCCGGAGCGTCTCACTCCGGAGCAGGAGGCCGCACTCAAGTCATTCGCGGAGAAGGCCGGACTGAAATACTAGGGAGGTCAGCGATGAAGGCGATCAAAGGGCCGGCGGTCTTCCTGGCGCAGTTCGCCGGCGACGCGCCGCCGTTCAACAGCCTGCCGACCATCGCCGATTGGGCGGCCCAGCTTGGCTTCAAGGGAGTGCAGATCCCTACTTGGGACCGACGGCTGTTCGACCTCGAGAAGGCGGCCGAGAGCCAGACGTACTGCGACGAGGTGCGGGGCGTCCTGGCCGGGCGCGGCCTGCAGGTGACGGAGCTGTCGACGCACCTGCAGGGCCAGTTGGTCGCCGTACATCCCGCCTACGACACCGCGTTCGACGGGTTCGCGGCGCCGCAGGTGCGCGGCAAGCCGCAGGCGCGTGCCGCCTGGGCGGTGGAGCAGCTCAAGTTGGCGGCGCGGGCGTCGCGCCGGCTCGGCGTCACCGAGCATGCAACGTTCTCCGGCGCGCTGGCATGGCCTTATCTCTATCCGTGGCCGCAGCGGCCGGCGGGTCTGGTCGAGACGGCGTTCGACGAGCTGGCGCGGCGCTGGCGACCGATTCTCGACGCGTTCGAGGAGGCGGGCGTCAACCTGTGTTACGAAATCCATCCCGGCGAGGATCTGCATGACGGCGTGACGTTCGAGATGTTTCTCGATCGCGTCGGCGGTCACAAGCGTTGCAATATCCTCTACGATCCCAGCCATTTCGTGCTGCAGCAGCTCGACTATCTCGAGTATATCGATCTCTATCACGAGCGGATCCGCATGTTCCACGTCAAGGATGCCGAATTCAACCCGACCGGCCGCCAGGGCGTGTATGGCGGGTTCCAGTCGTGGATCGATCGGGCCGGACGCTTCCGCTCGCTGGGCGACGGCCAGGTGAACTTCAAAGCGATCTTCTCCAAGCTCACCCAATACGATTATCCCGGCTGGGCAGTGCTCGAGTGGGAATGCTGTCTCAAGCACCCCGAGGACGGCGCCCGCGAAGGGGCGACGTTCATCGCCGACCACATCATCCGTGTTACCGACAAGGCATTCGACGATTTCGCCGGCGCCGGCGCTGACGTGGCGGCCAATCGCCGCATGCTCGGCGTCGCCTGACAGGGGAGCCGAGCATGGTCGACGCGACTTCGGACGCGCGCACGTCTCGCCCGCTGCGGCTCGGCATGGTCGGCGGCGGGCGCGGCGCGTTCATCGGCGCCGTGCATCGCCTGTGCGCCCGTATGGACGGGCAGTTCGAGCTGGTCGCGGGCGCCCTGTCGTCCGACGCCCAGCGCGCCAGGGACTCAGGGCGGGATCTCGGTCTCGCGCCTGACCGAGTGTACACGACCTTCGCCGAGATGGCGGCGGCCGAAGCGAAGCGGGCCGACGGCATCGAGGTCGTCAGCATCGTCACGCCGAACGACAGTCATCACGCCGTCGCCCGCGCCTTTCTCGACCGGGGCATAGACGTGGTCTGTGACAAGCCGATGACCACGACCGTGGGGGACGCGCTCGACCTCGTGCAGGCCGTGCGGCGCAGCGGTCTCGTGTTCGGCCTCACGCACAACTACACGGGTTACCCGCTGGTGCGGCAGGCGCGCGAGATGGTTGCGGTCGGCGAGTTGGGGCCTATCCGCGTTGTCCAGATAGAGTACGTCCAGGACTGGCTGACGACCAAGCTGGAAGACACGGGGCACAAGCAGGCCGGCTGGCGGGTCGATCCGCAGCGGGCGGGCGCCGGCGGCTGCCTCGGCGATATCGGCACCCACGCCTACCACCTCGCCGACTTCGTCACCGGGCTCCACGCGCGCGAGCTGGCGGCGGACCTCGGGCGGTTCGTCGCAGGCCGCAGGCTCGATGACAACGCCCATATCCTGCTCCGCTACGAGAATGGCGCGCGCGGCATGCTGTGGGCCAGTCAGGTGGCGCCGGGCAACGAGAATGGGCTGCGGCTGCGGGTGTACGGCGAAAAAGCCGGCCTGGAATGGAGCCAGGAGCACCCCAACCAGCTGCGCTTCTCCCTGGTGGGCCGGCCGCCGCAGATCTTATCGCGCGGCGGGCCCAGCCTCGGTGCGGCTGCGGCGCGTGCCACGCGCATCCCGGCGGGCCATCCCGAGGGCTATCTCGAAGGCTTTGCCAATCTGTATCGCGATCTCGCCGAGCAGATCCGGGCGCGGCGGGCCAAGCGGGCTCCGGATCCAGGGGCGCTGCTGGTGCCGACGGTCGCAGACGGCGCTCGCGGCGTCCAATTCATCGCTGCGGCCGTGGACTCGAACGCCCACAACGGCGCCTGGGTCGATGCGAGCGTGAGTTTCTGACGCCGGGGGCCACGCGCCCTCTTGCAACGTGCCGTCGTGCACGTGCAACTAGCCCTTGGCGATATTCGCCTGGGTCATCGCCGTCCGCTGCCAGAAATGCCAGAATGCGCGGTTCAGGCGGCTCGCAAGCGCCGGGTCACCGCTCACGCGGATTCGCCGGAACGCGAGGGCCCAGCCGAGGCTCACCGCGCCGGTGATCGCCGCGGCGACGTCTTCGGCGCGACCCGGGCCGCGCACCCAATCGACCATGCGGGCGATTCGGCCCACCCACGGTGCGGCGCGCGCCTGCGCGGCCACGACCAGCTCCTCGGCGTCGGCCTCGAGGGTAACATCGGGCCGGGCCGTCCCGCCCTCGCCGCGGTCCACTCGGCAGGTCCCGTCGGCCACGGTGAGGCACCACTCCCCTCCCGCGGGGCCCGCGAGTCGGTAGCGCATCGTGGCGCGCAGGCCATCCGAGCGGTCGGGGCGAAAGGTCGCGGGCCGGTACTCGCGCAGGAACCAGTCGATCAGCGGCGCGGCGTACTCTGGGTCGAGCCTGCGCCAGGCACCGTGCGCCGCCAACAAGTCGCGCTCGTGGAACACGTTGTCCGCGAACTGCACGAGAAACAGCGTCCGCACGCGGACGCGTCCCACGAAAAACCAGGCCGGTTTCTCCCACTCGACGGCGCTCATCCTGCGGTAGGGTGCCATGAGCGCGTCGAGCTCGCGGTGAAATTCGTCCAGCAGGGTACGGATCGGCGCGGTGCGGCGACGCCGGACCTCGCGGGCGTTCCGGGTGAACGTGTCGAACTCCGGCGGGGCCGCGGGGTTGTCGGCGAGCGCGCGGTCGAGCACCTCGCGGAAATTCACGGGCATCGCGCTCGTCATGTGGGCGAGCACGTCGCGCGCGCGCCAGCCGAGGTAGGAGGTCGGGCGGTCCCAAGCCGCCGGCGAGAGCTGCGCGAAGGTCGCATCGAGGTGCCGGTAGAAGGCGTCGGCCAGCCCGAGCCAGTCCGCGCGGGTGAAGCGGGTGAAGTCGGTCACGGCAGTAAGCGCGTCATCACCAGGGCGCTCGGGGCGGGTGCGTTGACCGGCGGCATGGGGTCCCTTGCTTGCGGCACGGGCCGATAGTACTCTTGGCCCATGTTGACGTTCGCCGTTCTCGGCTCGAACCGCAACCGGAGTCCGAATGCCACCCGGGCGGCGTAGCGTCACAGCAGGTTCGTGAAGGCGCCCCCGGGTCCGGGGGCGCAAGTTTTCCTGCCCTCTTCATCTCTGTTCACCGCCGTGCGTCTGTGCGTCTGACGCCTAGCGACTGTGCACGGTGCGGGGGGTCGTTGTGGTGGCATTGGGGTGTAGGTCAACTGGCAGACCGCCCGGCTGTTAACCGGGAAGTTGGAGGTTCGAGTCCTCCCGCCCCAGTTTGTGTTTGCGCGTCGGTTGGGTTCATGCCCGATGCCCGCCAGTCGCTCCGTGCGGAGTCCTCGAGGTAATTGCCCGTGACCTTCTGGGAAGAACGCATCGCCCGTCCGCTCAATGCGCTGCATCTCGACACGGCCAGGAGCAAGGTCTGGGCGTTCGCTGTGCTGGCGCTGCTGCTTCCGGCGGTCGTGACCTTGGCCTCCTACAGGCGGAATCCGCAGCCGCTCGACGACACTATCGCTCCGGAGCTGCGCAGCGTGAGCTCCGAGACAGCCCGACAGCTCAACGACTGGCTCACCGAACGGCTGTCGGATCAGCGAACGGCCGCGAGCTCGTATGTCGTAGCGGAGAACCTGGCCAGGATGCGGCCGGGAAGCGCAGGCGCCCAGGCGGTCGGCCGCCTGCGCGACTACCTCAACACGGTGCGCGAACGGTGCACCGGCTGCGAGGCGCTGTCGGTCGTCGACGCGCGCGGGCGTGCGGTCGCGAGCAGCGCCGGTCACACCAGCGGCATGCAGCCGACCCTGGAAAAGCTGAACGGTCTCCAGACGGGCGACGCACTCCTGGGCGAGGCGTATTGGGATGCCGGCATAGGCAAGCCCGCCATCGTCCTCACCGTGCCGATCCGCCAGACGGATGGGCGGTTCCTCGGCGCGTTCGCCGCCAAGGTCAACCTGCGCTCCGTCGCGGACATGTTGCAGCGGCTCGCTCCGAGCGAGCCGGGCGACGTCTATCTGGTGACGGACGAGGGTAAGCTGGTCATGAGGGCCCGGGTCAGCTCCGCGGAGGTGATGCGGACGAGGCTGGCGAAGACCACCACACAGGCGCTGTTCGACAAAGAAGGCACCAGCGTGGTGTACAAGCGCGCCGACGGGCGGGAGGTCGTCGGCACGCTGCGGCGCGTGCCCCAGCTTCACCTGGCGGCGGTCGCCGAGCTGCCGCGGGAGCAGGCTCAGCGCCAGGTGGTCCGGCCGGCCGGCAGCCCCGGCGCGATCCTCGCCGCACTGCTCGCGGGCGTGGGGCTGATGGCCGCCGGCCTGGGCCTCTTCATCGTCCGGCCGCTCGGGCGGCTCACGAAAGCCGCGGCGCGCGTGGCCGCCGGAGATCTCTCGGTGGACCTCCCGGTGGTCGCTACCGGAGAGCTGGGTTTTTTGACGCAGGTGTTCAACACCCTGGTCTCCCGCCTGCGGGAACGCGAGAGCCAGGCAGAGCTGGAGCGGCTCTCCGTCACCGACGCTCTCACCGGTCTCTACAATCGGCGGCACCTCATGGAGACGCTGTCGAGCGAGGCGCAGCGGTCGCGCCGGCTCAGGCGCCCGTTCTCGGTGCTGCTGGCGGACGTGGATCACTTCAAGCAGTACAACGACACCAACGGGCATATCGCGGGCGACGCGGCCCTGACGAAGGTTGCGGACATCCTGCGCAAGACGACGCGCGCGGTGGACTGCGTGGCCCGCTACGGCGGGGAGGAGTTCCTGGTCGTGCTGCTCGAGACGACGGTTACGACGGCCGTGCTGGTGGCGGAGCGTATTCGAGCCCGCGTGGCGGCTGAGGCGTTCGGTGCGGGGCGGATGTCGCTGAGCATCGGCGTGGCGGAGTGTCCGGCGCACGGCGACACGCCGGAGACGCTGATCGCCAGCGCCGACGCGGCGATGTACCAGGCGAAGGCGGGGGGGCGTGACCGCGTGGTCGCCGTAGACGGACAGCCCGAGAAGGCGAAGCAGCGGAGGGGAGACGCTTGAGCCGGTCGGCGGGAAGGGCGGTCGCTGTGGTGATCCTGCTCGCGAGCCTCGCATGCCACGGCGCCGCGCCGGCGGGTCCGACGCCGGCGCCGGCCGGGTTCGTCGTGCGGACTACGACCGTGGACGGCGCGACGTACCGCTACCAGGTGTTCGTGCCGCGCCGGGCCGAACGCGGCGGACGCCCGCCCGTCATCCTCTATCTCCACGGAGCCGGCGAGCGCGGGGCGGATGGTGACCTCCAGACCATGGTCGGGCTTGGGCCGGTCGTGAAGGGCCGGGCCGAGTCGTTCCCCGCGGTCGTGGTGCTGCCCCAGGCGCCTCGAGACAGCGTCTGGAGCGGCGCGCCGGCGCGTGCCGCGATGCAGGCCCTGGACGCCGCGCTGCGCGAGTTCCGCGGGGACTCCACGCGCGTCTATCTCACCGGCCTCTCGATGGGCGGCTACGGCACGTGGCAGCTGGCCCTCGAACACCCCGGTCGCTTCGCCGCGCTGGTGCCGATCTGCGGGGGCATCCGGGCCCCGGGTGCTCTCGCCACGATCCGTGTGGCCGGCGTTCCCGCCGACGCGGCAGACCCATATGCTTACGTCGCCACGCGCCTCGCCGCCACGCCCGCGTGGCTGTTCCACGGTGACGCGGACGGTGCGGTGCCGGTCAGCGAGTCACGCAGCATGGCCGAGGCACTGCGCCGGGCCGGTGGCGACGTGCGGTACACCGAATACGCCGGAGTGGGACACAACTCCTGGGAATCGGCGTACAACGAGCCTGAGCTGTGGCGCTGGTTGTTCGCGCAGCGGCTCGGCCGGCGGTCCTCCCCAACACCCTGAAGGCCGTGCATGGGCGCGCAGGCGGCGCTTGGATTCCGCGTCAAGTCCGGCTGGGCCACGGCGATTCTGCTGGTGGGCCCGGCGCAAGCGCCGCGCGTGGCCGACCGGCGCGTAATCGAGCTGAGCGACCCCGCGGTTCCGAGCTCGCGCCAACCGTACCACGCGGTGATGGGTGCGACGCCGGCGCAGGGGGCGCAGCTCGAGCGTCGGTTACGAAGCGTGGTGGCGCGGGTCACGCGCCGGTCGGTCCGGCAGCTGTTGCAGGAGTACCGGAGCACGGGCCACGCAGTGCGTCGCGCCGCCCTCGTCGTCGGAAGCGACATTGATCCCGCGCGGATCGCCAACGATCACATTCGCGCGCATGCGCTCGAGGGCCGGCTGTTCCGCACGGTGCTCGAACGGGCATGTCGATCGTTCGGCCTCCAGGCATCGGTGCTGGTCGAGCGCCGGGCCTATCCGGAAGGGGCGATGGCGCTCCGCCGCTCGGAATCCCAGGTCAAGCGCGCGGTGACGCAGCTGGGTCGCGCGCTCGACGGCCCATGGCGTGCCGACGAGAAGACGGCGGCGCTCGCGGCGTGGATGACGCTGCGCTGAGCTGACGCGCTATCCCCGCAGCGCCGGCGCCCCTTGGAGGAACTTCTCGACCTGCGCCGTGCCGATCGTGGGCCGCAGGTGCTCGAGCACGAGTCGGCCGAGCTGGGGGATATCGTCCTTCTGGTAGCCGGCGGCCGCGAGCGCCGCCATCAACCCGGTCGGCCCGATCAGCGCCGCCATTTCACCGGTGCGCGCGCCGCTCATCAGGGCGCGGCCCATCAGGCTTTCACAGTTGGGCAGGGCGAGCCGCACCTGCGCGAACCCGGCAGGGTCGAGACTCATGCGCAGCGCCATGAGCACCGCGCCGATGCCCTTTTCCGCCTTGCCCTGGTCGATCTCGAGGTTGGCGGCGACCTGCTGGACCAAGTCCATGAACGACAAGAATACGTAAGACCACGCTACGGCGGTTTACTGTCCGACGGTGAAGTCGATCCGCTTCAGCACGGTCCCGGCCGCGTCCCTCACCTCCACGTGCCAGGCACCGGTCCAGTCCGCGGGAACGGTCTTGCGACTCCATGTGCGCCAGGGTGAGCCGCCGACGTGCAGCTCGACGTCTCCCACCTGGGTGTCGCCGTGGAACCACACGTGGTGAATGGTCGTCTCCTGGCCCGCCGGAGCGCCGCTCACCTTGTTCCAGAACACGAGCTGGCCCACGTCCACGGGAAACACGGAGCCCGTGTCCTGCGGCACGCGATCGACCACGTTCTTCGCGACCGTTGCTTCATCGACGCTGACGCTGGCGGCCGCCGGTTGAGCGGGCGCTGCTGCCTTGGTCGTGTCCTGCGCCGCGAGACCTCCGCCAGCGAGCAGGGACAACGCTACGATCGCCCCAATGCGCTTCATGACGGCTCTCCTTCAAGAGTTGTTCGTGGTACGTCAGAAGGTGTCCGTTCTACGACGCGCCGCCGGCGATGTTCCAGCCACGTGCCCAGAGTGGCGGCGAGCACGATACCGAAGCCCGCCCCGGCCAGCTGGAACTTCGCGTAGTACTGGCGCTGCCGCCCGGCGCACTTGGCGGCGAACAGCGCGCCCACCATGGCGCCGCAGGACCCTTGGATCGTCGTGAAGCCATAGCCCGCCCCGATACCAAAGAGGAGGGGGAGCGCGCACAGCACGAGATTACGGAAGAAGAGCTTCATGTGAGCCCGTCACGCTAGAGAAGTCACAAGGAAGAGAAGCGACCGATGGCCGCGGGCTCGATGACGACGCTCACACGGGTTAGGGTCACATGCCGCTACCGGCCCCGTTCGACCTTCCACCGGTCCACCACCCGCTTGTCGCGCACCACCTGGTACTCGTCGAACTGCGCCACGGCGAGGCATGAATGGTTGGGGATGATCTCGAGTCGCTCGCCCACATTGAAACGGCCGTCCAAGACCGCCGCCGACTCGGCACGAATCAGGCCGTGCTCCTGCGACAGCGTGGCCACGGTCAGCTCCGGGGCCCCGCGCACCGCGCCCATCGCCGCCGGTCCCACGTGCCCGGGCCCCGCGTCCTTCGACAGCTCGAGCGCGCCGGCGTTCACGATGAAATGCGCGGCCCCGGGTTGATGCGACACCACGGAGGCCAGCACGCTCACCCCGACGTCCTCCGGTGTGCAGCAGCCGATCAGCACCATCGTCCGGTCGTAAAACACATAGTTGCCGGGCCGCGCCTCCGTCACGCCGTCGAGCTGCTCCGCCGCCGCCATGGCGGGCGTCGATCCCACGCTGACCTCACGCACCGGAATCCCCTCCTGCCGTAGCCGCTCGGCGAACGCGACCATCACGCTGCGCTCCTGTTCGGCGACCTGCGCGGCCTCCCGCTGGTTCTTTGTGCGGTAGGCGTGGCCTGAGTGGCTGAGGATCCCGTCGAACGTGAGCTCCTGCTCGCGCCCCAGCTCGCGCGCGACCGCGAGCGCGTATGATCCAGACGGGTCGACGCCGGCGCGGTGATACCCGCAGTCGACTTTGAGCCACACGTGCAGCCCCGACCCCGCCAGCGCCCGCGCCGTGGCGAGGTCGTCCACCACGACCCGCAATGTCGCTCCGGTCTCGAGCGCCACACGACGCACGTGCGCGATGTGGTCCGGATCGATCGGAAACGCCCAGGTGAGGTCGCGCACGCCGGCGCGGGCGAACACTTCGGCCTCGACCGTCGTGGCGACGGTGAGCCCGCGCGCCCCGTGCTCGAGCTGGAGCCGGCCGACCTGCACGCACTTGTGCGTCTTGGCGTGGGGTCGCAGCGTCACGCCCAGCCGCCGGGCGCGGTCGGCCATGTGTTTCACGTTTCGCTCCACCGCGTCGAGGTGGAGGAGCAGAGCCGGCGTTTCGATGTCGTACATGGTCAGTCCCTTCGCCGGTCGATCACCAGGGCCGCGAGCAGCGCGAGGCCGCCCCAGGTGTAGTTGGCGGCAGCCATGGCGCTCAAGGCCCGTGGGTAGAGGTCGAAGGTCAGCACGCCCGACGTCAACGCTCCGGCGATGAGCAGCAGCCCCCGGAGCCAGGGCGGGCGGCGCGTGGGGCGTGCCAGCGTCGCGACCCATGCCGGAAAAGCGAGCGTGTAGTAATACAGCCAGGCGATCGGCGACAGCAGCACCGCCAGCACCGTCACCAGCCCCACATCGGCGAGCGCGCCGGGCGACGCCGTCGGGCGCCGCAGCGCGGCGATCGCGATCGCGAGACAGGCGAGCCCGATGGCCAGCACCGCTCCGGTGGGCCAGCGGTAGAAGACGCCGAGACCCTGGAGCGACTGGGTCCCCCAGCGCGTCACCACCGCGCCCTGGTTGGAGAGCCGCACCCAGTCATGCACCGCGGCGACCGAGGCGGCGGGTCCGAGCGGCAGCATCGCCCCAACGGTGAGCCCCCCGGCGACCGCCAGACCGGTTCCGCAGGCGCGCCAGCGCCCCCGATACGCGACGTACACGAGCAACAGCGCCGGAAACCCCTTGATCGCCGTGGCCAGGCCGATCCACCAGCCGGCGCGCCCGTCGCGGCGGGCGTCAAGGTCGGCCGCCGCGGCCACGATGAGTGCCAGCAGAATCGGCGTGAGGTTCAAGTGCTCGTAATTGCTCTGCAGCGGCTTGCCGACGGCGGCGAGCGCGAGCACGACCGGCGTCCAGCCCGTGGTCCACGCTCGCGTCCGGGCCACGGTCCAACCCAGCGCAAACACGTTGAGCGCGGCCCAGGCCGCTTTCGCGAGCGCCAGGCTCCAGCGTGCCATCAGTGCGAACGGCACCAGCCCCAGCGCCGTGAACGGCGGCCACCAGATGCCGCCCTCGGGGTTCGCGGCGTAGAGCGGCAGGCCGCGCAGCAACCGCTCGCTCTGAGTGAGCTCCTGGGTGAAGTCGCCGCCCTTCCGGATCCCGATGGGGATCACCACGGCGGCATAGACGACGGCGATACCGATCAGCCAACGACGCTCGCGCGGCGTCAGCCGGCCGGCGTCGCTGGGCGGATCCATCAATCGAGTCGGCGGCCCGTCACTTCGATGTGGCGGATGTGCTCGATCCGGCCCGAGCCGCCGACGAACGTCGATGCGAACCAGCCCGTGAGTCCGACGACGATGGACGCCAGCACTGCGGGCACGAGCCCGGCGATGGCGAATCCCGGCAGTACCCAGGCCACGAGCGCGAGCGATATGCCGTTCACCACCAGGATGAACAGGCCAAGGGTGAGCACGGTGAGCGGCAGGGTGAGGATCAGGATGATCGGGCGGATGATGGCGTTGACGATCCCGAGCAGGAGCGCCGCGAGCAGCAGCGTGCCCACCCCGACGATCTGCACTCCCGGCACGATCGCGGCCGCGGCCCAGAGTCCGAGCGCCGTGATGACGAGGCGATAGAGAAACCCTTTCATCGACTCTTCCACTCGGCGAGGTTGCGTTCGATCTGGCGCGAGTGCTTCTCGAGGTGCTCCGCGTAAATGGCGAGCCAGTCCTCCGTCGCGTAGCGCCCGGACTCGGTATGCCGGCCCGTCTTCTGCCAATCACGGTCGGTCATGCGCTTGAGCAGGGGGAGCGTGTTTGCCCGTACCGCTTCCACGGTCGCGAGCGCCGGCTCGAGTGGGTGCGCGTGGTAGTCGAAGGCCAGGGCCCACTGATCCTGATCGTACCCCACGATGACGGGGTCCGGGTCGGCGATGAGGTAGCGCAGTCGCATGTGCGCGTTCGTCTCGCTATCCGAGCAGTGAATGACGATCTCGTGCACCGACCACTTGCCGGCGGCGGGCTTCCACTTGAGCGCGTCGGCCGGGACCTTGGCGAGGGCCCGCTTGAGCAGCGTCGGGCCGTGGGCGTAGCGTTCGATCATGGCCGCGCGCTCGGCGGTGGTGAAGGGCATCGGAGTCTCCTGTGACGTAAATATGTAGGGGCGTTGCATGCTGCGCCCCTACTCAGCGTGCTCGACCCGCGACGAAGCGGGCCGTGACGCCGGGGGGCACCCGCACGCCGAGACGCTCGTCGAACAAGATCGCCCCCGCGAGCGAATCGCCGACCCGGACGGCGCCGATGCCGGCGAACGGGCCCAGCTCGGCCGGCCAGCCGTAGATGAGTGCCTGCTCCGGCTGGCCCAGCCACGTCACGGCCAGCGTCTCCGCCCGGGGTGCCTGGAACACGAGCTTGCCTCTGAACCGGCAGGTGTGCCCCACCGCGACACGCGTGGTATCGAGCTCCACGGTGCTCAGCTTGAACCGGTCGCCCATCTGGGGCAGGGTGAGCGTGTCCCCGCGCGCCACCACCCAATGACCGGCGTAGCGCGTCGCGTAGCGGCTGCGCAGGTGCATCTCGGAGGACCGGCAGGGATCCGACGGCCCGCAGGCGACGAGAGCGAGCAGGGCCACCGCGGACTTGACCGCGGACGTCACGGCGAGATGCTGTCGGCCGCCCGAATCCCGGCGCTCGTCGAGTCCGCGACGCGCATCGCCTTGCCCACGGCGCGGGCGCCCGGAATCTTTGACTGGGCGAGGATACTGTCGCGCTGGCGCTCGGTGAGCGAATCCCCCGCGGCCGTACGGGACTTGCCGGACTGGCCGCCGCCGCAGGCTGCCATGAAGACGAGCATAACGAGACTTGCAGGCACCGGGACGCGAATCATGTGGGAAGTCCCTTCCGGAGGACGTCTTCCATCACCTCCCCAAACCGGTCGATCTCCAAGGTCGTCGTGTACACGTTCGGCGTCACGCGCATGCAGCTGAACTCCTTGTGCACGATCGGCGTGACGATGATGCGATGGGTGTCCCACAGGTACGCGACCAGCTTGTTCGGGTCCATCCCGTCGATCGCCACGCTCGCGAGCCCGCACGACTGCGCCGGATCGTAGGGGGTGAGGATCCGGACGCGCGGCAGATGCTCGAGCCGCTTGGCCCACCGCTGGAACAGGTAGCGCAACCGCGCCGCCTTACGCTCGGCGCCGATCCCCTCGTGAAAGCTCAACGCCTCGGCGATGGCGTTGTGGTTGGCCGCCGGGTGCGTGCCGATCTCTTCGAACTTGCGGATGTTGCCATTCATCTCGGGTGGCGCGGCCATGAGCGGCCAGACGTTGGCGATCTTCGCCTTCCGGACGTACAGGAACCCGGTCCCGTGAGGGGCGAGCAGCCATTTGTGGAGGCTGGTGCCGTAGTAATCGCAGTCCAGGTCGTCGCGCGTGAAGGGGAAATGTGCGTACGCGTGCGCGCCGTCCACGATCACCTCGATCCCGCGCGCCCGCGCGCGTTGCACGATGCGCTTGATCGGGAAGATCTGCCCGGTGAGGTTGGTGATGTGACAGACGTGGATGACCTTCGTCTTCGGCGTGATGGCCCGCTCGATCCGCTCGGCCAGGTCCTCCTGGGACGGCGGGGGGACCGGAAAGGTGATCTCCCGGAGCACGATCCCCTCGCGCCGCTCCCGCTGGTGCCACGTCGTGAGCATGCGCGGATAGTCCTGCGTCGTCGTGAGCACCTCGTCCCCGCGCTCGAGCGGGATCCCGAGCTGCACGGCCTCGAGTGCCTCGCTCGCATTGCGCGTAATGGCCATCTCCTCGGGATCGCACCCAAAGCTCGCCGCGAGGCGGCGCCGTACGGCCTCGATCTCGGGCTCGAGGATCTGCCACATGGTGTACGCGGGCGCCGTGTTGGAGTAGTCGAGGTAGCGCCGCATCGCGTCCTGCACCACGCGCGGGCTCGGGCTCACGCCGCCGTTGTTCAGGTTGATGAGCGTGCGGTCGAGCGTGAACGCCTGCTGGACTTGGAGCCAGAAGTCTTCGTCGCGTGCGACGTCGGCGGGCGCGCGCCCGGTCACGCCGGATGCCAGCCGGCGCAGCTGGTCGAGCCCGTCATTCGTGAGGGCCGGAACCGTAGCCCCCACCCTGACCAGCGACTCGATGAAATGCCGGCGTGTCGGCATCGGTTTCACCCTCCCCGGAGCGCGCGGCGCAGCAGCACTCCGTAGGCGATTAGGTTGACGGTCACCACCACGCTTCCCAGCAGCGCCTGTGTCGGCCGCGTCAAGCCGGCCGGATACAGTGCCGGGAGGACGTAGTGCTCGACGAACCCGCCGGCGTACCCTGCGAGCCCGGCCCGGCGCCGCAAGTCGTTCTCGAGCGGGGTGAGCGGGCAGACCCAGCCCTGGTACTCGATCACGGCGCCCCACACGGCGCACGGGACGTGGAGCCAGGCGAGCCGACGCCAGCGCCAGGCGAGGAACCCGCCCAATACCACGAAGCCCACGAACGCGGTGTGCGCCAGCACGACCGCGTCGGCGAGGAAGCGGTAGCGCATCTGACGCTTCCCTTATACAGCGAAATCCCCCGCCGGGCCAGAGCCCGACGGGGGATGTGTGTCGCGTGCGTGAGCGACTCAGATGCCCATGAAATGTTCGGCAGGATGGAACAGGTGCTCCAGCGATTCCTCCAGCTGGTCGGGCAGCTCGTACAGCTGGGCGAGCGCCTCCCACTCGGCCGCTGTGAGCTGGCTGCCGTCCTGATGCGTGATCGTGATGCCGTTGTGGTTGGCATCGTTCGTACCGCGGACGACGGCAAACGGTGTGCTGTTCCCATCGATGTACACCGCGAGGTCCGCGGTGACCGACGGCGGGGACGTGACGACCGTCACCGTGCCCTTCAGCTGCACCGTGGCGGTGCCCTGCGTGTAGCTGAAGTCGATCGTGATCGTGGCGTTATTCGCGTCCGGCGTCTCCAACTTCTCGTGCAGATCGACGGTGAGCGCCGGATTGTCGAGGGCCCAGTGTACGTCGGCCTGCGCATCCGGATTGTCGGTCGTCAGGTTCGTCGCCGAGAACGTGGCGTTAAAGTCGATGCGCCGCGTGCCGTCGGTGAGGAAGCCCAAGGCCGTCGCGCTGAAGGCGGACGGCGGAGTGCCGGTCGCCGTACCGCTCACCGTGTAGTCGACGTACGTGGTGCCGCCGGGCGGCGTCCCGTCCTTCACGATCACGTGCAACTGGTTCGTGTTGCCGGCGCTCTCGTCGAGCAGATCGGCGTAGCCCACGGGGGTCAGCGGGCTCTCGAGGATGTGATGCGTGATCGGGTCGACGGCATACAGGATGAGCCGCACGCCGTGTCGGTTCGCGTCGAACTGGCTAACGTCTTCGGCGTAGTGATGCGTGGCCACATCCCAGACGTAGACCTTGCCCCAGACGGTCGAGGGGATCACCTGCGCCGAAAGGGGGGAGCTCAGGGCCGACGCAGCTGTCCGGAACGCCTGCAGCCGGGCCGGCGCGTCGGCGTAGGCCAGCCGCGCCGTCTGCGGCACGGCCACGCGGGTTGCGCCGAGCAACGCGCCTGCCGGAGCCGACGCCACCGGCGAACCGGGTGCGCTGTCCAGCGCGCCGAAACTCTGGAACGTCGGCGAGGCGAAAACACTGGAAACGGTCTGTAAGTTCGAGCTGAGCTGCTGCGGATTGGAGAGCTGCGGGGCGGTGCTGTCCTTGCACGCGCTCACGACGAGTGCGGCGGCGCCGATGGCCCGCCATGTGCGACGATATGCCGGCATGCTGCGTCCTCCGGTTATGGCAGAGAAATGGAACGGGTCGGACAACCTACCGGCGGGGGGCCACTCGGACTGTGATGCGGCGCACCCGGTCGACGTGCGCCACGGCGGGCGGCAGGTGTGGCGCCGGCGCGCGCTACGAAATCACGCCGCCGCCGAGCAGGCGCCCGGCCGCGTCGTACAGCGCGCCCGACTGGCCGGGCGTGATGGCGCGCACGGGCTCGGCGAGCTCGAGGGCCAGCGTGTCGGCGGCGCCGCGGCCGACGCGTGCCGGGACGGGCCGGGCGCGATAGCGGCACTGCACCAGGACGTCGTCCCCGGGCGCGGGCGGATCGGCGAGCCAGTTCAGCTCGGTCAGCACCACGGCGTGGCCGAATAGCTCGTCTCCCGAGCCGATCACGACCTCGCGCGTTTCGGGGCGGATGGCAACCACGTACATCGGACGCCCGAAGCCACCGGGGAGCCCGCGCCGCTGACCGATCGTGTAGCGTGCGAAGCCATGGTGCTCGCCCACCACGTCGCCACCCACTGTGACGAGCGGGCCGGGTGCGAGCGCCGGCGCGTCCGTCGGGAGGTGTCGCTCGAGCACGCCGACGTAGTCGTCGTCCGGGACGAAGCAGATTTCCACGGACTCGGGCTTATCGGCCGTGACGAGTCCGAGCCGGCGGGCCACGGCGCGCGTCGCCTGCTTGGTGAGCTCGCCCACCGGGGTGCGCAGGCGCGTCACGACGGCACGGTCGATCCCCCACAGGAAGTACGACTGGTCCTTCTGCGGGTCGCGCCCGCGGTACAGCTCACCGTCGCGGGCGATCACGTAGTGTCCGGTCGCCACGTAAGAGCAGTCCAGCGCATCGGCGTGGTGCAGGAAGTCGCGGAACTTGGTGAAGGAGTTGCAGCGCACGCACGGAATCGGGGTCCGACCGCGCGCGTACTCCGCCACGAAGTCGCCGATCACGTCGCGACCGAACTGATCCTCCAGATTCACGACGTAGTGCGGAATGCCGAGCTTGTGGGCGACGAGCTGGGCGTCGGCGATGGAATCGAGCGAGCAGCAGGGGCGGTCGGGGACCGAATCACCGTAGCAAAACAACTTCATCGTGGCGCCGATGACTTCGTACCCCGCCTCGACCAGCAACGCGGCCGCCACCGAGCTGTCCACACCGCCTGACATGGCGACCAGAACGCGGTCGGTCATCGGTGCAGGACCGCGGACAGCGCCCGGACCTTGTCGACGATCGTCGGGAGGGCGCTCCCTACCACGTCCACGTCCTCGGCCGCGCTGTCCTTCCCGAACGAGAAGCGCAACGCCGCTACGCCGAGCTCGCGCGGTACGCCCATCGCCGTGAGCACGTGCGACGGTTCCACGGCCCCGGTGCTGCAGGCCGATCCTGACGAGCAGGCGATGCCGGCGAGGTCCAGGTGCATGAGCAGGGCCTCGGAGTCGGTCCCGGGGATCGAGACGTTCGCAATGTGGGGTGCGCGCTCGGCCCGCGAGCCGTTGAGCACGGCATCGGGCACGACGTCGAGCAGCCGCCGCTCCAGCTCGTCGCGCAGCGCGCGCACCGTGGCGGCGAACTCCGCCTGCTCGCGGGCGGCGAGCTCCACCGCCTGGCCCAGTCCGATGATCCCCGGCACGTTCTCCGTGCCCGGCCGCAGCCCGAACTGCTGCCCGCCGCCGTGGATGATCGCTTCGACGGCGTGCCGGTCGCGCACGATCAACGCGCCGATCCCCTTGGGCGCGCCGATCTTATGGCCGGAGATGGTGACGAGCGTGCAGCGGACGTCCCTGAGCGAGACCGGGACCTTGCCGAGCGCCTGAACGGCGTCCGTATGAAAGGGGACGTCCGCCTCGCAACATCGCGCCGCGAGCCGCGCCACCGGCTGAATCGTCCCGACCTCGTTGTTGACCCACATCACGCTCACGACCGCCACGCCGGACGCGAGCGCCCGCTCGAGCGCCGCCGCTTCCACCGCGCCGGACGCGTCGACGGGGAGGACGACCTCCTCGCCGCCCAAGTGCCGCACCGCGTGCGCGGCCGCCAGCACGGCCTTGTGCTCGGTCGCCGCCACGGCCACACGGAACGGGCCGCCGCGGTCGCGGGCCGCGAGCGCCGACCCGATCACCGCCAGGTTGTCCGCCTCCGTGCCGCCCGACGTGAAGATCACCTGGCTGGGCTCGACGCCCAGGGTCTCGGCGATCGTGCGCTTGGCCTCCTCGACGCCGGCGCGCGCCGCCCGCCCGAACCGATGGGCGGACGAGGGGTTCCCGAAGGCGTCCTTCCCGAGGTAGGGGAGCATCGCCTCCAGCACTTCGGGCCGCACCGGGGTCGTGGCGGCGTTGTCGAGATACACCAGGCGCTTGGCCATTGGCGGGGAATCTACCGACTACAGGGACTGCACGCCAAGCTGCAGCACGTCCTGCACTTCCAGCGTCTCGTGGCAGAAGAACGGCTCGCCGTACGGCCGGCGGATCAGGGAGCCGTAGTGCGCCGACTGCACGCGGATCAGCTCGTACAGGTCCTGACCGGTAGGATAGATCTCCCCGGCCGCCTTGGCCCCGTCGAATTGCGAGGCGTAGCAGCGGAGCGCCTGCATCTTCACGTCGAAGGTGGCCGAAATATCCACGACGAACGTCGGCTTCACGGGGTCTTCGCGGTACGCGAGCGCATACAGAATCTTGAACGGGCGGTGGGGATCACCTGCGCCGCCGTACTTGGCGAGGCCGGCCAGATAGCAGGCGTCGCGTCCCAGCTCGGAGGCGATGCGATGGTCCGGGTGCCGGCCGATGGGGAACGGGAGAATCACGACGCGCGGGCGGGTCGCGCGGACGAACTCGACCAGCCGGGCGCGCGAGGGCTCGTCGTTCTGGAGGTGTGCATCCGGGAGCTCGGCGTTGAGCCGCACGTGCACGCCGAGCGCCTGCGCCGCGCGCTCCGCCTCCGCCGCCCTGGTGCGGGCGTCGCCGCGCGTGCCGGTCTCGCCCTGCGTCAAGTCGAGGATGCCGACGCGGCGGCCGGCCTGCGCGGCCTTCGCCAGCGTGCCACCGCACGTCAGCTCGACGTCGTCGCGATGGGCGGCGATGGCGAGAAGGTCCACCTGCTGGTTCACGAACGGCCTCCGTTCTCTGCGGTAGAAAGCCGGGGAAGGGGAAGGGGCCCTTCCCCGGCCTCTTACGCTTCCCCGGCTTTTTGCCGCCTATTCATATCTCAGCGCTTCCACCGGATCGAGCCGCGCCGCCCGGTTGGCGGGCACGATGCCGAACACCACGCCGACGGCGATCGAGACGAGGGTCGCCACGGCGGCGCTCCACAGCGGGACGGTCGTCGAGAAGCGCAGCAGCGATTTGAGGAATTCACCCGCGGCGAGACCGAACACGATGCCGATCACGCCGCCCACGAGCGTGAGCGTCGCGGCCTCGACGAGAAACTGCCACAGGATCTCCCGGCGCGTCGCTCCCACCGCTTTGCGGAGCCCGATCTCGCGCGTGCGGTCGGTGACGGAGACCATCATGATCGCCATGACACCGATGCCGCCCACCATGAGGGCGATGCTCGAGAGCACGAGCATGACGAGAAAGAACGCGGCGGTGAGGCCGTCGAAGACGCTCAGCACCTGGTCCGACGTCAGCATGTCGAAGCTGTTGGGCTCGCCCACGCGGAGGCCCCGCATGCGCCGCAGCTGCAGCGTGACCGCGTCCATCGCCCGAGGCACGCTGACGCCGTCCACCGGCCTCACGAGAATGATCAACCCGTTCACCTCGTCGAACTTGAAGTTGCGCCGCGCCGTCTCGAACGGCACGATCCCGGCGATCTCCGGCGCGCCCGGGAGCTCGAAGATGTTGGTGGGTCGCTGGTACACGCCGATCACCCGGAAGGGGCGGCCGCCGACTTTGATGAGCCGGCTCACGGGATCGAGCGGTCCGAACAGGCGGTCCACCGTGCGCTGCTCCACGATGATCACCGGCGCTCCGGTGCGGCGCTCGGCCGGAGTGAACACCCGGCCGCGGGAGATCCCCCCGCCCAGGATTTCCATGAAGCGGTCGTCCGCGCCGAACAGGGCGAGGGTCTGGGTGCGGATGCCTCCGTACTCGAACCGATGGAACAACTGCGTCCAGATCGAAGCGTAGTGAATCTCGGGGAGGCGCGCGATCGCCTCCGCCTCCTCCGGCTTGAGGACCGGGCGTTGCCGGATCTCCCGGGGCAGGGCGTCGGGGTTGACCGGCGTTTGCGTGAAGAATCGCAGCACGCGAAACGTCGTCGGGCCGACGACCTCCAGGGTCTGCACGATCTGCTGGCGAAACCCCGAGACGATCGAAGCCATCGCCATCACGGTCGCGATCCCGATCACGACACCCAGCACCGTGAGGCCCGAGCGGGCCTTGTTGGCGCGCAGCTGCTCGAAGGCGATCAACCAGCCCTCGCCGACGGAGTGGAGCCTCATTCGGCCCGGAGCGCGGCGATGGGATCGAGCCGGGCCGCGCGGGCCGCGGGATACACACCGAACAGCACGCCGACGGTGAGCCCCAGGCCCAGCGCGACCCCGACGGACCATGCGGTCACCCGCGCGGGCAGCGGGGTGACCGCGCCCACCAGCCCGGCGAGCGCCATGCCCGCGGCGAGGCCGAGCACGCCTCCCACCAGCGAGAGGGTCACGGATTCGGCCAGGAACTGGCGGCGGATGGCGCGCCGCGTCGCGCCCAGGGACTTGCGAATCCCGATCTCGCGCGTGCGCTCGGTCACGCTCATGAGCATGATGTTCATGATCACGATCCCTCCCACGACGATGCCGATGGCCACCACCGCCGGCACGACCGTGAAGATGACGCGGGTGAGGCTCTGCCAGAAGGAGATGAGTCCCTCCGCCGTATCCACCGAGAAATCGTCGTCCTGGCCCGGCCGCAGCCGATGCGCGATCCGCATGGCCTCCTCGGCTCGGAGCATGGCCTCGGCCACCTGGTCCGCCGCCGGCATCTTGACGGAGATCACCGTCGTCTGGCGGCGCCCGTACAGCGCCTCGAACGTCGTGAGGGGGAGCATCACGAACCCGTCCCACGACTGCCCGAGCACCGTGCCCTTCTTCGCGATCACGCCCTTGATCGTGAACGCCCAACCCCGGATGCGCACTCGCTGGCCGACGGCCCGCGCCGCGTCCTCGAACAGCTTCTCGGCCACGTCGTACCCCAGGATCGCCACGAGGCGGCGCTGCTGCACGTCCACGTCTGTGAGCGGATCACCTGCGGCGATCTGGTAGTCCTGTACGATCTGATACGGAGCCGTGACGCCGAACACGAACGCGTCGCCGATGGTGCGGTTGCGCCACGCGACGTTGGCCGTGGGGGTCGGCCATCCCGATTGCAGGGCGATCGCCTGCGCGTCCGGGATGGCGCGCTCCACGTAGGGCACATCTTGCGGGGCGATAATCGGGCGGCGCTGGATCCGGCTCCACGCGAGATCGTCGATGAAGCCCACCTGAATCGGATCGCGCCGGATCTGGAACGCGTTCACGCCCACGATCGCGCCGGCGAGCCGCTCCCGCACGTACGCGTTCATCCCCTGAATCACCGCCACGACGGCGATCAGGAACGCCACGGACACGATGATGCCGAGCAGCGTGAAGAAGGACCGCAGCTTGTGGCTCCACACGGTCTGCAAGGCTTGCAGGATGGCTTCGGTCAACTGCATGGCGGGGAAACTAACGGTAAACGGCCGGGGGAAGGTGAAGCGGGAAGGGTGGTGGTGGGCCCCTTCCCCGTTCCCCCTTCCCGGGCCTCTTACCGGCTATTCGTACCGCAGCGCCTCGACCGGGTCAAGCCGCGCGGCCCGACTGGCCGGGTAGAGCCCGAATCCCACCCCGGTCAGGGCCGACGCGCCGAGTGCCACCACGATCGACCACAGGGGCACGTTGGCGGGAATCGGGGTGACGCGGGAGATCGCGAACGCGACGCCGCCCCCCACCAGCATCCCGGCCGCTCCGCCCACCAAGGTCAGCGTGGAGGCCTCGACGAGGAACTGCCACAGGATGGCGCGCCGCGTGGCGCCGAGCGCCTTGCGGACCCCGATCTCCCGCGTGCGCTCGGTGACGGAGATCATCATGATGGCGACGACGCCCACGCCCCCCACCATCAGCCCGATGGACGAGAGCACGAGCATCACGAGGAAGAACATCCCCGTCACCTGGTTCCAGGAATCGAGCAGCTTATCCTGCGTCACGATCGAGAAGGTGTTCTCCTGGCCGGGCTTCATGCCGCGGAGCGAGCGCAGTGTCGCGACCACTTCGTCCATCGCCTGCTGCTGGCTGTAGCTGGGCGCCGGGGCGACCGCCAGCCGCATCCACCCCTTGAAGTAGGGTACGTGCTTGGCGAACGCGCCGTGCGGAATCCCGACGAAGGGTGGTGTGCTGCCGCTGAAGAGGCTGGGGGGTGGGGTGTACACGCCGATCACGGTGAATAGTGCGCCGGCGACGTGGATAGACTGGCCAATCGGGTCGCGCCCGCGGAATAGCTGGTCTTCCAGCTTGCGGTTGATGACCGCGACGGAGCTGTTGGCGAGGTCCTCGAGCCGCGTGAAGGTGCGCCCCGGGTAGACGTCACCACCGTTCACCTCCACCCACTGCGCGGACAACCCCGCGACGTTGACCGACTCGAGCCGCAGGTCGGCGAACTCCACGGTGGCGGCGCTCTCGTCTCGGCGAGTCACGTAGCGCACCGAGGGGAGCTGGGCGATGCGGTCGGCTTCGATCTCGCTGATCGGCGGGTTGCGGCGCCAGGGGCTCGATTCGTCGGAACCATCCGAGACGTTGACCCCGGCCTGGAAGAAGCGCCACACGAGAAAGGTGCGCGGCGCGATCGACTCGAAGATGTTCGAGACGCTCTGGTTGATTCCACTGATCAGCGCGGCGATCACCATCACGACCATCACGCCGATGGCGACGCCGAGTATGGTGAGCGCGGCCCGCCCTTTGTTGCTGCGCAGCGAATCGAGCGCGATGCCGACCCCCTCAAACAGGCTGGTCATGTCTCGTGCCGCAGCGCGGCGATCGGGTCGAGGCGGGCGGCGCGGCTCGCCGGGTACACGCCGGCGAGGATGCCGACGCCCGCGCCCAGCACGACGCCGACCACGATCGACCAGGGGGCGACCGCGGCCGGGAGTGGCGTAGTGGCCGCCACGACGCCGGCGAGCGCGAGTCCGAGGGCGACGCCGCCGGCGGCGCCGGCGGTCGCCAGCGTGGCGGCCTCGACCAGGAACTGCCGCAGGATGTCGCGCCGTCGGGCCCCGAGCGATTTCCGGATCCCGATCTCGCGCGTGCGCTCGGCCACCGCCATCAGCATGATGTTCATGATCACGATCCCGCCCACGACGAGCGAGATCGCGACGAGGCCCGGGAGCGCGACGAACAGCACGCGGCTGATCTTGCTCCAGAAATCGAGCACCTCGTCCGCGGTTTCCAGCACGAAATCGTCCGGCTCGCGCGGCCGCAGGTGGCGGCGGCTCCGCATCAGGGCTTCGGCCTGCGCCATCGCCTCCCGCATCTCGGGCTGCGAGTTGGCCTTCACCGCCAGCGCGTCGACCACGCGCGGTGGGTTGATGTAGTGTTTGAGCGGCGCGCTCGCCGGCGCCACTACGAATTTGTCGAGCGACAGACCGAACAGGTTGCCCTGCTTCTCCACGACCCCGATCACCCGGTACGGGAGCTGGAAGATCTTTACCTCGCGGCCGATGGGGTCCTCGTCCTCGAACAGCTTGTCCGCCAGCTCGTGTCCCAGCACGAGGACCGGCATGCCGGCCTGCACCTCCTGAGCGGTAAAGGCGCGGCCCCGCTCGACGCGGAGCGAGCGGATGTCGAAATACAACTCCGTTGCCGCCGTGACCTGCACATCCTTCGCCTGCTTCCGGCCGGCGGTGAGCACCGCACGGGTGTTCGACTCCCACGCCGCGAGCACCGGGATCGTCATGCCGCGCGCCACGGCCTGCGCGTCTTCGTAGCTCACCCGCGGGCGCCGGCGCCATACCCGCCACGTCGAGTCCGTGATGTTGCCGAACTGCACGTCCGGGAACTGACGCAGCCGGAACGTGTTCACACCGAGGATCGTGCCGGCGAACTTGTCCGTCATGTAGCGGTTCATCCCCTGCACGACGGAGACGACGGCGATGAGGAACATCACGCCGATGAACACGCCGATGATGGAAAAGGCGCTCTTGAGCTTCTGCGCCCGGATGGTCTGCAAGGCGAGGCGGACGGCCTCGAAGAGGGGCATGCTACATGCTAGGGCGCCGGCGCCTATTCGTACCGCAGCGCCTCGACCGGATCGAGCCGCGCGGCCTTACTCGCGGGATAGAGCCCGAACAGGACGCCCGTCAGCGCCGCGACGACCAGCGCCACCACCACCGACCCGAGCGGCACATGGGCCGGGATCGGCGTGGCGAACGCCAGCACCACCGCGGCGAGGCCCCCACCGATCATGCCGACGATCCCACCCACCAGGGTGAGGGTCGCCGCCTCGACCAGGAACTGCCACAGGATCTCGCGGCGCGTGGCCCCCAGCGCCTTGCGCACCCCGATCTCGCGAGTGCGCTCGGTGACCGAGATCATCATGATCGCGATCACTCCCACGCCGCCCACGATCAAACCGACCGCGGACAGAATGAACAGGACGAACCGGATGATCAGGGTCATACTGTTGAGCTTCTCGAGGAACTTCTCCTGGCTCACGACCGCGAAATTGTTGTCCTGACCAGGGCGCAGATGGCGGCGCAGCCGCAACGCCTCGGTGACGTCCTCCATCGCGTCGGCCGTCGTCGCGGCCGGCGCAGGGCCGACCAGCAAGTCCATCCAGCCCTTCCAGTAGCGCACGTACTTGATGAGGGCGCCGTGCGGAATGATCGCTTCGGGCGACGGCTGGCCGCCGAACAGCTGCGGCGGCGGGTTGAACACGCCGATGACGGTGTACGGCACGCCCTGGACGTGGATGCGCTGGCCCACCGGGTCGATCTGGTCGAACAGCAGCTCGGCCAGCTTCTGGTTGACGACGGCGACCTGGGCGGCGGCTGCGTCCTCCACTTCGGTGAAGGAGCGCCCCGGGGAAACGTCTCCGCCGGCGACGTTGGGCCAGGCCGCGCTCCGGCCAAAGATGCGCACGCTGTGCTGGGTCTTCGCGCCGAACGTGACGTCCGCCTGGCCCCCTTCGTCCAGGGCCACCCAGCTCACCCGGGGCAGGCGCGCGATGGCCTGGGCGTCGGCGAGCGAGATCGGCGGGTTGTGGCGCCACGGGCTCATCTCGTCCGAGCCGTCGGAGATGTTGACGCCGCCCGAAAAGAAGCGCCCGACCCAGAACGTCTTCGGCCCCGATTGCTCCAGCATGTCGGCGACGCCCTTATTGAAGCCGCTGACGATCGCGCCGATCACCATCACGACCATCACGCCGATCGCGACGCCGAGAATCGTGAGCGCGGCCCGCGCCTTGTGGGCCCGCAGCGACTCCAGCGCGATGCCGACGCCTTCGAGCAGCGGGGTCACGGGGTCACTCCTGGCGCAGGGCGGTGATGGGGTCGAGCCGCGCGGCGCGGCTCGCGGGGTACACGCCGGCGATGACCCCGACGCCGCCGCCCACCACCACGCCGAGGACGATCGAGAACGGCGAGACGGAGGCCGGGAGCGGGCTGACCGCTTGCAGCAGTACCGATAACCCGATGCCGGTGAGGATCCCGAGGGTCGCACCGACGGTCGCCAGCGCGGTGGCTTCGGCGAGGAACTGGCGCAGGATGTCGCGCCGGCGCGCCCCCAGCGACTTCCGGATCCCGATCTCTCGGGTCCGCTCGGCCACCGCTACGAGCATGATGTTCATGATCACGATGCCGCCCACGACGAGCGCGATGCCCACGAGGCCGGGCCCGACCGCATAGAGAATGCGGCTCAATTTGTTCCAGAAGTCCAGCACGCCTTCCGAGGTTTCCATCGCGAAGTTGTCGTCCTGGCGCGGGCGCAGGTGTCGCCGGCTGCGCATGACCGCTTCGGCCTGGTTCATCGCTTCCCGCATCTCGGGCTCGGAGTTCGCCTTCACGATCAGGGCATCGACCACCCCGGGCGGGTTGACTTCGCGCTGGATCGGTGAGAGCGCTGGCGCCACGACGAATTTGTCGAGCGAGATCCCGAGCAGGTTCCCCTGGCGCTCCACCACGCCGATCACCCGGTAGGGGATACCGTGGATACGCACGTTGTGCCCGATCGGGTTCACGTCCGGGAACAGCTTGTGCGCGAGGTCGTACCCGAGCACCACGACGGTCGTGCCGGCCTTCGACTCCTGGGGTGTGAACGGGCGGCCGTCGCCGATCGTCAGGTTCATGATGTCGAAGTACCGCTCGGTCGTCCCCTCCAGCGTGATGTCCTTGGCGACCTTGCCGCTGTACTCGACGCTGCCGCGGTCCTCGGAGTACCACGCCGTCACCACGGGGACCGTCAGGCTCTTCGTCACCGCGTTCGCGTCCGCGAACTTGATGCGGGGGCGCCGGCGCCACGACCGCCACACCGAGTCCTGGACGTCGAAGTTCACGTTCGGCGAGCGGCGCAAGTGGAACGTGTTCACGCCCACCAGCGTGCCGGCGAACTTCTCGGTCATGTAGCGATTCATGCCGTTCACGACCGACCAGGCGCCGATCAGGAAGGTGACGCCGATAAAAACGCCGATCGTCGAAAATACGCTCTTCAGCTTTTGCGCCCGGATCATCTGGAGCGCCAGGCGGATCGCTTCGAAGAACGGCACCCTAGGCGGCCTGCAGCTGGTCCGTGGCGATCACGCCGTCGCGCAGCGTCACGACGCGGGCCGCGTGGGCCGCAATGTCGTGCTCGTGCGTGACCATCACGATCGTCTGGCCCCCGCGGTGCAGGTCGCGGAACACCTGCATGAGCTCGGCACTGGTGGCCGAGTCGAGGTTTCCGGTGGGCTCGTCGGCGAGCAGGATGGAGGGCTGGTTCACGAGCGCCCGGGCGATCGCGACGCGCTGGCGCTGGCCGCCCGACAGCTCGTTGGGCCGGTGGTCCATCCGGTCGCCCAACCCGACGCTGGTGAGCGCCCGGGCGGCCTGCTCCCGCCGCTCGCGCGCGGGCTGCCCCGCGTAGATGAGCGGCAGCTCCACGTTGTGGAGCGCCGTCGCCCGCGGCAGCAGGTTGAACGTCTGGAAGACGAAACCGATCTCTTTGTTGCGGATCCGGGCTAGCTCGTCATCCGACAAATCGCTCACCTTCTGCCCGTTCAGCCAGTATTCGCCGGCCGTGGGCGTGTCCAGGCAGCCGATCAGGTTCATGAACGTCGACTTGCCCGATCCCGACGGCCCCATGACGGCGACGTACTCGTTCTTGCGGATCTGCAGGCTCACGCCCCGCAGGGCGCGCACCACTTCGCCCCCCATGTCGTAGTCGCGGGTGAGCTTATGCGTCAGGATGACAATGTCGGGCAGCGGGGTGTCGCCCGTCCGGAACGGCTGCAGGGCCGTCATGCGGTCTTCTTCACGATCTTGTTCGTCGTGTCCGTGGCTTGCTTCGTCGGGCGCACACGCGCGCCGTCCTTCAAATCGCGGATCGCCTGGTACGGCCCGGCGACGATCGTTTCGCCCTGCTTCAGCCCATCGAGCACCTCGAAGTATTCGTCTCCCGCGATCCCGACCTTGACCGGCCGAAACGTCGCGGTCCCCTTGTCCACAACGAACACCCCCTCGGTTTCCTTCTTCTTGCGCGCGGTTGCGGTGTCCACCGGCCGGTTCTCCGTCGACACCGGCTTGTTCTCGCGCACCGTGAGCGCGATGATCGGGATCGAGAGCGCCTGCTTGCGCGTGTCGGTCACGATCCGGGCCGTGGCCGAGAGGTCCGGGCGCACGTCGCCGGGCGGGTTGGTCAACGTGATCTCCACCTGGTAGTCGACCGCCTGCGTGTTGGTACCCGGCGTCGACGCGGCGGCCGTGAGGATCGCGCTGTTCGAGACCTTCGTCACGTGCCCCATGAAGGTGGTGTCGGGAAAGGCATCGATCGTCACCTCCACCGAGTCTCCCAGATGCAGCCGCACGACGTCAGTCTCGTCCACGTTGACCTTCACCTGGATCACCGAGAGGTCGGAGACCGTCAGCAGCAGGCCGACGTCCCTGGAGAACGTTCCCGGAACGGCGACCTCTCCTTCCTCGACCGACAGCCGCGTCACGCGGCCCGCCATGGGCGCGAGCAGCGTGGTCTTGCGGAGATTGTCACTGGAGGACCGCACCGCGGCGCGGGCCTGTTCCACCTGGTGCTGCGCGGCGGTCAGGTTCGCTTCCGCGATCTCGAACGCCGTCTGGGCCTGCTCGAGCTGCTCCTGCGACACCAGGTTGGGGTTCTGCGCGTGGAGCTCCTTGGTGCGGCCCAGCGCGCGGTCCGCCTGGTCCCGGTTGGCCTTGGCTTGTACGGCGGCCGCCTGCGACGAGGCGAGCGTGGCCTCGGCCTGCTGCAGGTTCGCCTGGTAGATCGTGGGATCGATCTGCAGCAGGAACTGCCCCTTGGTGACCAGGTCGCCCTCGCGCACCGCGATCTTGGTGATGCGCCCCGTGATGTCGGCCGAGATGTCGACCTTCTTCTTCGGCTGGATCTTGCCGCTCGCCGTCACGGCGGCGACCAGGTCGCGACGGCTCGCCTTCTCGAAGCGGACCTCCGCGCCGCGGTCGCGCCGGGCGCCCGCACTGATCACGACGAGCCCCACGATCAGCACTGCCGCCCCCGCTCCCACCAGCACTTTGTTACGCTTGGACATGTCGGTCGCGTCCTCTCGTTACCGCAGCGGCCGCCCCACCGCTGCTTCGAGCGCGGCGACCGCCTTGTGATAGTCGTAGACGGCGTTCACATAGTCGCTCTCCGCCCGCAGCTGCGCCACTTGGGCGTCCAGTAGCTCGAAAAACGTGCCCGAGCCGACCCGGTAGCGCTCGGTGGCGAGCTGCAGCTGCTCGCGGGCCGCCGTGCGGTTCGTGTCTTGGATCGCGATCGTGCGGTAGGCGGTCGTGACGGTGAGGTACGCCTGGCTTACCTCGGTGTGCACCTGCAGCCCGCGCGCCCGCACCGATTCCTCCAGGTCTTGCTGCTGCGCCTTCGCCTGCGAGACCTGCAAGGGCTGTGAGAAATTGCTCCACAACGGGATGCTGATCGTCAGGCGCGCCTGGAACGGCTGCGGTGTGAATTTGAACGGGTATGCCGCGTTCTGGTCGCGGATCGCCTGCTCCTGCTGCGGCGTGAAGGCGAGCAGGTTGCAGTTGAGCGGCAGCTGTCCCGAGTTCAACCAGGCGGTGTTCTCGTACTGGCACGCCGTGATGTTCGCGGCCGCGCTCGCCGACGCGGCCGCAATTGTCGGATTGATGTCGGAGAGCTTCTGCGTGAACCCCGACCAGCTGGCCGACACGGCGACGCTCGGCGTGTACGCGCCCGTGGCCGCGCGGACGCCCCAGCTGGCGGCGCCCTCGCGTGCCCGCAGCGCCTTGAGCGCCGGGTTCTGACCCTCGGCCATCGTCAGCAGGTCCCCGAGCTGCCACGCCGGCGTCTGGACCGCGAACGTGTCGGTGAGCTGCACCGTCGCGACGTCCACCGGCGGCGTGACGCCAATCTGCTGGAACAGCCGCAGCTTCTCGAGTTGCAGCCCGGTCTCCGCGCGCAGCAAGGCGACCTCGGCCTGTCCCCGTGCCACCTGTGCCTGGCGCACGTCGATCAGTGATGCACGACCGACGTCGTAGCGCGCTTGCGCGAGCTTGAGGAACTGCTCGTTGCGGTCGAGCTCCTTGCGCGCCACGTCGGCGTTGTCGCGGGCCTGGAGCACGCTCAAGTACTGCTGGGTCACGCCGGTGATCAGGTTCGACTCGGCGCCCGCCACGTCCGCGTCGGCGGCGCTCAGCTGGGCGTGCTTGAGCGGGATCTGGGTGAGCGTCTGTCCGTTCAGCGCCCAGTCGAGGAACAGGCCGTAGCTCGACGACAGCGTCGAAACGTTCTGCGAGAAGTTGGCCGTCAGAAACCGCTGCTGGCCGGAGCCCGAGTAGCCGATGCCGCCCGATGCGGTGAGCGTCGGCAGAAAGGTGCTGGACCACGCGTTGCGAGCAGCCCAGCCCGCCGGTGACCGGTCGTGGAGCGCCTGCCGGTAGAGCGGGTTGTGCGCGCGTGCCAGCGCCAAGGCGTCGGCGAGAGACAGGTTCGCGGTGGTGGGTTGTTGGGTGACGGCCAGGGTCGGACAGACGGCGAGCCCGACGGACAAGAGCAAGCGCTTCATGAGGTTCCCTTGGACCGGTCGTGAGGTCGTCACCTCATACGCGGGCCGCACGCTACGGGTTTCGACTTGTGACTACCGAACCGACTGGGCGGGAATCTAACCCCCAAGGCGCCTCCGGTCGAAGGGGTCAGGAGGCGGGCGCGCGCTCCGCCGTAAGGCGGCGCGAGGGCACCGCGACCCTGAGCAGCCGGCCGGCACGGTCCAGCCACAGGTGCACCAACTGGTTGGGGCCGCCGGTGACCGTGACGTGGCGCAGCGACGCGGGATCGCGGTGCAGCGTCGTGGCCTCGACTCCCAGGTCCTGGACGATGAGAACCTCGCGGTGCCCGGCGCGTGGAAAGATCGCGGTGACTGACACGGGGCTCGGGCCCGCGTGCCAGGCCGCCACGAGGTACAGGACGAACACCGAGTCGTCGAGCAGCACGACCGGCGCCGGGGCCGGGAATTCACGGGCGCGCTCGGTGAGACGCCCGAGCAGCCGCACCGTGAATCGACCGCGCGACCGCTGGCCCAGGATGCGGAGCGGCTCGCGCGGGTCGGCCACGGAGAAGTCGAGGCTCGCCGGCAGCGAGTCGGCGCCGATTTCGAGGATGGGATTAAGGACCACGATCGGCCGGCTCCGGTCGAACCGCACGGTCGACGAGAGCGTCCATCCCCCGCCGCCGTGCGCCGCCGCGAGCCGGAACGCCTCCCGGCCGATCTCCGCGGTATCTTGCCGGAGCAGGAACGTGCCCTCGTCGAGCGGCGCCTGCAGGGCGAGCAGCGTGAGGATCAGAGCGCTCATGGAACCGTGGGGACCGGGGCTCCGAGCACTCGCGTCGCGATGCGCTCGTAAATCATCTTATACAGACGCTCGCCTTTTTCACGCGTGGCGAGCGTCGGTCGCCCGAGGGAGCCGGGAGACCGCTCTGGGAGCGAGCGCGTGGCCCCGCGATAGCGGGCGGTCTGGCGGGCGGGCAGGACGAAGTCCTGGGCGCGCTCCATCCGCACCAGCTGCGGAGCGAGATAGAGCAGCAGCGAAGTGTCGAGCTCGCTGCCATGCATCGGGCCGTCCGGATCGGCGAGGTGGCCCGCGAAGTCGAGCGCGAACACGTCCACCGTGAACACGCGGGCGCGCCGCGTGCGCAGCGTCGACAGCGCCTCCTGGTGCGGGTCGTGGCCGTGCGCCGTGAGGATGATGAACGCGTCGACGCCGGTCTGCTCCCAGGAGCCGAGCAGGTCGTTCATCCAGCGGTGCAGGGTCTTGCGGCGCACCGTGGCGTTGCCCGCGTACGGCCGCTGAGTGGCCGTGTTCACGCCGTACTCGATCGTGGGGGCGCGCAGGATGTCGAAGCTCGCCGAGAGATCGTCGGCCAGGCGCTCGACGATGATCGTGTCGCACCCCATCGGTAAGTGGGGCCCGTGCTGCTCGCAGGTGCCCACCGGCACCAGGAGGCGGGAATCGCGCTCGAGGATGAAGCGGACTTCGTCCGCCACCAGCGTCTTCAAATGATGCGGCGCCTTCATATCCTGATCGCGGGCTGCGCCGCGGCCGTGGCGGTGGCGGAGTGGCTCCACGGGAACGCCGGGCCGTGGGCGTGGACGGCGGGGGTGGCGGGGCTCGTGACCGCCGGCCTGGCGGTGGCGCGCGGTCCCCGGACCGGCGCGCCAGCTCTCGCCGCCCTGGCGTCCCTCCTGCTCGCCGTGGTCGTCATCGTGGGCGTGCGCGAGGTCCGCCGGATCGAGTGCTGCTGGACCGAGGTTCGGGCGGAACGGGTCCCTCGGGACTCGGCCGAGCTGCGTGGCGCGCTCGCGGCGGCCGTGGCCGAAGCCCGGCGCCTCGCCGAGCGCGCCATGACGGCCGCCCTGCTGCCGCGGGACGCGGCCTTCGAACAGCTCGCGGTCGCGATGCAGGCTCGGGGGCAGGCGCCGGGGGTGGAGCGCGGCGTCGTCATCCTCGGCGCCGACGGCAAGCCGTTCGCGTGGGCGGGCCGCCACCGGTTCGTTCCTGCCCGGGACACGGTAGAATTGCGCGCCGTCATCACCCCATTCTACGTGTCGCTCGAGGCCCGGCGCCAGACACAGGCCGGCGGCACCGCCGTGGGCTCCGTCCTGATCGACGCCGCGCCGGCTGCGCGCGACCGGGACGGGGCGGTGAGCGCACTGTTCGCGCGCCGCTATGGCGTGACGCTGCGGTTCTACGTTCCACATCTCGCCCCGGTCGACTCCACGGTCTTCGACTACGCCACCCCCGACGGCCGCACGCTGTTCAGCGTGCAGCCGATCCCGCCGTCCCAGGGTGACGCGAAGCTCGCCGCGGTGCAGGGCGCCGCAGGGCGGGCCGGCACGGCGCTCGCCGCGGCGCTCCTCTTCCTCTTTATGGTCGCGCCGCCGGGGCGGTGGCGGTGGCTGGTCGTCCTGGCCGCGGCGTGGTGTCTGTTGCGGGCGCCGCTCGGCCCCGCGCTCGGGCTGGCGAACCTGTTCTCGCCCGCGCTGTTCTATCGGCCGATGCTCGGCATGTTCAGCGCGTCCGCGGGGTCGCTCGTCGTGCTGGGGCTCGTGGTGCTGCTCGCGGCCGCGCTGCGGTGGCGCGGCGGGATCGCGCGGCGCTGGTGGACCCTGTCCGCGGCGGCGGTCCTCGTGCTCGCCGCTCCGTACCTGGTGCGCTATTTCGGTCGGGGCATCGCGCCTCCCACCGGCGGCGTGAGCTTCGGCTTGTGGATCTCGTGGCAACTCGCGGTCGCGGCGGCCAGCATGGCGCTGGTGTTTTGGGCGGCGGCCTTGGTGCGCGGCACTGGGGAGCCGAGGGGCGTCCCGTGGACTCTCCCCGCCGCCTGCGCGTGGGCGGTGCTCGCGGCGCTCGTCGGCCTGTGGTTGTGGCAGCCCTATGGCGCCTGGCCCGAGTGGTACACTTTCGTCTGGCTCCCGGCCCTGGTGGGCGTGGTGGTGCCGGCGCCGAGTCGCTGGGCCGTCTGCGGCATCGCGACCGTGGCCGGGACTGCCGCGGCGCTCGTCACGTGGGGCGCGACGGTCGAAGGCCGTCTCGGTCTCGCCGAGCGTGACGCCGCGAGGTTGGGTCGGGAGGAGGACCCGCCTGCGGTCGCGCTGCTCGAGCGCATGGGTCGCGAGCTGCCGGCACCCGCGCCGCGCACGGCAGGAGAGCTGTACGCGCTGTGGCTGGGGTCGCCCCTCGCCGCCGAGGACTATCCGGCGAGTCTCGCGGTCTGGACGCGGACCGGCGATCCCGTGACCGAGCTCCGCCTGGCGCGACTCGACCTGCGGCCACCGCTCATGGCGGCGCTGGTACGCTCTCCCGACACGCAGCGCGGTCCGCGCGTCGAGCGGCTGCCGGGCGTGCCGGGCGTTCACAACGTGCTCGTCGCGCCGCTCCCCTCGGGCGACGTGCTCACCGTGGGCGTCGGTCCACGCACGCTGCTCATCCCGGCGGACCGCGTGGCGCGGTTTCTCCACGGCGAGGTCGGCGCGGGACTCCCATACGTCCCCTCGCTGTCGCTCCCGAGCCCCGGCCCGCCGGCTGCGAGCGCCCGGGTCATCTGGACGCGGAGCGGATGGTCGGTGCGCGGCGAGCGGCGGATCGAGCTGCCGGGCGGCGTGCGGCACGTCCACCTGCGGGTCGACCTTCAGCCGGGGGGGCCGTGGGCGCTGCTGGTGCGCGGCGCCCTGGTTGTTGTCTCGGACGCCGTGCTGCTCGGCGCGATA
>Ga0209055_1000162_pt1 | contig 46256 bp, 47 predicted proteins | sample GraSoiAngelo_110_FD_185875 | JGI IMG/M metagenome (GOLD analysis project Ga0209055, IMG submission 185875) | Grasslands soil microbial communities from the Angelo Coastal Reserve, California, USA - 14_0903_12_30cm (SPAdes) (version 2) | ecosystem: Environmental > Terrestrial > Soil > Grasslands ... | reverse complement strand
TGAGTAGACCGACCCCGGGGCCATGCCCCGGGGTTAACCCAATCGGGGTGTGCTCCCGGGCCAGGCCCGGGGGGTTAACCCAATCGGGGTGTGTTCCCGGGGCCATGCCCCGGGCTCGGTCGACCCGAGGTGCTTGAACCCCGCGGCGTGGCCGCGGGGTCGGTCTACCCGAGTTCCTCGAGCCCCGGGGCCATGCCCGGGGGGTTAACCCAATCGGGGTGTGTTCCCGGGGCCATGCGCCAGGCTCGGTCGACCCGAGGTTCTTGAACCCCGCGGCGTGGCCGCGGGGTCGGTCTACCCGAGTTCCTCGAGCCCCGGGGCCATGCCCGGGGGTTAACCAACGACACTTTGCCTCTATACTTTCCCCAGGTGCGCCACCTCTACGTCCACGTCCCCTTCTGCGTGCGCCGCTGCTCCTATTGTGACTTCTCGATCGCGGTCCGGAAGCGCATCCCGGCTGGCGAGTACGTGGACGCAGTGCTCCGGGAAGTGGAGATGGTCCGCGCGGCTGACCCCGGGGCGGCGACCGAGGGCCCGGAGGGCCCGAAGAAGGCACCGCATGACGGTCTCGAAACCCTCTACTTGGGTGGCGGCACCCCGTCGCTGCTTCCGCCAAATGCGCTGGCAATGCTCGTCACGTCCTTGCTTGACGCCTTTGGCGCGACGCCTTCGCGTGACGCCGTTGAAGTAACGGCGGAGGCCAATCCCGAGGACGTGACGCTCGAACATGCAACCGCCTGGCGCCGCGCCGGCGTGAACCGCGTGAGCCTCGGCGCCCAGTCATTCGATGACACTGTGCTGCAATGGATGCACCGCTCCCACGACGCCGCACGCATCACCTCGGCGGTGCGGACGCTCCGGGACGCGGGGATCGACAACATCTCGCTCGACCTGATCTTCGCCCTGCCCGCGGAGCTCGAGCGCGACTGGGAGCGGGACCTGGAGCTGGCCCTGTCCCTGCATCCCGATCACCTGTCGCTGTACGGGCTCACAGTGGAAGAGCGGACGCCGCTCGCCCGCTGGATCTCACGCGGGGCCGTCGCGCCTCCGGAAGATGACCGCTACACCGAGGAGTATTTGCTGGCGCACGTGCGGCTGGCGGCGTGCGGCTATCATTTCTACGAGGTCTCCAACGCCTCTCGGGACGAGGCTCGGTCGCGTCACAACTCGGCGTACTGGTCCGGTCGCCCCTACGTCGGGCTCGGCCCCGCAGCCCACAGCTACGACGGCCGCGCGCGTCGTTGGAACGTCGCCCCGTGGCCGGCGTACGCCCACGCGATCGCGGCGGGCCGCTCCCCGGTCGAATCCACCGAAGTTCTCACGGCGGAGCAACGGGAGCTTGAGCGGCTCTATCTGGCGTTGCGCACCGACGCGGGGGTGGCGCGCACCACGTGTCCGCCCGACCGCCTGACCGCCTGGGCGGGGGCGGGGTGGGTGGAGGTGACCGCCGAGTCGGTGCGGTGCACTCCCCAGGGCTGGCTGCGGCTCGACTCTCTGGTGCGCGACTTGACCGAGCCCCAAGCGGCGAGCTAAATTGTTAGCAGCTAAGAGGTTGGGTGATATGTCGCAGTCCCTAACAGAGCGCGAACGGCAGGTGCTCGAAGCCGTTATCGAGACCTACGTTGAGACCGCCGAGCCGGCGGGGAGTCGGACTATCTCCCGGCGGTCCGGGATGATGCTGTCCGCAGCGACCATACGCAACACGATGAGCGACCTCGAGGAAAAGGGATTCCTGTACCACCCCCACACCTCCGCGGGCCGCATCCCGACCGACCTCGCTTATCGCGTGTACGTCGACTCGTTGATGCGGCTGCCCCCGGTCTCGCTGTCCGACTCGGACCAAATCCGCGAAGAGTTGACGGGAGAGCGCACCGCCGTGGACCGGATCCTGGAGCGAGCCGCGCAGGTGCTCGGCGTGCTCACCAAGGAGCTGGGGGTCGCCGTGGGCCCGTCGCTGGACGACGCGCTGCTCGAGCGCCTCGAGCTGTTGCAGATCTCCTCGGAGCGGCTGCTGCTGGTGCTGTCGCTCAAGAGCGGTGTGGTGCGCACCATCTTCGTCGAGGTGCCGTCACACATGGCGCCCGAAGCAGTCCGACACGTCGCGGTGGTGCTGAACGAGCGGCTCGGCGGGCTCACGCTGCGCGAGATCCGCGGCACGCTGTCCGATCGGCTGCGCGACGCGGCGGGCGATTCCGGCGCGCACGAGCTCCTCAACATCTTCATTCAAGAGGCAGACGAGCTGTTCGACGTGCCGGCGAGCGGCGCCGCCGCCGCCGGCGTCGTGCTCGGCAGCGCGCAGCTGCTCGCCGGCCAGCCGGAGTTCGCGACCCAGGAACGGCTGCAGGGGCTGCTCCAAGTCACGGAGCGGCGCGATCTGCTGCGCCAGGCGCTCGCCCAGCGGCTGGGCGACGGTCTCACCATCACGATCGGCAGCGAGCACCGGGATTCGCGCCTCGCGCCCTTCACGCTCGTGACGGCGTCGTATCGGCTGGGCGCTCTGTCGGGCGTCATCGGGGTGCTGGGTCCGACGCGGATGGCCTACGACAAGATCGTCGCCCTGGTCGATCACACGAGCCGCCTCGTCGGGGAGTTGCTCGAATGAGCCAGCCGAGCGACTACTACGCGCTGCTGGGCGTGGCGCGGAACGCGGGCGAAGCGGAGATCAAGAAGGCGTACCGCGGCCTGGCCATGAAGCACCACCCCGACCGCGTCGCCTCCGAGGAGAAGACGGCAGCGGAAGAGAAGTTCAAACAGATTACCGAAGCGTACGAGGTGCTGCGTGATCCCGAGAAGCGCGCCGCGTATGATCGCTATGGGGTAGCGGGCGTGCGCGGGGCGGGAGCGGCGGGCGGGGGGTTCGGCTTCGCACACTTCGACCTGTCCGAGGCGCTCAACATCTTCATGCGCGACTTCGGCGGTCTGGGCGGATTGGACGCCTTCTTTGGCGGTGGCGAGCGCGGTCGGCGCGACCGCCAGCGAGGGCAGGACTTGAAAGTCACGCTCGAGCTGACGCTCGACGAGGTCGCGAAGGGTGCCGCGAAAACCGTGCGCCTGCGCACGCTGGACCGGTGCACCGCGTGTAGCGGGACGGGTGCCCAGGACGGGGCCCGCCCCACGCCGTGCGGCACGTGCGGCGGCACGGGCGAGGTGCGCCGCGCCGCGCGCTCGATGTTCGGCCAGTTCGTCTCGGTGTCGCCGTGCCCAAGCTGCGCCGGCGAGGGCAGCGTGATCCGCCAGCCGTGCCCCAAGTGCCAGGGGGACGGGCGCGTGCGGGCCGACAAAACGATCCAGATCGACGTCCCAGCCGGCGTGCAGGAGCATCATTACCTGACGATGCGCGGCCAGGGCGTGCCCGGGCCCCGCAACGGGCCGCCGGGGGACCTGATCGCCGTGCTCGAGATCGCCGACGACCCGCGCTTCGAGCGCCACGGTGATGACCTGGTCTACGACCTCCCCCTCTCGCTCACGCAAGCGGCGCTCGGCGCCGAGGTCGAGGTACCGACCCCGCACGGCACCGCCACGCTCAAGGTACAGGCGGGCACGCAGACGGGAGCCGTATACCGCGTGAAGGGAAAGGGGCTGCCGCGGTTGGGCGACAGCGGGCGCGGCGACCTGCACGTGCGGGTGCACGTGTGGACGCCGACGAAGCTGACGGCGGAGCAGCGGGCCTTGCTCGAGCAGCTCGCGAAGGTCGAGACGGCGCCCCCGGCCGAGGATCGGCTCGGCAGAAAATTCTGGGAGCAGCTGCGTCAAGCATTCGGGAATCGCTGAGCGCGCCAGGGAGCGGGGCACATGGGCGGGTGCATCTTCTGCAAGATCGCGGCGGGCGAGGTCCCGGCAACAGTCGTGAAGCGGGCCGACGGGATCATGGCGTTCAAGGACCTGAATCCGCAGGCGCCGACGCATCTGCTCGTGATTCCGACCGATCACTTGGCGTCGCTCAACGATGCGAAGGACCCGCAGCTGCTCGGTCGCCTGCTGGCATTCGCGCGCGACCTGGCGCGTGACACCGGGATCGCCGAGCGAGGCTATCGTGTCGTCGTGAACACCAACCCCGACGGCGGCCAAACGGTGTTTCATCTCCACCTGCACCTGCTGGGTGGGCGGCCCATGACGTGGCCACCCGGTTGACCTTGCCCCGGGCCGCGACGGGGGCTAAGTTTGTGTCTCGATCATAGTTAGCGAGTCGCCCATGCCGGAAGTCATCATTCATGATGACGCAAGCTTCGAACGCGCGCTCAAGCGCTTCAAGAAGAAATGCGAGAAAGCGGGGATCCTTTCGGACTTGCGCAGGCACCGTCATTACGAGAAACCCAGTGAGAGACAGAAACCCACGATGAATGCCGCGCGACGCAAGCACCGGCGCCCGCGGCTGGTCTGACTGTGGCTGACTTGACCGAGCGGCTGCGCGCCGCGATGAACCAGTCCCGGAAACAACGCGATCAGGCGCGCACCCTTCTCCTCTCCACGATCCTCGCAGACCTCAAGAACCGCGAACTCGAGCTGAACCATCCCCCCTCCGACGACGAGGCGGCGGAAGTGCTGCGGCGCGGGATCAGGCGGCGGCGCGAGGCGGCGGAGCAGTACGTCGCCGGCAAACGTCAGGAGCTCGCCGACCGCGAGCTGGCCGAAGTGACGATGCTCGAGGAGTTCCTCCCCGCCGCGGTCGACCCGGAGGAGATCCGTCGGGCCGTGCGTGAGGCCCTCGCGACGGGGGCCAAGGACCTGGGCAAGCTCATGGGGCAGGTGATGCCGAAATTCAAAGGCCGGGCGGATGGCAAGCTGGTGAACCAGATCGCCCGCGAGGAGCTGGCGGCGACCTTATGAGCGTCGCGGGAGGGGTGGCCCCCTCCGTGCTGGACACCCTGGAATTCCCTGCCGCGCTGGAGCGGGTGGCGGCCCACGCCGCCGGCCCGCTCGGCGCCGCCCGAGTGCGCGGCCGCGCTCCCGCCACCGATCCCGAGCGGGTCCGGGCGGCGCTGGCCCAGGTCGCGGAGCTCGCCGCGCTGCTGCTCCACGACGATGCGATCCGGGCCGAGCCGGTGCCCGACATCGGGCCGGCGCTCGAGCTGCTCGCGGTCGCCGGCAGCGCGCTCGAAGGCGTCCAGCTCGCCACGCTCACCCGGGCGCTGGCTGGCGCGCGTCTCACCGCCGCGGAGCTGGCGCGTCTGGCGCGCGACGCGCCGCGCACGGCGGCGCTACGGGTCGATCCCCCCCCCAAGGAGATCGAGACGCAGCTGGCGCGGTCGCTCGACGCCGAGGGGGTCGTGCTCGATGCGGCCTCACGCAGTCTCGCCCGCGCGCGCCAGGGCGTACGCGAGGCACGCCAGCGTCTCGTCGGCAGGCTCGACGCGATGCTCGGCGCGCTCGACCCGACCGACCGTGCGCCCGATGCCGCCGTCACCCTGCGCGGGGGCCGCTACGTCATCCCGATCCGCGCGACGGCGCGCGCCCGCGTGGGCGGCATCGTGCACGACGAGTCCGCCACGCGCTCCACAGTGTTCGTCGAGCCGCCCGAAGTGATCGAGCTGGGCAACGCCCTGCGGTCGGCGGAAGCCGAAGAGCAACGCGAAGTGCTGCGCGTGCTGCGCGAGCTGACGGATCTGCTGCGCCCGCGTCGCGCGGCGCTCGCGGCCGCGTGGGAGATGTGTATCGCGTTCGATGACCTGTGCGCGCGGGCGCGCTATGCCGTGGAAGTGAACGGCTTCGCCCCGACGGTCGGGGCGGGCCCGCTGGCGATCCGCAACGGCCGCCACCCGCTCCTCGTCGGCGGCGAGACACCGGTCGTTCCGTTCGACCTGGTGCTCGCGCCCGATGAGCTCACGATCCTCGTCTCCGGTCCGAATACGGGCGGCAAGACGGTGCTCATCAAGGCCGTCGGGCTCCTGTGCTTGATGGCCCAGAGCGGCATCATTCCTCCGCTCGGACCCCAGTCGACGCTCCCGGTGTTCGCCGCGGTGTTCGCCGACATCGGCGATCGGCAGTCGATCGCCGCGAGCCTGTCGACGTTCTCGGCGCACGTCGCCGCACTGCGCGACATCCTGGAGCACGCGCAGGCGGGCTCGCTCGTGCTGCTCGACGAGATCGGGAGCGGCACCGACCCGGCTGAGGGTGGCGCGCTCGCGGCGGCGGTGCTGCGCACGCTGACGCGGCGTCGCGTCGTGACGCTCGCCACTACCCACCTCGGCGTGTTGAAGCAGCTCGCCGCCGAGACCGTCGGTATCGTCAACGCGTCACTGCAATTCGAGGCCGAGACGCTGACGCCGACCTATCGCCTGCTGAAGGGCGTCCCCGGTCGCTCCTACGGGCTCGCCATCGCGCGTCGCCTCGGGATCGCCGCCGACGTGCTCGACATGGCGCAGCGGGCGGTGCCCGACGCCGAGCGGACCCTCGACGCCCTGCTCGCGACCGTGGAGGCCCGCGCGCGCGACCTCGAGGTACAAGCGCGGGACCTGGCGGCACGGGAGGCGGCGTTGCGCGAGGACGCGGGTCGAGTCGATGCGCGGGCCGAGGAGGTCGCGCGACGCGAGCACGAGGTGAAGACGCGCGCTCAGGCGCTCGAGCGCGAGGCGCGCGAGCAGACGCGGGCCTACCTGCTCGAGGCGCGCCGCAAGGTGGAGGAATCGCTCGGCCGCGCTCGGGCGGCGGTGGACGAAGCCACGGCGCGGGAGGCGAGGCGGCTCTTGGAACAGGCCATCGAAGCAACCGAAGTCCGGGAAAAGGGAAACGTGAAACGGGAAACGTGGCTGTCGCTCGAGGAGCTGCGGCGCTTGAAGCAGGAGCAGCCGGACGCCCCGCGACGGCCGCCCAGCCCGGCGCGGCCGCCGGGCGGAGCGGGGCATCCGGTGGCGACGGCCGCGTCGGAAATCTCGCTGCGCGGACTCCGCTTGGACGAAGCCGAGCCCATGCTGGTCAAAGCGCTGGACGACGCCGTCGCGGCCGATCTGCCGTATCTCCGCGTGATCCACGGCAAAGGCACCGGAGCGGTGCGCAAGCTGGTGCACGACGTCCTCTCCGCCGACGCGCGCGTGCAACGCTTCGGCTTCGCGCCCGCCAACCAGGGCGGCCACGGCGTGACGATCGTGGAGTTTACGGCATGAGCCTGATCCCCGACGACGTCATCGAGCAGGTGCGCGAGGCCGCGGATCTGGTCGGTATCATTGGAGAGCACGTCGAGCTCAAGCGCAGCGGGTCCGACTATCGCGGCCCTTGCCCGTTCCACGGCGGCGCCCACCGCAACTTCGCGGTCATCCCGAAAAAGGGGATGTTCTACTGCTTCGTGTGCCACGAGGCGGGCGACGTCTTCACGTTTTTCATGAAGCGCCTCGGCATGGATTATCCCACCGCCGTACGCGAGGTAGCGCGCCGCGTGGGGATCACGATCCCCGAGCGGGGACCCGCCGGCCCGGATCCCCACGAGCCGCTCTACAACGCCGTGGCGACGGCAGCCGACTGGTTCGCCCGGCAGCTGCGCGAGAGCCCGGAGGCGGACGTGGCGCGGCAGTATCTCGGATCGCGCGGGCTCGAGCTGGAAACGGTGCTCCCCCTGGGGCTGGGGTACGCGCCCACGGGGAAGGCGTTCCCCGACGCGATGAAAAGCTTGGGCCTGCGTGACGAGGTGTTGCTCGAGGCGGGCCTCGTGGTTAAACGAGAGGACGCCACGTTGGCGCCGCGGTTCCGCGGCCGGCTGCTGTTCCCGATCCACGACCCGCGCGCCCGCATCGTCGGATTCGGGGGCCGGATCCTCGGCGCAGGAGAGCCTAAGTATCTCAACTCGCCGGACACCGTGATCTTCCATAAGGGGCGGCTGCTGTACAACCTGCATGCCGCGAAGCACGCCATGCGCAAGGCCGAGCGCGCCATTTTGGTCGAAGGCTATTTCGACGTGCTGCGGCTCTCGCTCGCGGGCATCGAAGAAGTGGTGGCACCGCTCGGTACGGGCTTGACGTCCGACCAGGCGCAGCTCGTCCAGCGCCATGCGGCCCACGTCATCCTGCTGTACGACTCCGACGAAGCCGGGCTCCGTGCCACTTTCCGCGCGGCCGACGAGCTGTTGCGCGAGCGATTGCGCGTGAGCGTCGCCACGTTGCCGCCGGGAGAAGACCCCGATACGCTGGTGCAGCGGCGCGGCGCCGCCGGTCTCGAAGCGATCCTCAAGGACGCCGTGGACGTGTTCGAGCGCAAGCTCCAGATCCTCGACCGGAAGGGTCTGTTCGGCACCTTGGCCGGTCGCCGGCGGGCGCTCGATCGCCTGCTGCCCACGATCCGCGCGGCAGCGGACCCGATCACTCGGGAGCTGTACACGTCGCGGGCCGCTGAAGTGGCGGGCGTGCGAAAAGACGTCTTGGAGCGCGAAGTTGTCACCGCGGGAGGCGGGAGACGGGAGGCGGGCGAGACGCCGCCTCCTGCCTCCCCCCTCCCGTCTCCCGCGCTCCCGGCCAGCGCCGAGAAGGCTCTCTTGCTCCTGCTGTTGGAAGGGGAGCCATGGCGCTCCCGCGTGCGCGACGCCATCGACGCCGAGGAGTTCGAATTCGTCCCCTACCGCGAAGTGTTCGAGGCGATCGCCGACGACGCGGTGCTGTCACTGAGCGAGACGTCCGCGCGCGCCTACGAGCAGCTGCGTGACGAGGGGCTGGGGGATCGCGACCCCAACTCCTTGTACGAGCGCGCCGTCAACTGGATCGAGGCGCGGCGGCTGGAGCGGCAGCTCGAGCAGCTCGATCGGCGCCTGCCGTTCGAGAGCCCCGACGGACAGGCGTCGCTGATCGCGGAAAAGCGGCGCGTGTTCGACGAGCTTCGCAAGCGATATCCGCGTTACAAGATCGCGATGAGGAGGCGAGGTGCACCCGGAACTTGAGGCGCTGCTGGCGCTGCAGGAGAAGGACCAGGCGGTAACCCTGACCGACGAGGCCCTGGCGGCCCTCGCGCCCGCGACGCAGGCGCTCGATGAGTCGCAGGCGGCGGCGGAGCGGGCGCTCGCCGCGGCGCGGGCGGCGATTCAGGCCGCGCTCGACCGCCGTGACGAGCTGGAAGGAAAGATCGCCAGCTATCGTACCATGCAGGAGCAGCGGCGGCAGCGGCTCGAGTGGGTGCGGGGAGCCAAGGAGGCGTCCACGCTCATGGCCGAGCTCGATCTCGCGCGCTCGGTCCTGGCGAAGGAGGAGGCGGAGTTCATGCGCTCGGGCGACGCCGTGACGGAAGCGGAGCGGCGCGCCGCGGAGGCCGAACAGGCGCTCGCGCAGTTGCGGGCGCAGCAGGCGGCGGAGCGTGAGGGGCTCGCGGGACGGCGCGAGCAGATCGCGGGTGAGCGGGAGCACGCGGTCGCCGAGCGGGAGCAGGCGGCCGCCCGCGTGACACCCGCGATGCTGGCGCGCTACGAGCGCATCCGGCGCGGCAAGGCGCCGCTCGCCCTCTATTCGCTGCACGTCGATGCCTGCGGACATTGCTTCACGGCGGTTCCCACCCAGCGCCGTACCCTGATCCAGCGCGGCGTGACGATCGAGGCCTGCGAGGCCTGCGGCGTGCTGCTCTACGCCAAGGAATGATTCCGGCCCGCTGGGCGATCGCCGAGCGGCCTGACCCCGGGCTGACGGCCGCGCTGGCCGGCCAGCTCCACATCCCCGAGCCCCTCGCCGCCATCCTGGTGCAGCGCGGGCTCAGCGCGCCCGACCTCGCCAAGGCATTCCTGCGGCCCGAGCTCGAGCGCCTCTCCGATCCCCTCGATTGGGTCGACATGCGCGTCGCCGTGGAGCTGGTGGCGCGCGCGGTGCGCAGCGGGACTCCGATCCTGGTGCACGGTGACTACGATGTGGATGGCCAGTGCGGGGCGGCGCTGCTCACCCGCGTGCTGCGCAGCGTGGGGGGGACGGCGCACGCGTTCGTACCGCATCGTCTCCGCGACGGGTATGATTTCGGGCCCGCCGGGCTCGCCGAGGCGCAGCGGCTGGGCGCCGGGTTGATCATCACGTGCGACTGCGGCATCACCGCGGTCGACGCGGTACGCGCCGCGCGGGCCGCCGGAATCGACGTGATCGTCACCGACCATCACCTCCCCGGAGACGAGCTGCCGCCCGCCTGCGCGGTGCTCAACCCGCGTCGCCGGGATTGTCCCTCAGAGGACAAGAACCTGTGCGGCGCCGGAGTCGCCTTCAAGCTCGCCCAGGCCCTGATGCCGGCACTCGGCCAGTCCGCCAACCTGCCGCTCCACTTCCTCGATTATGTGGCGCTGGCGACCGTCGCGGATGTGGTCCCGCTGGTCGGGGAGAACCGCATCCTGGTGCGGCACGGCCTGAAGATGCTCGCCGATTCGGACTGGACGGGGCTGCGGGCCCTGGTGACGGTGGCAGGGCTCGCCGGGCACCCGATCAAGGCGGGACACGTCGGCTTCATCCTCGCCCCCCGCCTGAACGCCGCCGGCCGTATCGGGGAGCCGGCCGACGGGCTCGCCTTGCTGCTGTCGGACGATCCGGCCCGGGCGACGGCGATCGCCCGCGAGCTCGAGACGCTGAACGCCCGGCGCCAGGAGCTGGACCAGCGGATCCTCGACGAGGCGCTCGAGCTCGCCGAGGCGACGCTCGCGCCTGCGGACCGGGCGCTCGTGCTCGCGGCGGACGGGTGGCATCCGGGGGTCATCGGCATCGTGGCGTCACGCCTCGTGGAGCGTTACGGACGGCCCACGTTCCTGATCGGGTGGGACGAGGGCGGGGAGAGCGGTCGTGGCTCGGGACGCAGTATCGCCGGCTTCGACCTGCACGCGGCGCTACAGCAAGTCGGGCACCACCTCGAGAAGTACGGTGGCCACACGATGGCGGCTGGGCTCACGATTCGGCGGCAGCGCTACGAGGCCTTCCGCGTTGCCTTTCTCGACGTGGCGGGCCAGCTGCTCGGCCCCGACGACCTGGCGCCCGCGCAGCGCGTCGATCTGGAGCTGCCGCTCGGACTGGTGAGCCCGGAGCTGGAAAAGCTGATGCGCTACTTGGAGCCGTGTGGCCCTGGGAATCCCGCGCCGGTGTTCGGGGTGCGCGGGGCGCGGGCCGTCGGCGCCCGGCGCGTCGGGCTCAACCACCTGCGCTTCACGCTCGACGACGGCTCCGGCGCGCTGCCGGCCATCGGGTTTCGCTGGGCGGACGTCGTGCCCGATGCCTGGCTGGCGCAGCCGCTCGATGTCGCGTTCCGGCTGGAGCGGGACGAATGGCAGGGGAGGACGACATTGCAGGCACGGGTGGCAACGATGGCACCCAGCGCGTGACGGCAATTGCGGATTGCGGATTTCGGATTGCGGATTGTACGAGCGACCTTCCATTTCGAATCCGCAATCCACAATCCGCAATCCGCAATCGGGAGGGGGGGCAGGGCACGGGATGATCCGTATCATCGCCGGCGAGTTCAAAGGCCGCCGCCTCAAGACACCGGGGGGCGATTCCGTGCGCCCCACCGCCGACCGCGTACGCGAGGCGTGGTTCAGCATCCTGCAGCGCTCGATCCGGGGCGCCCGCGTGCTCGACTTGTTCGCGGGATCGGGCGCCCTGGGCCTCGAGTCCTTGTCGCGCGGCGCGACGACCGCGGAGTTCGTCGAGCTGCACCGCCTGGCGCTGTCCGCCCTCAAGGCGAACATCGAGACCCTGCACGTGGACGATCGCGCCGTGGTGCACCGCCGCGACGCGCTGCGCTTCGCCGAACGGCTGCACCCGGGGCAGTACGACGTGGCGTTCGCCGACCCGCCCTATGCGGGCGACGAGGCGGCGCGGCTCGTCGCCGTGTTCCGCCTGAACGCGTTCGCGCGCATCTTCTCGATCGAGCACCCCGCCGACCGGCCGATCCCGGGGGACGACACCCGCCGCTACGGGGACACCGCCGTGACCTTCATCTACGCCCCATGACCGGTGCCCGCGTCGCGGTCTATCCCGGGTCGTTCGACCCGATCACGCGGGGTCACGAGGACCTGATCAGCCGCGCGCTCACCTTCGCCGACCGCGTCGTCGTCGCCGTGGCCGTCAACACGGCGAAACAGCCGCTCTTCACGCTCGCCGAGCGCGTGGCGCTCATCCAGCAGGCGGTTTCCGATCCGAAGGTCGACGTGCGCTCGTTCGAAGGCTTGCTCGCCGACTTCGCCCGTGCGGCGGGAGCGGCCGTGATCGTGCGCGGCCTGCGCGCCGTGAGCGACTTCGAGTACGAGTTTCAGATGGCCCTGATGAACCGCAACTTGGCCCCCGGGATCGAGACCGTGTTCCTGGTGCCCGCATTCGATCTCACGTACCTCTCGTCGAGCCTGGTGCGCGAAGTGGCGCGGTTCGGCGGGAACGTCTCGGCGCTGGTCCATCCCGCCGTCCGCCAGGCACTGGAGCAGAAGTTCGGCCGGTGAGCTTCCGCGACGCCGCGTACCAGCGGGCGCGGCGCGCCGGGAAGCGCATCGTGCTCCCCGAGGGCGACGATCCGCGGGTCCAGGAAGCCGCCCGGCGGCTGGAGCGCGAAGAGCTCGGGGTGGTCGAGGTGTTGGGGCGACCCCTTCCCGTCTCCCGCCTCCCGTCTCTCGTCCGTCACTTGCGCGCCCGCCGCCCCGACAAGTTTCCCGACGACGCAGCCGCGCTCGCCGCGCTCGATCACCCCCTCACCTACGGGGCCTGTCTGGTCGGCGCGGGGGTCGCCGACGTGATGGTCGGTGGGGCCACCTTTCCGAGCGGCGACACGATCCGGGCGGCGCTCTGGGCGGTGGGGACAGCGCCCGGGATCGCGACCGTCAGCGGCGCGTTCTACATGGTGCGCGCCGAAACGGTGTTGACCTTCACCGACTGCGCGGTCGTCCCGGACCCGACCCCCGAGCAGCTGGCGGACGCCGCGTGCGCCGCCGTGCGCGACCGGCGGCGCATCGTGGGAGACGAGCCGGTGGTCGCGTTTCTTTCCTACAGCACGCGCGGCAGCGCCGCGGGCGCCCGGGTCGATCGGGTGCGCCAGGCGGTCTCGATCCTGCGCGACCGCCACCCCGACTTCCGTTTCGACGGCGAGCTGCAGGGCGACGCCGCGCTGGTCCGCGAGGTCGCCGCCCGCAAGGCGCCCGACTCGCCCGCGGCGGGTCGCGCGAACGTGCTGGTGTTTCCCGATCTCGACAGCGGCAACATCGGGTACAAGCTGGTGCAGCGCCTCGGCGGGTGGGAGGCGATCGGGCCCATCCTGCAGGGCCTGGCGCGGCCCGTCGCCGACCTGTCGCGCGGCGCCACCGCCGACGATATTGTGGACACGGCCGTGGTCGCCGTGTTGCAGGCGGGCGGCTGACGGGAATGCGCGGGTGAACTCGCGGACGGGGGGCGCGATGAGCTTCAGTTTGACCAAGAACAAGAGCGGTGTCGTGGTGGTCGGCGTGGACGGACAGCTGATCGTCGGGAACCGTCAAGACTTGAAGCAGAAGGTCCTGGACGCCCTCGACGGCGGCGCGCGCAAGTTCGTCATCGACTTCACCAAGACCGGATACATCGACTCCTCCGGGCTGGGCGTGCTGGTCTCGCTCTCGAAGAAGATCCGCGAGCAGGGCGGGGATCTGCGTCTGGCGGGCCTGAACGAGGACCTGCAGACGCTGTTCGAGCTCACCAAGCTGGACACCCTGTTCGCGATCGCGAAGACGCCCGCGGAGGCGCTCGCCGCCTTCTAGCCGTGACGATGCCGCTGCGCCTCGACGTCCGCCGCTCGGCGACGGGAGGTGAGTCCGAGTTCGAGCTGGCGCTCGACGTACCGAGCGACCTGGGGTACGTCGGTCCGGCGGTCGAACTCATCGCCGACCGATTCAAGGGCGGCGTCCTCTCGCCCCGCCGGGTCCGCTTCAACCTGCGCACCGCGCTCGCGGAAGCACTCGCCAACGCCATCGCCTACGGCAACCGCCACGACCCCCGCCGCCTGGTGCACGTGCGGGTGGAGGCCGGTCGCGACGCGGTCCACATCCACGTGACCGACGCCGGCGCGGGATTCGACCCCGCCGTCGTGCCCGATCCCACACTGCCCGGCCGGCTCGAGCGCGAGGACGGGCGCGGCCTGTTCGTGCTGCGGAGTCTCGTGGACCACGTCGCGTTCAGCGCCGCCGGGAACTCCATCTGTCTGACGCTGCGAGCGGGCTGATCCGCTTGGAGCGGATGCTCTCGGCGCTCGAGCAGCTGTCGGGCGCCCGGCTGGCCGTGTGGCACGTCGACGGGCGGCGCGTGCCGCCGGGGGCCGGGGCACCGGACGGCGATGATTGGGCCCCGCCGCTCGCGGGGCGCGACGCCGGCCACGCCATCGACACGCCACGCGGGCCCGCGTGGTTCGAGCCCGTGCCGGACGTGGAGGGCGTGTGGCTGGAAATCCGCGCCCCGGGCCCGGGAGCCACGGCGCCGGGGACCTTGGCCACGATCGTCGGTGCGGAGCTCGGCGCCGAGCGCGACGCCGCGCAGGTGGCGGCGGAGCTGTCGGAGCGATACGAAGAGATCGACCTCATCTATACGATCAGCGAGATCCTCGGCCAGACCATCCGCCTCGACGAGGCCGCGGACCGCATCCTGCGGGAAGTCTCCGGTGTGGTGCGCGCCCGGCGCGCCACGCTGCTGGTGCACGACCGCGACCGTGGGTTGTTGCGCATCGTGGCCTCTCAGGGGATGGACGCGCAGGATGTCGAGCCGATCGAGGTCGACGATCCCTGCTCCGTCGCCGCGCGGGTGTTCCGTGAGATGCGCATCGTGAGCTACGACCCGACCGATCCCCAGGCGGTGAACCCCGGCTGCCCCGAGGGCCGCACCTACAAGGGAAAGGCGTTCCTGTCCGTACCCGTGTTGTACGCGACGCCGGGTGAGCGCGCCAAGCCGATCGGCGTCATCAACCTGACCGACCGCGTCGGCGCGGACGCGTTCACCGCGGGTGACCGCAAGCTCGTCGCCGCCATCGCGAACCAGGTCGGCGCCGCGATCGAGAACGCCACGCTGGTCGCGAAGGACTTGAGCCAGCAGCGCGTGCGACGGGAGCTGGAGCTGGCGCACGACCTGCAGCTCAAGCTGCTGCCCTCGCCGCTCGTCATCGCGGCCCGTGTGGACGTCGCCGCCCGCTGCCGCCAGGCGGAATCGGTGGGAGGGGATTTCTACAACCTGTTGAATCTCTCGGACGAGCGCATCGGCGTGATCATCGGGGACGTCACGAGCCACGGGTTCGGGGCCGCGCTGATCATGGCGCTCGTCATGGCCGCCTCGGGCATCCACGCGCAGGCGGGCGAGCGGCCGACGGACGTGCTGCAGCGGATCGGGCAGTCGCTCACCGACGAGCTCGGGCGCACCGAGATGTTCTTGAGCCTGTTCTACGGCGTGATCGACCCGCAGGCGGGCCGGCTCACCTATGCCAACGCCGGACATCCGCACGCGTTCCTCGTCGACGCCGAGACGGGCCGCCGGACTCGGCTCGAGGCCACGCGCCCCCCCCTCGGGATCGCCGCTCCGCCGGGCGAGGATGCCGTGCTCTCGTGGCGGCCGCGCGCCGGCGTGGTGTGTCTCTTCACCGACGGCCTGGCCGAAGCGGAAGCCGACGGCGAGCGCGGCGGCCGGTTCGGGGAAGACCGGGTGCTCGGTCACGTCGCCCGGCTCACCGACCGTCCAGCGCGCGACATGCTCGAGGCCATCTACGCCGACCTCGCCGGCTTCACCGGCGGCGCCCCCCCGGCCGACGACCGCACCCTCGTGATCCTCAAGGTGTGAGCCGGCGGCCCCCGCTCGGGCAGCACTTCCTACGCGACCCGAAGCTCCTCACGCAGATCGTCGACGCGCTCGAGCCCACGCCCGGCGACGTCGTCGTCGAGATCGGAGCAGGGCAGGGCGCCCTGACCGTGGTCCTCGCCCCTCGCGTGCAGCGCGTCATCGCGATCGAGCGGGATCGCCGACTGGCGAACGATTGCGGATTGCGGATTGCGGATTGCGGATTCCGCAACGTCGCTGTCGTGGCGGGGGACGCGCTCAAGCTGAATTGGCCCGCGCTAATCGAACCTCGCCTTGCCAATCCGCAATCCACAATCGCCAATCCGCAATTCAAAGTCGTCGGCAACATCCCCTACGCCATCACCTCTCCCCTGATCGACAAAGCCCTCACTCCGCCGCTGCCGGAGCGGATCGTGTTCCTGATGCAGCGGGAGGTCGCCGACCGGCTGGCGGCGCCGCCGGGCTCGAGGGCCTACGGGGCGCTGAGCGTCGGGGTGCAGGCGACCTGCCGGGTCGAGCGGCTGCTCACCGTGCGGGCGGGGGCGTTCCATCCTGCTCCGCGGGTGGCGAGCGCGCTGGTGCGGCTCACGCCGCGGCCCGACCCCGTCGTCTCGCCCGCCGAGGCGCCGGCGTTCCGCGCGTTCGTCACGGCGTGTTTTACGCGCCGCCGCAAGCAGCTCCGCAACGTCGTTATCGCCGCGACGGGACGGCCGGCGGCGGCGGTGCTCGCGGGACTGGGGCAGCTCGGGCTCGACCCGACGGCGCGACCCGAGACGCTCGCGCCCGAACAGTTCGCGCGGCTCTTGCGCTGGGGCCGTGGGTTGTGAAATTATTCACAATATGCGGAAGATTTCCGAGAGCACCGTGCGACGGCTCTCCCTCTATCTACGATTCCTCGAGCAGTTCGACGCGCAGGGCCACGCCACCGTTTCCTCCGCCGAGCTCGCCCGCCGCGGCGCCACCACGTCGGCGCAGGTGCGCAAGGACCTCTCGTTCTTCGGCTCCTTCGGCAAGCGCGGGCTCGGCTACTCCGTGCCCGAGCTCACGGCTCGGCTGCGGGAGATCCTGGGCCTCAAGCGGAACCATCGAGTCGTGCTGGTCGGCGCCGGGCGCATCGGGGGCGCGCTGGTTCAGTACCCGGGGTTCCGGCAGCGGGGCTTCCAAGTCGGGGCGATCTATGACAAGGATCCACGCAAGATCGGCTCCCGGTGGAACGGGCTCGTCGTGCGCGACGTGCGCCACATCGCCAGCGACCTGAAGAAGGAGCCGACCGACATCGCCATCCTCGTGACCCCTGCGGAGGCGGCGCAAGAAGTCGTCGACCAGCTCGTGCAGTCGGGCGTGAAGGCGATCCTCAACTTCGCGCCAATTCGACTCGCGGTGCCGGCGGACGTGGCCGTGAAATCGGTCAACATGGCGCTCGAGCTCGAGACGCTGAGCTTCGCGCTGGCCAATCGATAGAAGCGACTTGTTAGATTCCCGCCCATGGCCCACGTCCGCGTCACCTCCGAAATCGGTCCGCTGCGGGCGGTGCTCGTGCATACCCCTGGTCCCGAGCTGCTCGCGGTCACGCCGGGCAACCGCGAGGATTACCTCTACGACGACATCATCGACCTGGAGCTGGCGCAACGGGAGCACCGCCGCTTCGTCGCGGTGCTCGAGCACTTCGCTCAGGTCCACGAGGTCCGCGCCCTCCTGACCGAGCTGGTGGCGCGGGCGGACGTGCGCGAGTTCCTGGTCACGCGCGCGCTCGAGGTGGTGCCGTCCGACGCCCTGGCCAAGCAGCTTGCCGAGCTCCCGGCGGCGGCGCTCGTCAGCCTCATGGTCGAGGGCGCCCTCGAGGAAGCCGGCCCCATCGCCCGCGCGCTCAACGAGAGCGGGTACGCGCTCCCGCCGCTTCCCAATCTGTTCTTCACGCGCGACGTCGGCATCGTGATCGGGGAGCACTCGATCATCGGCTCGATGCGCTACGGGGTGCGGTGGACGGAAGAGCTGCTCATCAAGGCGCTGTTCCGCTACCACCCGTGCCTCGAGAACGCGGGGATCCTGTACGACGGCTCGGAAGAGAAGCGCAACAACTACACCCTCGAGGGCGGCGACGTGCACCCGATCCGCCCCGACCTGCTGCTGTTGGGGTTCAGCGAGCGCTCCAGTCCGGCCGCGCTCGACCACCTCTGCGATCTGGTGTTCGAGCACTGCGGCGTGCGGGATGTGATCGTCGTGGTCATGCCCGCGGAGCGGACCGCGATCCACCTCGACATGATCTTCACGCAGCTCGACCGGGAGCTGTGCTGCGTCTACCCGCCGCACTTCGTCGGCCCGGAACGCCTCGCCGTGCTGCATCGGCGCAAGAAGTCGAAGGGCGTGAAAGAAATGCCGAACTTCTTCGCGGCGATGCAGGCGGTGGACCAGCCGCTCGAGCCGGTGTTCTGCGGCGGCACGGCCCGCTCCGTGCAGGAGCGCGAGCAGTGGTCCTCGGCGTGCAATTTCTTCGCGGTGCGGCCCGGCACGGTCGTCACCTACGCGCGCAACGAGGCGACTTTGGTGGAGCTCGACCACGCCGGGTTCACGCTGGTCGCAGCCACCAACCTGCTCGCGGGACAGGAAACGCTTGCGGACGGCGCGCGCGGCGTGGTGACGATCGAGGGCAGCGAGCTGGTGCGCGGGGGTGGAGGCCCGCGGTGTATGACGCTGCCGTTGAGAAGGGACGATCTGTGAGGCGATTGCGAATTGCGAATTGCGGATTGTGGATTGCCAAGGTGAGTCTCCAGCGGCGCGCGACCTTTCATTCCAAATCCGCAATCCACCATCCGCAATCCGCAATGGCCGAATGACCCACACCACTTTCCAAGTGGGCCGCCTGCGATGTCACGCGCTGGAAGCGGGCAGTCAAGCCCTCGACGGCGGCGCCATGTTCGGCGTCGTGCCAAAGCCGCTGTGGGAGCGGCGCATCCCCGCCGACGAGCGCAACCGCATCCCACTCGCGCTCCGCTGCCTCCTGGTCGAGCATGACGACGGCCTCGTGCTGATCGACACGGGGATCGGCAACAAAGAGGACGCAAAGTTCCGCGACATCTACGGCGTGCGCAACGACGGGAGGGAGGGCCGCACGCTGCTCGAGGACGGGCTCGCCGAGGTCGGACGCCGGCCCGAAGACGTGGACTGGGTCATCAACACGCATCTGCATTTCGATCACGCCGGGGGGAATACGTACCGCGATCCGGCCGGCGCGATCGCGCTCAGCTTCCCCCGGGCCCGTTTCGTCGTACAGCAGGGGGACCTGGAGTTCGCCCGCCATACCAACGAGCGCACCGCCGCGAGCTATCTGCCGCACAACTTCGCCACGGTGCCGTTCCAGGCAATCGACGGCGAGACGGAGCTCCTCCCCGGCGTCCGCTGCTTGCCGACGCCGGGGCACGTGCCATTTCACCAATCGGTGCTGGTGGAGAGCGCGGGGGAGCGGGTGTGCTTCCTCGCCGATCTCGTGCCCACGAGCGCCCATCTGTCGCTGCCCTGGATCATGGGATATGACCTGGAACCGCTCGTGACGCTCGAGTCGAAGCGCGAGCTGTACCGCCGCGCCGAGGCTGACGGCTGGCTGCTGTTCTTCGAGCACGATCCGACGGTGGTGGCAGGCCGGCTGGGGCGGGAGGGGAAGGGGTTCGGTCTTGTGGAAGCTTTACGGGCGGGCTAAGTTAGGCGCGACAATACGGTAAGCGGGCGCCGCGTGCGCCTCACCCGCCGCCTCTCCCCTGGGGAGAGCGCTCGAGGGTTCGAGGGAGCGTTTTTCGTGGTCCGTCGTGCGTGGCCCGGCTCGGCCGGTGCGCACGGTGGGCACGGATGATGCGACGCGGATTCCGGGCAAGCTGGAATCCGCTTTTTTGTTGTCTCTTCGAGGAGGAGAACGGCACCTGGCGATCGAAAGCACCAACAACAAGGCCCCGCGCATCCGGGTGAACCGGCAGATCCGGATCAGTCCTCTCCGCGTGATCGGTCCCGACGGTGCCCAGCTCGGCGTGATGACCGTCGACGAAGCGCTGGCGGCGGCGCTGGAGCGGGGCCTCGACCTGGTGGAAGTGGCGCCGCTCGCGCGCCCCCCGGTCGTGAAGATCATGGATTACGGGAAGTTCAAGTTCGAGCAGGCGAAGGCGGCCCGCGCGGCCAAGAAGAAGCAGCATGTCATCCACTTGAAGGAAGTGAAGTATCGCCCCGGGATCGACGATCACGACTTCGCCTTCAAGACGCGCCACGCGCGCGAGTTCCTGCAGGATGGCAACAAGGTGAAGGTGACGATGATGTACCGCGGCCGACAGATGGCGCACATCGACCTGGGACGCGACGTGCTCGATCGGGTCGCGACCGAGCTCAAGGACGTGGCCAAGATCGAGCAGGACCCGAAGCTCGAAGGCCGCAACATGTCGATGGTGCTGGCGCCGAAATAGACATCGAGGTTCCAATGCCCAAGCAGAAATCCAAACGTGCGCTCCGGAAACGCGTGCGGCTGACCGGGAGCGGGCGCTTGCGCCGCTATCACGCGTACAAGAGCCACATCCTGACCAAGAAGCATCCCAAGCGGAAGCGCCACCTTCGCAAGCACGCGATGGTGGCGCACGCCGACGAGCGACGCCTCAAGCGCCTGCTGATGGCGTAAGGAGCCAGCATGCCCCGCGTCAAAAGCAACGTTGCGCGCCTGAAGCGCAAGAACAAGGTCATGAAGCTCGCCAAGGGCTACTTTGGCGGGCGCTCCAAGCTCTGGAAGGCTGCGAAGGAGTCGGTCGAGCGGGCCCAGAAATACGCCTACCGCGACCGCCGCCGCAAGAAAGGCGACTTCCGCCGCCTCTGGATCATCCGCATCAACGCCGCCGCCCGGCTGCACCAGCTCTCCTACAGCCGCCTCATGAACGGGCTGCGGCGCGCCGGCGTCGAGATCAACCGCAAAGTGCTCGCCGATCTCGCGGTGCGCGATCCTGCGGCGTTCCAGCAGTTGGCGGAGGTCGCGAAGCAGGCACTCTGACCATGCGCGACCTCCTGGCAGCCCTCACCGAGCTGCGGGAGCGTCTGCACGAGATCCCGCAAGCGGACGAACGCCGGCTCCAGGATCTCAAGACCGAGATCCTCGGGCGCAAGGCCGGCGCGCTCACCAAAATCCTCGCCGCGCTTCCGGGGCTCGAGCCCGCCGCCAAGAAGCAGGTCGGCGGCGCCGCTAACGCGCTGAAGCGGGACTTCGAGGCGGCCATCGCCGCACGCGAGCGCGACCTGAAGCGCGCCCCCGCCGCCGCCGCAGCCGGCGTCGATCTCACCATGCCGGGCCGCGCCAGCTGGACGGGCGGGCTGCACTTGGTCACCCAGGTGGTGAACGAGATCTGCGAGATCTTCCACGAGCTCGGCTTCACCCGGGCGGTGGGACCGCACATCGAGACCGAGCGCTACAACTTCTACGCCCTGAATTTTCCCAAGGACCACCCGGCCCTCGACGCCCAGGACTCCTTCTACCTCGGCGGCGATCTCCTGCTGCGGACCCACACCTCGCCCGTGCAGATCCGCACGCTGGAGCGCTACCCGCCGCCCGTCCGCGTCGTGATCCCCGGCCTGGCGTACCGCCGCGATCCGTTCGACGCGTCCCACTCACCCGTGTTCGAGCAGATCGAGGGCCTCGCCGTGGACGAGGGGATCAGCTTCGTCGACTTCAAGGCCACGCTTGCGACCTTCGCCCGCCGGTTCTTCACGGCGGATACCCGGGTGCGATTCCGCCCGTCGTTCTTCCCCTTCACGGAGCCATCCGCCGAGATGGACGTGCAATGCCAGATCTGCGGCGGCACGGGCTGCGCGGCGTGCAAGCAGTCCGGCTGGATGGAGATCCTCGGGTCCGGCATGGTGCACCCGGCGGTCCTCGAGAACTGCGGTGTGGACAGCGAACGCTACTCGGGCTTCGCCTGGGGCATGGGTCCGGACCGGATCGCGATGGCCCGCCACCGCATTCCCGACATCCGGCTCTTGTTCGACAGCGACGTTCGCTTCCTCGCGCAGTTCGCCGCGGGGGCGAAGGGGGGGGCGCGATGATCGTGTCCCGGCGCTGGCTCGAGGCGCTGCTGGGCCGCGCGCTCGACGCGCGCGAGACCGCCGACCGGCTGACGATGCACGTCGCGCCGGTCGACGCAGTCGTGCCGCTGCATCAGGATCTGGGCGACATCGTGGTCGCGCGCGTGCTGGAGGTCAAGCAGCACCCCAACGCCGACCGGCTCACGCTCTGCCGGGTGGACGCAGGGGTTGCCGGCGGGCCCGTCGAGGTCGTGTGCGGCGCCCGCAACGTGCAAGCCGGGAAGAGCTACCCGTACGCCCCCGTGGGCGCAGTGCTGCCGGGCGGCGCGCGGCTCGAGCGCAAAGCGATCCGCGGCGTCGAGTCGAACGGCATGCTCTGCTCGGCCAAGGAGCTCGGACTCGGCGACGATCACGCCGGCATCCTCGAGCTCGACACCGCCGCCCCGCCGGGGAGCCGGTTCGTGGACGTCGTGCCCGTCGCCGATCATCAGATCGTCATCGATGTCCCGGCGAACCGCCCCGACCTACTCGGTCACAAGGGCGTCGCCCGTGAGCTGGCGGCGCTGCTTGGCGGCGCGGTCAAGCTGCCGCCGATCCCGGGTGCTGGGAGCGCGGCCCCGGCCGGCGGGGACGCCGCCCTCGGCGGCCGTCGCCGCGCCCCCAGCGCCCGGGGGGACGGGCCCGCGAGGGCCGCCGAGCCCGGCGTGGCCGCCGGCCCGAGCGGGCGCGTCCCCTCGGGCGTGGTGGACGGGGTCGAAGTGCGCCTCGAGGATCCCGAGGGCGCCCCGCGCTACATGATCGCCGTGATCCGCGGGGTGAAAGTCGCGTCCAGCCCGGGGTGGCTCGCGCGGCGCCTCGCATCGATCGGCCAGCGGCCGATCAATAACGTCGTCGACGCGACCAATTACGTCCTGTTCGAGGTCAACCAGCCGCTGCACGCCTTCGATCTGGCGAAGCTGCGCGGGCCCGCCGTCGTGGTCCGCCGCGCCCAGCCGAACGAGAAGATCGTGACGCTCGACGGGGTGGAGCGCACGCTGAGCCCCGAGATGACGGCGATCTGCGATGCGGCGCGACCCACGATCATCGCCGGCGTGATGGGAAGCGCCGAGTCGGAGGTCGCGGCGTCCACGACCGACCTGGTGCTCGAATGCGCGTACTTCCAGCCGACCCGTGTCCGCCGCACGCGCCGGGCGCTCGGGTTGTCGAGCGAGTCGAGCTACCGGTTCGAGCGCGGCATCGACCTGCTCGGCATGCCCGAGTCCATGCGACGCGCGATCGAGCTGATCATCGCCGTGGCGGGTGGTGAGCAGCGCGAGCCGTGGCTCGACCTGTGGCCGCAGCCGGTCCAGGAGAAGACGATCTTCCTTCGCCCCGAGCGCGCCGCCCATCTGCTGGGCGTCGCCACCGAGCGCGCCGAGCTGGAGCGGCTGCTCACCTCGGTAGGGTTCTTCGTCGCGCCCAAGGATGGGGGAAGCCGGCTCGCCGTGCAGGTGCCCGGCTGGCGCCCCGACGTCACGCGCGAGGTGGATCTGATCGAAGAGGCCGCCCGCCTGACGGGGTACGACGCGTTCCCGGACGAGCTCCGCCCCTACCGGCCAGGGACGGTGCCCGACGCGCCCGTGGAGCAGATCAAGGCCCGCGTGCGCGAGCGGCTCGCCCAGGCCGGTTTCTTTGAGGCCCGAACCATCCCGCTCGGGCCCGGCGACGGGCCGGAAGCGGTCGCGGTCCGGAACCCCCTGTCGGCCGACGAGGCCCTTCTGCGGCGCCGGCTGATTCCGGGCCTGGTGCGCCGCGTCGAGCACAACTGGGCAAATCGCAACCGGGACGTGCGGCTGTTCGAGATCGGGGTCGTGTTCCGCACCGGGCAGGATCGACCCGAGGAATGGGATTCCGTGGCCGGAGTGCTCACCGGGGCCCGGCGCCCGCCCCACTGGTCCGAGGGTGCGAAAGTACCTGATATGGACATATGGGACTTGAAGCACCACTTTGAGTTAGCGGTAAGGGTCGCCGCCCCGTCGTGCGACGTACAACCGGCTCGCGGGGGCGGGGGCGGGTGGGTGGCGGTGCAACGGGGTGGGGAATTGGCGGGGTGGGCAGGCCCCCTCGAGGCCGACGCGCCTGTGTGGGCGGCGCCGCTGTTCGGATTCGAAGTGCGGCTGGAGGTAATGCCGCCGCACCCGGTGCCGTATCGGCCGCTGCCCACGCAGCCCCCGGTGGAGCGGGACGTCGCCCTGCTCGTGCCGGCGGGCGTGAGCGCCGAGGCCGTGTCGGCGGTGCTGGCTCGCGCGGCGGGACCGCTGCTCGATCGACTCGCCGTGTTCGACGAGTACCACGGGCCCGGCGTGCCGGCGGGACACCGCAGCGTGGCGTGGCACTGCACCTTCCGGGACCCAGTCCGAACGCTGCGAGAGCGGGAAGTGGACGAGTTGCTCGCAGGCGCGCTGCAGGCGCTGGAGGACGAGCTTGGCGTACGACGGAGAGAGGGTTGACGGGCGAGTGCTGGATCAGCTGGAGACGGTTCTCCGTCACGTGGCGGATGAGCTGGCCAGCTGGCGTGCGCGCGCCCTCAAAGCCGAATCCGAGCTGAAAGAGAGCGGCATCCGGGGGGCAGGGGGGGCGACGGCCCCGAAACCCGACGCCGAGACGCGCGGGCGCGTGACGGATCTCGAGCAGGAGAACAAGACGTTGCGCCAGCGCGTGGAGGCCGCGCGCGTGCGCGTGCACGACTTGTTGTCGCGGCTCACCTTCCTCGAAGAGCAGGCCCGCCAGACCGGGAACGGCGGTGGGACGGGCGGGACCAGCAGCGTGAGCAGCGCCGGAGGTGCGTGAGTGAGCACCAAGAAACACGCGGTCAAGGTGATGATCGGCGGTGAAGAATACACCGTGCGGTCCGACCTGCCTCCCGAGTATACTCGGGAGGTGGCGGCGTACGTCGACCAGGCGTTGAAGAAGGTCCTGTCACAGGGGCCCATCGTCGAGACGCACAAGGCGGCGATCCTGGCGGCACTCGACATCACCAACGAGCTGTTTCAAACGAAGAAGGGCGAACGCGAAGTCGTCGCCCGGCTGGCGGCGCTCGCCGATGACATGACGAAGCTGCTGCCGCCGGGGAAACGCAAAGCTCTCAGTCATCAGACGTCAGTCAGCAGTTAAGGAAACACGCTCCGCTCCCAAGCGAAGCGTTGCCGGAGATAGATCCTATGCCGGACTGGCTGGCAATCGTCGCAGCCCTCCTCGGCGGCGGCGTCGCCGCGGGAGTGGCTTTCTACATGCTGGGGCGGCGCATGGAGCGGCGGGTGGCGGACGCCGCGACGCGGGCCGCCGCAGTGGACGGCGCGCGCCTCCTGGAAGAGGCACGCCAGCGGATGGTCCTCGCCTCGAAAGAAGAGCTGATGCGCGCCCGTGAGGCGTGGGACGGAGAGGTGGCGCGGCGGCGGCGCGACATCGAGCGACGCGAAGACCAGATCGAGCAGAAATCGGCGGGCCTCGAGACCGAGACCCGCGACCTCGGGCGCCGGGAGCAGGCCTGCCTGGACCGGGAGCGCGCGCTCGGGGCCAAGGAAGCCGAGGCGCAGGCGCGCCTCGAGCGCCTCGCCGGCCTCACCGCGCAGGAGGCAAAGCAGGAGCTGTTGCGCGGCCTCGAGGACGAAGCCCGCAGCGAAGCTGCCGCCCTGGCTCGGGAGTTGAAGGACCAGGCGAAGAAGGGCGCGGACCGCGAGGCCAAGAAGATCCTCGCCGTCGCGATCCAGCGCATCGCGGCCGAGCACACCGCCGAGAGCACGGTATCCGCCGTCGCGCTCCCCTCCGACGAGATGAAGGGACGCATCATCGGGCGCGAAGGTCGGAACATCCGCGCCTTCGAGGCCGCCACCGGTGTCGACGTGATCATCGACGACACGCCCGACACGGTCGTGGTCTCGTGCTTCGACCCGGTGCGGCGTGAGGTGGGTCGGCTGGCGCTCGAGCGACTCATCGCCGACGGGCGCATCCACCCGGGGCGGATCGAAGAAATCATCGGAAAATGTCGTGCCGAGGTCGAAGCCGGGATCGTCGAGGCGGGCGAGCAGGCGGTGTACGAAACGGGCATCAAGGGCATGCACCCCGAGCTCATGAAGCTCGTGGGTCGGATGCGCTACCGCACCTCGTACGGACAGAACATCCTGGAGCACTCGAAGGAGGTCGCCTGGCTCGCCGGCATCATGGCGGCCGAGCTGAAGCTCGACGTCCAGCTCGCGAAGCGCGGCGCCCTGTTGCACGATATCGGCAAGGTGCTCACGCACGAGCACGACGGCACGCACGTCCAACTGGGCGTCGAAGTGGCGACGAAGTACGGTGAGGACGCGGTCGTCATCAATTGCATCGCGGCGCACCACGACGACGTGGAGCACGAATCTCCGGTCAGCGTGATCGTGCAGGCCGCCGACGCCGTCTCGGGGGCGCGGCCGGGAGCGCGCCGCGAGGCGTTCGAGACCTACGTGAAGCGCCTCACGCAGCTGGAGCAGCTCGCCGGCGAGTTTCCGGGCGTGGAGAAGGTGTATGCCATTCAAGCCGGTCGGGAAGTCCGCGTGGTCGTGACCCCAACCGCGGTGGACGACGGCAAGGCCGGCGAGCTGTCGGATCAAATCGCCCGCCGGATCGAGCGCGAGTTGCAGTACCCCGGTCAGATCAAGGTCGTGGTGATTCGCGAAACCCGCGCGGTGGGCTTTGCCCGCTAGGCTGATCGACGGCACCGCCATCGGCGACCGGCTGCGCGCCGAGCTGCAAACCGAGATCCGCGGGCTGCGCGACCGCGGCGTCACGCCGGGGCTGGCCGCGGTGCTGGTGGGCGATAATCCCGCGTCCGCCACGTACGTGCGCATGAAAGGGAAGGCGTGCGAAGACGCAGGGCTCTATCACGAGACCATGCGGCTCCCGCGCGAGACCTCCGAGACCGAGCTGCTGGCGGTCGTCGACCGGCTCAACGCCGACCCCAAGATCCATGGCATCCTCGTGCAGCTGCCGCTCCCGAAGCAGATCCACACGCCGCGCGTGCTCCAGCGCGTGGCGCCGGGGAAAGATGTGGACGGATTTCACCCGGAAAACGTCGGCAAGGTGTTCGTCGGGGACCCGACGGGCTTCCGCCCCGCCACGCCGTACGGCGTGCAGCAGCTGCTGCTGCGCAGCGACATCGATACCACCGGGAGGCACGCCGTGATCGTGGGGCGCTCCACCATCGTCGGCAGGCCGATGGCGGCGCTGCTGCTGCAGGACGGCCCGGGCGGCAACGCCACCGTGACCGTGTGCCATTCGCGCACCCGGGACATCAAGTCCGTGACGCGGCAGGCCGACATCCTGATCGTCGCGATGGGAAAGCCCGAGTTCGTGACCGGCGACATGATCAAGCCGGGGGCGGTGGTGATCGACGTCGGGACCAATCGCGTGGAGGACCCGACGACGAAAACAGGGTCCCGGCTCGTGGGCGACGTCAAATTCGCGGAGGCGGTGCAGGTCGCCGGCGCGATCACGCCGGTGCCCGGGGGCGTCGGGCCGATGACGATCACCATGCTGCTCTGCAACACCGTCCAGGCCGCACGGCAATGTCTCACAGCCTAGACCTGTTCGGCGCCGCGTCCCCCGAGGGCGCCTGGACCGTCGGCGAGGTCACCCGGCAGGCCCGCGCCGTCCTCGAGGGGGGCCTCGGGCCCCTGTGGGTGCGCGGCGAGGTCAGCGGCTTCAAGGCGTGGCAGAGCGGCCACTGGTATTTCGCGCTGCGCGACCGCACGGCCCAGATCCGCTGCGTCATGTTCCAGAAGGACAATCGCCGGCTGCCGGCGCCGCCCGCCGACGGCACCCAGGTGTTTGTGTTCGGCCGGCCGACGGTGTGGGAGGAGAAGGGGGAGTTTCGCCTCACCGTGATCGAGCTGCTCTCGACCGAGCGGGGCGGACTGTGGCAGCTCGCCTTCGAGAAGGCGAAAGCCGCACTCCACAAGGACGGCTTGCTCGACCCGGCGCGCAAGCGCCCGCTGCCGCTCTACCCGGGGCGCCTGGCGATCGTGACCAGCAAAGACGGGGCGGCGGTCCGTGACATCATCGCCGTGACGCACCGCCGCTGGCCGTTCCTCGAGCTGTTCGTCATCCCCACCAAGGTGCAGGGCGACGGCGCGGAGGAGGCGATCTGTGGCGCGCTCGCCGTGCTCGGCCGGATCGAGCGGCTCGACGTGGCGATCGTCGGCCGGGGCGGCGGGTCGCGTGAGGACCTGTGGAGCTTCAACTCCGAGCGCGTGGCGCGCGCGGTCGCCGCCGTCCCCGTGCCGGTGATCTCCGCCGTCGGGCACGAAACCGACAGCACGCTGTGCGACCTGGTCGCCGACCACCGCGCGCCCACCCCGTCGGCCGCCGCCGAAGCGGCGACGCCGGACCGGCGCGACGTCCTGGCCGACCTGGGCCAGTTGGGGGCCCGTCTCGCCCGCGGCCTGGGCAGCAAGTCGCAGCGCGTGACGCAGCGGCTCGACCGCACGCTCGACCGGCTGGGCGGCGCCGCGTCGCTGCTGCTCGAGCGCAAGCGCCATCAGCTGTCGGCTATCGGCGGTCGGCTCGATGCGTTGTCACCGCTCAAGATCCTGGAGCGGGGGTACTCGTTGGCGCGGGATGCCGAGGGACGCGTGCTCAAGCGCATCGCCCAGTTTCCCCCGGGGCGCGCCTTCCGGCTGCGCGTGAGCGACGGCGAGGTGGCGGCGCGCGCGGCGGGAGACGAGTCGTGACCTCCGAGCCGACCAGCTTCGCGCGGCAACTCGAGCGGCTCGAGGAGATCGTGCGGCGGCTCGAGGCGGAGGACCTGGATCTGGACCAGGCGCTCAAGCTGTTCGAAGAAGGCGTGGAGCGGCTGCGCCAGGCGCGTGAGCGCCTTACGGTGGCCGAGGCGAAGGTCAAGCAGGTCTTGAGCGACCACGCCGGCAAACTCCGGGTTGAGGACTTCGACGGCTAGCCGCGCGCTCGAGCTGTATCTGTCCGACGCGCGCGCCCGCGTCGACACCGTGCTCGAGCGTTGGGGCGCCCGCGCCGACGGCCTCTGGCCGGCTCCCGTCCCGGCCGCGGTGCGCTACAGCTTGCTCTCCACCGGGAAACGGCTCCGCCCGACGCTGGTCTTCGCGGCCTACGAGGCCGTGGGCGGCACGACGCCCGGCGTCGCCGAGCTCGCGGCATCGATCGAGGTGGTGCACGCCTATTCCCTGGTGCATGACGACCTGCCCTGCATGGACAACGACGACCTGCGCCGCGGGCGACCCACCACGCATCGGGCGTTCGACGTGCGCACGGCGACGCGGGCGGGCTACCACATGGTGGCGCTCGCCGCCCGCGTGCTCGCGGCGGGGCTCGAGGCGCTCGGCCTCGACCCCGACCGGCGGCGCGCGATCGCCCTCGAGCTGTATCGGGCCGCTGGCGCGGGGGGGATGATCGGCGGCCAGGCGCTCGATCTCGAGGCCGAGGGACGCCGCCTCCCGATGACGGAGCTGGCGGACGTACACGGGCGCAAGACCGGCGCCCTCATCGCCGCCGCCTGCGTGATCGGCGGGCTCGCGGCCGGGGCGACGCCGGCGTGCGGCGAAGCGCTGCGGGCCTACGGCGGGGACGTGGGGCTCGCCTTCCAGATCTACGACGACGTGCTCGACGCCACCGCCACCTCCGCCCAGCTCGGGAAGACCGCCGGGAAGGACGCGGTGCTCGCCAAGTCCACCTTCGTGACCCTCTTGGGCGTGGGCGCCGCCCGGGCGGAGGCGGAGCGACTCGCGGCCCGGGCCGTAGACCGGCTACGGCAGGCGGGGTTAGTTTCTCCTACCTTGGTGGAGCTGGCGCACTACATTGTTACCAGGCCGAACTGATGATGAACAATTGCGGATTTCGGATTGTGGATTGCGGATTGGACGTTCGCTCTTCAAATCCGCAATCCGCAATCCACAATCCGCAATCTGTCAGGAAGGGGCGCCGTGGCCTTACTTGAGACGATTGCCGGTCCGGCTGACGTCAGGCGGCTCTCGCGCGAGCAGCTCCAGCCGCTCGCCGACGAAGTCCGCCGCCGCCTGATCGACGTCGTGTCGCAGACCGGTGGCCACATCGGCGCCGGGCTCGGCGTCGTCGAGCTCACCGTGGCGCTGTGCTACTGCTTCGATTCTCCGCGGGACAAGATCGTGTGGGACGTCGGGCACCAGGCATATCCCTGGAAGATCCTCACCGGGCGCAACGCGCGCCTTCCCACGCTGCGCCAGACGGGCGGGCTCTCGGGATTCCTGCGTCGCTCGGAGAGCGAGCACGATCAATTCGGCGCCGGCCACGCCGGCACCGGCCTCTCGGCGGCCTTCGGGATCGCGGCGGCGCGGGACCTGAAAGGCGAGCAGTTCAAGGTGGTGGGCGTGGTCGGCGACGGTGCGCTCACGTGCGGGCTCCCCTATGAGGCCATGAACAACGCGGGCCATTCGGGCCGCGACGTCATCATGGTCCTGAACGACAACGGCATGTCGATCGCCCCGAACGTGGGCGCCATCAACCGCTACCTGGGCTCGATCATCGCGAGTCCCATCACCGTGCGCATCCGCGAGATCGTGAAAGCGATGATCGAAAAGGCGTCGCACGTCGTCGGCGGCCAGAAACTGGTGGACTTCGCCAAGACCATGGAGGAAAGCATCAAGAACCTCTGGTCTCCGGGGATGTTGTTCGAGGAGCTCGGCTTCCGCTATTTCGGACCGATCGATGGGCACAATATCTCGCAGATGGTGCAGACGTTCGAGATCGTGAAGACGCTGCGAGGCCCGCGCGTCGTGCACGTCATCACCGAGAAAGGCAAGGGATTCCCCCTCCCCGAGCCGGACCTCGAGAAATACCACGCGCGCGCCCCCTACGACCCCGTCACGGGCCAGCTCAAGCCGGTCAACCCGGGACCGCCCCAATGGACCAGGGTGTTCGGCGAGGCGATCACGCAGCTCGCCGCGGAGTACCCGAACCTCGTCGCGATCACGGCCGCGATGCCGTCCGGGACCGGCACCAACATCTTCCAGAAGAAGTGGCCCGAGCGCTTCTTCGACGTCGGCATCGCCGAGGCACACGCCACCACGTTCGCGGCGGGCCTGGCCACGCAGGGCATGCGGCCCGTGGTGGCGATCTACTCGACGTTCTTGCAGCGCGCGTACGACAGCATCATTCACGACGTGGCGATCCAACAGCTCCCCGTGATCTTCTGCATGGACCGCGCGGGGATGGTGGGTGAGGACGGCCAGACGCACATGGGCCTGTACGACATCGCCTACATGCTCGCCGTCCCGAACCTGACCGTGACCGCACCGAAGGACGGCGCCGAGCTGATCGGGCTGCTGCGCTGCGCGCTCGAGCACAGCGACGGGCCGTTCTCGCTGCGCTATCCGCGCGACAAGGCGCCGGGCGCGGCGCCCCCCGCCGCCGAGGTGGCGCCGGTCCCGTACGGCAGCTGGGAGATGCTGCGCCGGGGCCGGGACTGCGCCCTGCTCGCCGTCGGAGTGATGTGCCGACCGGCCCTGGACGCGGCCGCGGCGCTGGCGGGCGAAGGCTGGGACGTGACGGTCGTGAACTGCCGCTTCCTGAAGCCGATCGACCGCGCGACCCTGGAGGCGCTGACCCGCGAGCACCGGCTGCTCGTCACCATCGAAGACGGCACGGTCGTCAACGGCTTCGGGGCGTCGCTCGCCGGCATCGTGCAGGCGAGTGCACCCGACGTGCGCGTCGTGGCGCTCGGCGTGCCGGACCGCACCTACGAGCACGCTCCCAGGGCGCAGCAGCTCGAAGAGGTGGGCCTCACCGGCCCCGGCATCGCCGCCCGGGTGCGCGCTCTCGCCACCGAGGAGTCGCCCACGCACTCATGAACGTCGGGGTCGTCGGCAACCCGAGTTACCGCGACCTCAAGGACCTGCTCGCGCATCTGGCGCAGGTCGCGCCGCGCATCGGCTTCACGCTCTTCACCGAAGAGAGCATCGCGTCCCTCTGGCCGGAGCCGCCCCCAGCGTCGCTGGCGGGCGCTACCGGGCTCGATTGCCTCGTGACGCTCGGCGGCGATGGCACGCTGCTGCGGGGCGCGCGCCTGCTGAACGGCGGCACCACTCCGATCCTCGGCGTGAACTTGGGCCGCGTCGGTTTTCTCACGACGGCAACCTCGCAGACCCTCGACTGGGCGCTCGACGCGATGGTGCGCGGCGCGTTCGCTACCGAGAGCCGCCTCGCGCTCGAGCCGACCATCGTCGCCCGGGGCGGCAAGAGCCGCACCGAGCCGGTGGTGCTCAACGACGTCGTGGTGCACAAGGGCGGCGTGGCCCGCGTGATCCGGTTGCGCGTGTCGGTGGACGGCGAAGAGGTGGGCCAATATTCCGCGGACGGGATCGTGGTCTCCACGCCCACCGGCTCCACCGCGTACTCGCTCTCGGCCGGCGGCCCGATCGTGGTCCCGGGCGTGGATGCCATCGTCGTCGCGGCCATCTGCCCCCACACGCTCGCGGTGCGGCCCCTCGTCGTCCCCGCGCACGCGAAAATCACCGTCGAGCCGATCCCGCCGTGGACGGAAGACGTACTCGTCTCGTTCGACGGCCAGGTCGGCACCACCATGGAGTCAGGGGACCGCCTGGTGGTGCAGCGCGCCGACCGCCCGGTGCTGCTCGTCCGGCTCGGTCCTGAGGGATTCTTCGCGCGCATGCGAAAGAAGCTGCACTGGGGCGACCTCTCCGACCGCGAGCGCACGTAGTGTTGACGGAGCTGCGCGTCCGCGATCTCGCCGTCATTGCCGACGTCACGCTCCCCCTCTCCCCCGGTCTGAACGTCCTCACCGGGGAAACCGGGGCGGGGAAGTCGATGCTGGTGGACGCCCTCGCCCTGCTGCTCGGCGAGCGCGCGTCATCCGATGTCGTACGGCCCGGCGCGCCGAAGACCGTGATCGAGGGCGCGTTTGAATTCACCTCGACCGCCCTGGACCGTCTGCGATCGTCCTTGACCGCCCTGGGGGTGGAGGCCGAAGACGGGCGCGTGGTCCTCAAGCGGGAAATCATGGGGGAGGGCGGATCCCGCGCCTGGGTGAACGGCAGCCCCGCTACCGTGGGCATGCTCGCCCAGCTCGGCGCGCTGCTCGTGGATCTGCACGGGCAGCATGAGACGCAATCCCTGCTCCGGGAGGACGCGCAGCGCGACATCCTCGATGCCTACAGCGACGCGGCCGTCGAGCGCGTCGCGGCGCGGGATGCGCACGAGCGGCTGCGAGAGCTCGAGCGCCGTGACGCAGAGCTCAAGGCCCGCCGGGAGGACGTCCAGCACAAGGCCGACTACCTGCGTCACGTGGTCCAGGAGATCGAGCGGGCCGCACCGCGTGTCGGCGAGGACGAGACGCTCGAGACGGAGGCGAAGCGACTCGGGCACGCCGAAGAGCTGGGGCGGCTCGCGCGCGAGCTCGAGCAAGCGCTCGATACCGCCGGGCTCGCCCGGGCGGCGAAGCTCGTCGCGGGGCTCGAGCGGCTCGATCCCTCCACCGCATCCTGGCGGGAGCTGCTCGATGCGGCGTTCGCGAACGTCGGCGAGTTGGCGCAGGCGGCCCGCGACTACGCCGCCGGGATCGACGCCGACCCCCGCCGCCTCGAGGGCGTGGAGCAGCGCCGGGACGTCCTGTTTCGCCTGACCCAGAAGTACGGGCCGACCCTCCCCGACGTGCTCGCCACGCGCGACCGGTCGGCGCGCGAGCTCGACCTGCTCGATACCGCCGATTTGGACCTCCGCCATATCGCCGAGCAGCGCGAGGCGGCCGCCGCCGAGTTCACGCGCGCCTGCACGGCGCTGACCAGCAAGCGGCACCGGGGAGCCGGCCGCCTCGCCCATGCCGTGAACGAGCTGTTACCGGCCCTCGGCATGGCGGGCGGCCGCTTCGAGGCGCGCCTCGTACCGCTCCCCGCTTCCCAGGGGAGCGGGGCGGAGTCGGTGGTGTTCGAGGTACAACTCAACGTCGGGATGCAAGCCCGTCCGCTCGCCAAGGTGGCGTCGGGGGGCGAGCTGTCGCGCCTCATGCTGGCGCTCAAGGTGGTCCTCGCGGAGCACGACGCGGTCGCGACCCTGGTCTTCGACGAAGTGGATCAGGGAATCGGCGGCGAGGTCGGGGGACGCGTAGGAGAAGCCCTGGCGGGCGTGGCCCGCGGGTCGACGGGCTCGCGCCAGGTGCTCGTCATCACCCATCTGCCTCAGATCGCGGCGTTTGCGGATCACCACCTGGTCGTGGCGAAGGGCGCGAAGACCGGCCTCGCCACGAGCGACGTGCAGCTGGAAAGCGGCGAGGGGCGGACCCGGGAGCTCGCCCGCATGTTGGGTGATCCCGATATGGGCACAGCCCTGCGCCATGCGGCAGAGCTGCTCAAAAAAGCCTCCGCGACGTCCGCAACACAATCCGGTACACCGGCGCGGCCGGCGTCACCCCGACGGTCCCGCCGCTGACGGTCTGCTCGATCGAAAACCCGCCCTCCACCGTCGGCCCGACGTAGGTCACCGCCAACCCGAACCGGAGCCGCCGCTCCGCCGTGCCATCGTCCAGCATCGCAGCGGAGGTGGGGACGCCCAGGCGCGCGGCGAGGTCCAGCGAGTCCTGCGCCGAGCGAAAGCTGTAGCGGTCCTGCTGCTTGATCCAATAGCTCGCCGTCAGGCCCACCGCGAACTGCGGGGCGAGGCGGTACAGCGGAGCCACGTCCATGCCCACGTAGTCACCCGGGTCCCAGGCGAGGTCGGCGGTCGCCGCGAACGGCACGAGGATCGCGCCGAACGGCGCGACGCGGCGCACCCGCGTGCCGGGACGCTGGATGCCGCCGCGCACGGCGACGTTCAACCACAGTCGGCTCCCCACGAACAGCTCCTGCACGAGGCGCGCCTCGAGGTCCGTCTGATGGTCCCCCAGCGACTGCCGCAGCCAATCGTCGTCCGAGTCGGGCTGCGTGGTCGGCAGTCGCACCAAGGCGACGAGCGCGGCCGCGTAATGGACGCCCGCCGCCAGCCGATACTTGGCCGCGACCTCGACGTCCCCCAGCCCGAGCCGAAAGCTGTTGCGGTAGGGGAGGCCCCGGTAGCCGAATCCGTAGGCGCCGTCGACGATCGCGCCCGCGACCAAGTCTGCGCTCAGCGTGTCGTGCGCCAGCAGGAACGGCTCCCGGAATCCGACGACGTTGAAGGCCGCGGAATCCCGCGTCTGCAGGTAGGAGACCACCTGGGCGATGCCCCGACCCCCGTCGGAGCTGTCGAGCGGCATGAACGGCGATCCCGTCTGCCCGGCGCCGTGCACCGCCTCGTACAGGGCGGTGCGTATGGTGCGGGCCGAGTCAAGAAACGCTTGCGCGGCGCACTGCCGGGACGGCGGGCAGCCGTACCCGCGGCCGGCGATGTTGGCATCGAGTCGCGCCAGGGAGGTGTCGAACTCGGTGAAGAAGGTGCTGTACGACGTCCCCGAGTTCAAAACGCCCTGGAGCAGCGGGTTGAGTCCCAGGTTCGCGCCGGTGCTCGAGATCTTCAAGTGCGCGCCGGTCGCCACGCGGACGATCGGCACCGACACGCTCACCGACAGCCGGTCGGAGAGTCCCAGCTCCGCTGTGATAGGAGTGGTACGCCGCTCCTGGCGCACGCTCAGCACGCTCTTGCCGAGGTTCGCGACGAATCCGGGAACGCCGGACGCGGTGCGCACGTCTTGCTGGAGCCGGGCGACGACCGGAATGGCCCCCGCCCCCACCGTGTCACCGGTCAGCGCCAGCCCGAGTGGCAGGCGCGCGCCGTCCACGAACTGCGCGTCCCATCCTACGATGCGGGGGTCGAACGTCACGCGCAGCCTGCCGCGTCCCGCGATGTCCGCGCGCTCGACGGCCTGGGCGGCGATTCGAGCCCCGCCCGTGAGGGCCGGGCTCATCGCCAGGAGGAGAATTCGCGTGGCTCTCATCAGCGAAACGGCATCCACCGCTAGGCGGATGCCGTTCTCGTTACCCCCCGGCGCCGGCGCGGTTCGCGCTCAGGGAATCGGGGGGATCTGGGCGCTGTAATGGACGTTGATCAAGTCCCGCAGCGCTTGGGCGACCAGGCGTTGGGTTGAGGTGCTGGGGTGAATGCCATCGCGACTGATCGCGGTTCCGAATGGCGCCGCCGTCGCGTTCGGGTCGGGGGGGAACGCTGGGAACGGCCGAATCGCGCCGGGAGCACCGGCGAGGGCCCGCAACAGGCCGTTCGGGTCCACATACGCCCAGCCCCGCGCCGTCGCGGCCTGCCCGATGGTCGCGTTGTACTGCGCGACTGTGCCGAGCATGTTGAGTGTCTCCGTAACGGAGATTACGTGCGTATCCGAGCAATCGATCGTCGTCGGCGTGCCGGCCGCCGCCGCCGCGAGACGCGGTGCGCCGTAGTGGAATGGTATGTAGACGTACGCCGAATCACCCGGCGCGCCGCCCGGGATCGGCGTGGACGCGAGGCAGTTGGGGAGCACGGTGAGCGTCGGAATGCCCGCCGCAGCAGCGGCGTAATACTTGCCCGCGGATACGTACGGGGAGCCGGTCGCCTGAACCGCGCCGATCAGGACACCGCCCTTGATTGTACCGAACGAATCCAGGCTGTCCATGAAGGCGTTGAAGCGCGTCGCGAACGTCGCCGGCGGTGTGATGTCGGCCGCGCTGCCCGCATTGGCGCTCGTGTCCAGGATCGCGCCCAGCACGTCGTTGCTCCCGATCCACACGCTCACGAACGTCGGCTGCACCTCGCGGGCGCGCTGCAGCTCGGTGCGTCCCCCCAGCAGGAACAGCTTGAACGCGTCGGTGGCCGACGCTGGCGGCTGCGGCGGCGCGTAGTTCGAGTTGAGCAGCTCGAGCACGTCCGCGCCGGGGAACGCTACGTTATTCAGGAACGGCGGCAGCGGCGTGCCGCGCAGCGAGCACGTCTGGTCGGTGCTCCCCGGACCGAGACGGGTGGGCGGGCTGCTGAAGATGAACGTGATCGGGGGCGGGCAGCCGTAGAGACTGAAGCTCGGTGCGTAGTTGATGCTTGGATAGAAGAACGGCGTGCCCATCGCCCGGGCGAGCAGCACGGGATAGGCGAGTTTCTGCAGCGAGTCGTTAAGCCCGCCCGACTGGATTCCGGCGGTGATGCTGTTCCCGAAGGAGACGTAGCGCTGGAACATCGCGCCGCCCGCGTAGGACGGGACCAGCGGCGTGAACAGCTCGTCCTGATGACACGCCGCGGCGAGCGCGAGGGTCAGACCGGCGGCGAGCAGGTTTCTGGCGTGCGGCATCGTCGGGGCCCCCTTAGAACGCATAGCTCAGCGACACCCCGAAGAGGTGCGCGTGGAGTTTGTACAGGCCGTTGTTCATTCCCGTCGTCGGCAACTGGTTGAACGTCGGCTCGCGCGTCCGGCCGCGGCGGTCGTTCTGCTTGACGTATTGGTAGGCGAGGTCCCCCGTGAGGCCGGGGGCGAGCTGCACCGTCAGGCCGGCGGTGACCTCGTTGCGGTTTCCCTCGGGCAACAGCGGTGTCACCGTCTCGGGGGGCGCGGCGCCCTGATGATATAGATAACCACCGCGGAACGTCCACTTCGCATCCTTCGCCCACTCGGCCGCGAACCGGAATCCGTTGGTGTTGTGATAGCGCTCGGACATCGAGCGGTTGAGCAGCGGGTTCGCGAAATTGATGTTGATCACGGTGAGCCGCTTGCCCCAGCGCGTGAACTGATAGTCGCCGAACAACGTCCAGTCGCTCCGCAGCTTGTACGCAAGCCCGAAGACGACCTGCTCCGGGTTGGTGATCGACGTGGTCAACGTCTGGGTGGTAAGCACGGTACCGAAGAGATTGAGTCCGACCAAGCCACACGCCGCCACGGGTGTGGTCAAGAGGTTGTCGATCGGACAGCCAGCCGGGATCGTCACCGGCCCAACCGGGAGGGGCGAGGGCACGATCAGATTCGTCGCCACCTGGGTGAACGTGCCGGTGCCCGAGTAGTCGAGCTTGGCGTGCATCAGGTAGCGGCCGCCGATCGATAGCTTGTCGTTCACCTTGATGATCCCGCCCCAGTGGGCCGTCACGGTCGTCTTGGTCGCCTCGAGGTGCGCGTCTGCGAAGTCGGTGCCCGGCGCGATGCCGAACTGGCCGAACACATACGGCGGTGCACCCGGTGGCGGTGGCAGCAGTGTCGTGGGCAGCGGCGCCTCCGCCAGATCGAGCCGCTGGTTCAGCTCCACCTTACCCATCACGATGTCGAGTCCCCCACCCAGCGCCAGCCAGGGGGTGACCTGATACGCGACCGTGGGTTGGATGTAGATGGAGCGGAGGACGTTCTTGTAACCCGAGAATCGCCCGTCGAACGCAAGCGGCCACTGCGTCTCGAGCGCGTACGGCGCGAACAGCCCCACGCCGACACCCAGTTTGGGGGTGGCGGCGTATGACAGGTACACTTGGGGAATAGCCAACAGCGGCTCTTGCAAGGCGTTACGCTGCACGAGCACGTCGTCGGTGAACCCGCCGTTGATCCGCAGCAGCGTCACGCCGATGGTGGCCCGCCCCCCCTTCACTCCGGCGAGCCCGGCAGGGTTGAAGAAGATCGCCGACCCGTCGGCACACGGCGCGGCCACGCCCGTGCCGGCGCGTCCCATGGCGCAGGTGCCCTGTTCGTACAGGCTGAACCCCTGTGCGGCCAGTACGGCCGGGACCCCGGCAGACGACAGCCATAGCGCCGACAAAGCATACCGCCGCATAGAGTTGTCTCCGGAACCCGGATGAGAGACGTGGTGGACGAGGCCCGTACAGGGTAGCATTGGCCCCAACCCTTGTCAAACCCAAGTCGCATGAAAGCGTCAGCGTTGTTCCGAGCGACCTTCGGCGTCGCGCCCCGCGCCGCGGCGTCAGCCCCGGGCCGGGTGAACCTGATCGGCGAGCACACCGACTACAACGGTGGGCCGGTGCTCCCGGTGGCGCTCGGCGTGCGCACCACGGTGGTGGTGGGTCCTGCCGACTCAGGCGTGCTGGAGGTCGTGTCGACGCGAGACGGTCGACTCACGCGACTCGATCCGCGGGACCACCGGGCCGCGGGCTGGGCGGCGTACGTGGCCGGCGTGCTGCACGAGGTCGCTGCTGCGGGCGGGAAGGCGGGGCCCCTCGCCGGCGCGCGCGTCGCCGTGGCAGGCGACGTCCCGGTGGGCGCGGGGCTCGCCTCATCGGCCGCTCTCACCGTCGCGACCGCCAAGGCGCTGGCGCTGCTGGCGGGCGCGCCACTCACGCCGCGCCAGCTCGCCGGCGTCGCGTTCCGCGCCGAGCACGATCATGTCGGCGTGCGGTGCGGCATCATGGATCAGACGATCGCCGCATTGGCGAAGCCGAGCCATGCCCTGCTGATCGAGTGCGCCTCGGCGGAAGTCCGTCAGATCCCGTTCCGGGGGCGCTTGCTGCTCGTCGACACCGGCGTGCGTCACGAGCTCGCGGCGGGCGCCTTGAACCGGCGCCGCAGCGAGTGCGAGGCGGCCGTCGCGCGGTTGCAGCTCGAGCTCCCCGAGCTCAAATCGCTAGCGGCGTGGCCGGCGGCCTGGCTGGCGCGGCTCAAGCGCGCGCTCCCCGAGCCGCTGCGCGCCCGCGCCGTCCACGTGGTGGGCGAGACCGCGCGCACCCGCTTCGGCGCTCAGCTCCTGGCACGCCGCCGGCTGAAGCAGTTCGGCCGGCTGTTGTATGAGTCGCATGAGTCTTGCCGCCGATTGTACGAGTGCAGCGCGCCCGAGCTCGACCTCGTCGTGGCCGCCGCGAAGCGCGCCGGCGCGCTGGGTGCGCGCCTCACCGGCGCGGGATGGGGTGGAGCGGTGCTGGTGCTGGTGGAGCGCAAGCGCGAGGCGCGCATCCTCGCCGAGATCCGTGGCGCGTTCGCCCGCGCGTACGGGCGCGAGCCACCCATCACCGTCGTGCGGGCGGCGGGCGGCGTGCGGCGCGAGCGCCTCCGGTGAGATCGGCGCGGTCACCCGGACGCGCTATGTTACCGCAGCCGGGGTGGCGAAATCGGTAGACGCAAGGGACTTAAAATCCCTTGGGAGGCAACTCCCGTGCAGGTTCGAGTCCTGCCCTCGGCATGCCGGTCCGGGTAACTCGCGCCCCCCACCCGTCAGGGCGGTGTCAGGAGCTTGAAGTACGCCGCCACGTCGAAGTTGGTCGGGTCCACCTCGAAATAGTGGCCCCTGGTGTAGTGCCCCGTCGTCGGGAAATACGGCGGCGGATCGGTCTGACCGCACGCATCGTAGGCGTATCGCTTGATATAGCCGTGGCCGTCGCTCAGCCCCATCGGGCCGCGGGTCTGCTGAATGACGCCGCCGGTCACGTAGAGGCACCCACGGCCGTCCTTCTGCCCCTGGCAGCCCTCCGCATTCATCGGGCCGGTGGTGTAGTGCTCCGCCGTGAACTGGTTCAAGGCGAGCACGAAGCCATGCACGAACTCGTCCTTGGTCGCCTTGTACGTGTTGTAGTTGTTCCCAATCCCGCCGCTGGGCAGCTGCGGGGCGTTCAGCGTGTTGTCGGCCATCACCACGTCGTTGCCGACAAACATCCCGAGGATGTCCACGCAGCTGCCGATTGACGGATCGGTGACGTACGTGACGTTGTCCACGATGACGATGTTCCCGGTCGCCGCGACCGTGACGCGCCCCCGTAGCTTGCCGGAGATAGCCACGTCCCCGTTCACGAAGATGACCCCTTTGAAGCTCGGGTTGAGCGCCCGGCTGATCGGCCACAGGTACTGGCCGTCGGGACGGAACGCGACGAGCGGGCTCACCGTCCCCGGCCATTTGAGCCATTGACCATGGGCGTCGGTCGCTTTGAAGCTGCCCCACAGCGAGTCCGAGCCTCCCAGATAACAGCGCTTGGAGGCGTTGTTGAGCGCGCCACCCCACGAGTCGGCCGTGCCGGCCGTGCCGTCGAAATGGGACTGCGCGCTCTTGAACACCCCGCCGTGGAAGTCGCCGCAGTTCTGCGAGTTCCGCAGGCCGAACTGACCGTAGTTGCTGGGCGCGTCGGCGACGGCCCAGCCGGCTGAGTCGGACTGGTACACCCGGATGAACCCCTCGTTGAGGCCGGTCGTATTCCCGTCTCCGTTCAGGTCGAGCGCCACGAATTCGATCCGCATGGTGGCCTGGCCGAGCACACCGGTGCCGGCGCTCGCGAGCACCATATTGCCGGCCGTCGCCTGGGTCTTGAGTTTGTTCAGGTCCGCCGTGGTGGGAAAGGGGACGGTCGCCCCGTTCTCCGCATATCCCTGCTTGTACGTGCCGTACTGCCGGCCCGCGATCGTCTTCGCCGTGCTCACCGGCCCGAAGAAGGTCGCGCCCGACGCGACGATGTTGATGACGTCGTTGCTGTGGACCGGTCCGTAGATCTGGTCGTTGTTCGCGAAATAGATGAGCCCCTCGACGTTCGTGAAGTAGGCGTACTTGGCGAAGCTCTCCTGGTCGATCTCACCTCGACGGACGACCGTGTTGCCGAAGATATCCTTGGCGACCGTTACGACGCTCGCGAACACGCCATACTGGCCTGACGTGATCCCCGTGGGCCCGATGTAGGTGGTCCGCGTGACGTTCGGGATCGGATTGCCGGCCGCGTCGTAGACGATGGCCCTCGTTTCGAACCCCTTGTATCCCGTGTCGGGCATCAACGTCCTGGTGCCGTTCACGGCGGAGCGTGCCTCTTCGATGCCGGCGTCGGCGACGGTCATGAGCAACGTCTCGCGCTGGCGGTACTTCGTCACGAGCGCGCTGTTGCCGCCCAGGACTGCCGCCGTGCCCATCAGGGTGAGCACGACGAGCGTTACCAGCAAGACGGTCACGAGGGCGATCCCGCGCTCATTCTGGATATGCATGCGCTCCCCCGTTCAGGGAATAGTGACGGGTGCGGAAGTAGCGGTCGGGGACGACGAGGGCGTGCAGTCTTCCGCCGCGAGCTGGTACTGATACGTCACGCCCAACGCCACCGCGGCGTCGTCGTAGACGTAGGTCGGGCTCCCCGCCGGGAGGCTCAAGTACGGCGTGCCCCACGTCAGGTCGGTGATCTGTTTGCGCCAGACCACGTACTGCACGACGTCCTTCTCGCCGCCGTATTCGTCGGTCGCAGGATTCCAGGCGAGCCGAACGGCCGGTGTGCCGTCGAGCTGCGTGATTCTGGTAGCCGTGAGCGCGGTCCCGAGGATGGGGGCATCGCCGCACGTCTGCCGCGTCGCGATGCCGATGTTCGGCAGCTCCATGAATCGCACGAGGGTGTAGCGCCGCTCGGCCGCCCCGGCCTGCCCGTTCGTTACCGTGAGCGTGACGCGGATGCCGCGGATCGAGTCGATGATGGCCGCGGCGCCCGTGTCGGCCGGCGCGAGATGGATCGGGACGCTGTGCCTGAGCGGGAGCTTCGCGGGCGGAAGCGAGTCGAGCGATATCGTGCCGCCGACACTCGCCAGTCGGTAATACTCGAAGTACACGGTGCTGGGCGACCCGATGATATTGCGCGACACCATCGCGGGCGGTCCGCCGTTGACCTGCTCGTACAGGATGTAGTCGTCCACGCGGGCCGTGGTCGAATCTGGCGCGAGGAAAAAGATGATCGTCTCCGCCGGACTGTTGATGCCGCCGGTCGTGTAGCTCGTGTCCGGATAGGCGGCGGCGGTGAGCGGGAGCGTGATCCGCTGTGCCTTCGTCAACGCGGTCACCGCGCCGGCAGGGACATCCGGGTCGTAGTAGACGGCGAAGGGGTCGTTCGGCAGGTTCGTCGCATAGTCGGCGTTGAAGGCGACGACGTTCGACCCCGCGTAGATGATGGCCGGCTGAGCGTCGGGGAGGTTGGACCCCGCCGCGCGCAGCCGCTGCTGCATGGTGGTGAGTGCGAACTGCAGGTTCTGCACCGCGTTCATCCGATCGCCCCCCAGCGACATCGCGCGACCTTGCGAGCGCAGGAAACTGAGCGTCCCGGCCATCACCGCACTGAAGACGACGAGGGCCACGAGCAGCTCGACGAGCGTGAAGCCCGCCGCCGGGTGTTGCGCGGCTCGCGTCATGGCGCCGCCACCGTCACCGTGCGAGAGACCGGCGCGAGCAGGCCGGGGCCACTCACCGTCACGGTGATCTTCTTGTAGTCGTTCGGCTGTCCGACGCCGCCGACGTGCACGACATCGGTGTGGCGACTGAACCCCGGCAGCGCCGGGAAGCCGATCTCGGTCGCCACGTACATCTTCTCGAGAGCCGAATAGTTCGGATCCGCCTGGATACGCGCCAGCCGGCTTTGGGCGAGCTCGATGGCGGCGTCCTGGCGGCCGCTGGTCGCCGCGGTATGCACCATGCCCGTGGTCAACTGCGCGGTGCCCAACAGCACCACGGAGAGAATTACCACCGCCACCATGACCTCGATCAGCGTGAAGCCGCGTTGGGTCGGCATTAGAAACCCCGTTTCCAATTCGGCGGCGCGGCCCGGTACCACGAGACGCGCGCGGTGGCCCGGTCGGTTTCGATCACGCGGGTGTCCCCGGCATGTCCCGGCCCGGCGGCGGCGCGCGCGGTGGTCAGGTATACGGCGCCCGCCTCGCTGGCGCTGCCGTCGCGATGGAACGTCACCGCCGGCAGGGTGCCGAAGGTCTTCGTAAAGGAGATGGGTCCGGCCCAAGCGCCGAGCGGCGGGGCGCCGCCCTGTCCGAACACGACGTGCTCGCTCAGCGGCACGACCCGGAGATGCTCGCCGGGGTCCGCGCTCCCGTTGTTGTTCGCGTCGTCGAGGATGCGTATGGCTTCGGCCGAGGTGTCGAATGCGACGATGATGTTGTGCTGGCGGGTCACCGCGAGGCGTTGCGCGACGAGCAGCGTCGTGCCCGCACTTTGCATCGCCGAGTCCACGGTGAATTTCTGGAGATCGATCTTCGGCGCGACCAGAGTGACCAGGAAGCCGAAGATGACGATGACCAACAGCATCTCGAGTAGCGTGAAACCGCGCGACGCGGCGTGACGCACCATGCCCGCACCCTCCATGCACTTTTGCGGGCAAACCCGGTGGCCGGCTCTTTCGGCCGACTCCACTCCGGCAGCTGGGCTGTCTCGGCTTCGGACGCTCGAGACCCCATGGCTTTGCGCCCCGCCGTCACCGACGGTTTGCCCTTGTCAGAGATTACGTACGTACAGTGGCCCCGCCGGCCGGGGGTGGGCGGTGACACTGCGCACGCACGCCGTGCCCACACGTCTCCGGCACGCCGCATTTTACAAGGGGGAGCGCCACGTTCCTGTCTGAACTGGTTACGCCTTGCGGGGTTCATTACTCTTCACGAGTGCGCAGTTCGTGCACCCCCAAGGGGGCCCGGGCTGCGCTTGCCGTGCGGCATCTCGTTTCCGGAGTTGCGCATGAAAGACCCCATCTCGTCGGACGGACGGCTCGTGGAGCGCATGGCTCAAGGCGACCGCGTTGCTCATCGGGAGCTCGCCGATCGCCACCGCCTGTCGGTGTACGCGCAGGTGTATGCCGTGCTGATCGATCCCGACGCGGCCGAGCAAGTCGTGGTCCAGACCTTCGATCACGTCTGGCGCGCGGCCAAGGAGTTCAATCCCCGCGCTGGCAGTCCCTTGGCGTGGCTGGCGGAGATCGCCCGCGAGCTGGCACGGCGCCGGAAGCGGGCGCCGACCTGATCCTGCTCGGTTCCCGCGCTTCCGTAGCTGGCGCGCCCGCAACATCTTGACCCCCCCCGCCAGGTCGGCATTCTTTACCCATCTTCGAGTGAAGCACCGTCGGGAAGGCGGGGTCAGGAACGGCCCTGGGCTTCTCGGGCCCTTTTGGCGTTCTCGCCCCTCGTGCAGGGACCCCGGGATCGCTGCGCCGCCGTTCAGGGGGAACGTGAGGCACATGAACGGTGGCGTCGATGTCCTCAAGACACTCCACGATGTTCGGGTGCTCGTAGCGCCGCTCACCCGCCGTCGCGACGTCACCTTGGTGTTCCACGGCTGCGAAGCCCTGCCACACGCCACGGTGGACGAGCAGAAGCTGGGGCGGTTGCTGTACAAGCTCTTCACCGTCGCCGTCCGCAACACGCCGGTGAGCGGAACGGTGCGGGTTGCAGGCGAAGTGCTGCGCGGGGATGGCTCCTCCCGGGCGCGCCCGCTGATCCAGATCGCGATCACCGACCCAGGCCCGGTGCCGACCCTCGGGGATCTTGAACGCTTGGTGCGCTCGCTCAATCTTGTGGAGATCCTCGGGGCGGAGCAACGCAGCGGCGGAGTCACGCTGACGGCGGCGAGCGGGTTGGGCGAGGGCGAGCAGGCGATGGTGTCGCTGCGGCTCGAGTCCGGAGCGCTGCGCACACTCGTCCTCACGCTCCCGGTTGCAGAGAATGGTGCGGTGTGATCCAGCGCACAGCAGATCTGGTCGAACGACGTAGCGTACGGGTGCACACGCCCGCAGTCTGGGTTGCCCCTACGTGTCGTTCGACTGAGTGAGGTCAGGGCTATGCCCGGCATGCAGTGGGCTCGGCTGCAGGCGAACTTGAATGTCCGGCTGCGCCGGGGGGCTTGGTATCGGATCCGACAAGTAGGCCCCTTGCAGGTCGTGCTCGAGGTGCGCGGACAGACACTGCAGGTCCCCGCCGCGTTTCTCCAGATCATCGAGACTCCCCCGCGCCGCTGGACCGTCGTGGCGCGTCCCGACGATGCCGTCCGACTCCCGTCGAGCTGGGGCGACCGTTACGCCGTGTGCCCCAGCTGCCGCGAGCGCCAGCCCATCGAGGGACACCCCGCCGCCATGCGGTGCAACCGCTGCCGCGAAAGCTTCGATATCGAATGGCGCGAATCGTACGATCTGGGGCTGTAGCAACTCGACGACCCTCCCTGGTTATCGGTCACACGGCTTGAGGTTGGTCATCGCCACTAGACCCTGACACCGCTCGGACGCGTCGCGGACCGCCCAGATGCAACCATTGAGGGCGTTGCTACGTCTTACACAGGCAGAAGGCGTAGCGGGGACGCATCGGAGCGAGGCAGGCGTTCCGCACTCACCGTGCAAATGGCCGTCGGGAGGTTCGACAATGAAGGCATACGCGATGTTGCTGGGCATGATGCTCACCCTCGGCTCGGGATACGCCGCCCAAGTTGCCGTCTCTTCGGTCGGGACGGCGCGGCCCGGCGAGGTGACGCCGACACCCGTGGGCCGCACCAGTCACGGGCCGGACACGGTTTGGTACGGTGGCGTGCTCGATCCGATCACCGTGGAGGCACGCGGCGACGCTCCGGCGAGCGCGGCGACCGCCCGGCGGCTGCTGCTCGATCGCCCGGCCGTCCGCTGTTTCCGGGCCAGCCGCGTATAAGGGCGTCGTTTCCGTAATCCCCACCCGGGGGGCCCACGCCTCCCGGGTGTGTTGTTTCCACACGGTCCCCGAAACCTCACCTCGCAAATTCCCGTACCACGTGCCAGTATGGTGGCGGCCCCGATCGTGGAGGGTATCTCGCATGGACTCGTTCTCGATGAGCACGTTCTGGCAGACCTGGCGGAGGGAGATCATCCGCGGCGCGG